>Ga0256838_1000059_pt1 | contig 84181 bp, 85 predicted proteins | sample 4571419metaG_FD_185978 | JGI IMG/M metagenome (GOLD analysis project Ga0256838, IMG submission 185978) | Hydrothermal vent microbial communities from Guaymas Basin, Mexico - 4571-419 | ecosystem: Environmental > Aquatic > Marine > Hydrothermal vents | place: Mexico: Guaymas Basin | collected... | reverse complement strand
TGACACTTTATTATCAGCTTGGCTATCAATCATCTCTCTTTTAATTGATAAGTCCAAGCTTACGAGCTTTCCCTCAAGCCACTCTTTCTCTATCGTCAATGTTCCTACTTTTTTTGCTAGTGCATCAATAAGTGTCTGAGATAGCATAAAATCAAAACGGCATTCCTAAATATCCCTTACGTACAAATCACCTTATCAATCATCAATTGTAAGGTGACGTTGCCTCTAAAATGATTTTCGTTGAGGGTGTAGGTGATGTCGGTTTGTGTGCCTATGTGAAAAACTTCTTTGGTTTTAAATTTGACACCTTGCATGATAATGCCATTTTGCATAAAACTAAAGCGTAAATGTTCGCCCTCTTTGCCCATGGTATCGGCTTGGAGGATTTCTACATTTTGTGAGAGATATTTTGGGGTGGGATTACCTTGTCCATAGGGTTCGTACTGTTTGACTAAAGAAGTAAGCTCAAAAGAGATGTCCTCAAAGGCTAAGATACCTACGATAGTTGGGTCTTTTTCTTCTTTAATGTAATTGCCTTGTTTATAATTTTTTTGAAGTTGTGTTTTAAAGGCTTCTAATGCATTTTCTTTTAAAGACAGCCCAATGGCTGCTTGGTGTCCTCCAAACTTCTCTAAATGCTCTCTACAGGCATCTGTGATAGCAAATAAGTCACATGAACCAAAGCTTCTGCCTGATCCTTTGAGTATGCCTTTGTCATTATTACTTAGTACGATACATGGCTTTTCATAATGCCTAGAGACTCTAGCAGCGACGATACCTACCACACCTTCATGCCAATCTTTTCCCTCTACCACGATTACTTCATCATCAAGATTGACTTGTAAGAGGGCTTTATTTGTGATGTCTTGTTCTGTAAATTTTCTAAGTGTATTGAAGTCTATAAGGCGTTCTAGTCTTACTCTAGCATCATAAATATTGGTAGAAGCCAAAAAATCTACCGAATAAGAAGCATCTTCCATACGTCCTGCTGCATTGAGTAGTGGTGCTAAAAAAAAGCCTATATCTTCTGCGTTGAGACTCTCTTTTTTAGAGTGTTCCAAAAAAGCTCTAATGGCAGGTCTTTTGCTTTTATTTAAAGCTTTTATCCCTGCTTCTACCATGGCTCTATTGATATGTTGAAGTGGCATCATATCGGCGATGATAGCAATGGCTGTGAGTTCCATATAAGACATCATATTGATTTTGATATTAAGTGCATTTTTTAGTGAAGCGATGAGATACCACGCTATTTGAGCCCCACATACTTCAGAGTAGGGAAAGGTACATGCTTCTTGCTTTTGGTCAATAATAGCAAAACATTCTGGTAGTTCTGGAGCTAAGAGATGGTGGTCTGTGATAATCAGTTCTATGCCCTCTTCTTTACACAATTTTGCAGCATAAATGGCAGAGATACCATTGTCTACTGTGATGGCTAAATCTGTCCCTAAAATACGTGGGATGATATTTGCCGAGAGTCCATACCCATCTTTAAAACGATTGGGGATAATCCACTCTATGGGGTAGTCTATCTCTTCAAAAAAGAGTTTCATAAGGGTAGTAGAAGTGACACCATCTACATCATAATCACCAATAATTGTAATCTTTTCTTTTTGCTCTATCGCAAAGATAATACGCTTAGTAGCCTTATCCATATCTTTAAATGTTGAAGGGTGAGGAAGGTCTTTTAGAGAGAGAAACCCCTCTTTAAAACGCTCTTTTAGTAGCTTTTCTAAATTTTTTAGCTTTAAAGAGGGATACATCTATTTTTTATGCTGTTGTGAAGCTGAAGCAAACGCCAAAATAGTAGGATTGACTGATTGAAGGCGTGAAGTAAATTCTGGATGAAATTGTACGCCCAAAAACCATGGATGGTCACTGACTTCAACAGCTTCAATAAGCCCATGTGATTCACCTGTAATCTCTAAGCCATTGGCTTCAAAATCTGCTCTATATTTGGGATTGGCTTCATATCTATGTCTGTGTCTCTCAAAGATAAGCGTTGCATCATAAGCTTCTCTTAGATGAGAGCCTTCTTTTGTTTCACATTCATATTCACCAAGTCTTAGTGTTCCACCCATTGCTGTAGTGGAGGTTCTTATCTGTTTTGAACCCAATGCATCGATAAACTCATCGATAAGATAGACAATAGGTGCTGAAGTATTTGCATTAAATTCTATGGAGTTTGCATCTTCTAAATGTAGTACATTACGTGCAAATTCTACCATTGCTAATTGCATACCCAAACAGATACCAAGGAAAGGTATCTTGTTTTCTCTAGCATATTGAATAGATGCTATTTTACCTTCTACACCACGCTCTCCAAATCCACCAGCAACCAATATACCATCACAATTATTGAGATATTTTTCAGCACCATCATCTTCTACTTTTTCAGAATCTACCCACAAAATATTGATTTTGGTATCTAAATGTGCTCCTGCGTGAATGAGTGACTCAGTCAAAGATTTATAAGATTCTTTTAAATCCAAATATTTACCAACAAATGCAATTTTTATTTCATGGCTTGGATTGATAATTTTATTGACTAAAAGATTCCATGTATCCATTTTAGGTACAGTGTTACTTAATTCTAATTGTTTACAAATAGGAGTAAGCATATCTTGTGTTAAAAAGTTAAGAGGTACTTTGTAGATAGTGGCTGCATCTTCTGCTACGATGATAGAATCTTCTTCTACATCACAAGCATAGGCAATTTTACGTTTAATATCATTGGTCACAGGTACTTCAGCTCTTAATACTAGCATATGAGGCGCGATACCTATACGTCTTAATTCTTGTACTGAGTGTTGTGTTGGTTTGGTTTTTAGCTCTCCAGCTGCTTTGATATAAGGTAAAAGTGTCACATGGATATTCATCACAAATTTTTTGCCTAATTCATGTTTCATTTGTCTAATGGTTTCTAAAAAAGGTAAACCTTCTATATCTCCTGTAGTACCACCTAACTCTACGATAAGTATTTCTTTACTTTCCCCTGCTTTGATAATACGTTCTTTTATTTCATTAACAATATGAGGGACTACTTGTATGGTTTTACCTAAGTATTTACCTTTACGTTCATTTTCTATGACAGTTTTATAGACTAATCCTGTTGTAAAGTTATTATTTTGGGTGAGTGATGTATCTAAAAATCGTTCATAATGACCTAAATCTAAATCTGTTTCTGCACCATCTTTGGTTACAAATACTTCACCATGCTCTAAAGGAGACATTGTTCCTGGATCGACATTGATATAAGGGTCTAATTTTAAAACACCTACTCTTAATCCTGTATGTTTGAGTAATGTACCTACACTGGCTGCTGTTATACCTTTTCCTAAAGAAGAAAGTACTCCACCTGTAACAAAAATATATTTTGTTTTATTTTGACTCATAGTATATTTTTCCTTTTTTATGCAACAATGGGCATAATAATTGTAATAAAATTATCATCTTTTACGATAAAAGGCAAAGAAGGTTCATTTATTTCAATAGTAAATGTATTGTTATTGGTTTGAGAAATAAAATCTAATATATATTTACTGTTAAATGATATTTCAAATTTTTCAGATAATCCTGTATCAATTTCTAGTTCTGTTTTAGCTTCTACATTGTCTGCACTTAATGATTTAAAGAGAATACTATGAGGATTAAAAGTCATTTTAATCTCTTGGGAAATAGTGGTAATCATTTTAATAGAATCTATCATCTCTTTTTTAGGCAAAATAATTTTATACTTGGTATTAGTAGGAATAATACGTTGATAATCAGGAAATTTTCCATTAATTAAACGTGTAAAGAAAAAATAATTTTGATTGGTAATAATAAGATTGGTTTCATCATAATAAATATTTATATCATCTAAAAAAAGTTTTTGTATTTCTAAAATAGCTTTTTTAGGTACGATTAACGAAAGTTCATTTTGATTTTCTCCAGCGATAGAAGCAATGGCTAATCTTCGGGTATCGGTACTTACTAAATCTGTACTATCATGCTTTATATTGATTAATGCACCATTAAGTTCAAACTTTGGATTATTGGTATCTATAGCAGGAGATATTTTTTTGAGATTTTGTATAAGATTCAATGAATCCAATGAAATTTGAGGTTTATTTTCTATAGTTGGAAAAGTTGGAAAAGAATTAGGGTCAAAAATAGGTAATTTAAATTTAGAGTGTTTTTGTTTAATAATGAGTATATCATTAATAAGTTCTAATGTAATTTCATCTTCTTTTAAAATACGTATAATATCTAAAAGTTTTTTACCATGGGCTGTAAAAGAACCTTCTTCTTCTATCAGTATATTATCAGTAACAATTTCCAAACCAATTTCTGAGTCAGTTGCTTTAATAATACATTTATCATTTTGGCTATTAAAGAGTATATGTGAAGTAATTTGACTTGCATCTTTTTTTTCTAAAAAAGCTTGCAAATTAATTAGTATAGATTCTATAATTTGCTTTTGTGCTTTTATCTTCATAGTTTGTCCTTAATTTTAATAATATTAGTAGATAGTAGTAGTTCTTCATGAAAGTGTGAAAAACTACTCTACTGCCTTTGTTACCATTGTTTGTGAGTGTATCAAAGTACTTTTGACTATTCACATTTATTCACTTTTAAAATTATATCTTTTTTTTATTCAAGTTTCTATAGACCATTTTGTGTATAGCTATGTACTTTATTAGAAAGTTCTTCAAGGAGTACTTTAAAATTTTCATCATTTTCTATAATTTCATTTATTTTTTTCATAGCATGTGAAATAGCTGTATGGTCTTTCATCCCAAAATACATAGCAATTTGGGGCATAGAATTAGGAGTAAGACTTCTAGCAAGATAGATAGAGATTCTTCTTGCATTGACTACATTTTTTGTACGTTTTTTAGAGCGTATATCAGAGGGTTTGATATTGAGTTCTTTAGATACCAATTTAAGTATGTCATCAATAGTAATATTTTCTTTTTTCTCTTTGAGTTGGTCTTTAATGGCATTTTGTGCAAAATCTAGTGTAATTTGTTGATTGAGCATAGAAGACAAAGCATTGAGTTTGATGATAGTGCCTTCTATTTCTCTAATGTTATCACCCATATTTGTAGCGATAAAATTGACGATTTCATTGTCTAAGTGAATACCATCAAGCTCACATTTCTTTTGGATAATAGCAATTTTGGTTTCAAGTCCAGGAGGTTGAATATCTGCCATGAGTCCCCATTCAAAGCGTGTACGAAGCCTGTCTACAAGTCCTGCTATTTTATTGGGTGCTCTATCAGCTGTCATGACTATCTGTTTATTGGCATTATAGAGTTCATTAAAGGTGTGAAAAAACTCTTCTTGGGTTTGCTCTTTTCTACTTAAAAACTGTATATCATCAATAAGAAGCAAATCACACTCTCTAAATTTATCTCTAAACCTATCCATGGTTTGAGAGCGTAGATGAGAGGTAAAGGAGTTCATAAATTGTTCAAGCGTGGTATATATCACGGTTTTACCTAGTTCTATATGATAGTTTCCAATGGCTTGAAGTAAATGGGTCTTTCCTAGTCCTACGCCTCCATAGATAAAAAGAGGATTGTATTGTTTCCCTGGTTTTTCTGCTACAGACTTGGATGTAGTATAGGCAAATTGGTTGGAATTGCCTACAATAAAACTTTCAAATGTCAGTGAGGGGTTTAGATAGGTGCTTTTTGAATTCTGTTTTTCTAAATGTTGTTTGACTACTCTATTGGAAATAACTTGTTCACCTTTATTCACATTAATTTTAATATCAGGCTTGACTTCATTGTGTAATTCAAAAAGATGTGCAATTTTATCTGCGTATTTACTCTTTATCCATTTTGCAATAATCATATTTGGAGCAGTATAATAGACAATATTAGAACGGGAATTTTTAGTGTCATAAACAAGTTTTTTAATATATCGTTCATATTCAATTTCTGAAATCTCTTTTTTGAGTTCAAAAAGTACTTTTTGTCCTATATTCATCTGAATGAAGCCTTTCATGCTTTTGTAGCTAAAATAACCATTTCACAATTTAAAACCTAAATGTGAATAACTTATGACATTTTAGCCTATTTAAGCTAAAATAGCGTTATTAAACAGAGTTGAATAGTTTTATTCACTATGTGAACAAAGGTGTGAATGAATATATTAGGAATAGACCCAGGAAGCCGTAATTTAGGCTATTGCATCATATTTTGGGATGGTGTAAAGTTTTCACTTGTGGAAGCAGGATTAGTGAAAATGAAAGAGAAAGATTTACAAGCTCAAATGGTAGAAATGGTAGAAGGTATTGATATTATTTTGAAAAAGCATAGCATTGATGAAGTCGCCATAGAAGATATATTTTTTGCCTTCAATCCTAAGTCTGTGATAAAACTAGCACAGTTTAGAGGAGCACTCTGTCTCAAAATACTCCAAGAGGTAGGATTTTTTCACGAATACACAGCATTACAAGTCAAAAAGGCAGTGACAGGCAATGGCAAAGCCACCAAAGAACAAGTCGCTTTTATGGTCAAACGTCTGTATGGCATCAAAAAAGAGATAAAGCCCTTAGATATTACCGATGCTATGGCGATAGCCCTAACCCATTTACAACGTGTGAAAATGAGAAAGAAAGTACCAAAGTAGTATCTTGTACCATAGACCTAAGTTAAAAAGTTATATTTAGCTATAATACACACAATTTTTTATAAGGATTTTACATGTGTGCTGAAAAAATACAGCGTTTAATACAAGCGAGTATTCTAGGAATTATCATGGGATTAACAGCAAGTGGGATAAGTGGAGAAGCACTCATGCTTCAATTGGCTTTTCTTTTACAATTTGGAATGATGGTCATGCTTGTCATCGCAGGACTTACAGGTTTTTGCCCAGGATTATTAATACTCAAAAAAATCTTCCCATCATGTGAAGAACCACGCAATAAAGGATAAACTAAATGTCAAATATTTCATATAAAGACGCAGGGGTCGATATAGACGCAGGGAATGAATTTGTAGAAGCCATTAAAGAAGATGTTAAATCTACTTTTGATAAAAATGTTATCGGTGGCATTGGGTCTTTTGCTGGGGCGTATGCCTTGCCTACTGGCTACAAAGAGCCAGTGATTTTGTCTGCGACTGATGGTGTGGGGACGAAATTGCGTATTGCCATAGAGAGTGGTAGGCTTGATACTGTGGGGATTGACCTCGTAGCAATGTGTGTTAATGACCTTATTTGTAACAATGGTACGCCGATGTTTTTCTTGGATTATTATGCCACGGGTAAACTTTTGCCTCAAAATGCCAAAGACGTAGTCGCAGGGATAGCAGAGGGTTGTAGACGAAGCGAATGTGCCTTGGTCGGTGGTGAAACAGCAGAAATGCCAGGTATGTACAGCGAAGACGATTTTGACCTCGCTGGGTTTGCTGTAGGGATTGCTGAACGTTCTAAGATGGACATGGTAGCCAATGTCAAAGCAGGGCAAATCCTCGTGGCAATGCCTAGTTCTGGTGTGCATTCAAACGGTTATTCTTTGGTGAGAAAACTCTTTTTTGATAAATTAGGAATGAGCCTAGAGACCGAATTTGAAGGCAAACCATTGGTAGACACACTTTTAGAGCCTACACGTATCTACGTCAAAGAGTACAAAGCCAATCAAGACAAAGTCACAGCTTTAGCACATATTACAGGAGGAGGTATCGTAGAGAACCTTCCTCGTGTTTTGCCTGAGGGTATTCGTGCTATCGTCAAAAAAGACGATATTCGCATCTTACCTATCTTTGAATTTATGGCGCAATATGTAGACGAAGAAGAGATGTTTAGAGCCTTCAACATGGGCGTAGGCATGGTATGGGTCGTAGAAGAAGAAAACTTACAAAGCGTTTTAGATAACACAGACGGCTATGTTATTGGTCATCTTGAAGAGGGTGAGAAGGGTGTGGAGATGGTTTAAAACCGTCTTGATACACCTTTAGTCATCACTCCCACTGTCTCCCAAGAGGATTGGGAGGAGTGTTTCTTTTATTACAATCCATGACGTTTCCATTTTTTTCCTTATTTGATGACTTCTGCGTCTAGTTCTCCTGATTTTAACTTTTCTAAATACTCATTGAGCATCATTTTTACATCACCTGATAAGAGTAGTAATCCAAAAATATTGGGGATAGCTAGTGCTAAAAATAAGATAGAAGAGAAATCTACCATTGTTTTGGTCTCGACCACTGTAGCAATTACGATAAAACTTAAAAATATCATTTTGTAAAGGATAGAAGATTTTGAACCAAAGAGGTAGACCCATGCACGTTCACCATAGTATGACCATGTAACCATCGTAGAAAATGCAAACATAAAGATGGCAAAACCTAAGATATTGGGGAACCATGACACGACAGAACCAAAGGCATAAGAAGTAATAGCTGCCCCTTGATTTAGAGCGATAAATCCATCAAGTTCAGGAGTGCCACCCATATATGCACCAGTGATAACGATGACAAGTGCTGTCATGGTACAGATAACCACGGTATCAATAAATGGTTCATACAAAGAAACCAATCCTTGTCTTACGGGGTACTTGACCTTGGCTGGGGCATGGGCGATACCTGCTGAACCCATACCTGCTTCATTGGAAAATACAGCTCTTTGGAAGCCTTGTGCCATCGCCATAAAGATACCCACCCCTGCTGAAGTAGGATTAAATGCTTCAGAGATAATAACGCCAAAGGCATGAGGAATGTCTGTAAAGTGTGTGCCTAATACCCATAGTACCATCAAGAGATAGAAGATAACCATAATAGGTACAATTTTCTCAGCCACACGAGCAATACGCGTAATACCTCCTACGATAACCAATCCTGTAATACCTGCCAAGGCAAGTCCAAAGAGGTAAGGCATATCATTGAGGATAGGTAGATGCAGTTGCATCACACCTAAGGCTTGAGAGACTTGAAAGGTGTTTCCAGCTCCAATAGCTCCCATGATAAGAAAAAATGCAAAGACAATGGCAAGGTATTTTCCTAAGGTAGCATAGCCTTTTTTGGCAAGACCTTTGGAAAGATATTCCATCCCTCCACCCATAATAGAGCCATCGGGTAAAAATTCTCTATGTTTGAGTGAGAGTGTCACTTCGGTAAATTTGAGTGTCATTCCTAAAAAACCTGCGATAATCATCCAAAATGCCGCCCCTGGCCCTCCTACGGTGATGGCGATAGAAACCATAGCAATATTTCCTATACCTACAGTAGCAGAAAGTGCCGTGGCTAAGGATTGAAAAGGAGTGATTTGCCCTACATCGTCTTTGGTAGAGTATTTACCTTGGACTATCTTAAATGCATGTCCTAGCATTTTGAAATTGATAAAACCCATCTTAACGGTGAGATACACGCCTCCTACAATGAGCCATGCGACGATAAATGGCATCTTTGTACCCTCTATGGCTCCAAAAAAAATATCAAATAGTAAGATACTTTCAAAGAAGTGGTTTATTGCTATAAAAAAATCATTCATTTTTTCCCTTTTTTCTTTTAATTGTAGTTAAAAATCCTCTCTTTTATGCTTTTATGAGATTATTTTTAATCTTTTTTAAAAAAAACGCTACTTACTATTGACAAAGGGAACACTTTTGACTATAATTGCACTCCAATTTCAAAGAGTTTTATATTTTTGAAAGACGGAAAACGGAGTGTAGCGCAGTCTGGTAGCGCACCTGGTTTGGGACCAGGGGGTCGAAGGTTCGAGTCCTTTCACTCCGACCATTTAGATATTTAACATTGTAATAATAAGTAATTTTTTAACTATGGTAGGCGTAGTTCAGTTGGTAGAGCGCCAGTTTGTGGTACTGGTTGTCGCGGGTTCGAGTCCCGTCGCCTACCCCATAATTAATCATTAATCAGGGTAACCACCCAAAGAAGAAGCACCTGTGGCTCAATTGGATAGAGCATCAGACTTCGGATCTGAGGGTTAGAGGTTCGAGTCCTCTCAGGTGTACCATTTAATAGAAATTCATCTTATTTATTATTATATTTTTGTGCACCCATAGCTCAGCTGGATAGAGCATCGCCCTTCTAAGGCGAGGGTCTTAGGTTCGAATCCTAATGGGTGTACCACTACTTTTTATTGTTAGAAAACTATCACATGCGGATGTGGTGAAATTGGTATACACGCCAGACTTAGGATCTGGTGCTTTACGGCGTGGAGGTTCGAGTCCTCTCATCCGCACCATCTACAAAGCCCGTACACACGGCGTTTAATCAACTTTTTAAACACATGGGTTACACAACTTTTTTTAAATCTCTCTAATTTACTATTATTATTCTTTTTAGGTAAGGTTAAATTACTCTTCTATCCACAGACTCACCAAACTTTCAAAACACTCTTACATTTTTACCATTAACTTTTATAAATGAATTAAAGTATATTTTAATTAATCATTCTTCACTTTATATAAATGTTTCAAATATTTGATAGGGATTATTAGGGTTTGATTTTACTTACTATGTACGCTATACACAGCCTTTAAGTGTTTGTTTTTGTATGTAGGTTTTGGATAAGTTAACCATTGAGTATAAAGGCTTTAGTGAGGTTTTGGACTTTCATTTAGATGATAGTTTTTTTTCAGAAAAATCAATTTTTAACTTTACCCCTTGAAACTATTTATCTTTGGCTAATATTTCTTTAAGCTTTTGATAGATTTCTTCTTTACTTAATGCTTGTTTTAGCTGTCTCTTCATTTTGTTAATTTTCCTTTTTATGTTGCTGTGAAATACGCAACATATCTATTACCTCTTTAAATTCATACAATGGCAAAGCCAAAGCTTTAAAGTTTGGTATGTTTATCTTAGCTTCAATCCTCCAAAGTATGCCCTCTAAGCTATTTTTGAATGCTTTGTTATAAATTACAATCTTATCCATCATCAAAATATGAGGGGTATTGATATAATGCGTATCAGTAGCTACACCATGATGAATATAAGGAGTAAGCAGAAAGGAATGCCCCAACGCTTCAAGGTTTGGCTTATAGGGTAAGTCTATGCAAATATCAATATTTGATACATCTTTCATAATCTCCAGTGGTGTAGAGGTGATTTCTCTTGGTGGTGCTTCTTTGTGGTACTGCTTCAATCCAAAGATAACCGTGCTAATTATCTATAACTTCATCTTAACTTAAGAGTATTTTAGATAAAATAATTGACATTTTATCTAATTTATTGTAATGCTGTATATAACTTTTATTGAATAATTTTAGTGTAAAGATTGCTATTGTTTATTATCAAAAGTATTAATAACAATAACTTCATTAGAAAAAAAGGAATTACTATGTTAAAAAAATTTTTAAATCTATTCAAATCAGATATTACTGTTATTAAAAGTAATCAAGCTGATAGCAGTATAGTAAAAAATATAGTAAAGTTATTAAGTAAAGGTAATGTGAACTTGCAAAAAGGGAATTACATTACAAGTTCTAGTATCAAGAAAAAACAAAACGAAGTATTCTCATATAAATTCTCTTTATAAGCATAGTTTTTAATTACTCCTTTCTTTTCAATAAAATTAATTTTCAAAAAGGTTTTCAGTGTCTCTCGTAAATGATAAATATAAAAAAAGTATTGGAGAAGTATTTGAATGCTTTAAGGATACAGAACATAAAATTAAACAATTTGAAAAAGAACATGGCGAATTATCAATACCCTCAATTAACGAATTAAGATATGTTGGTTATCACTTTGCTGAAGCATCACTAGATACAAGTGATACTGCAATTCGGACTAATATACAAAAAGCATTAAATCATTGTAAAAGAGCAAAATTTGATACATATGAAGCATCTACAACTCTTATATTAGAAAGAATAAAAAAATTTCATGATACATATAGTCATATTAAAGAGACACAAGATGTTCTTAGTAATTATGTAGATAATTTAGCAAATGTACAGAGAATAGCAGATGAATTACAAGAGATAGTTTCTTGGAAATATGAGACTCGTGAAGAATATTATGAAGCCATTGGTATTAATCACGATGAATTAAAAGCACTTTCACAAAAGTTTGAATTAGCAAAACCACAAATAGAGGTTCTTGTTGAAGATAATAACACTAAAAAGAAAAGTGAAACAAGGCGTTTTATTACAACCCTTGTAGTATCAATACTTGGTATAACAGTTCTTCTTAGTGTAAGGTTAGGTGTCTTTGATTCTAAAGAAAAGACTATACACGAGAAAAAATCTAGTATTATCATTGAAAGTACAACAGAAAATAATAATCAATCAATAGAAATTACCCAATAGCATTTATCATACTACTTTTATAATGATTAATACTTAGATACTTGTTTATAGTGTTTGGGTCTTTATGCCCTAATATCCCACTTAGGGTAATGGCTTCAATCCCTTGTTCTGCTAAAGCAGATACCAAAATATTTCTCATGTAGTGCATAGAGAGGGTATCTATCTCTAAAAACTTTTTGAGCTGTCTCATTTGCCTATCTATGTTTGTTACCTTACCACCAGTAATAGGACTTTTAAATACTAAGCCTTTGTGATTGTCTTTGATTTGCTGTAATGGTTCTATGAGGTAGGGGGGTAATTGATACTTTTGTTGGTCATCGGTTTTGGTGTCTTCTATCCAATAGTAGTGATGTATAAAATCTATGTTTTCCCATTTGAGAGAAAGTATCTCACCTTTGCGTCGTCCAGTAAAGCCAAAGAGAAACAACGCCTTATAATAGGGGTTATCATGATAATAGGCATTTATTCCTGCATAGACCTTTTTAAATAGCTCTGTAGCGTTGGTAACTATCTTCTTTTGGCTTGGTACTTTGACCGTGATACCTATGGTAGGATTATCTCTTAGATACTTATTGATAGTAGCAAATCTAAAAAGAGGGTTTAGAACTTCCATAACGCTCTTACGCGTTCTAGGGCTTAATCCTCTTTTGTTCATGGCATTTAATATCTTTTGTATGTCCATCTCTCTTATCTTTTCTATCTTCTTTGAGCCTAAGCCTTTGTGAACATAGAGATTATAAATGTATTTCTTTTTATGCGTCCATTGCTTAGAAGTATCTAGGGTTTCAAAATAAAACTCAAAAAGTTTATCTAGGTTTATATCACTTGATGAGGTGTAACCTGCTTCTAAATCTTCTTTATAGGCTTCTAGTAGCTTACCTGCTTCTTTGGGGCTTATATGGCTTGTACCGTTCTTTTTAGAATAGCCTAATACTTTGGTATGTATTTTATCATCAAGCCTAAATCTAGCCAAATACTTACGCCCTTTGAGCTTATCTATCTTGATACTCTCATAAAGGCTAGGTACTTCTATCACCTTACCACCTGCTTTATAGGTAGATTTCTTAAACTCACTCAATTTAATAGCCATTTGATACCTCTTGATTTATTTGTATTCTTTTGTTATAATGATTGTAAGGGATAGCTTCCCACTATTAGCCGTAAGGCAGACCTATTCACACTAAAGCGACGGCTTGTGAGTAGGGTCAATTACTTGTTTTAATTTCTCCACAATCACATCAAATTCATCTTTACTTATTGTTCCCATTTTTGAGAGTAAACGCTTTTTACTAAATGTTTTCATCTGCAATAACATAGCTACACTATGCACCTCTTCTTTTTTCTTGTTGAGGTAGTTAATGTTATGAAAATAATCGTTATCTTGTTTTTTACTTGTAGTCGTAGGTACACCTACAAATAAATCACTTGTAAGCTGTCGTATCACGATAACTGGGCGTACAAACTCCTTACCCTTACCAAACTCTTCATGTCCGATATTTTGCCCTATTTTAAACCAAAAAACTTCTCTTGGTTTTATTTTATAGTGAAAGGTTACACTATCGGTACTTTTTTTAACTTCATTCCACTTATCAAATTGTTTCATATTGCCCTACACACCGTTAAAGTTGATTTAGAAATGGGTTACACAAAGGGTTACACAAGTCTATGGAATTATTATACATTAAAAGGAATTAAGAGAAACAGTAAACGCCGTATATAAGGGGGTTTGGTACTAAAAGAGGGCTATAAGAAAGGTAGCTTTTAAAGTTCGAGTCCTCTCATCCGCACCATCTTACATACTCATACAACGAGCTTTAAAGCATATCTATTATCTTATACAATCTAACGTAATATAACATACCGTGGTCTAGTAACAACTATAACTTAGATTTATTTGGGTTTGCTATAACTTCCTTGCGTCTAAAGCGACCCAATCCCCTATCTTTGATAACTGTATCATATCTTCCCATGCTTCCATTCATTGCAATGAAAATGCCTTTTTCTTCTATGGCTGAGAGGTAGCCATAGGCAGCACTTAGATTGGCTGTGGCTTCGGTGGGGTGGATGCTGTAGGGTGTCATTGCACCTGTGAGTACAATGGTTTTATCTAGGTTTTTCTTCGCTAGATAGTGGGCTGTGATGTCCATGGTGTCTGTACCATGGATGATGATGATATGTTGATAGTTTAGTGCTACGATATGCTCCAATAGTAACGTTCTATCGTCTTGGGTTATCTCTAAACTGTCTTTGCCTATGATAGTGGATATATCAAAGGTATAGAGCCACTCTTTGGCGATACTATACACGGCATGGGCATCTTTGTCTATTTGAAGTTCTCCATTTTGGGGATTATATACCTTGTTAAATGTACCACCGGTACTAATAATCATTATTTTTTTCATTATTACGCTTTCATTTTTGTATTGTAATGGTAAAATAGCATAATAATATATAGGAGAAGATGAATGATAATGCAAGGTAAAAAAGGTGTCATCTTAGGCATCGCAAATAAAAAATCTATTGCTTATGGTATAGCCAAAGCCTGTCAAGAACAGGGTGCTACGATGGCTATCACATTTCTCAATGAACGCTTTGAACAAAAGTTAACACCTATTGCCGAAGATTTAGAGTGTGGGGCTAGGCTTTATCCTTGTGATGTGAGCAAAGCAGAAGAGATAAAAGCACTCAAAGACTCACTCCAAAAAGATATGGGAGAGATAGACTTTATCGTACACTCTATCGCCTTTGCTCCTAAAGAAGGACTCTCTGGACGCTTTTATGACATCTCCAAAGAAGCCTTTGATGTGGCAATGGATATATCTGTCTATTCTCTCATAGAAATCGTGAGAGAATTGAAGCCTATTCTTTCTAAGCGTTCATCTGTATTGACACTCTCTTATTATGGTGGGGTAAAATATATCCCTAACTACAATCTCATGGGTGTGGCTAAAGCAGCACTAGAGATGACGACTAAGTATCTAGCAGAAGACCTCGGTAAAGATGGCATTAGAGTCAATGCAATCTCAGCAGGACCTATCAAGACCTTGGCAGCTGCAGGGATAGGCGACTTTTCATTTATGCTCAAATGGAACAAAGCACACGCACCACTGAAAGAAAATGTCACTATCTCTCAGGTAGGAAACTCTGGAATGTACCTACTTTCAGACCTTAGTTCTGGTGTGACAGGAGAGGTACATTATGTAGATGCTGGGTACAACATTATGGGTATGCCTGCTGTCAAATTTGATGATACAGGCAAACCTCATATCGCGTGGAATGGTGATAGTAAATAGAGGAAATCATGAAAAAAAACCTATTTGAAATGGGAGTGAATTTTGAGAGTCAAGTAAATAAGGGGTGGACATCGGACAATAAAATAAAGTCCCACCCTTCTTCTATAGAGATAAAATCCCCACAAAAGCATCAACTCCATTTTGCAAAAGAAAAACGTAGAGGTAAAGTAGTGAGTATCGTCAAACCTTTTTACCTAGATAAAAAAAGTCTACAATCACTCCTCAAAATACTTAAAAAAAGATTAGGTACAGGAGGCACTATCAAAGACAATACTTTAGAGTTTCAAGGAGAGTTATCTTCACCGTTACGTCAGCATTTAGAAGGCTTAGGGTATCGGTTTAAATAACATCTTGTTTTAGCTATTCTGTCATATCTTCTAAAAATCTCTTTTGGTCATACTCTAATCCTAAATGTTCTACGATAATATTCATATCTCGTTCAGCATTCCCTAGACAAGAGGTAGCCCCTGGGCTTGGGGTCATGTTAAATATCACGCCTATGCCTGAATTGATAGAAGCTTCTCCTAGCATGAGTTTTTCTTTTTCTTTGTCTAAGACTTGTGGACGTACACCTCCAAAACCTTTGGCATACGTAATGTCATCTACGCTCAATGAGGGGACAATCTTTCTAGCATCTTTCACGAAGAGAGGTTTGTTGATGATAGGTATCTCAAAAAGGAAGTTTCTAAAGATATAATTTCTTATATCTGAATCTTTGAGTAAATCCCAAAATATTTTGATGATATGTAAATCAAAATTAAGTGTCTTAAAAAAGTCCAAATATGTCCCTGGTTTAAAACGTTCAAGCTTAGGCATCATGAGGGCTGTAGGCCCAAAACGGGTTTTGCCATCGAGCAGGATATCGGGGTCACCATGGAGTGCTGCAAATGGGAGTTTATTGTTTTGTACCATATAGACTTTACCATTGAGGAAATGCTCACTTGTCATATAGAAACTTCCAGCCATAGGCAGGGTACTCATCTGCTTACCATAGCCCATCTTGTGTGCCAAAAAGAGTGAGTGAGCACCTGCATTGACTACCACAAAATCAGCCGTATAAAGCGTACCATCTACGGTACGGACTTCAAAGACTTTATCTTCTCTTTGGTTAATCTCATCTACTTGTGCATTGAAAAATACATCACTTACTATATCGCTAGAGGCTTTGGCTTCTTTGACCAATGCTTCTGACATTGCTCCATAGTCTACAGTGGTATATTGTGTTGATGTTCCCATCGCTACAATAGGTTCAGGGCGTACTTTGGTTTGGGCTTTGTCTGAGTAGACTACTTTGGGTTCAAGCTCTTTGAGCTTTTCTACATCCCATAGTTCAAGATATGGAAACACTTCTTTAAATTCATGGTATCTATTTTCTATAAAACGTACTTCTTTTTCTCCTACACCTAGTGCCATTTTTTGATGTGAAAACATAATTTTCTCTTCTAGGTGATATTTTAAACAAAACTTTTCTATCATTTTGGCTGTACGCTTGGTAATTTTGGCTTTTTCTAGGGTATAGTTGGTTTCTATATCGCCAATGTGAATCGTTTGTGAGTTACTAGATGCTTTACTATTGAGCGTAGAGAGTGCTTCGTATTTTTCTAGTAGGCAAAGAGACTTGACATTGGTATAGTGTGCCAATTCATAAAATAAAGCAGTCCCAGAGATACTACCTCCAACGATGAGTACTTCATAGTGCTTGTTTTTCATGAGAGTCCTTCTAATTGTGTTGCGATATGTTGAGCGAGTGTTTCATAGTTTTTGATGCTAAGTAATCGTGCTTGACCTACAGCCCCTACATGCATCACTTCTTCTTTACTTAGTGTCAATAGATAGGCTATCTTTTTGCTAATGTCTTCTGTGTTGAAGTCACAAAACCATGCATCGTGTCTGTTGGTAAAGAGGGTATTATTATGAAGTGAATGGGTCATAAGACAAGGCACAGCAGAAGCATAATAATCAAATACTTTAACAGGTGTAGAAGAGTTATAGATAGGTATATCAGGTAAAAGTGCCACTCCTATATCGGTGAGGGCTATGCGTTTGAGTAAATCTTCTTTTGTCTTGGCATGATGGACTTCTATTTGTGAGGATATTTGAGGATATTTTTCTATCATAGTATCGATATGATCACTATCTTGTGTAGAAATAAAGAGCTTCCATTTGCTACTTTTTACTTTTGAAAATGCATCCAAAACTGTCTCAAATTCTCTTGTCTTATCTAGTGTCCCTGCATAAAAAAATCGTTTTTCATCCTCTGTATGTTGTTTATTTTCATACAGCATTTGCGGATTAATAGCAGGAGGACAGAGAATAGTTTTAATATGCACATTGGGTCTAAATGCCTTTTGCATACTCTTAGATGTAGGTAAAAATGCGTCACATTGATTGATAATTTTGGTATCATTAATAATTTTAAAATGATGTGTCATGGGTGCAAAAAGGTTACTTTTATTGTCTACTTTATCACAATGAAGTTGCATACTCGCCTTAGGAGACGAAAATCTATACAACGCTTTATAGCCATACGTCTCTCTATGTTTTAAGATATATTTCATCATATTTATATCATTTCTTACCATAACAAAATCATAACTTTCTATGTGAATATCATTTCTTTTAAGTTCATCAATGAGTACATTTTTGTAGCGAGACGGTACTGTAAATCTATGGGTATCTTTACGTTCAAAATCAGATTTAAAATCTGTAAAATAAATAATATCAATATCCATATACGCTTTGAGATAAATTTCAAACAATGGGGCGATGAAACTATGGTCGATATATTCATCTTGGTCTGTAATATACAGTAACTTTTTCATAAACAATCCTTTTATATCTCTATTATAGCTAAAATATTTAACCTATAGATGCTATGGCTTTATCTATCCGTGCTATGGTTTCCTCTACACCCAAGATAAACATAATCTCATCTAGTCCTGAACCTGTCATACTTCCTAATAGGCTCACCCTTAGAGGCATACCTATCTTTCCAAAACCTATCTCTTTTTCGGCAACGATTTTTTCCATCACAGAATGATAGGCTTCTTTGCTTGTAGGACTTGCCAACATAAGCATATCAGCAAAGGTAGAAAGGATAGCTTTGGCTTCCCCTTTAAAAGCTTTTTTAGTAGATTTCTCATCATACGCTGTGGGAGCGATAGCAATAAGTTTAATCTGCGCTGATAATTCTACAAGGGTTTTGGCTCTTTCTTTTGTGGCATTAAGAAGGACGGATGCTTTAGGATTGGCTGTTAAATCAACACCAAAATCTTTGAGTAGAGAAATAAGTGCTTCATCGCTACTATTTTTAATATAGTATGCATTTAGCCATAAAAGCTTATCAAGATTATAATTAGAAGAAGACTTATTGATATTTTGTGGTTCAAAAAGGGCTATCATCTCGGCTAGAGAAAAAATCTCTTGATCCCCATGAGACCAACCCAAACGTACCAAAAAATTCAGAAGTGCTTCGGGTAAATACCCCATAGTCTTATAGTCCATCACATCGGTTGCCCCATCTCTTTTGGAGAGTTTTTTGCCTTGTTCATTGTTTATCATGGCGACATGATAAAAATCAGGTATATTGAGACCTAAGGCTTCATAGACTACAATTTGTTTGGGTGTATTGTAAAGATGGTCATCGCCACGTATCACTTGTGTGAGTCCCATAAGTGCATCATCAATAGCCACAACAAAATTATAAGTAGGGCTACCATCAGCACGGGCAATCACAAAATCATCTACTTCACTTGAAGCGATATTTATCTCCCCTTTGACACCATCCTTAAAAGAGATAGTGCCTTCTTGAGGGGCTTTGATACGAATCACTGGCTCTACCCCCTCTTGTGCTGTCCCCTCAAAGTCACGATAACGCCCATCATACCGTGTACGCTCTTTCTTTGCCATCTGCTCTTCTCGTAAGATACTTAGCTCTTCTTTAGACATATAGCATTTATATGCTTTACCCTCTGCTAAGAGTTGGTTGATGTATTTGGTATAAAGCGAAAAACGCTTTGACTGATAGACTACTTCTCCATCATGACTCATGCCTACCCATTCAAATGCTTTGAGGATAGCGTCTTTGGCTTCTTCTGAGTTACGAGCCATATCTGTGTCTTCGATACGGAGTAAAAATTCTCCCTTATCATGCTGTGCCGTAAGCCAAGAAAAAAGAGCTGTTCTTAGCCCACCAATGTGTAAATACCCTGTCGGAGAAGGTGCGAAACGTGTGACTGTCATACTGTTACCTTAGTAAATAATTTATAGGTAGGATTGTAGCGTAAATGTGGTTAAGGGAATTTGTAAGAAAGAGACAGTGAGGCACTGCTTCTCTTACTATTTTACTTCGTTTCTTTTTTTGTAGTCTTTTTTGTGCTTTATTTCACATCATCTTTGATATTTTGAGCCATTTTTTCTCCTACACCTTTTACGCGTTGTAAATCGTCAAAAGATTTGAACTCACCATTCTCACGCTCTTTGATAATGGCAGAGGCTTTCGTTTCACCAATCCCCTTGATTTCCATAAGCTCTGCTTTTGTTGCAGCGTTTACCTCACTTAAACTCATCCCAAATAGTGTAGTCGTAGCACAGATTAATACTGTGGCTATTATTTTTTTGAACATAATCCCTCTTTCTGTATATTAATATTTTATTATAGTTTAGTATAATTTTATTAGTATATCTAAGATTTGCTAGATAAATCTTTTTTTATGTTCGATGCCTATATAAATAAGTGTAAGTATACATAAGTTAACACCAAGAGTAATAGACCGATGTTCTTGTATCAACAATAGTATGAGAAAAAACATATTGAAAATAAGGGCATAAAGAGATACTTTACTATGAGACCATCCACTTTGGACGAGACGCTGATAGGCATGTTTGTTATGTCCTTGTGTAATCGCTTCACCATTACGCCATCTACGGATAAGTGTGACCGTTGTATCTACCCATAATAAAGAGAGTAAGATAAGCCAGATAAAGATATTACCATGACTTGTATCATAAAAGATAAATATAGCAAAGATAAAGCCTAGGGTTGCTGAACCGACATCGCCCATAAAGATAGAAGCCCTATTCCAATTGAAGACCAAAAACCCTAAAGATGAAGCCACGATGACCAATCCTAAAGGATTAGAAAAGAGAAGAAAGAGAGCAAGACCTATAATCAAAGCTTGTGATCCTGCGTAACCATCGATACCATCGATAAAATTATAGAGATTTGTTACCCACAAGATGGAGATAAATGCCAATATATTGACCCATGCCCCTTGAAAGACAAAAATACCAAAATCAATCTCATTGACCCCACCCAAAAAATAAAGAGCTAAAATAGCAGAGATACTTTGTACAAGAAGTCGTACCTTAGAGCTAAGCGTAAAGAAGTCATCTAATATACCGATAATAGCCACAGGAAGGGCAAATAAAAGAGCATAAAAGAGTCTAGGCTCTACAGAATCTCTAAGATAAAAAAGACCTATATAAAAAATGATAATAATTGCTAACCCTCCCCCTCTAGGGGTAGGTCTAGTATGGGCACTTCTATCATTGGGGATATCCATGATAGATTTTTGCTCTGCTATCACTTTGATAGTATATGTTAAACATATAGATAAGAGAAAGAGTATCAGATAAAACATTTAAATCTTCAATTTATAAATTTTACTATAGGGTGAGGAAACAACCAATTCAAAAAGATTCTTATCATATTTCCCAAGTATAAACATTTGTACATAAGTAGAGTGAAAAGTCTCTAAGTCCATAACCACAAAACGTCCATAACTTTTCATATACACTACGGCATAGTCTCCATCTATATGAAAGATTTTTGCGTCTAGGCTTATTTGACCTTTTACTGTATTTTGTGTAGAGATAAAATATTTTACCTTTGTTTTTTGCCTACCAATAGTGAGTTCACCTTTTTGTCCATCAAAGATAATACCATTGCTAAATTGAATAACCCCTTTGTTATTACTCGCCATACCTGTCGGGTAAAACACCATTTTACGTAACGCTAACCCTGTAGTCAAATCTAAGTTACCAAACTTAGCTACTGTAGGAAATATATTGAGCATTCTATACGGTAAGTAAAGATACACATCACGTGTTTTAGCAGGTAAGACATAGTGTGCATCGTCTAACTCTTCTAAAAATAGTGTAGGGTCAAGTTGATTTTCTTTTCCTTGTTGAAATAAAGTATTTGCTACAACTGAACAATTGTCATCTACGTATGTCTCTACTGCTAGACGACTTAAATTTGCAACTTGTTGAGCAGAAGTACTAAACATCATTTGAGAAATAATAAAATTATCATTTTGATGCTTTCCTCCATCTATCAGTGTTTGCGTCTCTGAGTAATAACGAATAGGATACCCATAATCCCACCATGACAAAGTGTAGTCCTTCGGTGAAGAGATGGCTTTGAGCTTATCCAGGTCTTGTACTTCTGTTTTATTGAGTACAGTAGGTACTTTATAGCCAATGATATGCATAATATTGGGATACAGTGCCAAAGATACTATCAAAATCGGCATGATTATTTGAGCTATTTGTAGCTTTTTCTTATCCAAAATAATAAGTTTGAGCTTTTCGCTAAGATACAGAGTTATGTATCCAAAACCCAAAGCATAGATAGGCACAGCATACACCGTAAATCTAAGTCCAGACTTGTATGCCATAAAGCCCATGGCAACCATAGGCAAAGATACAATAAGTATAGGATATCTAATTATAAGCATAATCACACCTATTGTAGAAAATAAAAAAGTAATGGTATGTCCACTAATACGATTGGCAAAAGTTTCAAAAGGAATAGCCCCTGCTTCTCTTACTGTACCAATGACATCAAAAAATTGTAATCCTGATACACCTTGAAGCACTTCTGTGGGAAAGAATCTATTAAAAACATAAAGGTTGAGTGAACTTACTATAGAATAAAATGCCCCACTATAGAGATAAAGTACAAACATTATACCTGCTATGGGATAGATATATTTATTGGTGAGTGTATCTTTATAATGAAAAAGTCCAAAGAGGATAAGTGCTAAAATAGCTTTAAGTGCAAGAGGAATAAATGCCAAGCCGATAAATGCAAAAGCGATAAGTTTTAGATTAAAGATATTATGTCTATCCTTTACCATCACATATATCACAGCCATAAATACCATGGCTGTATTTAAAGAAATATTTTTACTATACCAAAATTGAGAGGCAACCATCATCATAATCATCAAGATAAGATATCTATTCTTTTGTGTGGTCAATGCATGGATAATACTCCACAAGACAAAAGCAGGTGTCACAATATTGAGCATATCAGAATCATAATATCCTGTCATCGTACGGTTATAATAACTCCAGACAATAGAAGCAAACAACCCTGCAATAAATCCAAGATAAGGACGATTTAGACTATATCCTATGAGTACAATAGGCACCACGAGTAATGCACCTAAAAAAGCAGGCATATAGAGGATAATGGTCTCAAAGCTAAAAGGGAGAATCTTAGCAAAGAAAACGGTCATAATAGCCAATGCACCATTAGCATCAGGCTTATATACTGTTGTCCCATTAAGTATATCTCTAGCACTTTCAGCAAAATAATACCCATCATTAGTATTAATCATTAGCTGTCCATCCCAAATAAAGCTATCATTCCCAGCAAATTGATAGACCCATATCAATCTCACTGCTATACTTAAAGCATAGGCTATCGCTATCAAAATTATTATGTGTGTTGTACGATTTACTTGCATCTATTTCTCTCCATGTATCATTAATTTTATGCCCTCTTCTGCACTATAGGGTACAGAAAACTGTAGTGTTTTTTTACTTTTACTATTTTCAATCTCTAAACTTAAATACAAGCGTTTATAAAAAGAGGGCTTGAATTTTTGAAGTAAAAAGGCAAAAAAAGGCAAAGAAACTAAAAATATCTTTTTATCACTTGCCGAAGCAATATGTAAAATCAATTCTGTAGTAGAGAGAGTCTCTTCATCTTTACACAAGAATATTCCCGATTTTTCAGTATTTATAATCGCAGATATTATAGCACAAAGGTTACCTATATATACCATACTACGACTATTTTTAATCCCTCCCAAGGGTAAAATTGGTATTTTATCAATAAGTGTAATGAGATTATGCATATTTGCTTTCACACCATATCCATACACAATAGGGGTACGGATGATACTTACTTTAAAACTATCATCTTCTATATTTTGAAGTGCTTTCTCTGCTTTTAATTTACTTTTACCATAGGCATCAAGAGGGTAACAGGCTGTATCTTCATGATAGGCAGTATCACTCTCTTCACCATAGACTTTTACACTACTCATAAAGATGACATGACCTACTCCACTCTTTTTAGCTTTTTGGGCAAGTTGTAGTGTTTGGGTGACATTCACTCTTTCATACTCCGACTCATTCTCTACCCCATCCATCTGATGCACCAAAGCAGACAAATGTACCACTACCTCAATGCCATTTAAACACAAGGCTTCAAAATCATCGCTTAAAAAGCTAAAGGTTTTTATCTTGAATGCCTCGTTATAATGCTTTTTAAAATAGCTTCCTACAAATCCATTGGCTCCTGTGAGTAATAAATTTTTCATTTTTTTATCAATCCCCAAATCTTTTTTGGATACTTCGATAATACCATCAGCCAATTGGTATAAATCTCATTTTCTCTACATGCTCGTATAAGTTCTTTATTTAAAATATAGTTACTCTTTAGACCACTTGTACTTATACCACCAATTCGCATCTTGATAATCACTTCATTAAGATACATATAACTCACCTCATATTTTGCTAAAAATCGTACCAAAAGTTCATAATCAGCAGCTATTTTATAATCTACTTTAAAAACCCCATACTTTTGATACATCTCCCTCTTGACAAAAAACGTTGGATGAGCAGGCATCCATCCATAAGCAAATTTTGAAGGATGAAAATAACTACTATCATAATGCCTCACTACTTTATCAAGATTATCAGGATGAACATAGACTAAATCAGCAAAAACACTCTGTACATCTTGTGTGGAAAATATCTTCATAATCTTTTCTACCACAAAGGCATCACTATAAAAATCATCACTATTTAATATACCTACGACCTCTCCTGTAGCAAGTGCAATACCTTTATTCATCGCATCATATAGACCATTATCAGGTTCACTGATAAATGTAGTGATTTTATTGCCATAACTTTTGATGACCTCTATCGTACCATCAGTACTTGCCCCATCTACGATAATATATTCTATATCTTTATAGGTTTGACAGAGGATAGATTCTATGGCATCTCGTATGGTTAATTGGTTATTATAGACTACGGTGATGATGGATATTTTCATACTTTTTACTTCTTTCTAAAAAACTATTTTATGTAGCCTGTCTATATATGTATCTAAACTATATCTCTTTTGGGCTTCTTGCGTATTGTGTAATTGCATCTGAGTAAGAAGCTTCGTATCTTCTAATAATATCGTTATACTTCTCACTAAAGCACTCACTGATTTTATTTCCACTAAAAACCCATTTTGATTGTTTACAACTTGGGGGAGATATTTATAATCTGTAGTGACAATAGCATTCCCACATCTCATCGCTTCAATAATAGATATGGGAAATGCTTCAGATTTATAATAACTAGGGAGTAAAAATATATCAGATTTTTGAAGAAGTTTTACTTTTTCCTTCCCAAACACTTTACCTACATAGTTTATTTTATTATTATTATCTATTTTACTATAAAACGCTTGTTTTACTTCTTCTATAGACATATATTCATCTGCCATAAATCCACCTGCGATATGTAGTATTATAGTATCATATTTTTTACATAAGGCTTCAAAAGCATCTATAAGTTCAAATATACCTTTACTTTTTATTATATTTGATAGATAGAGTAAATTTTTTATTTTATCATCTTTTTTTGCATAGGTGTCATTTAATGCTTTATCATAAAAGTTTGCTACCACTTCTAACTTCATAGTGGGGAAATCCTCAAACTGAGCTTTCATAGAATCTAAAAGTACCACAGAAATATCTACTTTAGAATATGAAGAAAATAGCCTCTTTTGATACCATTTAGGACTACTGTGTAGAAATTCATAAAAATCAGAACCATGAAGATGATTTACAAGTTTAATCTTTTTTAACGTAGCTAAATGGATAAGCAATACATCTTTCAAAGAACCTAAAAAACTTCGAGAACAAGTAAAATAAATTACATCTATTTTATAAAAAATAATTTTATACAGCATCATGAAAAATATTTTGAAAGTACCAAGATATTTCATAAAAGTACTTTTATATTCCATATTGGTATCTATACATATCTTTTTATGAGAAGTAATACTTTCATAAAACCTTGTAAAAGCTAAAGATTGTCCATGAATAGGAGGTAAAAGAGGACCTACTAATAATATTTTCAAATGTTTTACTTTTTTTGAATTAACATAAAAATAGAACCAGGTGCAATTTTTTTAAATGTTGTATCTCTAAAATAGTGAATATTCCAACTAAATAATTTTGAAAATAAATAATCTGTATATATTACAAGATAAGAGTTTAGCCCTAATTTCACTTTATTAAAAATCTTTAATATTGGACTAAAAAAACAATAATGTTTAGATAGTATTTTATATTCTAATGTATCAAAAGTTTTCAAAAAGTACTCACTACTAATACCTCTTTCATTCATCGTTGTGCCTACTCTTTTTTGACTCCAATTACCCATAGAAGATATTGGTTCTCTTAAAAAAATAAAACCTTTTGGCTTAAGTACTCTTGTAAATTCAGATAAGATATAGCTAACATTTGGAATATGATGTAAAACACCAAATGAGGTAATTAAATCAAATGAATCCATATCTAATTGCATCGCTCCACTCATACTAGCTTTTACAATATTAACATCTAATTCTTCTTTTATACTTTGTAGCATGACATCTGAAGAATCAATCACGGTAATGTTATATACTATTGAAGTGTCTTTATCTAGTATATTTTTTATTGCTCTCACTTCACCACCATACGCAGCACCAAAACAAAGTATATTTAAACTTTTATTATTTTTTAATTTATGTAATATTTTTGGTAAGCCATAAAAGTTATTGATGTTTTCATATAAATATTTGTTAGTATTTTTATTACTTGTTAAGTTACAATACGCCTCTTCCTCTTCTTTGTACCATTGTCCAATTTCTTTTTCATTAAAATCATCTCCCACCAAACAATCACCATCTAAAAAATTATTATTAAAATATTTTTCTAACATTTACAGACTCCTTTGTTCCCTTTTTAATACACTCTTCACAAACCCATACCCACCATACTTTTTTAGAAAATACCCAATTTTTGTCTTAAAACTCAAATCATGAAACAGTTTAAAACATTTTATTATTTTTGGTTCGATAGAGAGTTTTTGGAACTTAACACTATGATGGTTTAGTGCTAAGGTTAACTTACTATTGTTCCCACTATTATGTGTGCCTTTATTGTCCCCAAATCCATCATTGATAATTTTGGATGCTTTTGGATAAACAGTATACCTATTATATCTAAATTGACTATAACACCATCTAATAGCCCAAGAGTCTATCTTGCCTAACATTTGTAATTCAAGCATTTTAAACATATCATTACCACCTAGATTAAACTTATATTTTAAGCTTTTATTTACTTTTAGAGTCAAAAAATCTTCAACTTCCCAGTCTATACATTCCCATCTATCCTGCCAAGTAGCCCACCCCCAAGAAGATGCCCTAGGGGATAAGTATACATCAGCGTTCAAAGTATCAAGACACTCTAGCTTTGGAGCATACGCAGATATAGACCATATATTGCTATCCTTCTCATAAAACTTCAAAGCATCATTCATATAGTCTAAAAAATCCTTAGAGACTATTAGGTCATCTTCTAACACAATCACGCTACCATAAGTATCAATAACCCGTGATACCCCACCAATAATAGAATTTGCTAAACCTTTATTTACAGAAGATTCAATAATAGTAATACCTTTAAAACCTTTTATTGTTTTTAAATATTTTCTAACTTCTTGTACCTCTTCAAAATCTTTTTCATTTTTGTTTCCATCAGAAAAGATATATAATTCACTCTTAATTGAAAGTTTATTTTTAGATAAACTTTCAATTAATTTATCTATTTTTCTTCTGTATGTGAAGATGATTATTGGGTCTAATTTTATTTCAATCAACTTTTGTCCTCTTGTTTTTATAGTAGTAGACTATTTAACCCCATTAATATAGCCATGCTTTTTTAATTTCAAATATCTCAAAATATGATAAATTAGTAAAATTTGAAGTTTGAAATTCAAATAAATTTTTATTTTTATTTTGAATGTCAAATACAAGTGTTTGAAAAGTTCTATCAATAGATTGTACTTGATTTTTATATACCAACTCTAGGTTATCCTCTAATGCCCTTATTTCAAGGGCTATATATTTTTCTTGTTCAAGTTTTAAACATACTGAAAATTTATTTAATGCTAATAGAATATCTGTACTATCTAAAAAAACCAATGGTTCTTTTTCAATATTAAATCCAGAATAAAAATAAGGATAATCCAAGTATGTAGATGCCAAAATAATTTTCTTTGGAGTAAAATCATATCTTTGTTTTATACATTTAGCTGGATTTCCTGCTACCACTGTATACGGTGCTATATCTTTGAGGACAACTGAATTTGAACCAATAATAGCACCTTTCCCAACTGTAACTCCTGGCATAATGACACAATTAACACCAATCCATACATCATCATGAATAGCAATATTTTCACAAAAAGCACCATGTCTTTGTTCATATATACTATCTTGCATTTTTATAGGCATAGATGGATGTATATCATAATGATGTTTACCTGATGATATAAAAACATTTTTTGCTATCATGACATAGTCTCCAATATAAACATTTCCAATAATAGTACCAGAATCATGTATCCCTGAGTATTTACCAACAATTATATTATTTACATTTATTGCTACATTATTTCCTATCCACGCACCTTTACGAAGAAATAAACATCCATTAGGCTCTATTTCGATATTTACATTATTATATATTTCATTAGAGTGTGTTAAAAAGACACTAGTACTATCTAGCTTTAAAATTAAAAACTTTCCTATTCTTAATTTTGGATTAGATAATTTTAATAGTAATCTATTTAAATGCCTTATTTTAAAATTATTAAATATCATATAACTGTAGATTTTGATATATCGTAATATCTTATTTATTAATATCATCTAAATCTATTTTTATATCACATCTCTTAATTGTACTTAATCGATGTGCGATAATTATCAATGTTTTATCTTCACTTATACTATAAATTTCATCCATAATAGCTGTTTCAGTTTCAGTATCAAGAGCAGATGTTGCTTCATCAAGTACCAAAATTTCAGGATTACCATACAATGCTCTAGCTATCCCTATCCGTTGTTTTTGACCACCACTAAGCTGAATACCTCCTTCTCCTACCATAGTATCTAAGCCATCTTTATTTAAAATTAGAGTATAAATATTAGCCTGTTTTAAAACTTTTATCAATTTTTCTTTATCATAGACTCTACCAAAAATAATATTCTCTGAAACAGTACCATCAAAAAGATATATTGATTGAGGGATATATCCAATTTTTTTTCTCCAAGATAATATATTTTGATTATTTAATTTCTTATTGTCAATAAAAACATCCCCTTTATCTGGGTAATAAAGTCCACAAATCAAATCAACTAATGTTGATTTTCCTCCACCACTCTTTCCAATAAATGCAATTTTTTTACCTTTTTGGATATGTATACTAATATTATTTAAAATAGTAGTATTCTCTTTATAGCTAAAATAAATATTTTTAAGAGTGATAGATTTATTAAAGTTTATGATTTTAGTGTTCTCTAATGTCCCTACTTCATGTACAGCATCATAAACAATATCTAATGATTTAGAATGAAAAATAATATTATTATAACTATTTATTATCTTTGTAATTGCTGGCAATGTACGATATAAGGCTAAGGCATAAATACTAATAGTACTAATTACTATAGATGTATTTGCATTTGTAACAATAAGATATATCATCGCTCCAATTAAAAGTGAAAAACCGAAGGATTCAAGTAAAATACGTGGTAATATTTGTATCGTATTATTATATATCTGTATATATGAAAATTGATTAGAGATAACTTTAAATTTTTCAATTAACTCTTTTTGTTCAGAAAGTAATTTAATAAATTTAAAATTGGATAAACTTTCACTTATGATTTTATAATAACTTTTTTCAACAATCACTCGTTCATTTCCCTTTATCTTAATCTTTTTTGAAATAGTTTTAGTTAATAATAAAACTTTTAACCCTAATATTAATGTCAGAACTAATGTCATTTCTAAGTTAACAAAAAGTAACATAATATAAATCATAAGTAATATGAAAAGTTCCATTATAAAATTTAAAATATTAGTAGTCAATGCAGATAACTGCCCTGCATCGGTAATAATTATCTTAAGCATTTCCGAACTATTTTTAGTAATAAAATTTTCATATTGTAGATTTAAATAGTTTTCAAAAATAATATCTACTAAACTTTTATATTTATATGAAGTAAATTTATTTAAAAAATACGTAAAAAAAACTGTATAAATTGCTCTAAAAACATAAAAGCAGATAAGTACTATACCAAAAGTAAGGATGAAATCTTTTTCATTTATAAATCCAAAAAAATGATAAGAACTATTAAAATATGTATTACTTATTATTATACTTGGATCAGTTACTATATTGATAAATGGCATAATAGCAGCAATACCAATTATTTCTATTAAAGAGAGTATTAATCCCATGCAAAGAAGAATAAATAAAATTTTTCTATCTTTTTTAGTAATTAAACTTTTTATTTTGTTTAACATATTGAGTATATATTCTTAATTATTTTTAAAGTAGTCATATATAATTTTATTTTCTTTTTCAAATAAATTTCTATCTCCAATAAGATTATCTGCTTCATAATCACCTTTAAATAAATAAGGTACAAAAGTCATGATTGTAACAAATCGTTCTTTTTCTGAAATACTTCCACAATGAAAGTTTTGACACGTATCTACTACTCCAAATTTTCCAGCATCTCCAACCATATAGACAATATCATTCATATTAAAACCATTAGCTACTGCTTCTTCATCACTAAAATAAGGATAAGTTTGATAAAAATCATCTTCATTATATGTATTTGGAAATCCTCTTGTCGCACCATTTTCTTTTTGTACACTAACGGGATTAATAAACATTCTAAATACACTATCATGATGTCTATCTAAATGCCATAGCATTGGACCACTTGGATTTAGTGTATTATTTGGTGTAAAAAGAAATTGAACCATCATAAGTTGAGGAATCTCACCAAGATATTTTGCTGCCATTGTAAAAATACTAGGATCTGTTAAAAAATCTTTAATGGGGTCATTAATATCTTTTTTAGGATGGTATAGATTAACAAAATTACCTCTACTATTCATATTATATTTTTCTTCATATTTAAGATTGAGAGATTCTGCTTCCTCTAGGGTCTTTCCTTTAACTGTATTTGATAGATTTTCTAAATACTGTAATAATTCTTCACTTCTTTGATAATAGTCTTTTAGCTCACCTAAAAATAAGCCTGTTTTAGAAAAATGATATAATAAATCTTTTTGTAGCTTAGTAAAGCTAATATCTGAACTATTATAAACGGCTTTACGCTCTTTTATTATATCAAAGTCTTTTTTGTATTGATACTTTAGATTAAAAACTTCTCTTGTATATGAGTTTGTTTTATTTCGTATCATTATTATTTTTCTTATTTTATCTTGCACAAAACGTGGAAGAATTTTTTTTGCAATATTCTTTATCATTTTATCTTCTCATTAGAAATAGTCCTTACAATTAAAAAAGCTTCTAATTGAGGTGTTGGAGTCGGTGCAGGGATAAGGTCAATTTGTGTAAATCCCAATGTGTTTAACCAGGTAATATATGGATGTGAAAAATAAACTGGTTCACTATTGAAGATGGTTTTACTACCATTTAGATTCGACATGGAATCAGCTATCACAATAATATTACACATTTTACTTATCTTTTTCAATACACTAAACACCCGATAGGATTTCATGGAATAAAATACAGAATTAATAAGACAGATATCAATTTTATGTTCTGAAAAATCCTCATTGATAAACTTTGAGTCATCTAACTGATACACATTAACAAGAGGTAGCTTTTGTACTAAAAAGTCACAAGCTTCAATATTTGGTTCAACAGCATACATCTTAATATTAGGCAGTTTTTTTGAAAGCAATTTAAATGTTGTTCCAACATGGCATCCAAAGTCCATAATACTTTCACATTGATTGTCTTTATCTGTTAAAATATTTGCTAGAATATCTACAATTTTTTGCCTATTTTCACCTTCATCATCCCAATAGAGCAGTAGATGATCATCATCTTTGGTACTTTTCCGAGTCATCCAAGCTTTTCTAATTTTATAGGATAGCCATATCTCACTCAACCAATCGCTTTTTTTTACTAATAATTTAATATTTTTGAAAACCATTGTAACCTCTTTTAATTCGTTATTTTAGCACACTTTGACTTATATATCTTAATATGATTGATGAGACCTTATTAATTTTATTAATAGTGATAGCATATTCATCGAAAATCTCATCAACTTCTATATCTTCTACTTTTGTATCTTTGTAGGTATCTATAACTTCTCTACATGTATCTACATTATTCACTACATTAACATTTTTAAGCATAGCATAAAATGAATTTTGAGAGAAAGTGATACAATGCTTTTTTAAATAAGTAGCTTCTCTAAACACTGTCCCCGTATTCGAAACTATAAATTTGGCATTTTGAATTAAACTTTGATGGTTATTGTCCAAACCAACTAAATCAACATTGCTTATACTATGCATATAATTATAAAAATTTTTACTTCGAAAATTATCTACTGAATGCAGTTGATTTAATAAATAGTCATAATAGATATTATAAGATAACTGATGTGGGTGTTCTTTGATATAAATTTTCCAACCTTTTGGTAATGAGGATGCTAAGATTCTCAAATTTAGGAGTTGATTTGCATGAGCATTGTCTTTTGGTAGTGTGGAGGCTTCTGGATCAAAGTGTAAACAATAATAAATATAATTTAAATTTAAATTTACTTTGTCAATTGCGAGTTTGTGATAATATTGATTAAGCTCTTTTATATAAAAATATTGTTTTCTAAGTTGTATACTTGTAATAATTTTATTTAGAAGAGCAGTGTAGAGTCTTTTAATTTTTACTTTTACTACGAGTTTATTATCAAATAGGGTACTATAAAATTTATTAAATATCAAAGATATTTTACTTGACAAGTTTTTTTTATAACTATTTGAGAATACTGTAAAGTTTGAGTTTTCATTAAGTTTAACACCGACATCGCTACTGGTCTTTATGATTTTCATGTATTCATTACTATTGTTATCATAGAGTGCATGGTATTCTTCTGTTCCCGAGGTAAAAGCACCAACTATTCTTGAGGTAATGATATTTTTTATTTTATACTCTTTTGCAACCCTTATAAGGATACTATCTAATGAAGAATGTTCTTCATTTAACTGTATGACAAAATGAATCATATTTTTTTTAAAAAATGTATTCCAATAGTTATATACATCATAATAAAATACCATAGAAAAAGATAAGAAATCATTATCCTTTCTTTTAGAAATCGGTAACCATCGATAGGATGAAAGGATATCTGTGTATAAGTATTTTTCTGTTTCTAGGTACTCTTTTGATAAATCAAAAATATTGTTATTCATGTTTGATAGTTCAAATAAATTATTTGTTTTTAGTATAGTTACTTTATTGATCGAAGTATACAAACAATATAATTCTTCATCCAGACTATGCATAAGAGATGAACTTAAAAAGATAAAATTTATTTTATTATTACAGGATAGTTTAATAATTTCTTCATAGACATCATTATCATCAAATGATTGTAAATTGATAAGAATATTCATCTATTTTCCTTCATTAATTTTTTAATTAAATTTTTAAATTCTTGATTACTCATTATTTCATCAGTTGTATCCATATATTTTATAAATGATTGTTCATTTAATTGTACACAGGCTCCTCTTAAATTTGACATATCATCTAATAACGCAATCATTTCTTTACTATGATTTAAATTATGCATATAGTAAAATGATTCTACTTGATATTTAGTATCTTGTGGCAGAGTTAAACTATTTATCCCTTGTAACATTATTTCATATTCTTGATTATTTTTTGCTTCAAAACAAAAAGAGTAACTACTATGAGGGTTATCTCCACATAACACAACTGGTATTCCAAGATAAGCAAGCTCATGTGCTACTGTGCCATATACACTTATACCAGCACATATTCCACTATCGACTAACTGTTTATTTGTTATCTTAGTCGATAAAAATTTTAAATTATGATATTTAATTTTTAACGTTTCTACTACTATTTTACTATCTTCCATCTGATTAGGATGTGGCTTAATCCAAAAATCAATTTTATTCTCTTTTAATATATCAATTGTTTTTTCAAACCATTCATAAAAATCACAAAACAACATTTTTTCATAGATATGTGGACTATCAAAAAAATCATGCAAAAAAATAACAACACTATTCTTCACTTCAGGAATATCTTCACTATGGTTTTTATACGCTGACTCCTTCATATAAGAAGTCGCCATATCTATTTTCCCATTCAACCTATTGGCTAATCCCTCAGTGGCTAAATGTAAATGTATGTTATGCTCATTTTTTTTATAGTTTTTAAAATAATTTCTACAATCTTTAGCATGGTAGCAATAATCACTTGTGAGTTTTTGATAAAATAAACCATAATCACCAAATGAATAAACATCTACACCATGATGTATAGCTACTCTGGCTGTTATTCCATGATGAATATAACTACTATAAGAGGTTAATACAAATTTAATATTATTTTTCACAAAATAATCTTGTGTCATTTTTATATTTCTTAAACTTTGCCATATTACAATGCATAAATAAAAATCATTAGTATCAACTGTTGCTGCTGGTTTATACCTTAAGTAGCTATCATATATTAAATCACCTACCAAAATATCATTAAATTTTAAATTTAAAACATCTTTCTTTGAGTGTAACTTGTTGTATATTTTAAATGCTTGTACAAATAATACAATATTCAATACGATACTTGTAGTCCCTTCATGTCTATAGGCTATTCCATTGGTATAGGCACGGTATAATTTTATCCATTTATTATCCCTAAATCTATTATGAAAGACTAGACTTTTAATGAAATTTAGTAAACTAGAAGATGCTCCTACCGATAAATTTCTAGCTACATATATTTCTGTATCTATTTTAGAATCTAAAGATTGAACTATCATTCCAAATAAACTATAATAATAATAATCCTCTACACATTCAACAAGAATTTTTTTATTCTTTTTTACTTTCTTTTTTATATCGAAATATATATATAGTTTTTTTTCTAATTTAGATAAAAAGAAAATATTTAATAATTTATTAAAAAAAATGTTGTTCAAACCTATCTCCAAACTCATAATTCTTAACAGCTACTTTACCCAAAACATCTTTCAAATACTTAGGATGCATCCCAAAAGAGGGTCTCACACTCCTAATATTATCTTTAGTAAACATTTCTCCTTCTTTAATATCCTTATCCACATAAAGACTTCGAGCAAACTGACGAGATTTTCTTTTCTTCTCACTCATACTATAATCAACTCTACCCAGAAGCTTCTCTGTATCTCTAATATCTTTTACCATTTGAGCAAACTCCTCTCTATCCATACTAAACTCAGCATCAGCTCCACCAATAGATTTATCTATTATAAAATGCTTCTCTATCACTTTAGCTCCCAGTGCAATAGCAGTTATTGGGGCAGTTGAACCTATGGTGTGGTCACTAACCCCACTGATTACTCCAAAAGTTTGGGCTAAATTTGGTATCATCTTTAGGTTAGCATCTTCAAGTGGTGCAGGATATGATGAGGTGCATTTTAGAAGTACTATATTATCATTTCCCTCACTCCTACAAATATCAACAGCATCTTGTATCTCATCTATAGTAGCGATTCCTGTTGAAATAATTATAGGTTTCCCTTTTGATGCTGTATATCTGATTAGTTCATAATCTGTTATCTCAAATGATGCTATCTTATAAGCAGATGGATTAAATTTCTCCAAGAAATCAACAGCACTCTTATCAAATGGAGAGGAGAATATATCTATATCTATCTCTCTAGCATATCTAAATAACTCCTTGTGCCACTCCCAAGGAAGATACGCCTCTTTGTATAAGTCATAAAGCTTTTTACCATCCCAAAGCGTTCCCCCTTTTATAATAAAATCCTCATTATCACTATCAAGAGTTAAAGTATCAGCAGTATAAGTTTGAAGCTTGATAGCGTTAGCACCGATCTCTTTGGCTACTTTTATACTCTCTTTTGCTATTTCTATTTTACCACCATGATTAGCTGATAACTCTGCTATAATAAAAGTTCCATCTTTCTCTAAATCAAAATTACCTATTTTCATTTTTTAGCTCCATTATACTCATATTATCTCTTCTATCTATCTCTTTAAATCCATATCTATTATATAATCTTATTGCCAAATCATTACTATTAAAAACTTCTGATATTAGACTCTCTAACTTTAATTTAACAAAGCCATAGTTAATAATCTCTTGCATCAATAGATTTCCAACCCCTCTTAATTTAGGTTTAGCATAGATACCAATAGAGGCTTTTGATTGAATCAAATCTATATCTGTAAAATCAATAATGCCAATTGGCTTATCTTGCTCTTTCACTAAAAAATAGACTCTATCACTTTTAGTTTTTAAAGAGTCTATATAAGATAGATGATTTTCTAAGGGTATCTTCTCTTTTGTTAACATCCATTTTCTAATAGTTGGATGGTTTCTCCACTCTAAAACCATCTTCTTATCCCCTAAAGACAAATCTATAAAGTTAATAAGTTCAGGTTTCAAAAGATTATATATACTCTCTGTTAACTCTTTATCATCAAAATTTTCCAAAACAGTATACTCATTTTCAATAAAATATTGAACCATATCCTCTTGATTATCAGCTGTCTTAATAGCAATAAAAGGAAGCTCCATAAAAAATACTTCATTCAAAGTAACACTAGGGGTAACTATAGCAAAATCACTAACTCTCATAAGCTTTGCTATCTTATTTGAATTGATATGTAACTCTATCCAATCTTTATCTTGAACATACTCTTTTAGTTGTTCTAAATTTTGATTGGCTGTAGTGGTTACAAGATTTACTTCGAGATACTCAAACTCTTTTAAAACCTCTAAAATATCTATATTTATGTTGCTATGGTCAGCTCCACCCATTGCAATAAATAGTGTTTTACTCTTTTTTCGTATAATAAACTCTTCTCGTAAAAGCGTATATTTAGCTCCACACCTAAGCTCACAATATTTGGGAACTAGCCCCTTATATCTTTTCTCATCAGCACTTATATTATGATTTAAAAGTATATTACAATGATGTCTCTCATAAGTATCATCAAAGGCTAAAAGTCTTAGATTTGGATAGCTCTCTTTTAGTGCTTTTTCATAGTTATAATCTATCTCATAATGGTCAATTACTATCAACTCAATATTATATTTTTGGATTAGAGAATCTACCTCTGTTATATCATTTGAGTTTAAAATCTCCAACTTATAACCAGCTTCTATAATCTTGTGATTAATACTTCCTGCTAACTCTTGGGTTGCAAATATAATATTGGCTTTTGGGTACTGCTTGGCTAAAACTAGGTCTCGCATAATGTGACCTGTTCCTATAGTTGAAGAGGAGTCTGCTCTTATTAAAATATTCATCAGTTATATTTCCTAAATACAGGCTTTATAGGCTCTCCTATCAATAATTCATGAACCTTCTTCGATTCAATAGCATAAGAGAGAACTTTTAATGATTTTTCAAAAGCCTCTATTGTTTGAGATATTTCACTATCTTTATGAGAAAATGATGGTACAATTCCTTGAATAAGTACACCATGTTTTATCATCTCTTGTGCAAAAAGTGTTCTTATGTAGTTATCTTTAAAAAAGAAATAAGGACGGCAATCTATACCCTCCATAGAGGTATATCCCACTAATCCCAAAGATCTTACTATTTCATTATAACTATCTTTTATCTTTTTTCCAATACTCCATACATACTTTGTTACTTCATAGTCATTATGATTTAAAATTTCAAGAGTTTTTTGTCCTGCTCTTAGGTGATGTGTTTCTCCACCATACGTAGTGGATAAAAGAAATACACGTTCTTTTTTATGTTCTAATCCACCTAGTTCCATAATCTCTCTTTTCCCAACTAAAGCAGATATAGAGTATCCATTTGCCATCGTTTTTCCAAAAGTAGATAAGTCTGGAGTTACCCCATATAAAAATTGAGCCCCTTTAGGATGAAATCTAAATCCACTAACAACTTCATCAAAAATTAAAATAATACTCTCTTTTGTACAAATATCTCTTACTATTTGAAGATAACCCTCTTTGGGTTCTTCTGTTGAAGCAGGTTCCATAATAATACAAGCAATACCATCCTCTTTATATTTTGCAATAGTCTCTTTTAAATTTTCTATATCATTATATTTAAAATGTTTGGTTTTAGATTTTGTATCTCTTGTGACACCTGAACTAATATCAGTATCTCCTATAAACCAATCATCAATACTAAAAAATGGCTGATCAAAACATCGTAAAATTATCTCTTTTCCTGTATATGCTCTAGCTAATTTAACTGCTGATGTAGTAGCATTTGAGCCATTTTTAGAGAATTTTACCATCTGTGCTGATGGAATTTGTTCTATAATTTGTTCAGCAAATTCAGCCTCTATAAAAGAGGGTCTTATAAAGTTTACTCCATTATCAAGTTCTTTTTTAATCACATTGGTAATTGGTTCATAAGCGTGTCCTAAAAGAACAGAGGTAAGTCCCATACCCCAATCAATAAATTCATTACCATCAACATCCCAAATTCTTGCACCTTTACCTCTAACAATAGAATGAGGAGAAAGTTGTGGAAATTGGTCATCTCCTTTACTATAAGTATGCGCTCCACCAGGTATTAATCTTGAAGCTTTTTTTCTTAGTTCATTGGATTTTGTAAAATTATTTATCATTGTCTTCCCTTAAAGATTTTAAATAGCCTTCATTTCTATTTGTTTTATTATTTAATTGTAATAACTCACCGTTTTGTTCTAAAAATTTTATGATTTCTTTAAATGAAAAATAGGTAGAATTAAAATGTTCATATATTTTTACAATAAGCTTCAAATCATTTTCTTCATCTACTGTTAATCGCCAGTTAATATGAATTGGTTCTCTGTTCAAATTCATAACTCTAAATAGACCACTATCTCGGATATAGGGTGTAACATGCTCTCTTTGAAAATTTAGTGTGGCACTATTATATGCCTCTTTTAAACTTTTAAAATTAAAAACTTCTACATCTAAGCCATCAGGATATATAGGCTCAATACAATTTGCTAAGTAGTCACAGTCTGATTTCATAAAAGCCTCTATTGATTCATCAATAACCATAGCATCATGTAGAGGGCAATCCCCTGTAAGCCTAACAATAATATCATCTTCTGATAATTTCAACTCTTCTGCAATACTATAAAAGCGTTTTAATACATTATCCTTATCACCTCTATAGATATTAAAATTATATTTTTTTACGATAGTTGCTAATTGGCTATCACTATCTTGATTACTAGTAACCAAAATTAATTTATCTATATATTTTGATTTCTGAGTCCTTTGTAGTTGATGAATAATCATTGGCTTATCTAAAATAATTTTAAGAACCTTTTTAGGTAACCTTGTAGAGTCTGTTCTAGCTTGTAAAAGGGCAATTATTTTTCTATTCATATCTACCACTTTGTAGGATTATAGATAGATTCGTCAACATCTTTAAAACTTTTAGTAATATCTGCAATACTCTGACCATCAAGTCTCTTTAATTGATTATAATTTAGTATATCCTCTTTTGCCTGTTCAATATTATCACAACCAAAAAGCAAAAGTGAATCTGTAGCCACAGAGTCTACAAAACTCAATGCAAGTTCGCCTATACTCATATCTAATTTTTTACTATATTTATCAAATAATTTTAATGGCTCTTTGGCTTGTTCTAAATTTTTAGGTAGATTATTTCTATCTATAAAAAAAAGCCCTTGAAGAAAGATACTCCGTATAAAAATCAATTTATTATGTTTTTTAGCTTTCTCTAGCCAACCTTGCGTAATGGCTCTTTGGTCAAATATATTAAATGGTATTTGAATAAACTCTATATATCTATTCTCCAAAGCCAACTCAAAATCTATGTCATTATAGATAGAAACACCAAAATATTTTATCCTTTGACTCTCTTTTAACTTGTTAATAATCACCGCATACTCATCTGACCAATTAAAGAGTAGCTCGCTATCATGTAGGAGTAGAGCATAGAGAGAGGAGATATTTAGATTTTTTAGAGATTGTTCAACATTTTTAATAGCATTTTTTTTAAAAATATCTGATTTGAGTTTTGAGATAATAAAGAGTTCAGCTTTATCTTTAATAGCTCTTCCTAATACTTCTTCTGAATTACCATAAGCTTGTGCCGTGTCAAAGCAGTTTATCTTATTTTTATAAAGATACTCAATTATTCTATTTACATCTTCTTGATTTGGTTGACCACTACTATTTGCAATACCATAATCCAATCCAAACTGTACCGTTCCCAAAGATAATTTTGAAATCTTATCTCCTCTATACTCTATAAATCTCATTTAAGTACCTCAAAGAGAGACTCAATAACATACTTCTGCTCATCATCACTCAATTTTGGAAATATAGGTAAAGAAAAACACTCTTCATAATATTTATCCATCATAGGAGTTCTTGCCTCTCCATAGCCTAAAGCTTTATAGTATGGTTGCTTATTGATAGGTATATAATGAAGCTGTAACCCTATACTTTTTTTTCTCATTTTAATAAATAGTTCTTCTTTAGAAATATTTAGTTTTCTAAAATCAACTTGAACTACATAGAGATGATAGGAAGATTTTTCATCAAAAAGATAGAGAGGTTTGATAAAAGTTTTTTCAAAAGCTGTATCATATCTTTGAGCAATTTTTATACGTCTTTCTATAAAACTATCTAATTTATTGAGTTGAGAAAGTCCCAAAGCACACTGAATATCAGTTATTCTATAATTAAATCCAAGCTCTCTCATCTCATACTCCCAAGGTTTCATATCAGGAGTTTTTACCATTCCATGACCTCTAAGAGTTAAAAGCTCCTCATAAATCGATTTAGAGTTCGTAGTAATCGCGCCACCCTCTCCTGTGGTTAAATGCTTCACGGGATGAAAAGAAAAGATAGAACAATCAGAATTAATACAACTTCCTGCTTTTATTCCATTATAAACTGCTCCAATAGCATGAGCATTATCCTCTAATATTTTTATATTATATTTTTCTCTTAAATAGGCTAATTTTTCTTGGTTTACCATATTACCACTAAAAGCCACAGCATAGATAGCCTTTATAGCACTGTCTTTTTTTAACTCCTCTTCACATAAATCCAGATCTATATTTCCATCATTTGTAATATCTACAAATATAGGCTCTGCCCCAACATAAAGGATAGAATTAGAAGTGGCTAAAAATGAGTTTGGAGTAGTAATCACTCTATCACCTCTTTTTAATAGAGCCAAAGAAGCAAGATGTAAAGCACCTGTGCCATTCGCTACAACTACACAATACTTTGCCACACAATAAGAAGCAATAGCCTCTTCAAACTCTTTTACTTTAGGTCCAGTTGTTAGAAAATCAGAGTTAAGAGTTTCAACAACACTCTCTATATCATCTTTATCAATACTTTGCTTACCATAGGGGATAAAGTTCATATTAAGAGTTCGCTAGTTTCTCTAAAAATAGCTTATTAGAGAGCCATTGTTTATTATTTAGAGAATTATATTCAAAACCTATACCTATATCTTTACCTTTTTGATTTAAGGCATTTATCTTATAATCAACAATATGTGAGAATTGAATGGTAGGGGTAATAACATAATAATCTTCAAACTCAACTACTCTATCATCTGCTGTTATCATCACCTCATGCATTTTTTCACCAGCTCTAATACCAATAATTTTATGCGATACATCAGGTGCTAAAGCTTTGGCTAATTCTGTTATTTTCATAGATGGAATTTTGGGAATAAATATCTCTCCTCCATGCATTCTTTTAAAGTTATCTAAAACAAAATTAACACCATCTTCTAATGTAATCAAAAATCTTGTCATCTTTTCATCGGTAATAGGTAACTCTGTTGTACCATTTTTTAGCAAATTTTGAAAAAATGGTACAACTGAACCCCGACTACCTATTACATTACCATAACGCACGACAGAAAACCTAGTTTTCCCACTCCCTACCATATTATTTCCTGCAACAAAAAGTTTATCTGAAGCCAATTTTGTTGCACCATATAGATTAATAGGACTAGAAGCTTTATCAGTAGAAAGTGCTATCACCTTTTCTACATTATTATAAATAGAGGCTCTAATTACATTTTCTGCACCATTAATATTCGTCTTGATACACTCCATGGGATTATACTCTGCGATGGGTACATGCTTTAGTGCCGCTGCATGGATTACAAAATGTACACCTCTCATAGCCTCTTTAAGTCTATTCTCATCTCTTACATCACCGATAAAATAACGCATACAATCATGATTAAACTCTTGTGCCATCTCATATTGTTTCAGTTCATCTCTACTAAAAATAATAATTTTATTGGGTCTATATTGAGATAAAATCATTTCTGTATATTTCTTACCAAAACTTCCAGTGCCACCTGTGATGAGTATATTCTTATTATTAAACATGTATCTCCTTCATTCTATTATTCACTTCACATTCTCCAAGTACCAGTGATACACACGTTCTACTCCTTCTTCTAAGCCTACCTTATGCTTCCACCCCAATGCGTGTAACTTAGAAGGGTTGGTAAGTTTGAGTAGTGTACCATCAGGTTTGCTTGTATCAAATTTCAATTCACCTTTAAAGCCTACTATCTTTTTGATGAGTAATGCCAATTCTTTGATAGATATATCAACACCTGTACCGATGTTAATATGGGTATTTTGTCTTTCTTTCTTCTCTAGTAAAAATACACAAGCATCTGCCATATCTTCATTATACATAAATTCTCGTCTAGGGCTACCACTTCCCCATATTTCTACATGAGGCTTATTTGCTACTTTTGCTTCGTGCATCTTACGAAGAAGTGCAGGAAGCACATGAGAAGTTTCTAAGTCAAAATTATCATTTTTACCATACAAATTAGTAGGCATAACAGAGATAAAATTTGTTCCATATTGAATATTATAACTCTCACACATCTTTATTCCTGCGATTTTGGCTATTGCATAGGGTTCATTGGTGTATTCAAGTTCAGAAGTAAGTAAACTCTCTTCACTCATCGGCTGAGGGCAATACTTAGGATAGATACAGGTACTTCCTAAAAAGAGTAATTTTTTGACATTATGCAGATAACTCTGATGGATAACATTGTTTTGAACTTGCAGATTTTCATAAATAAATTCAGCCCTATAGGTATTATTGGCAATAATACCCCCTACTTTAGCAGCAGCTAGTATCACATACTCTGGCTTTTCTTTTTCAAAAAAGTCTGCTACGTCTTGCTGTGTGATAAGGTCTAGTTCCTCATGTGTTCTATAGACTAAATTATGATAGCCTTTTGCTTTTAGATTTGCTACAATAGCCGAACCTACTAAACCTCGATGCCCTGCGATATATATTTTTGAATTTTTATCCATTATCTAAAATCACTTTTTATCATATTAGCTACCCTCTCACTTTTAAAAGTATGTATTCTAAAATCATAACCAAATTAAACATAATCATCACTTATTCTTAAAATTTAAACCCTTTTAAAAATCCACCCAAGGCTTTATCTACTTTATCTTGTATCTTTTCGCCTAGTGGACTTTGTAGGAGTGCTGTAGGGTCGATACTTAGTGTTGGATGGTCTATGCTTCCTTTGATTTCGCCTGTTATTTCATAGTCCTCGTAGGTGAATGTAATATATGCTCTATGTGTATTGGATTTTCTATCTATAAGTCCATTGATGATTTCTATCGTAGAGTGACTACCTTCTGCTAACAATGTATATTCTATAATGTTTTTTTCTATCTCTGCGTAAAGTGTGGTAGTGCGATAGATAATGCGTGAGGGGTCTTTGCCAATAATCGTTTTGAGCATCTTTGTACTACTGTTAGAGATAATTTGAAACTTAGAAATATTAAGATCAACTGTACCTATCTTCTCTTTGCTATTGTACTCTATATTTCCTCGTACATCTCCATTTACCCATCTATCATGCCCAAATAAAGCAATGATATTATCTAAAGAAACGGTGTTAATATCTGTAACGATGTCATGCTCTCTTTGTAAAAAGCTTATCTCTCCACCTAAAGAATGGGTATAGCCTATGATCTCAAGCTCCTTTTCTTTAGAGAGCGTACCTACAATTTTCATAGGGCCATATAGCTTTCTATTGGTTAAGGCATAGGCATTTTTCAATTCTAAAATATCTAAAAGATACTCACTCTTTACTGTTTTATTTTTTCTGTCAATACGCATATTATCTAAAGAAAATTTTGCCATATCATTATAAAACAATGCAGACAATCTTACTTTTTCTTTGGTTACATTTCCTTCAGCTCTCATCTGCATTTTAATCGCTATAGGTTTACCTATTATTTTTTCTATGATACGTGGTTGAGTCATAAGGTCATCACTACTGATAGAAAACTTCCCTTCTCTCTTTTTCATATCATGCATTGTTACTTTGGTCAATACTTTGCCCTTGACATAGCGTGGTAAATCAGACAAAGAAAGAATTTTTTCAATAAAGAGGTCAGGGGCTTCTACGTTGAGGTCTTTAGGCGTATATTCAAAATCTACGACTCCTCCTAAACCTTCTAATTTTCCTACAATACGAGACTCTTCTGATAAAGTAGCTTCTCCATTTGCACGAATATAGCCTCGTTTGACTGCCATATTGTCATGTATCAGTAGCCCTATATTGGGTAAAAAAAGTGCATAAGAGGTAGAAAATGATTTATCTTTTAATAGATATTTACCTTTGGCTAAATCTAAATCACCCAACGTTGAGTTGAGGATACTTTTCATCTCTACAAAGTCTTTGACAATGTATCCTTGTGAAGCTAAAGTAAAGTCATTCATACTCGGTATTTCATATCCCCATTGCTTTTTGAAGACATCTGCGATAAAAGTACCCTCTTTTATCTCTAATGTATATTGACCTTGTTTTAGGTCTTTAAAATTATTAATCCCTCCACTAAGTACGCCCTTAGCAAAAGAGGGCTGTTTAGTAGCATAAAGCACCTTTTCTAATGCTAAATTATCAAAGCGTAAAGTAAAGACATCTGTTTTATCAAAGACTAGTATACCTCCCCACGAATGACTAGCCCCCATTATATGAAACTTCTCTTTATCTGCTTCTATTTTACCTTCTAGCTTAAATGCACCTCTGAGCTTATTTTGGGTAAAAAGATTTAAATTATTCACATCCATTTTATACTGAGCTTCAAAGGTTCTATTGGATACATTAAAAGATGCATTATCACTACGTAAGCTAAAAAGATTACCTTCTAGTTGAGAGACACAGCTTAACTCTTTGCCTTCTAGCTTCATATCAATATCACCTATGACATAACTATCTTTGGGTAGGGATATGTCATATTTTTGGGCTATTTTTTCTCTATTAAAAAAAGATTTATGTAAAATAATTTTTCCATGCCCTTTGGCTGAAGATTCTCCAATATGTGGTAAGTATACATTCATATCTACCGTACCCTCAAGAAGAGAGTCCTCGCCTAGAAGTGCAAATACCTCAGAGATATTAAGTGCTTTCATCTGTACTTCTATATGTTGAAACGCACTCTCTTCCATGTGTAAACGATAGCTTAGATTTGCATCTAGTACCCTGCCTGTACCTGTGATTTGCATATCATCAGATGCCCCAGTAAAACGTCCACGTAAATCAGCATGGCGTAAAGCAAACCCCTTATAGTTAAATTTTTTACTGTAAATATGATAAATACCATCAAAAGATTGAGATAAAATATTGTATTGTGTAATGACATCTACGTCTATTTCTTTATTGATTTTAAGAGAAAACTTTATTTTATTTTCATCTAAACTAAAATCATATATATCTACAGGCAGTCCTGTCTTTTGTTCTAAAGAAGTTTGTATATAGCTCTTGATAGTATCATTGCCACTATCACTAAAGATAAAAAGTCGTATCGCAATAAGAACAGAAAGAACAATAACAATAAAAGAGAGAAAGGCAATAAATAATTTATTCATAGCATTCCTCTGTTACACAAACAATAAAAAGACAAAAACGATAAATAAAATAAAGTGTAAAAACCCTTCAAGAACATTGGTTTCACCATCGTTAAAATTCACGATACTGACTAAAAGGGTCAACCCTATCATTACACCTTGTAAAGGAGTCAAAGAAAGGTCTAGCTCCATACCATAGATTTTTGTAACGACTATCACAGCAGGGATAGTAAGCAACACCGTAGCTAAAGAAGCCCCTAGTGCAATATTAATGACTGTTTGCATACGATTATCTACAGCAGCACGTACAGCAGTGATAAGCTCTGGTGCAGCAGAAATCACAGCAACACCCACTGCCCCAATCGCTAAAGGTAATCCAAATGTGGCTAAAGTATTGCCCATAAAGATAGAGAGTACCTCTGCTAATGCACCTATGACTATGATGGATAGGACAAGGTTAATACTATGATACCTTGCATCTATCTCTTTATGTGTTGTACATGATTTCTCTTTTTTACAGGTTTCTTCTTTCATATCATGTTCAAAAAAGTACTTATGAGAAGTCAGTTGAATCCGTGTAAATACAATATAAAGTAAGGTAAAAGTAATCACATTAAAAAGCATAAACATATTGTGATGCTCCACATCTATAAAATGGGGCAAAACCATCGCTATACCAATAGCTACGAGTAACATAGAGAGATACGAATTAGAGGAATCTACATTATAAGGTTGCTCACCATACTTGATACCTCCAATAATCGCAGCAATACCTAGCAATCCATTGATATCGAGCATCAACGCAGCATAGATAGTGTCACGAGCTAAGACAGGGTTTTTGTCATGCATCATCATAATCACGATAATCACTATCTCTACAACGACAGCAGAGATAGTCAAAATAAGCGTACCATAAGGCTCACCAAACTTTTCTGCCAACATTTCGGCATGATGTGCTACGGACATGGCAGTATAAATAATCACAGCAAACAAAACACCAAAGCCTATTAAATTACCTACTGTACTCTGTATAAGCGTATGTTCAAAGTAACCAATGATAAAAAAAGTAAATATTGCTAAAAAGAGACTATACTCTTTTGAGAATTTTTTTAGTAGTTGCATAATTTTTCCTGTTTTTTATTTTTGTGTGCCATCTAAGATAGGGACAAAAAGGCATGGCTCTATCTCTGTACTACGGATACGTCCATTTTTTTTGTCATAGCGTGTCAAGATATGATTATTGGGAGACTTCTCAATAGGTGCAAGGAGGATACCTCCCTCTGAAAGTTGTTCAAAAAGTACCTTGGGTATCTCTTTTGCTGTAGCCGAAAATAAAATACGGTCATAAGGGGCATATTGTTTCCATCCACGTTGTCCATCATCAAAGTGTGTAAAGATATTATACATTTCGAGTTTGGAAAATGTATCTTTTGCCTCTTTTAGAAGTTCATCGATACGTTCTATCGTAAAGACACGACGGCATATCTGAGAAAGAATCGCTGCTTGATAGCCAGATCCACAGCCTAGTTCAAGTACAGAATCAATATTTTCAAGTTCCAGATATTGTGTCATCTTTGCTACAGTTAAAGGAGAAGAAATCCATTGCCTAGCCGATAAAGGAAGGGCATCAAGATTGTAAGAAAGATGCTTAAACTGTGCAGGAACAAACGTTTCTCTATCCACCGATAAAAATGCTTTTTTGACACAAGTGTCTAATGGAAAAAGTTTTTCTATCTCTATGACGAGATTCTCTCGTTGTCTTGCTTTAATCATATACTCATTATCCTATCCTCATGTTTTGAAACATAACCCCTTATTATAGAGTATTGAAATACTATCTAAAGTCTCGTTAAATACGCTTTTAATCTATCACTATATAGCGACGCATCTTTTTTATTTCTCGGAAATCAACGATACCCTCTATCGCTTCATGCCTATCATCCATTGATAGTATCCCACAAGGGCTAATGATAGCAGAAGAAGATGCCATATCACTATCAGAAGCATTGGATACCATAACATAGCACTGATTCATGATAGCCAAAGCAGAAGAAAGTACTTCTAAATGTTTTTTACGTAGCTTCCCCCAACGTGCAGGGACAAGCACCACATCTACACCCTCTATTTGAGACCATAACTCTTTAAACCGTAATTCAAAGCAAACCAGTATCGCATAGCTCACTCCATCTATCTCAAAAGGTTTAATCTTTTTTTTCTTTCCTTCTTTAAAATAAAGGTCTTCATCCCCTAGTTTAAAAAGCTTGACTTTATCTTGTCTATGGATAATTTTATGCTTATGGATAACCACAGCTTGATTGATAAACTCATCTCCATCTTCAAGCACTAAGGTCAAGACCACAATCTGCTCATCAATCTCTTTTTTGAGTATCTTCAGTGCTTTAGCAGAAAATTTTGCAGCAGTGGTCATGTGTGCATAGTCTAATCCCGTTAGGCATACTTCTGGGGCTAAAATAATTTGTTTTTCTTTGTACCTCTCTAGGTAAGATAACAACACATCCAAATTTTCTTGATACCGTGCTTGGACAGGGAGTTGCAGGGTCACAACTTCCAAAGTCTTAGGTTTAGGAATCATCTTAAAAATCATCCAAATTTAAACTACCCTTAGAGTAGTTAGTCACATTTCCCTCAAAAAAGTTTGTTTTTTGGTCGTTAAACTGTGAAAAGTTATCGACCCATTTGATAGGGTGTTCTACATGATAAAGCTTCTTCATGCCCACAGCATTGAGTCTCTTATCTGCTAAATATTGTATATACTGTTCTATGATATTGTCTGTGAGTCCGAGTATCTGTCCTTGTGTGATATACGCACCCCATTCAGACTCTAGTTTTACGGCATCTCTAAACATTTGATAGACCTCATCTTCTAGCTCTTTGGTAAAAAGTTCTGGTCTCTCTTTTTTGGTAGAGTTAATCATATTTTGAAAAAGCAAAAGGTGTGTCACCTCATCTCTTTGGATAAAGCGTATCATTTGAGCAGTCCCTAACATCTTATCTGAACGTGCTAAAGTATAGAGATACGCAAATCCACTATAAAAGTAAATCCCCTCTAATATTTGATTGGCAAACATCGCTTTGACGATATTTTTATCCGAAGGATTGTTAGAGAGGTTTTCATAGACCTTAGCGATGGCATCATTTTTGGTCTTAAGCTTCATATCTCTTCTCCAAAGGTCATAAATCTCTTTGGAGTTGGTAGAGATACTATCTACCATAACGGCATAGCTTTGAGAGTGTAACGCCTCTTCAAAGGCTTGTCTCACTAAAATAAGATTGACCTCAGGGGCTGTGATAAAAGGATTAAGATTATCAATAATATTATTGGTTTGTAATGAATCCATAAAGATAAGCTGTGCCAAGACTTTGTCATAGGCTGATTTTTCAGCATCGGTTAAATGCTTGTAGTCATTGACATCACGTGTCATATCTACCTCTTTTGGATACCATGAATTGTTGAGCATCATTTCCCAAAGGTTATATGCCCACTGGTACTTAATATCATTGAGTTCAAAGATACCTGTAGGATTCCCACCAAATATCTTGCGTTCGCTTGTTGTTTCTTGTGACTCGGGATTATATATCTTTTTGCGTTCCATTCAGTAACCTCTTCTTATTATTCTAAAAACATTATACACTTTTAGACTTTTAGTCTGTTTTTTCGCTACACTAAATGGATGAAACCTATAGAACCCCAGCAAATAGAACAACTCTTAGAGATACTACAAAAAAAACCAGCCCAACGCATTGTACACTTTGCAAATAAAGCACATCTCCTTACCCCTGAACTCCACAAGTTTTGTCTTGCACAAGAAAATGACTACTATTTATACTGTACCAACATGCTTTTTTATGAAGAGTCTCTTCATCCCCATCAAAACAAGCCCTACCTCCATGTCAAAAACTTCAATCTACGTCGCCCTCGTTATCTCATCCAAGCCATAGAATACGATTACCTTATCACAACATTAGACTTTGAAGAAGAAAATAAAGAAGAATTTTTAAAGAAATGTTACCCCATTATCAGAACAGGAGGAAACATCATCCTCATTATCCCTAGCACAGGCTACATACAATGGGATGAATGGAGAGATATTTTAGTAGAACAGTACTATGTCTCTATCAATATCATAGACAATATCTTCGACGATTATGACATAGTAGTTGCCAAACGAATGCATGGTTGGGGAAATTAAAAACTGATGTTACGATAATAAAAAATCAAAAAAATCAAAGACACTTCCTTTTTTAAAGTCCAAATAGACATCTAATCTTTTGGACTCTACATCAAACTTCAAGTCACTTACAAACCACGGTTCTGTTACATTTAATGCCATTTGGAATAATTCTTTTGTCATCTCTTCTCTTTTAGTGAATTTTATATTTTGATTATAGCTGATTTTGGATTACCCACAGTTTTTTAGAAGGAACCAGAAATTTGTATAGTTTTTTAAAGCCTTGATTAAAATTACTACCAATCAAAGAGAAGTTTCTGCTACGAATGTTTGGGTTACTTTGCCACCAAATCTATAGATGCCTTCTTCATAATTGACATAGAGTTCATCGCCACTTTTGGGGAATACTTTGATTTGGTCGGGTACTTTGCCTTCTTTGTGGTTGCGTATAAAACATGCGACTATGCCAGTACCACAGGCTAGGGTTTCATCTTCTACCCCTCGCTCGTAGGTTCGTACAGACATGGTGTCGCCGTCTACTTTACAGATATTGACATTACAGTTGTACTCATGGCGTAAGGCTCTAGCTTCTTCTATGTTGAAGTCTTCGATACAATCACGGATAGACAGTAGATGAGGCACTCCTGAGTCTATGAGCCACCATGTATGCCCATACGCTTCTATATCGGTGCGTAGTATCTTGGGTTCTACCATATCGCTGACTACATACAGACCATTAATCGTAGCACGTATCACCCCTGCTTCTGTGAGAAATTCTGTTTTACCTTCTCTGGCTATCCCTTTTTCGTGGGCGAAGTGTGCGACTGCCCTAGAGGCATTGCCACACATGGAGGCTGTACTCCCATCGGCATTATAAAATTCCCATTCAAAATCATACTTTTTATGTGGTAAAAGCACCACCAATCCATCTGCTCCTACACCATTTTGTCTATGGCATAGCTTTTTAGCCAATGCTGAACGGTCTTCTTTGTCTGCTGCGATACACATTACAAAATCATTACCATTTGCCGAATACTTTGTGACTGTCATTTTATTGTTCCTTTTTCTATAGCTTCTTTTACAGAGACACAGGCTTTTTCTAGTGCTTCTACGGTGCTACTGTTGTCTATGAGATAGGTGGCATAGGTGCGTTTCTCTTCTATAGAGATTTGTGTGTCTATACGTTTTTGGGCATCTATTTGGCTACTGTTGTCTCTTTGTATGAGTCTTTCTAGCTGTATGGCTTTGGGGGTATAGACAACGATAACCCTCTTTATAGGATACGATTTATTTTCAAAAAAAAGAGGTATATCTACAAGGTACGGCTCTTTCTTTTTGTCCAATTCTATCGCTAGATGTTCGATATGCTTGTAGATGAGAGGATGAAGCAAGGCTTCAAGTTGTTTACGTTTTTTAGTATCAGTAAAGACGATAGCACCTAAGGCTTTTCTGTCTATTTTGTCTTGTTGTACTAAATCTGCTCCGAACATCTTGGCAATAGTGTCACGCTGTGTATCTAGTATCGTATGAGCGATGCTATCGGCATCTATGATGTCAAAGCCCCATGCCTTAAAAATCATGGCTACCATACTCTTGCCTGTGGCGATACTCCCTGTTAGAGCGATGGCATAGCCAAAGGGTTTTACCATTTTCTATACGATTGTAATTGCATCTTATCATAGCCATAGATGTCATTTCTAAATTGTAAAATACCTGCATTATCAACATAGGCAGTCAAGTAAATCACATCTACAGGTACTTTGTTTGTGAGTCCAAAATACGCTTTTTTCTTCCCTTTAAGTATCTTTTGTGATTTTTTAAAGTTGATATTTGTATTGAAAGTAGAAAAAGTTTTGAGTAATTCTCTAGGCTTATGCAAACGAATACAGCCATGAGAAAAAGCCCTTACATTACGGTTAAAGAGTTTTTTGTTTGGTGTGTCATGCATATACACAGAAAATTCATTGGGGAAGAGAAATTTGACCTTACCTAAGGCATTTCTATACCCTGAGACTTGTGCAAAACGGTAGGGTACACTTTTACTATAACGATACTTTGCCCAATCTACTGACCTTCCAGAGATTTTTTTGGCATCTTTATCCCAGCCTGTAAATATCTCTATGCCTCGCTTTTTCATGGCATTTTTATTTTTGAGTAATGCAGGAATCATCTCTTTTTGGATAATACTCTTAGGCACATTCCATTGAGGATTCAGTACAATTGTTGTAACCATATTAGAAAATACAGGTGTAGGGTTTTTTCTTTTCCCTACGATAACTTTCATCTGTTGGCGAAGTTTTTTATCTTCTTCAAAAAAGAGTGTAAACGCAGGGATATTAATCACGATATGCCGTGCAGATTTACGAGGATAGAGCCATTTGATACGGTCAAGATTGAGACGCATTTGAGTGATACGTGTAGCAATAGGGACATTTAATGCCTTGACTGTCTTCTTGCCCATCACCCCTTTGGCTATTAATCCATGACGCTTTTGAAAGTGTATTACAGCTTTTTGAAGACATTTGTCATAGATTTTTGTTTCAGCTGTTTTACACCCTACATAATCACCACTACTGCGTAATCTCTCTCGAAGAGAAGGGACGGCTGTATATTTTTTGCCTAGTGCCAATGTACCCTTAAGAGAGACATGTTCCCATCCTCCCTTTTTTTCTATCTCCAAATACTTTAAAAGAGTGCTGTGAAGTGCTTGATAATGGTACTCTTTGGGTGTTGCTTTTTCAAACATCTTGGTAATACTGCTTCCCATGACCACATTTTCCATCAAAGAAATAGGGCTATATGGGGGCTTATAGGTAATCCACCCTGCTGTGATAGCTGTGGCACGAAGATTAAATAAACGTCCTTGAAAAGCACCCCAGTTGATACTCCCATAGAGTTTATAATCAGCATAGCCTTTATAGAGTTGTGCGATTTTAAATTCTAGTTTTACTTTATCTACTAACGTGTCATTTTGAGTATAGACATCTTTTATATCATATTCTAAGCGAAGGACATCTTGTTTAAGTTTTGAGTTTTGGGTAAGTGTTTTATCATTTTCGATATGGGCAAAAAGGTCTTTGGTATAGTCAGAGACATCCTCTTCTTTGACCCATACAGGCACAAAGAACAGTTGTCTATAAAAATTTTTTAAGAAATGTTTGGAGTCCAAAGGTGCTAAAGAATTCATCAGTACCGTAGAGGCGACATCATGAAATTTGATACTTTGAGCCAAGAGTCCTTGTGTCCCACCGACTACGAAGAATATCCCTATACTTATAATAATATATTTTATCTTTTGAACTATGCCTATCATGTATTCCCTTATTTTCAATTAATTAGAAGAAAGTATATCTAAAAAACCATGACAAAAGTATCATTTTTATAATAAGTTGAATTAAAAACTAGTATTTACAAATATTTTTAGTTTTGACCTCTTTTCTCTAGGTGATTTTAATCTCTATCTTACGGGCTTCTTCTGCACGAAGGGCGATAAGGGTTGAGCCTACTTCTATCTCCATAGTCTGCTTGGCTAAAGAGCAACCTTTGACCAAAAGTATCTCTCCACGCATCACCCCAAAAGAAGTGAGCCTATCTTTGAGCATCTTATCTGCATGTATTTTGACAATCTCTGCACTGTTTCCTTTTCTTAAATCACTCAATACCATCTTAACCTCCTGTAATTAATAGTGTCACATTGTAAGCCACAAAGCTCAATATCCATGCTGTCAGTGTCGTAGAGATAAAGAGATACCCCAAATACTTCCACCCTCCTGCTTCTTTGGCAAAGACCATAGATGCTGCCAAACAAGGCAAATAAATCATCACAAAGACGATAAATGCAATCGCCGAAGCAAAAGGAATATTGGCTTGTATCTGTGCAATAAGTCCTGCATTTCCCTCATCGACCTCATCCCCTAAAGCATACAAAACACCAAGCGTAGAAACCACGATTTCTTTGGCTGCTAGTCCTGTCTCTAGGGCTACAGCCATACGCCAATCAAAGCCCAATGGAGCAAAAAATGGCTCAGATGCATGTCCTATCTGTCCTAAATAACTCTCTTCAAGTAAGCGTAAAGAGAGGGCATTACTTAGTGTAGATTTCTCTTCTTTACTCAATGCCTGTTCTATCTTTGTTTGGTATGCCAATTCGAGTTCTGTATTTTTAGGATAATTACTTGCAAACCAAATTAATATAGACGCACCCAAAATAAATGTTCCTGCTTTTTTGAGATAAGACTTCGCTTGTCCATATACTGTGTGCCAAATGAGTTTCAAAGAAGGCATACGATACTTTGGCATCTCCATCACAAAAGGTTCATCTTCGCCTTTGAAGACAAATACTTTGAGAACTTTTGCCATGAGTAAGCCTAACATCGCTCCTGATATGTAGATAATAAACAAGATATTCCCTGCTTGTTCTTCTGCAAAGAATGCGCCTGCAAAGAGTACATAGATAGGCAATCTAGCCCCACAAGACATAAAGCCTATGATAAACAGTGTGATAAGTCGGTCTTTTTCGTTTTTGAGTGTACGTGCTGCCATATACGCAGGGACAGAACAACCAAAACCAGTCACCAAAGGGATAAAACTTTTGCCATGAAGTCCAAATTTATGAAAAAACCCATCAAGCAAAAAAGCCACACGGCTCATATAGCCCGTAGTCTCTAGCAAAGCAATCCCCATAAACAAAATCAAGATATTGGGTAAGAACATGATCACCGACCCAACCCCTGAAATCATCCCATCTGCGACCAATGAACCTAGTTCACCCTCTCCCAATGCCCCTTTGGCACGTTCCCCTAACCAAGAGAAAAAAGAGTCAATCGTTTCCATAGGCAAAGAACCCAGCTCAAAAGTCAGCTGAAACAATCCCCACATAAAGAAAAGAAAAAGAGGAATACCTAAGATATTGTTAATCAATAAATTGTCTATCTTTTGTGTAAGGTTTCGAGCTTTCATGTTACTTACTTCCATCACTTCCATCTTTGCACCTTTTGCAAAAGCAAAATGTTCATCAGCAAAAATCTCATCTAAATCTTTGGTATTGTTGTGCAAATAGAGGTGATTGAGTCCATCTCTAATGATAGGAAGCATCTCTATCCAAATCGGTTCATCATGCATTTTTCTATAGACATCTACATCTTCTTGCAAAAGACGCACGGCTAATTGTCGGTAAGGCATTTTGCATTTATAGTGCTTTTCTTTTAAAAATGCCATGATAAGATTTATCTCTTCTTCTATAGGGTCAGAGTAGATGACCTTTGCCGTAGTTTCTGGCTTTTCATACACTTCTATAATCGCTTTTTTGAGTGCGTCTATCCCTGTTTTGGCAGAAGCAGATGTTTTGATACACGGCACACCCAAGATAGCAGAGAGTTGTTTTTCATCTATTTTTATCCCTTCTTTTTTGGCTTCATCATCCATATTTAGAGCCACAACTACCTTTTTGCCTGTCTCTAGTAGCTGTGTAGTAAAGAGTAGATTTCTTTGTAAATTAGTAGAATCGAGTACATTGACGATAATATCATACTCATCACTTTGTAAAAAGCTTTTGGTTACTTTCTCTTCTATCGTATATTCAGTGAGCGAATATGCCCCAGGTAAATCTATGATATGAACCTCATAGTCCTCACAAGAAACTTCATCACAAAGAGTAAACTGCACCTCTGTCTTTTCTACGGTCACACCTGAAAAATTACCCACCTTAAGCGAAGCATTAGAGAGTGCATTAATCAATGAGGATTTTCCCACATTAGGTTGTCCTGCTAGGGCAATCGTGATTGTTTTCAAAGTTTATCCTTATCTTTATCTATAAAATCAATGATGATAATTATTATCATTTTTATAAGTGATAGTATAGTCATTTTAGCTTAAAAGTAAATTAGTTTGAGAGTTGTTATCATTTAGGTCTTATTCATACTTTGAAATGGATGCTTCAAAAAGAGGCAAATATCTATAGATTTAAATCAATCCCTCTTTTTGTTTGCGTTTCCATTCTTTTTCAAATTTTTTGCGTTTGATATAGGATAATTTTTCTATGAAGACTTTACCGTCTAGGTGGTCTATTTCGTGTTGGATAGCTATGGCTAAAAAACTGCTATTTTCTAAGGTTTGTTTGTTCCCTTTTCTATCGTAGTAGTCTACCTTTACATATTTGGCACGTTCTATATCTTCGTAGACACCAGGGATAGACAGACAGCCCTCTTGGAACTTTTCATGTCCCTCTTTATGGGTGACAATAGGGTTTATCATCTCTAAGGTATTGTCTTTGGGTTGGTCATTGGGGTTACGCTCTTCTCCGTAGTTCTCACCATCTTCATCTTCTAATGGGATATTAATAATCAATACCCTCAAATCAACACCGACTTGAATGGCCGCTAGTCCTACCCCATTACGGGCTATCATCGTATCGTACATATCATCTAGTAAGTCACATAGTCCCCCATCAAAATCTTTGACTTCTTGGGAGATAAGTTTGAGTCTTTTGTCTGGGTAGACTACTATTTCTCTAATCATCAAAATACGCTACACAAAACTTTTGGTAAGTACTTTATCAATTAATCCATACTCAACAGCTTCAGCAGAAGACATAAAGTTGTCACGTTCTGTGTCTTTTTCTAGCTGCTTTGGTTTTTTGCCTGTTTTTTCTGCCAATATTTCATTGAGTGTATCTTTGAGACGTTGAATCTCTTTTGCTTGTATCTGAATATCTGTAGACTGCCCTTGCGCACCACCTGAAGGCTGATGAATCATGATACGTGCATTGGGTAAGGCATAACGCTTACCAGGTGTACCACAAGCCAATAAAAATGCACCCATAGAAGCTGCTTGTCCCATACAGATAGTAACGATGTCTGGTTTGATATAGTTCATAGTATCAAACATAGACAATCCAGAAGTAATCACTCCTCCTGGAGAATTGATATAAAAATAAATATCTTTATCTGGGTCTTGTGCTTCTAAAAAAAGCATTTGTGCTACGATTGTTGAGGCTACTTGGTCATTGACCTCCCCACTTAGCATGATAATACGGTCTTTTAATAGTCGTGAATAGATGTCATAAGATCTTTCGCCTCTGCCTGTTTGTTCTACTACGTATGGAATATAACTCATTAATTGCCCTTTGTTAATATATATGTGAATAGATTACAATCAATTCAAATATACATTAAAATAGTTAATAACTAAAGGTGCGTCATACACGCACCTTAGATGATTAGGCTTCAAGTCCTAACATTTTACCGAAAAGTTTATCTTCAATCATACCCATTTTCACAGCTGAAAGTAGATTATTTTCTTGATAATATTTCATTACTTGTTGTGCATCTTGACCTGACATCATTGCTTCATAGTAAATCGCTTGAGATACTTCTTGGTCATTGACCGTGATGTCCTCTTTTTTGGCTAAAGCATCTACGATAAATGTAGCTTTTACAGAATCACTGGCTTCTTCTCTTACCGAGTCACGAAGTGTATTGATTTTTTCATCATTGTCTTTGTATGTTGCTAGTTCTTCTTCACTCATTTCTTGTGCTTTGGCATTGATTTTAGCATCAATCTCTTGGTCAACAATATTATTTGGAAGTGCAATATCAAATTTTTCTACCAATGCTTCGACAATTTTAGGCTTCAAATCTTCATTATATACTTTAGAAAGTGCTTCTGCTTCTACTTGTGCACCTACTTTTTCTCTAAGCTCTGTGAGCGTTGCTTCTTCATTTTTAAGTAGTTTTTTAGCCAAGGCATCATCAATAGTCGCTTCGCCTTGTTCTTGAATTTCAGTCAGTGTTACTTTAAATGTAGCTTCTTTTCCTGCAAGGTCTTCTGATTGGTATTCAGCAGGGAATGTAACCTCTACATCTTTGGAATCTCCAACGTTCATACCTACGATTTGGTCTTCAAATCCAGGGATAAATTGACCTGAACCAATTTTAAGAGAGAATTTCTCAGCTTTCCCACCATCAAAAGCTACATCATCCACAAAACCTTCAAAGTCAATGATAACCGTATCATCATTGGCAACAGGACGTGCTTCTGATATTGCTACATACGATGCTTGTTCTTTTGCCATTTCTGCAAGTTTTGTATCTACTTCTGCTTCTGTAGCAGTTGGTTTTTCAAATGCTGGTACTACATCCATGTATCCCTCTAGCTCAAGAGTAGGTTTACTAGAAATTTCTACTTCTACTTCGATACCTGCATCTACTTTATCATATTTTTTAAAGGTAGGCTGTCCCAAAATATCACTAGCATTGATACCAGATTCTGCGATACCTGTATCGATAAGGTCTTTGAGGGCTTCGCTCTCTGCATCTTGTGCTAGTTTCTCACCATGCATTTGTTTGACAACGGCTACAGGTACTTTTCCTGCTCTAAATCCATCTACTTTAATCTCTTTAGATGCTTGTTTTGCCAATTTTTCGATATTAGCGTCTATTGTTGCTGTTTCAATTGTACCACTTACGATGATATTTGCATCGTCTATTTTATTTACTGTAACTTTCACTACAATCCTTTATTATATATAATTGCATGATTTTATCTAAATAATGTTGAAGTATTAGTGAGTAAGGAGAAAAGAGAAGAGGTTTAATAGAAAATCACCTATAAAAAAGGTGATTTTCAAGAGGTATTTCTGTATTACTTAACGGATGTAAAACCCATTGCTGTAAATACTTCGCCTACTTCTGCATCAATGGCTTTCATGTGTTCAATACGTTTTGCATCCGTAAAGTTCAAGGCATTAATCCAATTGTCAACACTTGCATATCCTACGTGAAGCTCATTGCTTCCTTTTGGAATATAAAAGTATACAGAACAAGGTGCAAACATACCAGCTTCTGGTTTACCTCTGTTAAAGATAGAGTTAGAAAACTCAAAGTGACATAATGAAGAAACCCAATACGCATCATATTTATCAAAATCTAATTCCATATCATCAAATTCAAATTTAAAATCCATAAATCCAGCAATGATAAAGTTACGTTTAGCAAAACGTCCATCATGGTCGCCTACAAATTCTTCTATCCACTCTTCTAAATCATCTGGTTTATCAAACTTTTTTACAAATTTAGTAAGTCCATTGCTAGGAAGTGCTTTGCTATGTTCAAACTTTTTGCTTTGTGTTGGTTTTAATTCAGTCGTTACAAGTGCGTCATACGATGCAATCATACTTGTAAAATCTTTACGTGTATCTGCATTTTTTTCACCGATAATATCGAGCATAGTATCTGCTGATAAGTGACCAAACCAAGTATTGTCATCTGTTTTTTTATCTAATGTTTTGTAGACCAAAAAGTTAAATGGTGCATACGCTCCAAAATCAGGGTTTGCTAAAAGAAGAGGTCTTAATTTTTCTTTGTTGACCAAAGGGAAGAAAGAAATCATCTCTACACCTTTTTCTTTGTACTTACTAAAGTAAAAAGTTTCAATGTGTTTATTGACACTACCTGTTTCATATCCAATGCTTCCTATCTTTGCGATAAGTCCATCTATTTGTTTCTCTTGGTTACCTGCGGCACCTTGAAGTTCTGCTGTTAGTTGACCCTCTGCATAAGCAAAGCCCATTGTCAAAAGACAAGCCAAAGCGATATTTTTTATTCTCATATATAATTCCTTTTATTAAATTAATAAAAATATGATAATAAAAATTACATTAATTAATGTTTAATTTCTATCCATAGAGTCAAAAGCTTATGTGATAATTGGCTATAATACACAATTAATTAAAAGATTAGGAATTTTTTTGCGTATTTTATCACTTATTTTTTGTATGGTTTTTTGTCAAATAAACCTCCCTGCCCAAACCCTCTCTATGGAAAATATCTCTGCTAATATTGTGAGAGGATTACAAACACGAATCAAAGGTAAAAATAAGCATACTATCCAAGACATTTATGCAAGAGCAGGAAATCAAGCCTTATGGTCAGGAGAGAACCAAACACAAAAGGCCAGTGCCTTAATACAAGCTCTCAATAATCCTCTTTTTAACTATAAAAATAAATCATTTGATCAGGCTTCTATTACCAAGCTCTATTATCTACTAGACAATAACAATGTATCCCAATCGAAAAAAGCAGCTATCTATGCTAGATTAGATTTGATTCTTACGAGTTCTATGGTACGTTTGGTGCGTTTTATCGTCCAAGGTGATGTAGATTGGAATCTTGTACAAAAAAAGATGGATGCTTTAGCCAAAAGTGATGATATTCATTCCACATGGGAGATGACACCCAAAACATTCCCCTCGGTAGAAGCCCTTAGTACTGCGATTCTTCGAGGAGAAATTTATAACTATCTTTATGCACTCATCCCGATGAAAGACCGTTATGAAAAGCTTATTAGCCTACTCAAAGACTACCGTATGATGAATAAATTCCCTCAAATTCCTTATAGTAAAAAAGTATTCAAATTAGGAGACAGCTCTAAACGTATCATCGAAATCAAAAAGCGTTTACAAATCTCTGGAGATTACCCCAAGACTAGCTCTCTTAACAAAACATTCAACCAAGCCCTAAAACAAGCTGTGCTAACCTACCAAAAACGCTATCTACTCAAAATTACAGGTACGATAGATAAAACAATGACCTATTATCTCAATCAACCAGCTACTAAAAACATACAAGCTATTCTTATCAACTTAGACAAAACCAAGCTCTACCCTAGTCAGTTTGAAAATGAATATGTAGAAGTGAATGTGCCTGATTTTAATCTTCGCTACTATACCAATCAGACAATGGTTCAAAAACTAGGTGTTGTAGTCGGTAGGATAGACAGACCTACACCTATTTTTTCTGATAAGATAGAATATCTAGTACTCAATCCTACATGGACGATACCCCAAAACCTTATCAAAAGAGACCTCATTCATGTATTACGTGAAAACCCAAACTATTTAAAAGAAAATAACATTCACGCATTTTCTAGGGGAAAAGAGGTTCAAGTGACCCCTGCCATGCTCAATCCTTATGAAAAAAGTAAAAAAAATGTACCCTATCGTTTTGTACAATTCTCAGGAGACACCAATGCCTTAGGACGTGTAAAGTTTATGTTTCCTAACAAATATTCTGTCTATCTACATGATACAGATAACAAATCTTTACATGAGCGACGCTACAAAATCTATAGCTCAGGCTGTGTACGTGTAGAATATCCTTTTACCTTAGCCACACTGTTACTAAAATATGCCAAAGGCTCATACCCTCAAGAAAGAATCAATAAAATCCTAGCTACCAATAAACCATCTACCATCAGGCTCACACAGTCTATCCCTGTCCATATCGTCTATTTTACAGTATACAAAGAAGGAGGCTTAGCCTACTTCAAAAACGATATTTATCTCTATGATAAAATCATCGAAGAGTCCACACAAGGCAACAAAAAACCTACGTTTAAAATACCAGAAAAGCGTATGATTACCATCAAGAAAAAAAGTCCAAAACCTTTGAGTAATTAGTGTGGAAAAAAAGTAATGGATAATTATGCTACATTTTATCCGATGACTTTCTCAATGGAGGGCATTGAGATGATTAGATGTTATTGGGAAGAGAGAAAGAGCAGTCTGTCTGAGTGAGACTTTTCCCTCTACATGATTTTCATATCTTTAAGTACCCTAAAAATATGGAGAAAGACCTCTGTATTTATAGGAATATATTTGAAAAAAAACAAAATGAGTATGTATAGGATGAGTGTACCGATGAGATTATTTTTGGCATAGAGTTTTAGGGCTGTACCAAAGGACTTTTTGATTTTGATACCTAACAAATTGAAACTATAAATCTCGTCTAAAAGTAGATGAACGATGAAGCCAAAGAAGATAAAAAATGCGATAATAGAAGAAAGTTCACTCGATTGCTGTAGCTTTTCTTGGCTGATAAAGAGGGCAATTTGGGCAAAGAGAATACCCATGGGGATACTATGAAAGATTCCTCTGTGTGTGGTCATTTGTGCGAGGGTTTTTCGTAAGACAAAATGCAGTATCAATCCACAAACTAGCCATAAGGCAAGGATATGAAGTATGGGGATTTGCTCAAAGATATGGAGAATAAGAATAAGAGGGATAAAGATAGAAAGTAGTTGAAAAAATATTTGTGTAGGTTTAGAATCATCTAAATCTAAATCAGGAAGCATCCCACCAACTAGACCTACGATGAGTGCAATGATAGACTCATTAAGGCTCAATATATTTGCCGTATGTAAGGGGACAATAATCACCCCCGAAGAGATGATTGAGATATTGACGTGTTGTTGAAAAGATGCCAAAATATTTTATCTTATCACTATATAGTTTAGGCACAAACCAATTTGGTTACGACAAATCCACCAACAACTAGCCATACGAACATACTCATAGCAGTATATAAAGGTGCTAACCCTAAGCCTTTGAATTTGGCAAAGACTGTACCCATACCAAGAGCAGTCATTGCCATGGTGAGTAAAAATGTGTCTATCTGATTGATAATATCTACAATGTTTTGTGGTACAAGTTGTAATGAATTGAACCCTGCTACTACGATAAAATACACAGCAAACCATGGAATGACAAGTTTCATCTTTTCATCTCTTTGATTGCCTTCTTTTTTAGCTGACCATGCAAGATATAACCCTAAGACGATGAGCATAGGAGCAATCATAATCACACGTGTCATCTTGACAATCACCGCGGCATTTGCCATCTCTTCTGGGGCATTGGGGATAGAAGCTGGGACGGCTACGACTTGTGCTACTTCATGGATAGTCCCACCTACATAGATACCAAATTCTCTAGGACTCATGTGTAGAAATCCTATGGCATTTTCAAAGATAGTGGTATAGAGTACAGGGTATAAAAACATAGAAACCGTACCAAATAGTACCACCATAGAGACAGCGATAGCCGTTTTGTACTCTTCTGCTTTGAGTACAGGTTCTGTTGCCAAAACAGCCGCCGCCCCACATACTGCTGCCCCAGAAGCAGTGAGGATAGAGGTGTCTTTTTCCATACCAAAGACTTTGTATCCTAGCCATGAACCCAAGATAAGGGTAGAGGTAAGCATGATAAGTGAAACTAAAAATCCATCCATGCCCACTTCTGCAATTTGTTGAAAGGTAATCCTAAAGCCATAAAAGACAATAGCAAAACGCAAAATCTTCTTGCCTGAAAAAGTAATACCTGTGTGCCATGCTTGTGGGGTTTTATGGTGTAGGCTATTGGCATAAATGATTCCCATCACGATACCAATGACCAAAGGAGAAAGTCCTAACGCCTGAATGAAGCTTATATTTGCTATATATGTCGCGACTACGGAAAAGAGTGCAACAAAGAGAATACCGTTAAGCGTACCTTTACGATTTTGTGCTGAAAAAGCCATAAAAATCCTTTTTATTCAAAATTATTGATAATATTTGCGAAATTGTACTATAAATTTGATATAATTAGCCTAATAAATGTGTAAAACTATCAAATAAATTTATCAAAAAAGAGATTATAATGAAATTAACACTAAGACAAATGCAAATATTTTTAAATGTGGTGAGTTTAGGGCATCTAACCAATGTGGCTAAGGATATGAAGCTTAGTCAATCGGCAGTCTCTATGTCTATTAAAGAGTTAGAAAACATTTTGGGTAGACCTGTTTTTGATAGGATTAACAAAAAGTTGGTACTCAATGAAGTAGGACGTGCTTTTCATAAAGAAATATCTCCTATCTATAAAAAACTAGCTGATATTGAATATGAGTTTAAAAATTCAGAAAACAAAGGGATGATACGTGTGGGGGCGAGTACGACTATTGTTGACCACCTTATGCCTACGATTATCTGTGCCTATATGAGTGCCTATCCTGATGTCAAGATTACCCTTAAAGAAGGAAATACCAAAGAGATAGCAAGTATGATAAAAGAGGGAATCATTGATATTGGTTTTGTCGAAGGGTTTGTCTCTGGTGCTGATATTATCAAAGAGAAGATAGGGATAGATGAATTGCTGATAGTCACAGCTGATAAAGAGCTGTCTATGATGTCTGATATAACTGTGTTGTCTCAAAAACGTTGGGTACTAAGAGAAGAAGGTTCAGGGACAAGAGAAGTGTTCTTAGAGTATATCAAAGAAGATGTGGATGAACTCAATATTTTTTTGGAGTTAGGGCATACCGAATCCATCAAAAGTATCTTACGAGATAGAAAATGTTTGACTTGTATCTCCACGATTTCTGTAGAGAAAGAACTCAATGAAGGCACATTTTATAAAGTCAATATCCCTGAATTTGAGTGTAAACGAGACTTTTTGATGATTTATCACAAGGATAAATACCGTTCATCACTGTTTGAAAAATTTGTCTTTTTCTCACGAAAGCTAATGACTCAAATGATAGATGGCACTAAGGAGTAGTGCTAGTATCTTTATGCACCCAATCTATGGTTTGGTCATGCACCACTCCATCCTCAACAACGCTTTCTCATACTCTTCTTTATAATTTAAATTCATAAAAGGTTTTTGGTCTTCAAAGTAGATGCTTTGGGTGTTTGCTTTTTGGCAGAGGTCTTTGAGTTTGTGGTTATTGTTTTGGTATTGGGTTTTGAGTAGGGGGAGGATGGATTTTTTGTAGATGGCACAGAGGGGTTGTGTGCCTTGGGGGCTTTGGGCTAGGGTAATGTCGGATGTTTTGTCTTGTGCACTAAAGAGGGTGTGTATGATGTGTTCATCGACAAAGGGGCTATCTACACTAAGGACAAAAACTGCCTCTTCGACTGCCTCTTTTGGTAGGCTTTCAAAGAGAGAGAGTAAGCCTACAAGGGGGGAGGATTGTGGGTAGTTGTCTTCGATGATATGGCAGTCGAAGTCAAATTTATCTTTTTTTGTGGAGATATAGACGTTTGTAAAGAGTCGTTGAAGGCGTTGGTATTGGTATTGTGTGAGTGTAGGGGATGCTCCAAAGGGGAGTAGGGCTTTGTCTTGTCCCATACGGCTACTTTTGCCTCCTGCGAAGATAACGGCTGTTGTGTAGGGTTTCATGTGTGGGTACTTTTTGTGTGAGTATTTTTTTCGTCTATGCTATGTTTGCGTCTTTGGTGAATGAGTAGTACCAAAAATGCCAATAATGTAATAGCAGATTCTACTAAGAAAAGGTATTCTCCATACACTTGACCAGAGAGGATAGCACCTACTGAACCCCCTAAGCCAAAAGCAATACCCAAGAAAAACTGTTGGGCTAACTTCTTTTGGGTATACAGAGAAAACACATAGGTAATCGCTGCTGTATGGTATAGAGCAAAAGATATGGCGTGAAGAGACTGTGTCATGAAGGCAATCGTGATAGAATCAGGATAGAGATAGAGTATGAACCATCGTAGTGCTGTGACAAGTGTGGCAAACTGTAGGATATGAAGTAGATTACGTTGGAGTAATGCCCCTTGAAAATAGAGCATAAATATCTCACAAAATACACCAAAACTCCACATCCATGAGGTAATCTCTAGTGAAACTCCATGAGACGTTTCATAGATAGTAAAAAAGTTATAGAATCCTCCAAAGCCTACTTGCATCAAAAAAATAGAAACCCAAAATGCCCAATATCGAGAGAGTGAAAAAGAGCTGTCTGCTGAGGTTTGAGCGTATGAAGGCTTGTCATACTTAGTAAGCATTGAGCCAAAGAGTAGGGTCAAAAATGCTGTGGCACTAAGATAATAGAGTGCTTCATGTGGTGTGCTTAATACTTTGCCTAGCCATAAAGAGATACCCATAAATCCCAAAGACCCCCAAAGGCGTACTTTCCCATATCTTTCTTTGGAGAGGGTGTCTAATGCGATGGTCTCTACATACGGCAAAGAGATACCCATAGAAGCCCCAAACAAAAGATTGGCAATAAGGTAAAAGTAAAAATCATGTACCGTTTGTAAAAAAATCAATGAACCCAAAAAAGTAAAAATAAGTGAAATCGTATAAACTTTTGGGGTGAGTGCAACATAGTATCTAAAGATAAAAGGCAATAAAAAACGCATAAACGGTGCAGCTGCGTAGAGGATACCCACTTCTACGGTACTGTAGTTTAATTCTAGTAATGCTTTGGGCATGAAGATAACATAGACCCCTACAAGTGCAAAATAAAAAAAGTAATAGCCTCCTAAAAGAGGCGAGAGAAATTTATTTTGTTTTGTCATGGGTACGTATGACAGAGGTAGCAGAGAGGAGGTCATGGAGGTTTTTATTGTCTTTTCTAAAAAACATTAATGCCCAACCTAATACTGTAAAAAGAGAAAGTATCGCTGTTATATTTCTAAAGAGTATGATAAAAAGGGTTGGTTTTTTGCCTGTATGGTCATCTATGAGGGCAATACGGTAGTTACGATACCCAGGGGTCTGCCCACTAAGGTGCATAAAGATGGTTTGGATGATGACTAAAGGTATGAGTATCCATATCCATCCCAATACTTTGTGTTGTGCAAAATCTTCTCTGCCATCCATCACGAGATAAAAGACGATAAACATGATAGGCATCACAAGCATAAATGCATCGGTTAAAAATGCTTTTATCTTGTCTTTTGATGTGGCATAGTAGATATTGGTGTTTTCTACTATGCTTTTCTCTTTTATATTTTTTTCTTTTTTGGCTTTTTTCTTGTCTACAGGTGTGGCTTTGCCTTGTTTTATATCTCTAAATCGTTGTTTTGCCATATTATTGTAGTCCTTGTGTCATGGTAAAGATAGGAAGAAGCATAGCAGAGACAATAACCCCTACAACTACACCGATAAAGAGCATCATAAAGGGTTCTAAGAGACTAAGCAGGAGTTTGAGCTTGTCTTCGTTTTCTTCTGCGTAAAGTGCTGATATATTGTCTAAGATACTAGCAACTTCACTAGACTCTTCTCCTAGGGCTAGTGACTGCATGAAGTTTCGTTTGAGCTTCACGCCTCTTGTCATTTGTAGGGCATTAGAGAGCTTGTTTCCTTCTTGTACTTTTACTGTGGCTTTTTCAAAGAGTGCTTTGAATCCATAGTTGGCAAAGGTCGCTTTGGCAAGGTGTACAGCTTGGGCATAGGCAACACCTGATGATAACATAAGAGAGAGTATGTAAGAAAATCTACCCAATTCATGGTTTTGTATCAACGTTCCAAGGACGGGTATTTTGAGTAGCCCTATATCGACGATACGGTGGAAACCTTCTACTTTTGCATAGGCTAGTTTGAAAGAGAAGATGAAGAGGACAAAGCCTACGATAAGTGCGATATAGTGTGCTGTTAAAAAGTCACTAATATTGAGTACAAACTGGGTAATAGGGGGCAATGCTTGACCTGTATCATCAAAAATTTCTGTAATTTGAGGCACGACAAAAGCGATAAGAAATGAGGTCATCCCAATGGCAACACTAAAGATAATCGCAGGATAGGTCATCGCTCCTTTGACTTGCTTACGTACTTTACTTTGTGCAGAGAAAAACGTACCCATATTGGTAAGGACTTCGACCATCTTTCCACTTTGTCCTGCTACATTGAGACTTTGTAGATAAAAGTCAGGTAAAGCGTAGACCTTTTGGGCTTGAAGTGCATTAAAAAGTGACTTTCCTTCATCAATCATGGTTTTGAGTGAATTTAGAAAAGAGACATAACGTTTTTCTCCCTCATGTTGATTCTCCAATAATTTAATCGCCGTGAGTATGGTCATACCAGAATTGAGGTAAGAGGAAAGCTCTTTAGAAAACAATGCCAAAAGCTCCCCTGGCATTTGACGCTTAGAAAAGGCTTCTAGTGAAAACTCTTTTGTAGGGGTAAGCCCTTCATGGTAGATACCTTGTGTCTTTAGTTTCTGTCCAGCTTCTTCTACAGAACTAGCCGAGACTGTGCCTTTTACCTTTTTACCTGATTTGTCAAAACCTTTATACTTAAAAAGCATCTTATCATTGTCCTTGTTTTAGTAGCATATTATAACTTTTTTAGCTGTATCTTGCTATAGTGTCTTTATGAAACAATTTATAGCACTTTATTTTCTTTTTTTAGGGGGATTGTATCTACTCTTTTATCTTCCTCACTCTTTTTTGGCTTTGTGGTTAAATCAGACCCAAACCCATCTTACTTTGAGTGTTTTAGAACTCTTTTTGAAAGCCGAACAACTTCAAGGGCAGGATATATGGATTAACCCTCAGTATAAAATCGTGATTACCTCTTTGTGTAATGGGTTGATACCACTTCTTTTTTTGTATGCTTCTCTTTTGGCGTATCCCTCCTCTATCATCCAAAAAATAGTGTGGATTATAGGGGGGTATATTGTCTTTTTTGTGGTTAATGTCTTACGCATCTTATGGGTGGTTTTTGTGACAGAACAAGGCAGTGGACAAGAAGCATTTTATTGGTCACATGATATTGTAGGCAATGGCTTTTTAATGCTCACAGGTTTAGGATTGTTTATCCTCTTTATCAAACAAAGCACGAAGTACTCTAAAAACGTGTAATCTTTACATGCCAATAGATAGAAGAGTGTTTACCTTTGAGTTTGACTTCATTTACTGTAGCTGTTGGACCTGGTATATCAGGAGGTGGGTAGATATACTCTTCTTCAGGAATATAGATACTGCGTGAATTATTTTTTAAAATTTCACGACTTTGTGACTCTTTGATATTAAATTCACGTATGAGTAACTCTTCTGCCGTTTTGGTTTGTTGGTGGTGTTTTAAGGTTTTGAGCGTAAGATACAAGGAGTCTTCTAAGGAGCGTTTATTGCGTTCAGAGATATAGACGATTTGTTTGGCATTGCTTGTATGTAGTTTAAGTACATAGATGATAGAGACAGAGATAATAATAACAGAAATTAAAATCTCAATAATAGTAAAAGCAGGGCGTAAGATTTGGTCTTTTTTAGGTATCAATAAAATTCTCCATCGTTAGCAACAAGTTGTGAATTATTGAGCCAATACTCTTTGGCATCTTCTTCTGAATCAAATCTTTTAGGCTCATCAAAAAAGGTAGGCAAAAAATAGCTTCCTTTTTCATTTTTTAAGATAATTTGTGTAGAACTTCCATTGGGATAAAAATCTATTTTAAGACAAATTTTCTTATCTTTGTAGCGTTCATATTCTATTTTGACCAAAGAATCACTAGCATCTACCGTATAGGCTTTGATACCACTAAGATCGATGGTACTCGTGTATGCTTGATATGGAGATAACAGACCTTGTCTCAATAGGCAAGTTTTACATTTGTCTACACACAGAAGTGTCAATTGCTCACTCACCCCTTCGCTAGAGATGAGTGTAGATTTTAGATTGAGTGGGGAGAGTGCTTTGGTTTTTTGGGTTTCATTTTCTATAGGAGAGAATCCTAGCATATAGACCATAGAGACAATAAGAATAACAATAAGAAGTTCAATAAGCGTAAAGCCTTTGCGTCTTTTGTTGTCTTTTGTCTTTATCATCTATCTACAAGCACTAAAAAGAATATCTTTTGAATTTTCTTCTCCACCTTCTTTTCTATCTGCGGCAAAAGAGATAAGCTCAAAGCCATCGCCTTTTTTGATATATACAAAAGGGCTTTTCCATGAATCTTTTGGGATTTTTTTTAGATATGGTTTTGCACGATAGTTTGGGTATCTTTCACTATCAGGATTGGCAGTTAATGCAGCAAATCCTTCTTCCGTTTCTGGGTACATTCCATTATCAAGCTTAAACATATCAAGACGTTTTTCGAGGTCATTCATCTTTAAGCACACGGTATCACGCTTTGCCTGATCTGCTGAATCCATTAGTCCTGGAGCAACTACGGCAACAAGACCTCCGAGTATCACGATAACGATGAGTAATTCAATAAGAGAAAATCCTGCTCTTAGTTTTGAGGGGTGTTTCATTTGCATCCTTTAGTTTGCTTGGGTATAATTTGCTAATATTTTACTTGAATAGAGCTTTTAAATGGATAAAAATGCAAGAACAGACCTTATTATCGCCTTGTAATCCCTCTAAAAAAGGGTTTGCACTTATTATTACCCTTTCGGTGCTCTCTGTAGTGATTGCATTAACGGTTGTTTTATTGAGCTATTTTAATGAAGTCAAAAGTGATGCAGACAGTACCAAGGCATTGATTCAAGCAAATGTCTATTATGCAGATATTTTATTGGAATTTAAAAAAGGTAAAGGCAAGGGAGTCTTTAGCTTATTGTATAAAAAACCTGTCTCTTTGCGTACCAAAGATGGTCGTTTTTCTCTACAGCTTAGTTGTAGTCCTCTTTCCGCAGGAGTCAATATCAATTGGCTAGGACTCGAACGGGATAAAAAAAGATATGATCTTTTTTACGAGGCACAAAGTTTGTTTGATTTTTTGGTGGAACAGTATAATTTAGAAGATGGCGACAGATTATTAGAAATGATTCGCCTAGAAATTGGTTCAGAAAACACATTTATCAAACAAGACCAAAGAAGACTTATACAAAAAAATGGTATTATTAGCTATAAACAACTCTCAAATATAATCAATCGTTATGAAATGGAATCTGATGACCAAAAAGTAGCGTTGATACCATGGCATAAATACTTTAGTTTTTCTGATAAATCAGAGAAAATAGATGCTGAGTATAGTTCTATCGAGTTGATTTCATATCTATTTGATATTGATATACGCACGGTAAGTGAATGGATGTATTCTAAATATAAAACGTCACTTGAGACGTTTGTAGGTGAAAATGGTGTTGATTATAATAGAAAGAAAAAGATACTCGCAGGGAGTACATTCTTGGGAGAATCTCGTTGTAGCGTACGCTATGATACGGGATATAGATTTACATTTGATTACATAGATGGAGAGGCCAAATATTTTGAATTTCATGGAAAACACTAAAGAACTGATACTTGTATATCAAGAGATGAGACGTATAGATACGATGCCATCTAAGGCTATCAATATTATGCTTACGCCTCAATTTTATACATTGATACGAGAAGAACTGCCTGTAAAATACGCGTATCAAGCCAAACGTATCGCAGCCTCACTTTTTGATGGATTGTTAGAAGATGCACAAAATCATCATTATTTTGTGATAAAAGAAGAAGACTCATGGCTCTTTATCGCATATAACCCAGAGATGATTAGGTCATTTTTAGAAAGTAAAGGGATAGATGTAGAGACTATCTCCAAGATATACTTTGCAGAACAATCCTTATCCTCCTTTGTCTCTCCTGTATTGTTAGGAGATACAGATGCTTTAGTCAATCTTAATGGTACGATGACGGTAGTTCCTCAAACCTTGCTAGATGCTGATAAAAGAACTATGCAGATTCATAAAAGCTTGACCCCAAAGAATGGAGTCTCTTTTGAAGCAAGAGGAAATGCCTTACTTGGTACAAATGATACCTATACTTTGGCTGCCATACTTATATTGTTTGCTTCTATTTATGTGATAGAAGCGTCTCGTTATGGCAATGGGTCTGCGATACAAGAAGAAGAAATGCGAGTGATTTTAGAAGATTACCCTGCATTAGAAAGCTCATATACACGCAAAAGTATTTTAAGTAAATACCGTAAGATTGACAAAGAAGAGCGTACTAAACGAAATGTGATTAAGTCACTCTCTAGTATGATTTTTAAGGGTGCAACGCTAACAAGACTCTCTATCAATGATACAAAATTTCAAGCTACCTTTGAGTGTAGTAATGCCAAAGTGTCCAAACGTCTAAAGGCATTGGCAAAGAAAGAAAATTTTGTAGCAGTAGGACTTAAAAATAGCAATAACTTAAATATAGAGGGGCAACTATGAATAGTATAAAAGCATATAAAAATGAATTGATAGTAGCGGTTGCATTTCTTTTATTACTTATGGCATTTTTTTATAAGCAAGGGTTGGTTGCTACGCAAAATGTAGCTAGTAGTGATGCGAGTAACTCTTTGAATGAACTCAAAGAAACCATTGCACTTAAAAAAGTATGGGCAAATAAACAAACCACAAAAAAAGTAGACAAGCTTAGGAGCTTGGTTTCTCCTTCTTCTGTAAAGTGGAAAAGAACGGGTAAAAAGCTTACGGCTTCATTTAGTAACCTCTCTCCTATAGAGCTTAATAGGGTGGTAGTAAAAGTGATGAATCTAGCTGTATCAATACAAAAACTAGATGTGATAAAATCAGGTACATCTTACACCATGGAGTTAAAATGCAAATGGTAAAAAAAAGTCTATTTATAGCAGTAATCTTATGGTTTTCTATTTTAGCCTTTATTCCAAAAGCAGAACTCTATTATAGTATTGAAAAAAAATTACAAGCACAAGATGTAAAACTCAATGAAAAAAGCATTGAAGAGGGGCTATTTTCTTTGACACTAAAAGATGTAACGGTACATGTCAAGGGTATTGCTATTGCTAATATCGAAGAGATAAAATTTTTTAGTGTGCTATTTTATAGTACATTAGAAATACATAACTTGCAAACCGATGAATCTTTACATACACAAGTCCCTGCCTTGATGAAGGACGCTAATTTTGTACATACTATTACTTCGCCTCTTAGCATAAGTATAGATGCCAATGGTTCATTTGGTCTTATCAATGGAGAGATAGGTATAAAAGATAAAAAGATACATATTGACTTTATAGAGACCAAAGATATGAATATGTTAAAACCAATGTTAACAAAAAATAAAAAAGGATGGTTCTATGAAAAATCTTTTTAAGCCTGAGATGATAAAGTCTTTACTTTCTCTTCTGGTATTGTTACTTATGGTAAAACTTTTATGGTTTGTGATACAAGTTTTATGGTTATCTGCTGTAGATATTGACCAAGAAAAAGACCAAGAAAGTAAGGCTCTTTATTATAGAGTAAAACTCACACCCAATCAAGCAGCCGCACCTAAAGTTATCAAACCTAAAGTGGTAGCCAAAGTCCAAGGAAGTATCAAAGAATTGACTCTTCTGGGTATTTATAATGATGATGATGTCTCTGTGGTGACTGTGATGTATAAGAAAAATACAAAAGTATTGGGCATCGGGGATGAGGTCAATGGCTTTGTCTTAGATGGAGCAGGACAAAACTTTGCGATGTTTAGTAAAAATACGAAGCATTATAAAATTCTATTGGCTAAAAATGGTAAATCTGTAGCAACGAGTGAGAGAGAAGAACCTAAAAGAGAACCCAAGCCCTATAATAAAAACAAAGCACCTCTCGGTGAAGTTACTGAAACAGGAGGGGTGCGTATTATCGATCGTTCACTTCTTGAACATTATGCTGAAAATATGGATGATATTTACAAAAATGTAGGTATCTCAGAAGTTAAAAATGGCAAAGATTTAGATGGATTTAAAATTAATTTTGTCCGTAAAGATTCCCCTTTTGCAAAATTGGGGATTCGTAGAAATGATATGATTAAATCTATCAATGGACAAGAGATTAAGAGTTATAATGCAGCCTTTGCTATCTATAAGAATATTAAAAATGTTGAAAACCTAAGTTTAATCATTACACGAAACAAAGAAGAAATGGAGTTAGAATATGAAATTAATTAACCTTGCGTTGAGTGCGATACTATTGCTATCTACGAGTACTTATGCCTCAGAAGAAAAAATGATAAATGTTAATATTAGAGATATGAAGGTAAGAGACTTTATCGAAATGGTTTCTAAAGTGACCAAAAGAAATATTTTGATAGAAACAGCACTCAAAGGAAAGATAGATTTTATCTCCCAAACACCTATTAAATATAGTGAATACATTCCTTTGGCAAATTCTATTTTGGGGAGTAAGGGCTTGACATTGGTAGACAAGGGTGCCTACTATAAGGTCGTCAAAACAGCTACTGCAGCAGGAGAAGGTCTACCTGTACAAAGTGAGATAAAGGGTGATGTCATGGCAACGGTGATGTTTCCTCTACACAATACCAATGCTGCTGTCGTCCGTGCCAAGATAAAACCACTCTTACACAAAAGTGCTAAAGTGATTTCTTTTAAAGAAAATAATGTTTTGGCAATTACTGCGTATCCTAAAACATTAGAGTCTATTGCTCAGATTATTCGTGTAGTAGAAGCACGTGGAGAAAAAAGTTCGGTGATTCTTCCTCTAAATAATTCTACGGTCAAAGATGTTTTTAGCAATGCTCAAAACATGGCTAAAAAACTTTTCCCTCAAACTATTGAGAGTGAAAAAGTAGATATTTTTAAAGATGAATCTACCAATTCTATTATCCTTGTAGGTAAAACAACAAATATAGGTCGTATGATTAAATATATTAAGCAACTTGACTTAGCAGGAGAAGATCAATCTCAAAAGATGTATGTCGTTCGTCTGAAAAACTCAAATGTGGAAGAGATGGAAAAAATACTCTCCAAATTACTTTCTCAAATGAACTCTGTTGCGATAAAAACATCTAAAAAAGGAGGTCCACCTCCGAGTAAAGCGATGGTTGTCTCTGATGTCGAAAGAAATGCTTTGGTCTTATTGGCAACAGGAGAGCAGATAAAAAATATACGTGAGACCATACGTAAGATAGATATTCCTAAATCACAGGTGTATGTCAAAGCCAAAATTGTTGAAGTTGATACAAATATGGCTACACAAATCGGAATGAAATATGGATTAGAAGGTGGTGCAATCACTTCTACAGGTCTCTTCTCTATGACAGGAAATCTAGGAGGGAGTGCTTTACAAATGTCTTCAGAGTTGTTAGGTTTTTTAAATACCAATCAAACGAGCAGTCAGCTTGATAATAATGGTAATGCTGTCACCACAACAGACCCTGCATTTAAAATTGATTCTACAGATAAAGTTTTTGCTTTAGGGGCACAACTAGACTTATTGCAAAGAAATGGTGCAGCCAATCTTTTGTCTGAACCTTCTGTGCTTTGTACCAATAATAAAGAATCTTCTATTCATGTAGGACAGACGATGTCTATCTTAACCCAAGGTCAGCAATCTACTTCTGGGGTCTCTAATATTGTCAATAACTATGAAAGAACGGATATTGGTCTTACCCTTACTGTCCAACCTAGACTCTCTAGCAATAATCAAGTAAGTTTAGAAATAGAGGTAGAGATTGAAGACCTTGACCCTTCTTCTGAACAAATTGCAGATAGACCTACCACCACCAAGCGAACAGTAAAAACCAATGCTATTGTAAGAAATGGAGAAACCATTATACTAGGAGGGCTTATCAAGAAGGTAGGTGGGACAGGAGAAATTAAAGTACCTTTCTTTGGAGAGATACCTTTTTTAGGAGATTTATTGTTTACCAATAAATCGGATGTGGAGAGAGAACAAAATGTGATTATCTATCTTACTCCATATATCATTAGAAAAAGTGGGGATTTACAGAAGCTTAAAGGGTTACTTGCTGAATTAGACAATGCACAAAACCGATATAATAAGCTTATAGAAAAAAATTTAAAATCAAGAGAGGATAATCCTTTTGACTCAAAAGGGTCTGCTAGAGGAAGAATCAATCATTCTATCACACATAACCCTTATGTTGCACCCACTCCTGTATCTAGCACTTCAAGAGGCACAGTTTATCAAAAAACTTCTACGAAGTCCACTTCTATCCACAAAGAAAAAAATCCAAGTGCTTCACGCATAGCATCAAGAGATGATATTGGTAGTGAAAAGGTGCGTGTATCAGATACTACAGATAGTTATGTAGAAAGTACTTCTACTCCTAGTAATGTAGTTTCGGCACATGAGTCTTTATTGTTTGGAGAAGATTAATGCATTTTCCTCGTCTTCAAGATGTAAACCTTGAACCCCTTTGGGAAGAGGATATTAATCATAAACTAGCGATAAAACATTCTCTTTTATTTGCAGAAGTGAATGGTGTGTCTACCTCTATTGTCACACAAGAGAGACTCAATGAATCCCTAAATCATCTTTCTAAACTTTCCTTGTCTTATCCTGTTAATTTGGTAGATGAAGAGAGTTTTGAAAGACTTAAAAATAAATTTTTAGAAATTCAAACAGGTTCAGACTTTGATGAAATGGCAACTTCTTCAGATGAATTGATAGAAGTGGAGGGTGATTTACTAGAGTTTATTAGAAATTCACAAGATTTACTTTCTAGTGAAGATTCTGCCCCTATTATCAAATTGGTTAATTCTCTTTTTTTCCAAGCCATCCAAAAGGGTGCGAGTGATATTCATATAGAGAGTAACGAACGTAAAGGAGAAGTACGTTTACGTATGGATGGAGCATTAAAAAAGCATCTTGATTTAGAGAAAAGTATTATTGCATTAGTCATTAACCGTATTAAAGTTATCTCCAATCTTGATATTTCAGAAAAAAGAGTACCCCAAGATGGACGTACACAATTAAGTATCTCTGGTAAAACGATTGATGTAAGGGTGTCTATTTTACCTACGTATCATGGAGAGAGAGTTGTGATGCGTATTCTTTCTCAAAGTGAAGATATCCCTACTTTAGAATCTTTAGGCTTTTCAGAAGATATTAGTAAAAACTTATATAAGTTACTCAATCATGCCCATGGTATGATACTGGTCACTGGTCCTACAGGTTCTGGAAAATCTACAACACTTCATGCGTGTTTACAACATATAGCAACCCCTGATAAAAATATTATCACCGTAGAAGACCCTGTGGAATATAATGCAGATAATATCTCTCAAATACAAGTCAATGCAAAAGTAGGTCTTACGTTTGCAGCAGGGTTACGCTCTATCCTTAGACAAGATCCCGATATTATCATGGTAGGAGAAATTCGAGATTCTGAAACAGCAGATATTGCACTACGTTCAGCCCTCACGGGACATTTACTGCTCTCTACGCTTCATACCAATGATGCTACCTCTTCGCTCAGTCGTTTGATGGATATGGGTATTGAAAACTTTCTTATCTCTTCAACACTCTTGGGTGTACTCGCTCAAAGACTTACTCGAAAACTATGTGTCCATTGTAAAGCAGGGACTAAATTAGCCCCTGCTACACTAGAAGAAGTAGGATTACCTAGTAATAATATTTATTTTAAGTCCATAGGGTGTAAAGAGTGTGATTTTACAGGCTATAAAGGACGACAAGCCATAGGTGAACTTTTTATCATTAATGACCATGCTAAAGAGATGATGAAAGATGGGTTTAATGACCATCAAGTACGAGAAGCAATGAAAAAACGTGGTATGGTAACGATTGCTGATAAACTACGGTCTATGTTGATAGCAGGAGAAACTAGCTATGAAGAAGCTGTACGTGTTGGGATTATGGATGGGTAGGTATGAAGTATCAAAATAACTCTACTCAAAAAGCCTTTACTCTTATAGAAGTCCTCATCTCTATAGCACTGCTAGGTATCGTTATCGTAGCACTATTTTCTACAGTAGCTATGATGCGTGACTCTAATGCACATCTTTATAAACATTTACAAAAAGCAAAAAAAGTAACCAAAGCTACCAAAGTACTGTATCTTGATATTTTAAATTCAGATGGTAATATTACGATAAAAAAAGATGAGTTTACACGGCTGTGTATGGAAGGGACTCGAAACTCTCTTTATGCTCTTTCTTTGGCTAAAGTATGTTGGGTTGTCTTAAAAAAAGATAATACTTTAGTAAGAATTGAAGGCAATAACTATCGCTTACCTACACGCTTTGATGATAAAGTAGAAATTAATCCTGTAATGAAACATATCGAACTCTTTGATGTGTATCATAAACTAGATAAAGTTTTGGTTTTTTTAAAGCAACAAGGGAAAGAACCTATTACCTTTTTGATTCAAGGTGTGAGCAAACCACTGCCAAAAAAGAAGAAACCAAAAAATAAAAAACCAAAACCAAAACCAAAAAAACCTACACCCAAAAACCAAAAGCCAATAACACCTAATCTAAATGAAAAGGGAAATAATAATAATCCTACATCATTCCAAGAGGGAACGCCTAAGGTACTCTAGTAATGTACATCACATTTTAAAGGACAAATATGCAAGAAATATATGAAAAATTGGGACTTTTTTATCTAGGAAAAGATATTGATAAAGATACGATGTCTTCTATCGAGGCATTGACACTACTAAAAAATAAAAATTTCACGACCCATGCTGCTATTATCGGAATGACAGGTTCTGGTAAAACAGGATTGGGACTAGGTATTATTGAAGAAGCGGCGATTGATAATATCCCTTCCATTATTATTGACCCTAAAGGAGATATGGGAAACCTTTGTTTCACAGACCCTACCTTTAACCCTACATCATTTGAACCATGGGTAGCAGATGAAGCAAAATCTAAAAATAAATCTCTTGTTCCTTATGCAAAAGAGATAGCTAAGGTATGGGAAGAGGGTATCGAGAGTTGGGGACAAGATAGGTCACGCGTGAAGAGGCTACATGATGTAAAAAAAACTATCTATACCCCTGGAAGTTCTATAGGGGTAGCGATTAATATTATGTCCTCATTAGACGTACCTCCTGAAGAGGTGATGCAAGATAGTGACACTTTTGCATCTTACCTTAAAAGTACAGCAACTTCTTTACTTTCATTAGCAGGTATTAAAGGAGATAGTTTAGACTCTAAAGAATATTTACTTCTTTCTCATATTATTACCAAGGCATGGTTAGCCAATGAAGATTTAAGCATAGAAGTATTGATTGGTAAAATCATAAAACCTAGTTTTACAAAGATAGGTATTTTAGCTTTAAAAGATTTTTATCCTAGTGATGCACGTTTTAAATTGGCAACAAAATTTAATGCACTTCTTGCAAGTCCAAGTTTTTCTTTGTGGTTACAAGGGGATAGTTTAGATATTCAAAAGCTTCTTTATGATGAAAAGGGTAAAGCCAAAATAGCTATTTTTTCGATTGCCCATCTTAACGATGAAGAACGAATGTTTTTTGTCACACTGTTACTCAACAAATATATTGCATGGATGCGTAGACAGTCAGGTACTTCAGCACTAAAAACACTCCTTTATATGGATGAAATATTTGGCTTTTTCCCTCCTAGTAAAAATCCACCAAGTAAAGAGCCGATGTTACTCTTACTCAAACAAGCCAGAGCATTTGGTGTTGGTATCGTATTGAGTACACAAAATCCAGTTGACCTTGATTACAAAGGACTTTCCAATATTGGGACATGGTTTATAGGACGCTTACAAACGATTCAGGACATCAATAGAGTTATAGATGGACTAGAGGGTAAAATCAACGGAAGTTATAGTAAAAAAGAGATACAAAGTCTTTTATCTAATCTAGCTAAACGAACATTCTTTTTAAAAAGTGTCCATTTAGATGATATTAAACTCTTTTCAACACGATGGGTACTCTCCTACCTAAAAGGACCTCTCGGACGTAGTGAGATAGCTTCATTGATGCAAAAACAGAAAGAGTCACAAAATATTGAAGTAAAAAGTGTAAGAGAAATAGAAAAAAATAAAAATGATTTACAAAGCTATCAAAGTATTGATAGCTCTATCGCACAATATTTTGAGCCATGTAATCGTGAAGAGTGTGAATATGCACCGAACATTGGGGCTAAAGTCACTTTACATTTTTATAACCAACGTAGAGGGATAGATGAACAACGTGATTTTGAACAGTATATCACCGTAGAAGAAAAAGCAAATAGTATCAACTGGGATGATAGGGTAGAAGAGGTGTTGCATTTCCCAAAATTTCCACAGAGTAGACCAAGTAAGGCAACATTTTATCCTTTGGCACAAATAATCGCAGAAGATAAAGCTTTAAAACGTACAACAAAAGAGCTAAAAGAGTATATGTATCGTAATGAAACACTGACTTTATTTAAGTGTAAATCACCTAAATTAGAATCAAAAGTAGAAGAGAGTGAAGGCGATTTTAGAGTGAGAGTACAAGATGTATTGGCTCAAAAAAAAGAAGAAGAGATTATCAAACTACAAGAACGTTATAGCAAAAAAGAAAAAGTACTCTTAACGAGACTCGCCCGAGCCAAAGAACGTGTAGAAAAAGAAGAAGGAGATGCTGATGATTCGATGATAGAAGCAGGTATCTCTATATTGGGTGCATTATTTGGAGGTAAAAGTCCGACAAAGATAGGGAGGGCTATAAAAAAAGGAAGTAACGTACTCAAAGAGCGTAGAGATATGAGCCACGCCCAAAAGCGTATGGATACTATCAATGAAGCGATAGAGACCCTAGAGTATGAACTAGAAGATAAAGTAGATCTATTAAATGAAAAATTTAAAATAGAAAATTGTACAATAGAAGAAGTTTCACTAAGAGCTAGAAAAACAGATATTGATGTAGATATTTGTGCTATTGTTTGGAGAGTGGTATAAGTACCTGTAAATAGGGTACTTATAAAGGCTAAGAGTTACTACCTGGTTTGATGGCTTGAGAGTTACCTTCTTTACAAAGTGGACAGTCTTTTGGAGCATACATTTCAAACGTAAAATCATCTAGTGCAAAGAGTGGTATCCCCTCAGGCAAAGCACATGCTTCTTTTGAAATATCATTCCCTTTAACACGTTTACAAAAACCTCTATTTGCAAGTGAAGCAAAGGCAACGACTTCGCCACCTAGGGCTTCTATAGCTTTAGACGCTTTTAGAGCAGAACCACCTGTGGTAATAATATCTTCACAAATAATAATTTTTTCACCTTGGGCAATACTAAATCCACGACGTAATTCCATTCCACCCTCTTTTTTTTCAACAAAGATAGAACGTACATCCAAAGAACGAGCCAGTTCATATCCTGCCAATATACCACCAATAGCAGGAGAACAGATAGTATCTACTTCTATTCCTGCCTCTTTAATCATATCGGCAAGAGCATCGGTAAGTAATGAAGCTTTTTTAGGGTATTCAAGTACTTTAGCACTTTGTAGGTACCTGCTAGAGTGGTTACCACTTGCGAGTAAAAAGTGACCATCTAAAAGGGCATTTGCATCTTTATACACTTGTTCGATATTCATACTTATACCTTAAGGATGTCAGCTTCTTTAGTCTTAAAAGTTTCATCCACTTTTGCAACAAACTCATCTGTAGTTTTTTGGATATTATCTTGAGCTTTTTTAGATTCGTCTTCACTTACTTCTTTATCTTTTTCAAGTTTCTTAATTTTGTCATTGGCTTCTTTTCTTACATTTCTAATAGAAACTTTTGCATGTTCTACCATACCTTTTGCTTGTTTGACAATCTCTTTACGTTGATCAGAAGTCATAGGTGGAAAAAATAATTTGATAAAATCACCATCATTGTTAGGATTTACACCAATGTTTGCTTCTTGTATTGCTTTTTCTATCACAGGAAGAAGCGTCTTTTCCCATGGAGTGATACTAATAGTTGTAGCATCTGTAGTAATGACATTTCCAACTTGTGTTAATGCTGTAAGCGTACCGTAATAATCTACTTTAATATTGTCTACAATACCCGTAGTCACTTTTCCCGTTCTTAGACTAGAAAAGTCCCTTTTAAGGGCATCGATACTTTTGCTCATACTTGTTGTGGTTTGTTCAAGAATTTCAGTTACCATTCTCTTCCCCTTTTTTATTAATACTATTTAGTTGTTGGTGCAGCAGGTGCTACAGGTGTTGTCTCTTGCTTTGTCACTGGTACAGCAGGTACGGCTATATTGTTTGCAGGTACTAAAGTATCTGTAACAGATGCACTATTTGAGGATGTGTATAAGTATCCAAGTACTAATGTGTTTACAACAAATGCAAATGCAAGTGTAAATGTAGCTTTTGCAAGAAAGCCTGTAGGCCCTTTTGCTCCAAATACAGATTCATTGCTTCCACTGTATGCGCCAAGACCAATACTTGAACTTTTTTGTAAAAGTACTGAAATTGTGATTGCGATAGAAAGTGCAATTTGTACGATTAAAAATGTTGATGTCATCTATGCCTCCGAATATTTGGGTATAATTTGGGCGATTATACCTAAAAAAGTTTGAAACAGTGATGAAAGGAAGTAGAATCAATGAACAAAGAAGTAAAGTGTATCTCCAAGGTTGTTAAAGAATTTACACGTTTTGCACATCAATATGATGATTATAATGTTATCCAATCCAAAGTAGCCAAAACTTTAGTTCATAAATTGCCTTGTGATTATTATAAAACTGTTATTGATATAGGCTGTGGTAGTGGAAGTGTGTATAAAAATTGTCTGAATCAAGATATAAAAGTAGATAACTTTTTTGTATTAGACTCTAGCCAAAGAATGTTAGATATTCATCCTACTGCTGATACTGTACACAAAATATGTGCCAATTTTAATGATAAAAGTTTTTTTGACTTGCTTCCTACACATCAGGTTGATTTACTTGTCTCTTCTTCTTCCTTACAATGGAGTACAGCTTTAAACATAACAATGGATAGACTTAGTTTACTTTCTCCTTTATTGTATGCTAGTATTTTTACTTCAGGGACATTTAAAACCCTACATGATGTAGCAGGTATCGTGTCGCCTATTTATGATACAAAGACCTTACAAGAGATAATACAAGAATATTATACCGAGGTAGTATTTGAGGTTCGTCAGTATCATCTAGCATTTAAGAGTACACGAGATATGTTTAAATATATTAAGCAAAGTGGGGTAAGTAGTGGAGAACGAAAGTTAACGTATACCCAAACAAAAGATTTAATGAAAAGGTATCCTCTTCATTATCTTGAGTTTGAAGTACTATTTGTAGAAGCAAAGAAGTAAATACTTCTTTGCTAAGTATTAGTCATCACCACCAAAAATACCAAGAAGTTGAAGTAATGCTGTAAACATATTCAAGAAATCAAGGTAGAGTGATACTGCAGCATCTACGGGAGAATCATACGCACCATTGGCAATATTTTGTGTATCATAAATAGTCATTATTGAGAATAATAAAAGAATCCCTGCTGTAATTATCACATGCATGAATGGGCTTTGTAATATAAAAATATTGATTAACGAAGCTATAATTACTACAATCAAGGTAATAAAAAGTGGCTTACCCCAGCTTGAAAAGTCTGTTTTACTATTAATAGCAAACATACTTAATGCCCCAAAAAGTACAGATGTCATTAAAAATGCATTACCAATCATTGCACCATTGCCCATACCAATAAATGAAGCCAATAAAGGTACCAGTGATACACCTGTTAAAAATGTAAATAAGAAAAGCATTGCTAGATTAAGACCAGGTTTACCTCTTGACATACTTAGACCAAAAAAGAGTATTAACATTTCTGCACCAAATATAAACCATTTATATTGTTGCACTGTTTCAGCGTAAGGCATAGTAACAAAAGCCCCAGCTGCTGCTGCAATCATACTTGCACCCATGAGTTGGTAGGTTTGTTTCATAAATGCAACTGAAGCACCCTCTTGAACATGTTCTGTTTGTGTTGATGTATAGTCTCTATCATATAAAGCCATAATATTCCTTCTGTAGTTAATATATGCTTAGAGTATAGTATACACAGATTAATCTAAGGTTAATAGAAAGGGTTACTCCTTTTTACGGGTTTCTTGTAATGCTTCATATTCTTTTTGAGCATGGGTTGCTAAGGACTGATTCGAGTGTATCTTATTTTGAGTATTTATATCTTTTGAGTATTCCACTGTAGGAGAAGAACACCCTGAAATAACAAGGAAAGAGAATGATAATAAATAGAGTAAATGCATAATATGCCCTTAAATAAAGAATAAGTATAAAAAGATTATACAACACCATAGCCCAAAAATAAAAAATATTAAGTACTATCCCTATAAAGTACAGAGAACTGTGTAATATGCCCCATTACCTCATAAAAAAGGTATAGTTATAAAGATATATTTTTAAATTCATAAATTAATCCTTTATATAATGTAAGTAAAAAAATAGATAATGTCAAAGATAGGGAGAAATAAAAAGAAAACAAAGAAATTTTCAATTTCTTTTGTAAAACCCTTGACAAGAGAAGGTTTTGGTGCTATAATACGCGTCCAACAACACAGAGACATCAAACAAGTGGTTTGAGAGAGTGTTATTGAGTG
>Ga0256838_1000058_pt1 | contig 84234 bp, 121 predicted proteins | sample 4571419metaG_FD_185978 | JGI IMG/M metagenome (GOLD analysis project Ga0256838, IMG submission 185978) | Hydrothermal vent microbial communities from Guaymas Basin, Mexico - 4571-419 | ecosystem: Environmental > Aquatic > Marine > Hydrothermal vents | place: Mexico: Guaymas Basin | collected... | reverse complement strand
GAGCAGCAACAGGAGCAGCAACAGGAGCAGCAACAGGAGCAGCAACAGGAGCAGCAACAGGAGCAGCAACAGGAGCAGCAACAGGAGCAGCAACAGGAGCAGCAAATGCTTCAGCTGGTGCTACATAACCATTAGCAGTTGGAGCTGGAGGAGCACCGGCACCCGCATATTTGCTTTCTTTAAGTTCAACGATTTGAATCCATTGACCATAAAATTTTACACCTTTTTGACCAGATGCTTGATAACCAAATGCATTTAAATTGACATTTGCAATTGTACCATCACCAATAATTGAACGATTAGTTACTTCACCAACACCGATTGTACCATCTGGTTGTTGCATGTTGGCATAAATTTTAGTTGCTTTCTCAGGAGCAACACCAGCATCTTGAACACCACGGAAGCGAAGATATTGTAGATTTGGATCTAGCATAGGAGCTACATCAGGATGAATGTGACCAGTATCATTTGGGAGAGTCCAATTTGTACCCATTGATTGAGCAGCAGTTTCAGGAGCACCTGCAGCAACAGTTAACCATTCAGCAGAACATGCTGCCATTACTTCAGCAACTTGTGGATGATCTTGTGGAATTAAACAATCGAATGTAAACTTATTTGAAACTGGGTTTACTCTCTCTAAGAATACATATTGTACGATTACGTTGTTTACTGTGATATTTTTTGCCATTTTAAATTCCTTAAAAAATTATTTTTGATATATCTTAAATGCTTTAGCATTTAGCATTTAAGTTCTGAGCTATGCTCGACTAAAAGCTTTTAGTAACTTTAACGTCCGCTACGTCGACGTGCCTGATTATGTGATTGCTAATCTTTTGAATATGATTCAACAATCTCTTGCATAATTGCATCTGCTGCATCTATATTACCAGATGCAATTATAGGTTCAAACTTCTTAAAGTATTGTAAATTGTTAAACATTTCTTTAGCAATTCGTCCACGATTCATTACAGGATGTAAATCTTTTAATAATTGCACATCTGTAAAATAGTCTAAACCTTTTTCAACAATCATATCTGCAATCAGATTACCAAAATTTAAATCTGCAAATAAATTTTGTGATTGTAATTCAATAAATGTTTGATTATCTAATTTGCCCGTATATTCTAAATACTGTTCAGGTGTAGTTTGATAATAGTTTTTTGATTTACCATCATCTGCTTCATATGCTGATTCTTCAAATGTTAAAACATTTGGATTTTTCTTTGCATCTTCAACTTTAACTTCAACAGTTTTTCCATTAGTATGATTCTTTCGAATATAACATTTTGGATCATCAATTGAATGTCTTGGCAACATCTTAGATATAACATCTGCTTTATTTTCAATTAAAGTATACTTATCATCTTGAAATGATAAGTATGGTAATTTTGCATCAAGTGGCGCAAATCTTACTAACTGTGAACTATCAGATGTCATATTCAATCCAAATAGTTTTTCAAATAAAGATAATGCTAAAAAGCTCAATCTTGAACTCTGTCCCAACCAATGAATCTGATCAATTGTTATATCATATTTTTTTTGATATGTTAATAACCATAAAGTTGCAGGAACTGCGTGACTAAATTTTGCATTTGTCGCTTTCTTTAATCCTACCAATCCTCCGATTGACCAACGTTTATAATGTTTATAAACTTCAACATCTGTAAATAAATCTTTCCATATGTTAAATGTTGTAACATTTCCACTTTGTAAAATGAATAATTGTTTATCTGCAATCTCTGGATATTTTTGAATCAGTTTTATTGATTCTTGCATACTAAATTTATTGATATTATATAGTTCTATAATATTGTCTTTATTATAAGCAGCATTTGGATCTTTTAAAAACTTAACATTAAAAACATCTAATGCAAAAATTGCATCGATATCATTTCTAAACATTTCAAGAACTTCATGATATGCAAAAATAAATTCTTTAACTCTTTTAAATGCAATATGACCAATAATGATCTGGAATCCTCCAGAATCAATATATAGTCTTGATGAATCAGGTTTCTCTTTAATAAGTTTTTTAGCATGTTTCAACACAGACATTAATGTCCAAGCTGAGCTAGTTGTAGGTTCCCCTAATGATACCAAATAATCATCAAAGTAGTTAAAAATCGGTTTTGACATTTCGCTACCTGGCGAAGTTACACTTACATATTTCATATCTTTCCTTATTACTCTATAATTTCTATGTTAACTTTTTCTATCTTTTAAGATAGGTAATGTTAACTATCACTCTTGGCACTTTTGGCGCTCTCAACAGCTAAAGTATCTCTCAATTTTTTAGCTTTAACCTTTTCTGGATCAAAAGATCCAATACCAATTTCTAACTCATCATCATCAAACATATCATCAATATCATTTAAATCATTAATATCTAAATCATCATTATCAATCAATCCCATAATACCATTATTGATAACTGAATTATTCTTCACTTTCTTAGGTTCAGCTTTAACTTTTTTAGGAGGTCGTTTTACCGCTTTTGCAAATTCTGAAACCTTATCTCTAATATCAGAGAATGATTCTCGAGTAATTGCTCCAAGTTCAGCTTCTTTTGTTATATCATCTTCTCGAATAGGTACAAGCATAAGCTTATATCCGCATTCCTCTAAAATGTTAGTTAATCCGGATACACCTAAATAATCTTGATTCTTATCTTTTATAAAATTTCGAAAATATGTGTTTCCAGCAAGTATCCGAAACTTCTCAGATAATGCTTGGATGTTGACATTTTCGTGCTGTAAAATTGCTTCTCTAATCCAATGAAAATATCTTGAATTAATTAAAGAACTTAAAGCATCACTTTTTCGTGCCATTGATTTCTCCTTGATTTTTTAACAATAATCTTATCAAATCTTATTAAACCATTATGATATATCTGTGGGAACCTTTGAAAATTCTGCAGCAATTGTTAAATCAAATAAATCACTTTTATTTTTTAAAAATGTATATTCAATATTTAATGGTAAGTGATCATGTACACCTCTTGTTGTAATATTATACAAATTTCCAAATTCGATATCATCTATATTTAGTCTATGAAACATATATTTTTCATATGTTGATTTATAATCTGATAACTTTTTCGAAAGATATAGTTTATTTTTAAAGTTTTTTACATCTAATGATGTTTCATGAGTAATAACTTCTGGTGATTTAAATTCAGGATCGGCCGGCTCTAAAATACCTTTAGTATTATTATGTTTATTAATTAGTACTAAAGTACTTCTTAACATATAATCAACTCTAGTATGATCAATTAAAGGCTTTGAATCAATGAAATTTACACCTCGTTCATAATTCTGAATCTTTTTAGTATCTTTTAATTGATAGTTTCCACCCATATTCGCTAAATTGAATATAAAAATATTATAAGGTGATTTAGCTTTTAGATGAAAATCATCAAAGATGAAATATGGATTCAAAAGGTATGGTGGAAATTCTTTAAAAATATAATCAAAAACTTCTATATCTTTGAGATTGTCTTGTAATCTCAAAGATTCATGTAATTGACTAACAATACCTGCATCATTATAATGAGTACTTATATCTGATCCAAACTTTTTATTAATCTCTTTAAAAATATTAGACATCAATTGATAAGATGTAATATATGAATCATCTTTTGTCACACTAGAAAATCTATTATAATGTACAAAGTCATACGTCATTTCAGACATCAATAATAAATCAATATTTGACATATTATCAACAGTATTAAATTTTTCAGATTCTAAAACTATAAATCTTGTCTTAGAAATAGTTTTAGAATTTTCAATAATATTGACTATTAATCTTGTCTTTTTTAATTTCATAAGATCATACACCTGATTAATTATTGAGTTAAGTTTTAAAAGATGCAAATTATAATTATAATTCATAGCATCTTTTCGAACCTCATATTTTGATATAGATTGGTGATCAATTCTAACTGTTTCTAATTTCTTAGATGACGGGTCAAAAAATTCCATATCAATCTCAATATCATAAGCATTTTGTTCTACTATGGGATTCATTTATTCTCCTTAATCTAATTTGCGATCAACATGTACTCTTGGACTATATCTAAAATAGTTGACCATTGCATATCGAGCAGCAGCATTCTTTGATGAGGTCCATTCTTTAGCATCTCTATCGAGAGGTTGATCAGGTGTAAACGGCATTATAAGAATCTGATTCTTATGAATCGGGTCACACATACCTAAAGCATATTCAATCAATGTTTCATTCCATTTTAAAAGTTTAGATGAATGTACAAATTTTAATTGAATATCAAAATGCGCATCTAAAATACCTTTATAATTATTTAAAACATTTTTATAAATATCTAAAATCTCAGCATCATCTTTTACATTTGAATAGCTAGTTACTCCAGAAAGTTTTGGAGAAATTGATAACATAAATTTAATTTTTGGATGTAATGACCCAACTTGTTCGATCAATTTAAAACAATTATCAACTTCTGAAAGCATTGTACCATTTGTTTCAAAAATGATACGAGTAATATAAGGAAATGCTAATTTTGTAGCAATAATTAAATCTCTCATATGATTAATATTTAACAGTGGTTCACCACCAGTAATAGACATATTTGTAATATTAGCTCTCTGGGATCTAGAATACGTTGAGGTTAATAGTTCAACATATTTCTCAGAGGTCATATCAACAATATCATGTTTACCATCAGATTCGACACTAAATTTCGTGTCACAAAAATTACACCGAGCATTACACTCACCTGTTCGTACATATAGTGCGGATGAACCAATTGTTCCACCTTCACCTTCTAAACTTACAAAGTGTTGTACTAGTTGGGGCTTGCGCTCGAGAGGTGTTAAATTAAGTTTTGTAATTTTTGTCATGAATGATCCTGTATATTAAATGTTGAGTTATTAAAAGTTTCTAAAATATTATATATCATTGTTAAATCTTTTTTATATTCTTGCACCTTTTGAAATGCTTCCAATGATAAATTTACCAGGTTGTTTCCTGAATCACCGATAAGTGATGTTTGAAGTTTTTTCTTAAGAAGGAGACCTTCTTTAATTCTAATGATTTCTTGATATGATATCTCTTTATTTTTATATATCGTTTTCTCTTGGTTACGATTATAAATAACATGTTGATAAAATTTCAATTCATCAATTTTCTCTTGTGTTGAGTTAACTAATGCCTCTAAGTCTTTTCCTGAAATATCAGATCTAAAAAGATTTGAACATAGACTGGTTTGATCTGTAATTTCAGTTTTCAAGGCTTGAGACATTGTTAATATCTCGCTATTTGTCATGATCCCTCCTAAAGTTTGATTGTTGGTTCATATAAAACTTCTCCTGAGAACTTCTTAGTCCTTACAACTTTATCTTGAGTTGCATACATTAGATTATTTCTATATGTGTATAGGATTGAACGACCATTAATCGTTGCACCCATTGTAGCATTATTATATTTACTGAGATCAAACATCAATTCCATAAACAATAATTTTTCATCAAGTTTAAAAGTTATCAATGTGTCAAAAATATTATATGTTAAATATCCAATAATATTGTGCAGATAATTGTGTCTGAATCCGCCAGGTAAATCAAGTTTCGTTATACCTAGCTCTTTTTTTGCAACAGTATTTAATTTAAAATCGGGTAAGGATTTACCTAATCCTCCCCCACCTTGACCAACAGGTTTATAAAGTTTTAAAAGATCAACTAAAAGATAATCTGGTAATTCAAAAGATGAGTCACCATATTTATCCAAGATTCCGAACTCTGAAACCATATCCTTAGTTCTCTCCTCGCCAAAGAGTGCTGCACATCTATTAAACATATATGGATCATCAAACGTGCTTGAATTAAAACCAATTAGAGCTAAAGTATTTTGCTCCTTCATTAAACTAAAGAATTTTTCTAAAACTTCTTTTTCATTCTCTAAAATTAAAACAACTAGCGTCATTCCTGGAATATTATATGTTTCATTTTCTGCAACTTTTTCTGCAAATAGTTTTCGCACACCTGCTTCAATTTCAACAGGATCTGTTATATCACATTCAGTTACAAATGCAATAACATATGCTGTATTCGAAACATTGTTATATAATGCAATAGAGTTAACTTCTTCTTTTACCTTTTGAGCATCAGTAAAGTCACCTTTTTCATTTACAAAAGTTTCAATATCATAATATGTTTTATTTAATACTTTTGATCTAGGAGAATCTTTATAATTCATCATAAATTGAATAAATGCATATTCACTAGTATCAACATCAATATTATAAAATTGATGAAACTTGTACGAATTATCTCTTAGATATTTTGTCATATCTCTTACATTCTCTTGATTGAATAATATAGGAGTTCCGTGTTCCATTTGTGCTCCTTATAATACTTTCATTCGAATATCATCTGAAAATAGTTTTTCAAATGGTTCGAGTTTAGTATCAATATTATAACTTATGATTTCATCATAATCTAATCGAATGTTAAGTTTATCTAATCTATCTAATAATCGTTGTTTCTGTTCTTCATCTAATGTTGGTGGAATTGAAATAACATTAATCTTGTTTTTTAAAAATTCAACTTCTTCTTGTTGAAGAATAAATTCTGAAACTTTTGCAGGGTCGCGACCATACTCTTGTAATAGTCTAGCAATATCAACATACACTTTAACAACAATAAATGAATCAGATGGTCTGAACGTATCTTCCATTATATAATTATATAATTTTGCACCAGTAACAGGTGGTGGAATTGTTTTTTCAGTGCTTCCCCATTTTTTAGGAATACTGAAATCAGCAAACTCCATATTTTTAATTGAGTCCATTATTTGGAATTTATATTTAGCTTTTAATTGTACAAAAATAATTCTATACATTTCAACTAAATCAACTTTATCAATATCAGTAACTAAAACACTATAAACATCTGTTAGTAACTGTTTAGTAAGTTTTGTAACATCTGATTTTTTTATTGCTCCACCTGTTATCTTGAGTTTAGGTTTCTCTTCAAAAAAGGTTCCCTCATCCCAAGCTTTAGCTAAAGCATAAAATTTTTTAGAATTGAAAAATCCCTTATATGCAACAACTTCTGATTTAAAATCCATTGTATTATATTTAGGATTCAATCCAGCATTTGCACATAAATAATATTCAAGAGCTTCATTATATATTGTACCAAGTTCACGAGCGATACCTTGAACATAATCAACAAGTTGATGAATGTCTTGATATTTATCAAAAGGCAAATCATATAATAAATACGCTGAATCGGTATCAGCGTATAATAATACATCATCAGTATCTGTTTTTTCTATAAAATTTTCAGGTAAAAACCACGGATGATTCTCAGATATCATATGATCTCCTATTTGTATTGTTTGCGAACTCTCTGTTTTACTGCTTTGATATCACGATTTAAAGTTGTTGCTAATTTTTCAAAATTAACTTCAGCTAGACCGTAACCATCTGTAGCTGCTTTAACAATTGCTTTATCTTCAGTAGTATATCTACCAGTTGTTAAAGTTGTTTTCAATGTTACTTCTTGCATTGCTGACTCAAGAACTTCTGGTTCAACTTCAGATGCACGAACATCTTTTGATGTTGATTCTTTTAATCTATCGTCTGCAATTTTTAAAGCGTCTTCTGCGGCTGCAAGCGTAATACTTGCAACTTTTTTATCATCATCATTTGTAGCATGCATCAACTGTTTTTTTGCAACAGTTAAACTTTCTTTTCTAAGAAGAACTGCTTTTTCTCTTGATTCAATTTCAATATTTAAAGCAACTGTTGATAAATCCGCAGGCTCAACTTTATATGTTGTTTCTTTAACCGGTTCTGGAAATTCACGTTTTGTTTTATCAATAACATCTTTCTCTGAATCAACTTTTTTAACACGTTTTTTATATTTTCTTTTAGGTTTTGGAGCATCATCGCGTTTAAACACGGATGCAATCATTCCTAAGAATTTTTGAATTAAACTTTTTTCCATTTTTATTCCTTATAAACTATTTAGCTTGTGAAATAACTTCACGTCTTAAACTAGAGTCATTATATACTCCGCCAAATTGAATTGTACTTGTTCTACCACAAGCTGATTCAACACCACGCAATGATTCACATGTATGTGTAATATTTTGCATTGAAACCATAACATTATTTGTACCAATTGTATCACACACATCTTTGTAAATCTGATATGTTAATTGTTCTTGTAGCTGTGGACGAGAACCATACCAATGAACAACTCTTTGTAATTTAGAAATACCAAGTAGTTTGTCAGATGGCACATAGCTAATAATTGCATATGCATTTTCATCTTGATCAAAGAATGGCATTAAGTGATGAGAACACAGAGATCGAATATCTACTTTTTTAGTAATCATCATACCTGGTTCTAATGGTGCATCATCAATTAATACTCCGCCAATGTCGCCACCAAATTGTAAAGGAAAAGATTCCATACGAGGTTTGTTTTGATATCTACCAACCATTAATTCATTAACCCACATACTAGAAACTCTCATCGGAGTATCTTTAAGATTTGGATCATTTTTATAATCAAGTTTCATAATATCAAATATTTCTTTCATTTTTTCAGAAACATCTAATGCCATTACAGCACGAGCCTCAACAGTCATTGGAACATTCTCATGACCAGAAAATGGTTTAATATCAATTAAATCTCTACGTACATCATTAATCTGATCATCAGACATTTCTTTAAGAGTTGCTTTTGTTATATCTTGTTTAGTTAACATTTATTTTTTCCTTATATTGTTTGAACATTTAAGTCAGGTATATTTACATTAAAATCCGGCGCTTGCGGCACAACTTGAGTTGTTATTGAATCAGGTAACGATATCGATTTAGGTGCAATAGGCTGTGCAAAATTACTCGCTGGCAACGTTGTACCTCTAATTGGCATTATAGGTGGTGATGTCATAGAATTACAAGTTCCTATAGGTACTTGAATCTTTGGTTTAGAATCATCAACTGTATAAGTATTTCCTTGTCGTCGATTACTTAAAACTTTTGAAACATCATATTGAACATATGCTTGTTTTAACATATCTAACGATTCAATTATCAACTCTTTAAAACTTTCGAATTGAAATCCACTTGGAATTTTAAAAGTTTTTTGATTCTTATCATCAATAATTACTTCTAAATTTGACTGAGACATTTTAATAAATGCTCCGTTATTTCTAGATGCTGAACCTAATAATCTTGTAGAAAAAACTTTGATGTATTCAGTATCTCTTTGTCCATAAAGTCTCAAAAACGTTTTTAACTTTATGAGTGAGCTAATATCTAATTCAATCTCTGAACCTAATTTAGCCTTTTCTAATGAAAATGTTTCCAATTCTACTTGTTCAATAAATTGAATCGAAACCAACCCTTGCTCATATTTAACACGAGCATTGATTATAAACTTACAACCATTTGGTGAATTAAAATCGTCACCAATCGGCAAATTACCTAATAGAATATATGACTTTTGAATTTTCTCTTTCATAACTCTCCTTAATAATATATGTATTATTTCTATATTAAACTTTTCTATCTTTAAAGATCGTTTATATCAATAGACACGAAGTCGTCAGATGTTTCAATATTTAATGTTTCAACTTCTGGTGCTTCAGGCGCAGTCAATTTAAAATCAACTTTTACCTCTTCTATTATTGCAGGAGCTTGTACTTGTACAATAATAGTGTCATCTAAATTATCTTCAGATACTTTATCATACATTGCTTTTCCTTTTGCAGCCCATTGTGTAAATATAGTATCAACTTTATTTAATACATCTGGATGACCAGCATGAAATTTTTTATGACAATGTTGACATAAATTTATATATTGAACTTTTTTTAATAAATGTAAATCCATTATTTCTTGAACAATTGCGAAACCTGTTTGATCATCTAGATCATTTTTTTCTAAATGTTCATCAATAATATTTTCAACAATAGTGTATAATGTTTTTGGATGATGATGGCTTTCACATTTTGAGTTATTATCATAATAGTTATCATCACATACTGGACATGTGATCGCATGTCTATATTTACAAGTTCTTTGCCATTCATCATATTCTAATGATGCTCGACAAACTGCTTCTAATTTTTTAATAACTTTATTTATGTCTTTTTGATTAGACATATCCCAATTATACCACAGAGCATCCATTATGGTCGCTCCGGATATAATTCAAAAAAACTTCTATAATCTACATTATCTAAACATGTTCCTATATCAGCATACACTGATACCATAAAAGGAAAACTCATTTCAATTTCTTTTAAACGATTAGTGATAAACTCATCCCAATAATATTCTGGTAAATCTTCTTTATCGATGTCCCAAGATGGTTCACCATCTTCATCCCATATCTTTGTATCTTGAGCATCGATATCAAAATACTCTAACATAACTATGGGGTCATGATTAAAGAATGCAAAAGTATTCCCAACGGAATCTTCAACACCACTATGTAATAACAATTTTAACAGTTTTTTATAATCATCATGATTTTGAATATCATATAATTTCATTAAAATCCTCCTTGTTTCATAAATCGTTTATGTGAATCTTGAACTGCGAATTTGATTGTTCTCAATACTTCTAAAGATTTTACAATAAATGGCATATGTTTATTAGTGTCAAAATTTTCAATATAATCATTATTAATAATTGAAGATTGATTTGAAATAAAAAATATATAACTAAAATCTTCAATATAAAAACGTTTGTTATTATCTTTATCGATAAAGATAAAAAGAATTTGATTTCTAGAAGGTAATGTTTTAACATTGAATATCACCAATTCTAAATCATCAATTACTTTCTGATCCAATTCAAATATGTATCTTTTGTCTGATAACATTTTACGCTTATTATTTTCTTTTGCCAACTCTTTAATTCTTTCTTGTAGTATCGCATTATTTTGATCAAATTCTAATTTCTTTTTAGGATTCTTCCAAAAATCTAATCTATCATCATTTGAGATATACATCTCATTTGAAAAAACGTTCCGATTATTCATCTCATAAATTGATATAGCATCTGATGTATGCCATGTTGGATTAATAGTTTGGCAAGCTTCAATAAATTGTTTGCGTTTAGTCATCTTATTAAACTCAGAATATCTATCATAAAATGATAATTTTAATTGTTGAATAATTGTTTTATAATACATCAAGTTCTCAAAACTATCATGATTGAAATGTAAATGGTTACATTCTTTATTTATTAAATAAATTGCTTTTAAATTTGTCTGGAAAATCTTTGGAATATATCTAGAGATTGATTGTACTTCATTTTTAAAAATTAACCAATGACTTGGGTACTGAACTGGTTGATTATCATATAACCAAGCTACCACATCATTCATCTTCGGTACTTTAACTATTTTAAAAATTTCAATAGGGAACCAGACATCTTCATATTTTCCAGGCTTCGTTTTCGCTTTTCGAATCTTAATATTCTCAGCATCTTTTGAGATAGCTGACACATACATTAGAGATAAAACAGAACCTAATAGGTTTTTCATAGTTCTATCTACTAAAAAATCTTTTGACTTACCATATGTACTTTCTAATTGAACTGGTTGTAATTCTACACAATCGCCTTTTTTAAATGCTCTTGTTTCATATACATATACATTTTCCAATATTACTCCTTATCGTATAATATACCTAACATTGTATCTGTAACATTTGTCCAAAATATAGGATCCTGTCTAACACATGTTGTATTATAAATCATATTTTGAATTGATAATTTATGTTTCACTGCATATTTTGATAACTCCAAAACCTCGCGATTATTAAACAATGCTTGAATATAGTTATAATCAATGATCGCTTCTTCTGCAAACATATCCTCCCAAATTTTAAATTTTTCTAGCATATATTCTTTATTGTGAATCTCTGCTAGAGTAACTTTCTCTGCTCGACACATCTTAGTGAATTGACTAATAGATAAGTTAAAAAGTGATAACGTTATATTCAACCATTCTAAATAATCAAGTTGATTAGTTGCTAACATTTTTCCAATTGCAGCATGTTTTCTACGGGTTTCTTCATCCATGTTATTCCTTTTAAAAATACAACTTGGATATATCCTTCCAAGTTTTTTTAGTTTTTATTTCATAAACTACTCGTCTAGAAATATTATATTCTTCAGCGATTTTAATATTGCTAATACCACCTTAATACTATATGACCTCCACCATATTATCCTTTAGTTATTAAATCTAATAACTTATCAAGACCTTTTTCTCCATCGTTTAGTTTGAATGAAGCTCCACTGGCTTTTTCGTGTCCCCCGCCTCCGGCCCGGACTGCAAACTTAGAGGCATTTCCCTGAATATCTCTAAATGCTACAAAGCATTTATTTCCATCTGTTTTCAGATTAATTAAAACTTTATCGCTAAACTCAGCATTAAATAATAATTCATTTACATATTGTGTAATTGATGTTGATACACCTTCAAATACAACAATATCATTATTTTGAAAAGTTATTTTTGTTCTAATTAATGGTTCATGTAACATTGCGACTTGAACATTTGATGGAATTAATTGTTGATCAACAATAATATTATTTGCTTTTGTATTTAAATATTTTAAATATTTTAGAAACATTCGAGGATATTGAATCTCTGTCTCTTGCACACCATATTCTAAAATAAAGGGAGCAACCTCTTCAAATAAGAACTTCATGTAATCATGAGTTAATGCTTTAAATTGAAATTGATTTGATTTTACATAATTTGCAAGAAGCATACCTTTTCTAAATAAATCACTTTCTGTTTTATAAATATCATAAGCGTTAATCATTTCACACACATCTTCTAATTCAGTAGAATTTTCATTATATGCAAAAGTATTTAAAGTGTGAAATGTTAAAAGAGTTCCACATCTAGTAGTATCTAAAAAATAATTTTTAGGATATGCAGTTGCAACATCTTTACCAGTTCCGTGATGATCAATTACACACCAATCATTACAATTATCATTAATCCACTCAGCCTCTTCCATTGTTAAATTAATATCAGTTATTAATAAATTACTATTTTTTGATAAGCCAATCTCTTGTAACTTTGAGATAATTTCACCATAATTTGCATTATCTTGTATCATTAATCTATCGAATAAAAACGTTCCAACAACATATGTTGCCCCAAAACCATCCATATCATTATGACTTAAATGCACAAGTAATCTACTCGAGTCGAACAATTTTAATCTTTCTGCTGCATCATATATCACATTATCTAATTCTTGTTTTATCATTTTAATCTCCTTAAGATTCTATATTTTCTATATTTGAATGTTTTACTGGAACATTCATCATTGACGTCATTGACTCAATCATATCGTCTAAATCAATCGGTCCATAAATTTCGTAACGATCTAATGCTTGATTATTATCATCGGTCGCCCACATTCGATCAAAAATAACTTTTATTCCAGATAGCTCTTTTACCTTGGTTACTTCAGCAACTGGTTGATACCCTGGATGTGTACCATTAGTTTTTGATCTAGCAATATAATTCTGACCAACAATTAATTCATCATTGCTTAATATTCTTTTCATTAATATTCCTTTTCTCTAAATTTTGAACAATCTTCAATATCAACTCTGAATTCGTATCCAGAATCTTTTGAATAATCTGAATGTATCCAAACATCACCCATTGTTGATGAACCTGTTATTCTGTAAACTTTTTCTTTGTATGTACAAAACAATTTATGATGTTTCATTATAGGATCAATTGTCCAAGTATCAACAGCTGACATTCCAATAAGAAAAAAGAATGCTACTGCATATTTTTCATCATCATCCACTCTTGCCATTGTTCTCTCATCTAACCATTCATCTATGTGCATTTCTTATCCTTATTTTTAAACTCTTTATGTGTCATACAATTATAAGATACATGATCACAAGTTCCTTGATCAGCGATAGTAATTGCCTAAAACCTTAGTTAAATCACTTATTCTGAGCTCTGATAAAGTCATTATAACCACTTATCCAATATTTCTTTAAAATCAAAATTCTTGAAATAATCTAAACCATACTCTTGCAATTTTAGTTTTAACATATCTAACTCAGTTTTTCTAAAAACTCTATCATATCTATCGATTGTATATTTATATTTTGGAGATAACCAATATTCTCTTAATGTAATATCTCTGCGAAGATCTAATTCAATCCACTTTAATTTATCAGTTGAAATTATGTAACCAATAAAGAAATCATAGAATTGTGTCGATACTATTTTATCTTCTTTTAAAATACCTTGTAAAAGAATCCTAGCTTCTTCGAACCAAATATCTTCAGTTGAAAAATCATTGATAGTAACTATGTTCGCACCAAGCTTGGCCCAAAGATCTTCATCACCAAAATTATCTTTTAATCTTTTAATAATATCTTTCTTACGAACTAAATGAACTCCTGATTCATCAATATTATACATTATCCACTTAGGATAATACTTTTCTAAATCATCTTTAACATCATCAGAAATATACCATTTTTTTCTATCAAGGTCATTACTATAATCATAACCATATCGTTTATGCATCTTCTTCCAACTAAGATATTTAGTCTTCATCAGACGCATTATAGACATATCATTCTCCTCGTGTTCATCTGATTCTATTTCTTCTTCTAAATCAAAGATTTGATTAGCGATACATTCTCGAATCTTTTCAATTCCACCTTTACAATTAAAAGCGTTATAATATTCAAAAATTAACATTTTGAATTCTAATTCTAAACCGTTAATCACAACCTTTATATCATAACCATCGTTTATATCAAAGCTTATAAGCTTACATGATTGAACAATTATATTTTCTTCAGTGATTGTTTTTAAACCATGAAGTAATAACTTCTTTTCTTTAATCAGACTCATGTTCAAACTCCTCAAGATCATTACAATCTAACAATGCACCATTTAAAAACATTGCTGCAAATTTCTCTTCTAATTTATAGTCTAATCCATTAAGATAAATAGATCCACCATCATTAATTGATTTACCATTGATTAACACATCTGTAATTTTATAATGATTATCTGCTGAATTTCTCCAATAATCATCATCATTATATTTTTCATCTTTTTGTCTAACTCTATCAAGTTTTACTATCAATTCATATTGGATCTTATCATCTCTTTTAAACGCCATATTTAAATTTGTAGAACAAGCTTTCCAATCACTTCCCCAATTCATTGATTTCTCTATAAACGTTAATGAACACTCATACTCTGAGCTATGTTCAGATAATGATTGCATATAATTTATAACATCATCTCTATCATCAGGGTTAAAATCACTATCACATGAACATTCCATTCGATATTTAACAAACTCTTCAAACATAACTTGATAATATATGTCTTGCAATTCTAAAAGTTTTAAAGTTCCAGAATCAGTGTTAGTCAATTCTGCAATTCTTTTCGTAATCATTTGTCCTAGACGTTGTTCTTCTTTGCGTTCAATTTTAGCAAACTCCGCATCAATTATTGATACAGCTAAGTTTCCGAACTCAGGAACACTTATCTTATTAATATTTATATCAATAGCTTCTTTGAGTTTTGTATCTAATGATTCTTTAAAAGGACCATAAGAACTAAACATATCAGAAGCAATCCTTTCAACAACTTGGTTGATCTGCTTTATAAAAATACCTTCGATATCAACTTTAGTTATTGCATCTTTAACTATATCTTCCATTGACGTTTCTAATATATTTTGAACTTTTTCTTCCATTTTTAAAATCCTTTAGTAATTTTAATTTTAATAAAATCTTCTTTTGATTTTCTTCGAATTTCATCAGCTATATCTTTAGAACCCATTTCATGAGTCATTACTGGTCGATCCATAAGTTCTTCAATATACTTATGCATCTCATCAAATGAACCTATCAAATATCCAGTGTATGCACTAACAATTGCTGCTTCTTTTTGTGTCATAAAATACCTTTATTCTTCATATAGATAAAAATTATCAATTGCTAAATTGTGCAAATATAAATCTCGTTCGTCTGAAGTATCAAATTTTTTAACATTATCTCCAACAGTGCTCGAATAATATTCTACACAATATTTATGATTCTTCATCTAAGAAACCTGCATATAATTTATTTTTATCAGTACTTCCAAAATCATGGAATGATGCAACATTTTTTAAATCATCAATTCTTGCAATCGTAATTTCTAATAATGTTAGTGAATGATCTAAACCATCATTAAACATTCCTAAAACTTTCATTGCAACTTGTAAATCTTGCAAATCTTTTTGAATGACTCTAAGATTTGTATTTGATTGCGAACCTAATTCATTACATAACTTTAATGATTGTAAATCTGTAAATGTTCCTATCATAATTTTTCCTTAAATTTTTTAATTTTTAAAGCATCAATATCTGCTTTAAATTTAATATCCAAAGCGATATTGTTATTATAACATTTTTCTAATATATGATTATATCTTTCATGAATCAAATCTACTTGTGTAAAAGTCATTCCCACCAACATGGGAATACCAATCACCAATATTAAGAATCCAACTTTAATTGAATTAATAAATGAATCTTTTTGTTTAGGGCAAATATACATTATTGTACCTGCTCCTACTAATATTGCAAATAGAAAATTCAGCACCATTGCAATATTTAATAACTCAATCATACTATGCTATATCTATTAATTATTTTTTTAAGTCGCTTCTTAACTCCACGACATGCTTCCGCTGCTGAATCATCAGTAACTGCGATTGTGTCAAAGTGTTGATCTTTTTCCATCTTGAGAACACATCTCCAAGAATTACCTTTAAGTTTTAAACTTACAGATCTCACTGACCCAATATGATCAATACATAATTGTTGGATTCTTTCCATTCTCTCTTCGTTTGTTTTTATTGTTTTTTTACACATATTATACCCTTATCTACTTTTTACTTTTTCAATAACTTCTGTTGAATCATTTATGAATCGAATTACTTCGTCCCAATTTTGATCATCAGCTGCCCATTCAATATCATCAACATCTGCTTTAAATTGCCAATTTCTTAAACTAAACATTCCACCAGACATTTTAAAATCATCATTATTATTTTTTCGGAAAGTTATTTTATGTTCATTATCACACATACAACTTATAGTCGTAAATATAACTTCTCTTGCATTTTCACAAACCTTTAATTCTGGTCGTTCTATTCTTAACTTTTGATACTTACTCATAACTTTTTCCTTTATATATTTTCAAGAATTATATTTGATAATTCATCATGATCCATAATTTCTAAAACTTCACATGAATAACCAGTGTTTGATGAATTTATAATAGTAATCAAATCTTTTTTTGTGCTTGAACCAAAACAAATAGGTTCAAGTGTATAACGATTTCTACCATCATGATGTAATAATTGTATTTCTGTTAAACCATTATCTAACACTTCTATAATGATATCATCAGGACTTTTGAATTGAATATCTTTTGATATTATTTCTTCAATTGATTTTATAGAAACATACATATCAAATGTTCTTGCACCATCCCATCTATTACTTGTTACTGATATTTTTATAATATCAGCATCTTTAATAAATGCTTTAAATTCTGATTCTACAAATTCATATCGCTCATCATATAATTCTTGATTCCATTCCATCTCAACACTATCGTCAGGATTACCATCTTCATCTAAAACTGCCAATAGAAAATCTCTAGAATCTAAGATTGCTAATTTCTCAGGCTCGCCTAATTCATCTAAATCATCAGGCATTTTCAATTACTTCTATAACATCATCTAATGATTCAGAAACTTTATCTATAATGTTAGTAGTTATAAATTTTACAAATGCTGGATCAACATTTTTATTTTTGAAGCCACTGTTTGTTTTTATTTTTATAATTTTTTCATCAAAAGGTTTAAATGTGAAATAATCATTTAAAAATACAACTGCTCCCATTTTTAATAAATATCTTAGAATATTGAATATATCTTTCGATGATGTATTTACTTGTATTCCATCATGACCATCATACTCTTTTATCATGGTTAATAATCTCTGCGCCTCTTCTTCAGGCGGTCGAAGCTTATCAATAAACACTAACGGATTATCAAAAGCAACTTGTCTAAGTTTAAATGGATCATCTCCTGTGTAACACATTTGAAGTTCAATAACAGGTAAAGGTGAACCTAGAAGTTCATACTCTGTTTTAAAATAATTATAAAGTCTATCAGATAATGAACATCTTGAAAACTCATCAATTAGATCATGCGTGTGTACTTTAAGTTTTTCAAGATCTGTTAATTCATATTCATGTGGATTATTAAATAATAGTACTTCAATGTTCCTAGGAACATAATCTTCATATTTTGAGGCACCCTGTGCCTCTTCATATATTTTTAAGATTGCATCATATTCTTCATCACCTTTTTTAATAATTTCGCGAGTATCTAATTTAACTTTAACATTTTCAAAATGTTGATTAAGTGTAGAAGCTGAATGTTTATCATAAATTGCAACGAACTCTGCTAAAATAGCACCCTCTCTTTTAAGTAAATCTAATTCAGGACTTTCATCAGGACTTTCATCAGTCAATGTTAAATATCCATTACTAAAAAAGTTTTCATACCCACCATTTACATCAGCATGTAAATAATCATTTAACATTGCAAAGAACATTAAAACTCTTGCTAATCGACCATAATCTTTTTCGATATATTCCATTAACTCACCATAACCACGAAACTCTGGACGGTAGCAGCTAAAAAAACTTTCGCGAATATTTTCAAATCCTTCGTGACTACTCAAATCTAATACTGCACCTTTAAAAATATTTTTAATATTTGGTTTTAAATTCATGCTCATAATTTCTCCTTATTTTTTTAATTCTAAGAGTTCAACTCTTTCAAAAAACTCATCTTGTAATTCATTAATTTTTGTGATCATTAATTCATACGCCGTTTCCATTCTGTCCGCTTCACGAGGTTCAATCTGTTTAATAATTGATAATAAACTATCAAGTTCTGCTCTAGATTTTTTGTTTGAAAAATCTTTAGCTTCTTTAAACATTTCTTTAACATTTTTAATTGTTAATTCTTTACTTAATATGATTTTTGGCATCTTTTATCCTTATTTTTCAATCAATATAAATAGAAACGCATCACACGTTTCCAACATGTTTGGACAACAAACATTGATTCCAGCTTCTCTGAAATCATCAACCGGTATACTTTCATAATAATAATCACCATCATCAATAACTGTTTGCAATATATGACCAATCAAATCTAATTCTATTTGAGAACACTTAATTTGTGTTATAGTCATTTGAGACATTTCCATTATTTTGCCTAAATTATATATTTATCAACCGTTTCGTAAAACCAATTCTTCGACATAGACTTATCACCAAACTCTCTATTTTGTATCCAAGGTTTTGTCTGAGAACATCCCATAACATTCATAGAAAATGTTTTTCCTTGCAATTCCCCATTTATATATAAATGATCAAATGACATATCTTCTAGACCAATAGTTCCATCGTTCACTTGTATGTCTGCAGCAAAATCATTATCATTGATATATGCTTTAGCATCTTCATATGAAATTCTATTATTTTGTCTATCCTCTTGTTTATATTCTTTTTCAGAACTTCTAAATTGTGCAGACATCATATTATCATCCAATGAATCTTCATAAATACCTTCCGATTTATCAACATATAATTTTAATATATCTTCATCCCAATCTACAGAATCCATCATAGATTCAAAACATAAAAGTTTGTCATCATATGTTTTACTATAAAGCACCCCAACATCTGTTTGTGGGTACTCATCAAATACTTTTAGCATCCCAGGTGATTGTAACTCTTGCGCAGTAAATGATGTTGAGTTTTTATCAAAGAATTCTTTAATTTCAGACGACTCTAAATCATAGTCCATATTATATTCAATTATTTTTTTAATATAATCATCAATTCCTAGACGATACTTTTCGAAAACCTTTTTCCATTTTCTATCTGAGTCACATTCATCTCCAATTTGACATAAATATGCGTCTAATAAATCATTCGGCAAATCTGAAATATCAGATTCATATATTGATCGCTCGTTTTCAACCATTTTGTATGTTACTTCCCAATCATGATAATCAGCAAATAAATTAACAATCTCAGCTTTAGACTTATGTTGCTTCAACCATGCGATAAATTCTTCTTTTGATACTTCTTCATATACTTCCAGTATATCATCATTATCATATGATTCAATACTTGTCCAATCTAAAAAATCTTGATCAAATATTATATTATCAAAATCAGTTTCTGTTGTACTCCATCCTCGTTGAATAGCTTCCTGTACTAATTTAAAATTCATATTTTCTCCTCATATAAATTCAGAGTTAAGTTAGAAATAACTCTGTAAAATTTCTTAGCGATTTAACGCCTCTATCGCTGATTCAATGTGTTCGATAGCATGATTTAATAAAAAATGCTTTTTGTGTAAATCATCATGTTTTAACAATTCAATAACTTTTAATAATATATCTTCTGATGGTGATTGTATATTATTTGAACACATATTATGAGCGTTCTTAACTGAATCATATATGTCTGTAAAATAAATATATCTTTCAGCATCATCTTCTCTCATGTTCATCGCAGACATTGCTGACACCATTTCTGATTGTACATTAAATCCTAAAGGTTTCATTTAAAAACTCCTAACCATATCTGCAAATTCTACTTTCATATCATTATCATATTTTTCAGCATCAACTGAATCTAAAATAGTTTTAAAATGTTTATCATCAATTGTTTGAGACATCTTAGCAAATGATAATAACATATCATAAAAATCTTCTTTATCCATTATTAACAACCTTTGCTGTGTTTACATTAATGCTTTTCGATCGTTCATTATGATCATTACATTCATTCATCATAGTATCTAAAATTTCATCCATTTCATCAGGTTTCGCATACACAAATCTCTCAGAATCTTTAGCATTCTCAATAGCATTTGCAAACCATGATATCATTAAATCTTCATCAATACCTTCTTTTGTAAAATACCCATGTTCAATTCTAGACATAAAGGCTCGCGCCCAATGACTAGCATCAGTATCTAAATTTTTTAATAAATTTGCTGGGTCTTCTTCCCAAATTTCTTTTGACATATTAATTTCCTTTTATAAAACGATCTTTATCGATAAAGATCGTTTTGTCATTATTTTGCTTTTATAAAACGATCTTTATCGATAAAGATCGTTTTGTCATTATTTTGCTTTTATAAAACGATCTTTATCGATAAAGATCGTTTTGTCATTATTTTGCTTTAAAAAACTTCACACCTAATTTTAACATAATGTGCTTAGCAATATCATTTTGAGGAATTGCATAATAAGGTTTGTTTATATCCATCATTGCATCTTTTAAAGCATTTGTACAAATGCCATTATTTCTTTTATCTTCTCGAACAATAACTCCCATTATGAATACCGCAGAAGGTCTGTTATCTAATACTAAAATTAAATCATTTTTATAATAAACAATATACTTATCATTTTTAACTGACTTCTCAGCTAGGTTAGGATTAACCTCAATCAATTGATTAAATAAATCATGATCTTTTTTTATAAATTCATTAAATGTTTCTCGCATTTATTTTTCCTTAGTTAGTATAGAAATAACAATATTATTCCATACAATTTTATGGATGGTTTATAAACCATCCTCTATTTTAATAACATAATCTATACATAGATTGAACCATTGTTCATAAGCTAATTCAATACTATCATATGTCCCCATTTTAAATTTACTCATAATATCATTATCAATATCATAACCATTCGCTATCTGTAACCATTTACCATCTTTAAGATACATTAATTCAAAATTTCCTAAAGTGATACCAAATGATGAATCAATATTTGATTTAACTTTAATAATATAAACATTGCCTAAATTTACAGCTCTTACTGTTGTACTGGCACTCCATTTTCGACTAAAACTATCCTTTGATTTTACGGTTTTCTTTGAACTTACCGTTTTAAAATGCATTTCTATCCTTTAAATTTTGCTTCTTTCTTAATTTTTTCAAAGTCATCTGGAAACGACTTATCAGACGCGTCTCTTATTTCTAAAACATTTGCAAGAAATAAATCATAAGACCCTTGCTTGTTACAAGACATCTCATTATATTTTACAGCAGCAACTTTACCTGTAAATTGTTCAAAATCGAAACCATCGATAATTTTAAGACCTTTTGATGAGTCATTTGGATCAACTCTTTCTAATCCTCTTTCGTGTCTCTTCATACCACTAACATTTGTATGAATGATACCATCTGACGATTCAACAATTAATGCTCCAATACCACCAGCGAATGCTGAATCAGGATCAGCCATTTTAACACCAACAATAATTAAATCATTTTCTTTAAAATCTTTAAGTTTAATAATTCCTTGACGATTTGTATCATGTTCCCATGTTGCATCAAGATTTTTAATTACCATGCCTTCTAGACCAGCATCTAATTGTTTTTGATAGAATTCCATAGCTTGTTCTTCATCAAAAACAATTTCGTGGTCAATTATTCGTAATTCACAATTATTAATATTTGTACCTGCTTTTTCAATATAATCATTATATTTTGCAACACAATCCATTATAGTGTTAAAACGAGTTAATGTATCAACTGAATATTCTAGAGACATCCAATTCTCATATGGTAAAATATCCCATACTTCATAAACAAGATTCTTAGAAATATATAACCATTCTGCATGTGCCTCATCCATCTCTTTTTCAATTTTCTCACAAGCTTTTGATGTTTTTGCTTTATCTAGTTTATTTTGCATCTCTTTCCAAGTGCTATTTCTTTTATTAAACTTATTAATTTTACCATTACCCTTAGCACGTTCCATAATAGTTCCATCAGGATTCTTAATTAAAAGTTCTCCATGAATTACCCAATCTTCATCAAAATCCATCAATGTTGGAATATTTGATAAAGTATTTAAAAATATAGAAGTTTGGGCTTCTCTACCATATCGAGTAGTTGCTGATACATTACCGACTTCTGGAGACACAACTACATTTAAAAATGAACCATCAGCTTTCGATTGAGCCATTGCACCATGATTATCTCCATCTGTTTGATAGACGATTCTTTTCTTCATATATGATTCTGATTCACATCGTTGATATGGCCAAATTAAAATTAGTTTCGGAACAACTTTATTTATTAACTTTGCTCCAACAGATGCTTTTATATCTCTCTTTAAAATGTACAATAATAAATTTTGATAAAATGGGTGATTTTGAATAATAAAAGAATTTATTTCTTTATCTGCTTCTTTTCCGACAATTTTTCGAGTAGACATGTCATTTATAAGTTTATAGAATGCATCTTCCCCATCATCAATATCAACAAGTTCTTCACTTTCAGATACTAAATTTTTAGGTAAACTTGATTTACCGTAAACATAATTTACTTCATCATAAACATATACTAAATATTTTTTAACTGATTCATCATCTTTATATTCTTCAAGAATAATTTTTTTATCATTTGACCCACTAGTTGATTGTAGCCGCAATATCATTTCCATTACTGTTTTCATATATTTCCTTTATTTTAGATAAAATTTTATCTAACTTTTTAAATTGCTTATAATTTATTCGAATTAGTCGAATATTATTATTTTTACAATAATTATTTTTTAATGTATCATTATCTTTTAATATTTTAAAAGAATTTACTCCACCAAAAAAATCAATAGGCTTAAAATGTTGAATACCATCATATTCTATCAAGATATTTAAATCATGTAAATAAAAATCAAACCTTAATTGTTTCAAATCTTTAAATTTATATTGAGTTTTAAAATCAATACCATTCTTTTGTAAAAAATTAATTATTTTCAATTCTCCTTTTGATGATGAACATATTGGACAACCTATTCCTTTTGAATGATCGTGAACCTTTTGTTCAAATATCCCATGCTTTCTACAAATAATTTTAGCTTTTGTGTGAGCATCAACATATTCAAATTTTGAATAATCATATCTATCTCCGTGAGATTTAATAAATCGATTCACTATTTCACTCTGTGGTTTAGTATTATTTTTTCCAACCAGTTCACTAGCACATTTTGGACAAACTGAAAATAATTATATTATTTATGGCGCAATAGGTATTACTCGACCAAATACATCATTAATTCCTTTTGCGTTGATACCAGCTTTTATATTGCGTTTTATGATATAGAAAAGCAGGTCTTCATAATAAGAAGGCTTACCCACACAATAATCAATCATTGCTTGATCAGATGAATTGCCTTTTAATACACCATCATTCATATTTTCAACTAATGCATATAGTTCTAATAAATTCTCATCATGTATCCAATCTTTTTCATCTGTTGGAACAACTCTTGGAATTGATGGCAATTTTGATTTACCATATACATAATGGACCTCATCATAGACATATTGTAAATATTTATATAATTCTTGATGTCCTAAAGTTGCCGCAAGAATTTCTTTTTTATCATTTGTGCCTGATGTATTTTGAAGCTCATCAATTAAATTCCAAATATCCTCAGCTATCATTTTCGGTAATTCTATAACATTCATTTAATTTCCTTTTTATCTATCTCAATGCTGTCTTGTATTGATGCACTATCAGGCTCATTTCCACAATCTTGATATTTATCAATAACTAATATATCACAAGCTGTCATATCAGCTTTTAATAAAACTAAAATTTTATAAAAATTTTTAAATATAATATCTTGAGAGTTTTTAATTTCATATAATTGTCTTTCTATAGCACATTCAAATTCTTTAAATGAAATAAATTTTTGAACATCATTATTGTCATTTGCCCAATTAAACGTTCCATCAAAAGATACTTCAAACATACTATTTAATTTAGATGATTGTATAACTGCGGAATCTAATTCGTCAATAAATGTTTGAATATTTATAATATGTGACACATGTTGTAATCCAACATCAGCAAATATGCCGGAACCTTCATATGTTGCAGCACCTCTATATAAATTAACATTATCCAAATGTAAATGTAACATGAGTTCCTCGTATCTATTACCAACTGGAATTTCAATCAGACCATAACAATCATCTCCTGTCAAATCACGTAATATATCTTTACATAATTTTGAATAATAATTAGTATTAAAAATTTGTGTAATTTGTGTATTATATTTCTCAATTACTTCATTAACCATAATTAGATTTTTAATACTTTGCGCAAATTTGCGATTTTCAGATGATAATGTTTTTAGAAGCATTTTATCAATAGCTTCTTTTTTTTGGGATGCTTCTTTATAATTACACATTTTACTAATTGTTGTAATTTCTTTAAAATCTTCACCGTTACTTATCAAGATTAAGTCGCCAAAACTGATTTCTTCTCGCGTACAACATTCATCTTCAACATAATAATATAATGTACAAGTGTTTTTATATTGATTTATGCAAAAAACATATTTATTATAAGATGCTTCATCATAAGAAATAAAAACACTATCAAATCCTAATTCTTCTAAGAAATTTATAAATTTTTTAATTTGATACTTATGTAAAGTTATTTTAGATTTCTCTAATTTTTTTATTATTTTTTTATTCATTATCTTTCCTTATACTTTTTCTAAATTTACCAACTTGCATCTTATAAACAACAGATGTACCTACAATTATACCAATAGTTACTGTTAGCGCTCCAAATCCATCTCCATGTTGATAAGCGTTAACTAACCAACATACATCGGCAATAGTATACACCATAATCGAATAAAATATCTTACCAAAATATACATACACTGCCCCAAACATTAAAAGAAAACCACCTAATGTTATTGCCCATTCTGGATGAACAATTAAAGCGGTTAAACTCATAATCAATCCAACGATCAACCACTGAATAGCATATATTTCATTGTCTGATAATTTCATTAAAATACCCGACCTTCATCAACATCATTCGTGATAATATATTCAATTCTTTCAAAATCATCATCCATATCTTTTTTTGTAATATATTTGTAAATTAATTTACCATTAATTTCTACATTATAAAAGAATGAACTATTTGAATCAGCATGAACCTTCTTTCTAAACTGAGCAATACTTTCAATTTTAATTCTGATAGCGTTTTCGGAATTCATCATTCCACAATCAGTTCCGGGAATTAACCATCCATTTCTTTGAGTAGTTATTTTTGCCATATTATTTCCTTATTTTGTGTTATCGAACTTGTGTTATAACATATTCAATATAGCTCATATCTATAAAGTTCTGCTTCTTTAAAAATTCTTTTTTAAAGTCAGTTTTTAAAAATGCAAATTGATATGGTATATACATTTTTTTAAATAATAAATCTAATAGTGTAGGACCATAAACTTTAAATTTTTGATCATCTGTTTTAAATGTTGAAAATAATATTGAATTCATATAATAAAAATTCACAACATATCCTAATATAACGAACCCGATATACAATTGTAAATATAGTGGAATATTCATATTAATCCTTTGATACTACAAAAAACCCTTGAGGATTCTCTGCGAATTTTAAAAATTTTAAAAAGTCAATTTCCGTTGGTCTCAACATTATCTTAGGTTTTTTATTTGTCTCAACATGATCAATCATTATTGCTAAGTATCGATGCATAAAATAAAAGAATTGTGTATAATGTCTAGGATATACTAAATCTTCAAAATAAATTGCTAATCCATGATCATAATCATCCGTAAATTTAGCAACTTTTTTCTTCAATTTCATATCATATAGTTTCTGCATCTTTGGTGTAAATTTTGATTTTTGTCCAAATTTATGAAATATTTCAAGTTCAATAACATCAACGTTTCTAAAATCAAAATCTAATATTTTATTATACATATCAAAATAAACATTTTTAGAACTTATACTTGATCTATATACTCGGCCAGATGCTTCCATTGGATAACGATTATTAACTAATAATTTTTGCAAATTATCAACAGTCATTACTACATCTGGTTGTTGATCAAGATATTTATCAATTGTTTTTGACAGTGCAATAATATTTGCTTCTGCTTGCTCAATTGTTGCAAATTTAATATCTTTACCAATCAAATCATCACCAGCAACTAAAATATTATGAGCATCTTCAATAATTTGTCGTTGCTCTTTTATGGTATCAGCCAACTCTATATAATAATCTTTAAAAATACTTTTTATGCGATGATTCATACGATTAAAAAAACCCATATTAATCCTCCACTACATCCGCAAGCATTGTTGTAACAACTTTTAATTTATCTAAAACAGCATTAAGTTCATTCGCCTTAATTCTATCTAATTTAAAATTAACATTTGTGACTAAATCATTGACTGTATCACTAGTTTTCTTAGCTGAGTCTTTTAAAGATTCAATTGATATTCTCATTTCTTGCAACATTTTATCACTCGCATTGTTCATACTATTTCGAACATCTTCACGAAGAGTCTCCATTTCAGTTGCAAATTGACCACGCATTTCCTGCATCTCAACAATATTCTGTTCTGTAAGTTCGATCTTATGTTTTAATAATGATGCAACTTGATCAGTAGGATCTTTAACAATTTTAAATAATTTATATCTTTCAAATCGTAATCGAAGTTCTTCATATTTCTCATATGAAGAAACCGGGATCGGTTCTCCATGTTTCAGCAAAACTTCGCCAGGACTAACTGATACAACATTATCTAAATAAACAATATCATCATCTAACGTGCTAATACTAATAATATCTAAAATATCATTAGGAGACATTTCGTTAATCTCTCGTTCAGTAAACATTTTTACTTTAATTAAATCTTTATCATTTTTGTTGAACTCACCATATTCAACATTTAAATCTGCTTCCATATTTATATCCTTTATTTTTTTATTATAATTCATCGGAACATTATCTATCTTATAAGACATTGTCTACTCAGCGGTGATAACTGTGCCTTTAGGATCTGATTCAACTTCAATTATTGAAGCCTCAAAAGATTCTTCAACTGCGGAATCAAGAGCACCCATATATGTTTTAGATTCCAATAAAACCTTTTTAGCAGATGATTGATATGCTATAACATTTTGATCAAGTGATTGACCAATATCCATCAATTTTCCATATGATGTTGCATCTCGACGAATCTTTGATTCAGTTCCTTTAATCATACGATCCATAAATTTCTTATTGGTCGCAGCAAGCTTTTCCATATGTTCAATATCTACTGTCTCAGACATAGATTCATTAACTTCAGTGATTAAAGTCATAACTTTTTCTGAACTTGCACGCCCAACAGAATTTGATAAATCAGTTAACGATTTAAATATTTTATTCATATCAGCAACAGATGTTAAGAAATCTGCAATTTCAGAATCTTCAACTAAACCTGTTTCTATACCAGGCATCATCAACGAAATTGTAGTTAATTGTTCTTCAATGAATTGTAAAATAAAGTCAAGTTTATTATAAATCTTTTCTTTATTTTTAAGTTTATTTGCTTCAACTAATCCACCAAGTTTAATAGCGTTGATTTTATCCATAGGATTATCAGTATTCATAACTATATATTTTACTTGCGTGCTAAACATATTAAGTTTAATTTCTTTTGCTAAAAGAATCTCTCTCAATTTAAATGCTCTCTCAAATGATAATGATAACATGTCAGATTTCTCTGTGAACACATCAAACATTTCTTGTAGAATACTTCTAGCTGTTTTAGATTTTTCTTCTTTCTCTTTCGCTTCTGTAGCATCATCTTCTAAAAATTTACCAATAAATGGTATCATTGATAAACGTTGAATCGTTTTACCTGTTGCTTTTTCAGTAGTTGATTGTTGTTCAACTTCAACAGTTCCTTCTAATCGGTCATTGAATTGTTTAATCAAATCTGCAATATCTTGAATCTCTTTTACATTAATAACATCAGCAATCTCTTCAGAAACACTTCTTGATGCTTCCATAAACTTATTATATTCTTCTTTTACTTCTTGAATATTAAGCTCGGCTGTAATGTATTCTGGAACAGCCAATGTTGTTATATTATCGTTTTCTGTCATAAAATTCTCCTAATTGAATTGTGTTTACACTTTTAGATAGCTCATTTACGAGCTATCTTCTTTTCTCTTTTATGTGAAGTTAAAATAGCATGAGCTTCTTTAACAAAATGTTTTCCTTTGGTGTGTGATAAATCTTTTCCAATTGTATCAACAATTCCAAATTCAATATGGTCTCTACATCCAAGTGAATCTAATTTTAAATAAATGGATTCATATGTTTCTTGTCTGCACAATATTGCAAATTCATCGCCTCCAATTCTATAAATTAAAGATTTATCAAATACCTCTAATAATGAGTCAGCAAGTTGCACTAACTTATCATCACCATAATCATAACCATGAGTGTAGTTTAGATTATGTAAATCATTCAAATCCACCAATGCAACTAAAAAATCTTTGCGTTTTGAATTAAATTCTGATATAAATCTAGTTATAGTTTCATCAAAATCATCTCTACGATATAAACCTGTTAGTTTATCCATTCGATATTTTTCAATCAATCTTTTTGCATGTTCAAGTTGCTCCTCTAAGGTTTCACCTTCTAAAACAATTTTCATTATTCTGATGCCGCGTACTGATCAAGAAACCATATTCTTGCAACAGTGCTAATCTTTCCATTGAGTTCTTTCGGCTCAATGTTTGCTTCAAAATAATCATCAACATGTTCATCCATGATGTCATTAATTACCCATCTTAGAAAATCAGGAATGTCTGTTTTCTCTGGTCTTTTCTTTTCATTGTTTGCACCAAATATGAGCTGCCAGCCTTGTTCTAATCTTGAAGGATTACATACAAGTTTAATCAAATCATTTTTAGCCTGCTCTTTAACATCATCAACTGGTTTTAATGTGCGAACTTTTGAAACAGTATGTTTCTCACCTTTAACTTTAAATTTTAAAAGGGTGCCATCAGTATTTCTACCTGTCCATACCATACCTTCTAAAACATTGTTTTCGATTCCCATATATTTTCCAATAGGGGAATTTGATTCATTGTCATGAAGTGTTTTGTTAAGATCATTTACTGATGCTTCTGGATTATTAAAATTTATTTCAATTCTCCAAGTTGTATATGCTAAGACATTATAAATTTCTGCTTCAGCATTCATTATATAATTTCCATCATCGTCTACAGTATCAACCCAATATGCAGGTTGATGTTCAGATTTAACAATTTTTGGATCAGGTAATAGAGGAGATACTTTCGCATGTGCAAATATTATTGATCTTTTATCAAGACCAGTCAATGCACTTTTCTTTTGAATAGATCCTCCAGCCCATTCATAATAAATAGTGAGAATTTCATTATCTAGATCAACATTATGTGACTTTGCTAAATCTAAAAGCAGCGTTGTCCATTCATTTTCATGTTTATATGCTGCGTAAGCACATCCTAAATTATCTTCAGCAATTGTTAAAACTCTTTCTCGACTCTGTACCCAGAAGCCATCGGAATGTGAATAACAGACTGCCGCGTTTGTACCATGAATTTTTTCAGTACCATCAAACTCAATTGTAGGTAATCTTGCAATACCATCATATTTTGCTTGATCTTTTATTGATCGAATAACTTTTTTAAAATCACCAATCTTATTATATTTTATCATTCTTACCATTAATTCTCCTTTTGACCAATCCATATGATAATCATATAATCAGTCCCTTTTTTTAAATATGTTATACTCGCAACATTAAAAATATGCTTTAATTTATCATTTAAATCATCAATAACTTTTTCAGGATTATCAAGTTTTTCAATAACATATTTAAATCTAAGTCTTTTTGTATCTTTGCGCATAACATCACCATATAATTTAAAAACTTTAGATAAATGTTTATCTAATATTGGTAGCGTGTATCGTTGCATATCCTCAAAAATATCGTTATCAACTTTAATTGATTTTAGATCAATGTTAAAATTGATTTTATAATTCATGATTTCGTAATGATCAGTATCTTTTGATGGGAGAGTTATTTTCATTTACTCTCCTTTTTTGAGAAATTTCTCAAATTGATCTAAATCTTCTAACCATATTTTTGCAGCAGTTGTTTCTTCTAATTTAATAATAGATGCAGCATCCTCTTTAATAACACTTTCTAATTCATCAATCTTTTCAGAAGTTAAACTCGCTAGACGCATATTCAATAAATAATCATAACAATTATCAAATTTCTCAAAGTTTTTTAAAACTAGATCATCATCAATAACTTTACGCTTTCTATTTTTTAAAAGAATTATATCATTATTTACCATTTGAATAAATCTAATCTTTTCATTATTCATGATAGTATCTTTACGCATCTTCTCAAGCAAATATGCTTTACGCTTCTTGTAAACACCAAGCATGTAAATAATATATTCAAACAATATTTCAGCAACATTGTTATATCTTACTATCTCATCTTTAGTGTTAACAACTGTTAAGTTTTCCGACTTTGTACCAGTTAGTTTTAAAAATTGAATAATCTTTAAATTTCTAACATTTTGGTCAGTTTTTGAATCAAGTTTAATAGCATCGTTTAAAGTAGCCAATGACCCAAATTTTACAACTATATCAAATTCATCTCCGACAATATTTTCATTATACGATTTTATTTTACCAGCATCTTTTAAAACTTCTAAAACATTCATATATGATTCTCGAGTATATCTAGGAGGAACTTCAGTTATATGAATTTCGCCTTTTTTCAACTCTTCAACGATTCCATAAAAATCCCAACCACTCTTATCATTTTTTATAATGGAGCCTTTAAATAACGGAGCAGCTGGTGGTATCTCAGTTGGTATCTCTTTACGCTTACCTGTTAAAACTTCTCGCATCAATTTTAAAATAACTTTTATATCTCGAGGTAGAACATCCGATGAATATCCAACACCAATTTGACTTTGACCATTAATCAAGAGTAAAGGTACAATTGGCAACATATTCGCTGGCTCAATCTGCTTACCTTCAACAATCTGTTTCTTCACAAATAATTCATTATCTATCTTATTAAAAATAACTTTTGAATATTTATACAATCTCGATTCGATATATCTAGAAGCTGAAGCTTCTCTTTCTGATCTTGAACCATATGTACCATCCTCTCTAAGAAGAGGCACTTGATTATTCCATTGAGGAACTAAATTTGTAATTGTTGTTTCAATAGATAAAGAACCATGATGATACTTTGTAGCTAATGATACAACTGCGGCTAAATCGGATACTTTCGTCTTTTTATCAATATTTTGATCAATCATTGTGTATACAACTTTACGCTGCGTCTGAGCAAAACCATCAATTAAACTTGGAATACGTTGCAGTGCTCTATAAATTGCATAATCACAATAATCTGTATCATAAAAATCTCCAAGATTAATCTCAGAGAATACTCTATTCAATTCTTTTAAGTTTGCCATTAATGCTCCTATTTTTTAAAATGGTGTAAAACATTATGTATAAAATGTTTTACTAATTTGAACTCACCCTTAATTTGATTTTTTAAAGATTTTTGACCATTTACATGTTTTGTAAATTTACCAACAATTCCAACATTATGATTAGATTGTGTTAATATAACTTTCTTAGATTTCTCTAATAACTCAATCAGGTTATCTTGAACAGTTAATCTACTAATCTTCCAAATCTGTTTCTTAAAAGTGTGTTGATTGTTCCTAGCAATATCTTTTGAAACATAATGTTTGTTTGCATATTTAAATGCATAATCTTTTGATATAGCATTGTATAATGCAACACCCTGGTTGTATAATAAAACTGCTTCTTCATGTGATAAACAATTTCTAATCGATGTTTTAGGCTTCTTCTTTCTAATATAAAAATCTTCACCATATTTCCAAGAACTTGGTGCACGTGTTTCTAATGTATCAACATCAAACCAAATCTCTTCATCACCAAATTGACACACAATGTATTTAGTATCTCCAAAAGTTCTTAAATATAATTCTCCAGTAATATGTGAATTTAAAACAATTTGTAACGTTTTTGAAGATACCTTTTCAATTTCATAATCATTATTTTCAGATACATTAGAAGATACTTCTAATGTTGGTTCTAAATAATTCCATAATGGTAATATATGTCTAGCATCTTTTAATTTATCTTTTTGAACTCTAAAATATTCTAACATAATTACTCCTCGATCTCAATAGTAACTGTTTTTTCATTTTCACGAACTAATGCATCTTTACAAAAATAAATTGTATCAATAATATTATATGCTTTATATTGTACTGTTCTATTTTTTACAACATATTCCTCATCTGTGGTTTCCAGACCAGAACCTTCTAAAAGAGTTTTAAACTCTTTATGTTTGCTAAAATCAATTCCTAGAATTTTTGCAATCGCACTTGCACTTGCCGTTTCTCTCCACTCAACATTCATTTTTTCCATTTATTCTCCTGGACATGTAATATAGTTTTTGATACCTAAATCTAGTTTAAATCTCATTTTAAAGTTAACAATTTTTTGAACATCAACATCAATAAAGTTGATACTAAATGGTTCAAGAGATTCAAAACTTATAGGAACACCTATAAATAAAGAGTCATCATCATCTTCTGGCCAGATAAATTGTAGAATATGATCACCTCGAATATCACTATCCACTTCATCCTGCATATTAAGATAATCAATATATCCATCATATTGATGACCTTCTTTGAGTTCATCAATATCTGATTGTGAACAGTTCAAAATGTATTTAAACATTTTATCAGTAACATCACCCTTTTTTAATCGTATAGCAATAAACATTGAATTACCATACTCATTTCTAATTATTGTCATTTAAACACTTCTTTCAATTAAATTTTGTATCAAATCTATTCGCGCATCTAATATAAACATTTTAGCTTCATCTCTTGCATCTTCAGAATCATTAAAATATTGAAAGTGTCCTAGAGGCTCTGCTCCTACCCACCAAAAGTTAAAGATGTTTGAATTTAATTCTAATGTTACACCTACTTCACCATCACCAGACATTGTATCTATTTCACCAATAATCAGATTATCAACATCTAATTCTATAAAGTGTCTTAGAGGCTCTCCTCTAAGACATGATATATCGTATCTATTTTTTGCAACATCTTCCATCTGATAGAGTAATTCTAAAATATTAGAAACTTTGTGTTTTGCTTCTTCAATTACATGTTTTGGAATTGAAGAGTTATGATTAACATAACACTCATTAACCTCATCATATATAAAATAATCACCTTTTGATGCATATTTATATGTTTCTATTTTCTCAGCGGTTAGCCATGCATAATCATTTAATAATCTGCCATGTATATTATATAAATCTTCAAGTATTTCTACTATTTTCATTTTTCTATCCTTATCGATAAAGATCGTTTAAAACGATTGATCAAAATTTGCGGCTCTAGAAGCAGCTCTACCTTCGCGAGTACTTGTGTTATGTCCGAATACGTTTCCATAATTTGAGTTTGCTATTGCATAGCATTTAGTGTTTATTTTAAATTAACCTTCATATTTACCGGTTTTGTAATTGAATTTGCTAGCAATGTGTTCATACACAATACCAGCAACAAAAACTAAAAACGTATATATTCCAGCATCAGCATACGATATTTCAATCATATTGAATCAACATCAAAATCTTTGATGCGTTCTTGTATCTTAGTTTTTCTAAAATCTGCATCATCTTCTAACCATTTAACCATTTGCTGTAAATCATGTTCAGTATAATCAAGTTGTACTAAACATTCCTCAAATGGTCTCAATTTAAAAAACTGTTCATATTCTTTTGGATTAAGAGAACCCAACCCTTTTTTATACTCAATCGTATATTTTGAATTTGATTTCACTTTCATAAAATCAACATATTCTTGCTCAGTAATAAATGCTGCAACCATATTTTCTTTTTTATCTTTTGCAACTTTAATTGGCGTTCTTAAAATAAGAATACGTTTATGCTCAAATATATCAGGGCAAAATTTATAAAAGAATCCTAATAATAATCCTTGAATGTGTGCACCATCAACATCAGCATCTGTAGTTAAAACAACATACTTATAATTCATATTTAAACATGTATTAACTTCTGAGAATTTTAATCCTAGAGTATTCATAATATCTTTATACTCAGCATTCTTAACAATCTTTTGAATATTGTTTGTGTATGGATTTGCTACAACTCCACGAAGTGGTAAGTAACCATTTAAAAGTCTGCCTAGAGCCTTAATAATTCCTTTAAGTGCTGAATCACCTTCTGTTAACATTAAAAAGACTTTCTCTTTTGATGCGTGTCGAAGCTTCATTACCTTAGTTTTCTTTAACTCTTTATCAACTTCAGCTGCCTTTTTACGTTCTTCAGCATCAAGCTTAGCTTCATGTAAAAATGTAATTGGAGCAATGATTTCTTTATTTTTTGAAATATCTATTAATAGTTTTTTCCAATCTTCTCCAAGATAACTTCTAATATCTTTATTAGAATTACCAACAACCTCTTTAGTTTGACCACTCCATTGTATCTTAGGAAAATCTTTACCAATAAAAACAATCTTTAGTTTATTTTTGATATCACCAACTGTAATCTTATCAAACTTTTTAGGAAGTTTTTCTTTAATTGTTGATGTAATATATTTTAATAAGTAATCAATATGTGTACCTGATTTAATGTTCAAACCATTTACAATCGAAAATGTTTCAAAATCTCCTGAGACACTTGGAAACACAGCGTAAGAATATTTACCAGTTTTATCTGAAAAGATATTCCCATTTGTACCCAACAATTCCATAAATTGCTTTTGAGTATATTGGATTTTTTCACCATTAAATGTAAACTTAATAGTTGGATAAGCGATCGTTAAGTTTATCAACCGTTGCTTAATAATTAACATTGTGTCATCATTAAATGATTCAATACCTAATCTACCTAAATCCGGTTCAAAGTATACTGAAGTACCTTTCTTACCAGAACTCTCTTTTATTGTCTCATTATATGAACTCGGATCACAATTTGATCCCCATGTACCTGAATATTTTTTTTCTCCATCATCTGTGATACCAACAAACTTTGAAGATAATACATTAGTACAAAATGATCCAACACCATTGGTTCCAATTGTACTTGCATCTTCTTCATCATCATTAAAATTTGAACCTGATTTTGCAATCGACCAACAAGCCTTTGGTACTAGAATATGCGAACCATCAAGATTCTCAATTTCTTTAATAGGAATACCTTTCCCATTATCTGTTACCATAACTTGATTCTTTTCAACATTCATTACAACATCAATTTTACCTGATTTGTAATCTTTTAAAATATCAACAGAATTATCAATAATTTCATTTACCATTTTTACAAGAGCAGGCACATACTTAGTCTTAAATAATTTAAACTCGTTATTTATAATTAAATATTCTTCACAATCTGTTTGAACAGTTGAGCCAAGATACATTCCAGTTCTATTCAGAACGTGCCATCTATCATCTTTAATTGCATGTCTCATTGAAACATCTCCTTATTATGTAATTTCCACATTTTTAAAGAATGTTCTAAACCTTCTTTATCTTCAACATCCCTAGATAATGTTTTTTTAGGAGTGGGTGCAGGAGGTTTATCTTTATACTGCTTTACAATAAAAGGTGGTAAACCAGTATCAAATGAAACTGCATGTATGTCGCTGATATCTAATCGTTTTTGATACTCAATTCCTTGAATATCAATCACAATATCAACAACATCTTTATCTGCATACGAATCATCCAATGCTTGTTCTTTAATGTTTATCATAAATCGATCTTTATCTTTTAAATTTGCAGGAAACTCAGCTGACCAATTATTCCAATTATCAATTGCCAATGTAAATGGAATCTTGTTTTCAATTAAATTTCGAACAACATCTAAAATATAATTTGACAACATATCTCGCTCAATATCATCATATTTTCTCATTGCGACCCTTTATATGTTAATTTTATTTTAAACGCATATTACTATAGTAATATGCGTTTAATCATCTATATCTATATCGATCTGAACAGAATCAGAATTTAAAACCTCTTCAATATCAGAATTATCAATTTCTTCTTCAATTATTGGCTCACCAATATCAGTTATATCTATAACCTTTATAACACTTTCAGGCGTATATTCTATAACCTTTATAATTTCGCCGGTCTCTGGATTATGTGCAGGTGTAGATTCAACTGCAACAGATTCAACCATATCTTCATCTTCATCAATTTCTAAATCTTGATTATCCGCCCTTTCATAATCTTTATTTCCTCCAGTAAATAAATCATCAATTTTCACTTCTTCTTCATCTTCTAATGCTTCAGAATAATCATCATCAAATGAATCTTCATCATTATTATCATGAATAGAACTAAATTTTAAACAAAGCATATTAAGGCCATTATTTAAAGTATTAACTGTGGGAGACTTATATTTATCTTTCATAATATATTCACCATTTTGGATCATCTTACGATTAAAGTTATTTTTATCTTGAACTGCGTCAGATTTAATTGTTCGTAATTCGACAGAACATGGATTGCCTTCCATATGACCAATCAACGCAGCAGTTGATTGCCAACTAATATGACAGCCACCACCCTTAGTTCTACCCCGAGGAGGTTCACCCGTACTCTTAGAATAACTATTTGCAAAAGAAATTGCATTGTATTTACTATAAGATGTATGAAATAATTTAATCCAGTAATTGTATCCAACATAACATTCTTGTTGAACTGCTTGAACAATATCATCACCCCATACTGAATGAATAAAACCTCTATCTCTAAGAAATTGCATCAACTCCTCAGAATAAACAATAGGTTCTTTATCTGTGATATTAATATCGTAACGTTCTTGATATTTTAAGATAAAAGTATCGATATAATCTTTAAATGATATACCAGGAAAATTATCCACGAAGAAATATAATCCATTTTTTAAAACAGATTCTTTAAATAAACCATACATTTTTGGATCATCAAATGAATATATTAATTCTAATACTGCTTTTGAATATTCTTTATCAAATACTTCAAAGAAATTTTGGCGCACAAACTCTAATCTTGAAACAACAGCAGATTGATCATCTAGATGTGATTCAATATCTTGGATAACTTTTGAAATTCCCATCTCAAAAACAGTCCCCCAGTTATTACGACCAAATAACCCAAGAGGATTAAATATAATATCTGCACCAGCGGGCATAATATTATCTGGCAAAATTAACGAACATACACCCTTACCTGCAAAAACATTTGCAAATTTATCACCAACACATGTTGGTTCAGATTTATATATCTCAATTTCAACAACATAATCAATCTTATCTTTATCAATTCTATAATCAGTTGCAATCGCTTCTAATGACAGATTCGGAAATTTATCAGTACTTTCCCACTGTGAAAAAATATTGTTCGTGAACTCAACTGCTTGACCTTCAACTGTAAAAACATTATTTAAATGTTTAAATAAATCTTTTTTAATCTCAATCTGACGTTGATATTGTTCTTGAACCTCGCGAATTAACCCTTCAGTGTATATATACTCATCATCTAATTCATCAAAGGTTTTATCTGTGATTCTATGAACCTTTAAAGATTTGATAGTTCCACCATGAATTGAATCAACAGACTTACCATAAATCTTTGATTGTCTAGTACTTGTATTGTTAAACTCTGATAACATACTATCAGACGAATCAATTTTAAAATATTCTAAATAATTTACATCTGATACTTCACCAGGAGTAAATAAATATTTATCTAGAGAATTTTTTAAATATTTTAACTCTTTAGTAACAGGTACAAAAACCTTTTTACTATAATCGATGCGAGTTCTATCAGCATATGATTCAGACATTACAAATGCATCATCTGCGGTATATCCATAAAACGAACCATATAGAATTTTAGTTCTGTATCCAATCTTTGGAACATTACCATCAATTGATTGACCAGTATAATCAAATAATATATCTCCTTTTGAAAACTTTTTACTCTTATGCATATCTAATTTATACTTTAAAGTTAAAGTATTATTTGTAAGTTTTTTTACATCTGGACAATATAATGTTTCTAACTCGTTTGATGCAAGATAATAAATTATCAAGAAGTTGAAATTTGAGTATAAAATTACACCATCTTCTTTTGCATACTCAATGAATGGGGAATTGATATTTGTCATTGCTTGATAGTTTTTATTTAAAACATATGGTGAATCATTATTATCTGATGTTACTGTTTGAAGCAACTGTTTTGCAGACATGTTTGTTCTTGATGCATCAACATGTGCTGCCCATGGTTCAAAAACTTCAATTTGTGGACTAAACATAATTTGAGATTCATCAGCATTTTCGTATGCTTCTGTTAAGTCAAGTTTATCCAACTCAATTGATTCAGCTAATTCTTTAGCGGTCAATTCATTAATTGTATCCAATGGCTCTAGTTGATTTGCTTCATCTAAAGCATCTTCTAAATTTCCATCATATACTAATTTATCTAAACTCATTATAGCTCCTCAATTTCTGCAAGTAATACTGCATAATGCTTTTCAAATATTTCAAGAGTAGCATTAGCTAACTCTTTATAAATACCAGCATTGTAATCACCATCCTTAAACATAAAACCAATATTTAAATGACCAGAACCATCTGAAAATTCTTGTAATAAAAAACCTTCGCCATCAGGATGAATTTTAATCCAATTTTGCATCTGATTAATATTTTTTTTAAATGTTGACAACTCATCTTTTATTTGATTTACTCTTTCGATATTTTCTATTTTCATATTTATACCTCAACCTTACCATAATAATTAATTCTTGTATTATTTGTAAATACAAGGTTTGAACCCATTTTTTGAGCTGATACTGAAATCGGACAAAGCTTACCAAAACCAGATGGATGATTCGCTGTCCATGATTTTGGAATACGTCCATCATTAATAATATAAATATCTTGCGACACTTTATTTATAAGAGGTGATGTGTATGGTAGACTAATATTAAAATACTGCCCAGCATGCATTAACCCTCTAAAACCTGAAGTAATTAATACTCTTGAATTCATAGTCGGTAAGAACTGTTGCTTCTCATTCTTATCGATTGCTCCATATAGTAATCTCAAATACATTTCATAAATCGGATTAATAAGATATTCATTCATCACGATTCTACGGTTAGTTAAATCAGACATATTAATATCAACATCATCAACATGATATTTAATAACCAATTTGACAATATCTTTAATATTATCAACATCAAAGAAGTCTTTAAACATTCCTCTAAAATAATCTAATAAAATATATTCATCAAAAAATTTAGCTAGTCCTATTTTATGAACATCAAAGAAACTAGTCTCATAGAATCCCATCATCTTATAAACATGAGCATTGATCTCATGTGCTGGTAATTCACATCTAGTTATAACTTTTGCTCTAATAAGATCTTCATAATAATCAATCTCATTCGCAAACAACACTCTCATAAAAGTGTTAAGTTCTACAGTTTTCTTTCTAAATAGAACTTCATTCTTTTGGAAGTTAAACGTTAGATTAAATGTTGGCAATAAGTTTACAAAAATTTTATTACCTTTTTTAACATCTTTTAAAACATCCAATGGCGAGCGTTCCAAGAATAGAATAGGAACATATAATGAGCCATTCATTCTAAAATAGTTGCCTTGTAATAACTTTGGATATAATAACTCAACTTTTTGATCATGATTATCAGCACCCATTTTAATAATTATCTTTTCAAAATAACTTGCTTGTTCACCAAGATAGTCACTTATTTGATCTTCTTTTGTGATTGAACCCGTGAAGTTTCCAGGTAATAAATTCTCAATATTTGCCATCATGTTTTCTAAAATATCATATACTTTCGTATGATCAATTTTTCGATATTCATGAACAATTGAAAACTCTGCATCAGATTCTACTTTTGGTTCGAATTTAATTAAATTCATTTTTATCCTTTTATTCTATCAAAAAAACTTTCTGATAATCTGTAATTGTTATTTAAAGTTATTACTGTTTTATCTTTCGCTCTTTTTTCAATCTCTTCCGCTAATAACCACCCAGTTAGTGTTCCAGCACCTGATGATGTAGTGTGTCTATAATTTTCATCATAATAATAAAACTTATAAACGGCTTGCAAATCATCATAAAATAATTCACCTATTGACCATACAAATTCATTACCTTGCATCTTATTTTTCAAATGACTTCTAAGATTGTCTTGAATACCTTCTTGAGCATTATCATTGATTGCGCATATAACATCTGTTTTTTTAAAATACATCGTTGGTCTATAACTACTATAAATAGCAATCATGTGACCAGCAACATCATCATCGAATTCATCCGTTAAATTATTAACAGCACTCATTAATTTATCTAATTCCATTTCGAATAAATCTTCTTTTGGAATAATCTCAACGAAATAATCTTTAGGATGCCCATAAGCAATTTTAATACCAATCTCTTCTTCTGTAAATTCTTTTTTATCATTCACAAGAATTGATTGATTAAGTATTGTACCATTTTTCAATGTTATTGATTCAAATGTTAATAGCGCCTTTTTTATATCTTCAGGTAACTCAAATTTAAACATTTTCATATTATTTTCCTTTAAAATCAATTTCTCTATTATAAAACCCAAGCATGCTTAGTTTAAATAATTCTGACTCTCCACGTGTTTGAATACCTTCGTGAAACTCTTGACCAGAACATCTAAAATTTCTTAAAATTGTTCCTGCTTCATCCCATTGACCATTATGCATAGCCTCAAACATCTTATCAATGTTTTCTCTTAACTCATCCATAATTTCTCCTTAAAATATAACTAAAATATAACACTCTGTAAATCATTTGAACATTTCGTTAATCCAAAAACAATTGCACTAAACATCACGATAGCTATGGTCAAGCTTACAGGATTAAATCTTTTTGGTTCTGTTTCAACACCTGTATAGTCAATATCATCATCTGTATAATCTTTTGGTTGATTAAACATCATAACCTAACTCCTCAGCAATCATTAAACTATCATCTTCAATATCTGAACAACCTAACCATGAGTCTTCAACCTCTAGACCATAATAGGTTCCAAAATCATGAGCATTACTGGAAATAAATAAATCAATTTTAGGATACTTTTCAATTAATTTCTGAGCAATCTCAGAAATACTTTTAATCTGTGTAAAGTCATCACCTTCAATCGTAAGAAGTTGATAACAATCTTGACCAGGCTTCAATTTTGTATCTCTGATCTGTGCTTGTGTCATTGGCATATCATATAACATTTATTTCCCCTTATTTTATTGTATTTGCAAAAGTCATAAAAATTTCTTTTGCTATTTTTTCATCATTAATCCATTCCTGCTCAGTTTTCTTTATTTGCGAAGGAGGGTCTGGAAACATTTTTTTAATTTCAGGTGGCGCATTTACAACACATACTTCATATTCTCCCCAAAAATTTAAGAGGCTTCCTTTTTGACTAGGAAGTTGCACATGAGTAATTGTGTTATATAAATAATCCAATAATTCATCTTTTGATACTAATTTATCAATTTTTGTTGTATTGGAAATACCTCCAATGACATATTTATAGTTATATTCTATTTCCATATTTATTTTCCTTCTGCTCTTGAAAGAGCATTTTCTTTTAATAAACATGAACCACATTTTCCACATGGAATGCTTTTAGTTATACCTGTTGGGAAGTAGCAACTAAATGATGTATCAAGAATAAAATTATTATCAATTGCATCTTTAACCATAGCAGTTTTAGTTCTGTTAACATATGGTGCGATCACACTATAATCAATAGTGTTTTGACCTCCTACTTTAATCATTGCATTAATGCGATGTAACCAAGTTTCAGAGTTATCAAGATAAACCATCCCCTCTGATAAGTTTGCCCCAATAACAAACGCTATGCGCTCATTAGGATACATTTGCTCAGCTCTAGCAGCAGCTAAAGTAATTAAAAATGTATTTCTATATGGAACATATGAAATTGCAGCTTCAGCTTCCGCTTCACCTGCACCAACAGCGCTATCATCTGTTAATCTAGTACCATTCATATCACAAGCACTTAGAATACCTCTAAACATTTGATCAGTTTTAATTGTTTCATGATTAATTTCAGTAATGTTTGTTTCTGCTTTTAAACGTTTCATAAATTTCCAACCTGCCTCAATTTCAGCTGATGCTGCATTTGTGCCCCAATCAAAATACCATAAATTTATTTCATCTGGTCCTAAATCTTCAATTGCTTTTTGTGTTGCACATGTAATATCTAACCCGCCAGAAAATAAAGAAATTAATCTTAATGGTTCCAACACTTCACGTTCGGGTCGATCATATGTTTTTACTTTGCGTATATCAAAATCTGGAATCTTCTTTAAAAAATCATAATCAATATTTGAAATATAATCTGATGAATAACCTGTTATATTATGTGTAACTTTATAACCATAAAGACCTAAACCATTTTGATATGTTTTAATCTCCGATTTTGCGTTACATATCATCGCTGATATCTTTCCACCAACTACTTCAGTATAATCACAAACTGTTTTAAAATCTAACCAAAAGAATAGATCAGTATCAACAGTAATACTAATACCATGTTGCTTAGCAAGTTCTTCAGCTTTCGGAATTGTACCATGAGCAACAATAATATCACCATTTGGTCTAACATATGGTTGAGATAATAAATTATTAGTCTCTTCCATTTCAGGAGTTAGTCGGGAAAATGCAATAATATTAAAATCATCATATGTTCCAAAATCTTCTAATAAACAGTGAAATGCTTCATCAACTATATCTTTAAAACTATTTTCGGGAATAGACTTACTTAGAATATTTAATTCATCATTAGTGATTCTGTTAATAAATCCATTATGTTCGATAACAAACGTATATTCGTCACCACCTTTTGTATTTAATGCTTCTAATATAACTGGAAGTTGTGCACTAATTCTCTGTTTAGTACTATTTAATTTTACAAATGAACACATCTATTTTCCTTTAGTAATTGATATTAAGATATTCTTACATCTTGTAAGTTCGTCGAATTTTCTTTTTGCATCAACTATATCTAATGCAGTTGTATCTGGATGGTAAATTTTAGCTAATCGTTTATATGCTTTTTTTACATCAATTAATGTTGCATCAAAATGTAAATCTAATACATCCCAACAGCTTACACTATTTTTAGCATCTTCAAAATCATTATCTTTTGATGCCTCCTTTTTTTCAAAATCATTTAGAACCTTTAATAAAATCAAACGTGAAAGAATATTCCAACTGAATGCTTCTTTTGATATTTGAATATTTGATAATTTACTAAGGTCACCTATTGTTTCTGTTTCCGAAATAAAGTTATGTACTCTCCAAGCTGAGAATGCTATATATATAACTATAAATACAACAAATCCTGCAATATAAATTGGGTATGATATTACCATCCAAAAAAAAGCAATTGATGTTACTAATTGCAATATCTGCTTTACAGTATCTATAATAAATACTTTTAACCTTTTAAATTTATTCATATTATTCCTTGTTGAATTTTGCCACAAGAATGGATTAGACAATTAAGTCTAATCCTTTTTAGCGTCTGCATTTTCTGCATTTTCTTTATAACCTTCATACATACCATATGCAAATAATCCACCTACAACTACAACTGCACCCAATAAACCGTAACCAACAATTGACCAAAAGTTTGCAAGAATAAATCCTGCACCAACAATAAGTACACCTGCTTGAACGAGTTTATTTTTTAACACTTTTTTTAGATCTTTTTTTGTGAATGACTTTAACATTATTTTTCCTTATTTTTTTTAGATTCTATATAAATTTTTTCAAATTCAACTTCTGTTGGGAACTCTAATGCTCCATGCGCAATCTTATATTTTTTTAACATTTTTAGAATTTCTCTTTCAACGTTGATATTAGTACTAATATCGTTTTCAAAAATTAGATCACCACAATATTCCATTATGAGTCCATAACAATCTTTACCAAAATAGTTAACTTGGATTTCAAGATCATCATAATATGAAATCATATAACAATCACCATTTCTGGTTTCATCATCCCAAACTAATTCTTTTGTAACTTTCATGTAATCCCTTTTAAGATTAATGATAGCAATTTATCAGATCAAAATACATATGATCTAAATTACCATCTATTTTAGTAGTATAAATTCTATTAATAGCCTTATTACTAAAATTGTGAAATATTGCTAATTTTGGATCTAACTTATCAATAACATTTTTCAATGCTACTTGATGGTCAGGTTCTAAATTAGAATATCGAATCATAACATCATGTTCATCATAATATAAGATACTAATAACTAGTTCGATAAATATTGATAACATACCATTTGGTAATACAACATTATCTAATAGAAAATTATACATATCTGGAATACTAATCAGATTATCAACAGAACGATTTCTATCAATATAACCAACAATATTATTTAACTGTTTAACTGAATCATCGTTAAATGGTAACTCATTAATTTGAACTTTATAATGAACATTATCTGTATCATCATCTTGTTTAACTAACTCAACCATATTTGCAGAATCATAATATTTTGCAGAATTTAATAACTCTTGTAAGTCATGAATATCTTGCTCATCATCATAATATACTAAATCTGGTGACTTAAATCTTAATTTCTTAATCAATTTTACCATCACTGAATTAATCTGAGTAATAAACGCTCCACTAAAGTGATGCGTTCTTAAAACAGATTGGATTATCGACTCAGAGATATATGCACCAATAGATGCACCTAATGCTTTCGACTGAGGTTGTTTTTTACCAAAACATTTTTTACAAATTTTATAACCTTTTGATTCACAATATATAGGTGAGCGTAAAGTTACATATGAACCAATAAGACTCATATCTGTTGTATCAATTTCTGAACCATCCATATAATGTCTGGAAAATAATGATTCAAGATGTGTTTTATCAACAATCTTAAATTCAAAACCTCTAGTGCTCCCGCAATCATCATCATCTGATAATTTTAAAAAACCAGTACTGTAATAAAATTTTCTCTGAAGTTCTCCACCTTTAGGAATCGCTTCCTGTCTTTGTGCTAGAGCAAGTCGTGCCGAATCTCCACCCATGAAAAATTCTTTTTTTGTCAAGCCATCTAATAAAGAATTTTTAATATTCTCTTGGAATGCTTTACCATAAATATTTGTCGGTACACCATTATTTGATACAGCTTTTAAAAGTTGTACTGATTTTATTCTTGCGCCAGATTCAAAAACTCTCGATAGAATATTTGTATCTGATTCTTTTACAGCTGGTGTAACCAACTCTTGGAATAATATATCATTCTGATGAAATGCTATATATGGTTCATTAATCAATGTTGTTTTATATTCATCAATCTCAGTATTACCAATTGCAAAGTCGTGTAAATCAAATGTTGGATTACAATCTTGAATAATAGTAGAACACTCTAATAAAAATTTATCAAAGTTATGCATATAAGTAAAGAATTCAACATCTCCAACTTCAGCTCTTAACAACTTTAATAATTTATTTATATTCTTTTTATTTAAAACATATGACCCATCATAAATTTCTTTGTTGCAATTTAAAGCTTTATTTAATACCGCAACAATATATGGATATTGTTTACCAGCAATCACTACTGGTCTACCAGGTGTTCTATTAATGCTATCAATAGTAACATTCATTGAATCGAAATCATCGTATTCATCAATGTCGTATTTACGAATAGTTTTTTTACTTGCACCTAATGATAACATGTATGCGGCATAAATTGATTCATGTTCCAAACTAGGAATCAGGTTTCTATTATGTTCAAACTCGATTGAATTTTCAGTGTATCCATATTTAAATGCTTCTTTAGATTGTTTTGAGGTTAAAGCATATATTGATACTGAATCTCCATCAAAATCAAAGTTAAACATTGGAGCATTCATGGAATTTACTCCAATAACTCTATCTTGTTTAAATCCCACATGTTTATTATCCATATAAACTGAACCGAGTAAAACATTACCCATATTATATCTATATAAAACTGGGGGTCGCTCCATTATCATTCGTAAATCAGAAGCTTTCGCATCTAAGAAATCAATAAACATTTGATCATCGATAATAATATCACCATTTGATGATGTTTGATTATGAACAGTTTCTACAAAATTAGTAATTGAATAATCACCTTCTTGTGCTTCATATTGTTTATTCACAAAATGTAATAACTCAGGCTGAAAAATCTTTTTTACAGTCTCTTCATGCAATGCAACTGAACCTGGAGCAAGTACTGGCTCAGGTACAATAACTGCACGTTGAGATGTCTCAACAGTTTTACCAGCTAATGATTCTCGAACAATACTCTCTTTACGTTGAAAGTTTTTATCTGTAACTTCTTCATATAGTTTATTAACTGATTTTTGATATTTATAAACTGTTTGTCCAAACCCTTCGGATTTAGTTACAAATGCTTTATCAAGAAAAGAATTTTTAATATTCTTAAGAATCTCAGTATATGCTGCTGTTATTGGATGCGCTTGATATTGTTTATTCAATTGAACCAATGGTCTAGAATCTGGTGGAATAACTAAAATAAAATTTACGAATACAAAATCTGCAATTCTAGCATCAGATAAATGATCAATTATATTTTCACGAAATACTTTTGATTTTAACATTGCTCTATACAATTTATGCAGTGTTGTTATATCATACACTTCCTTCATTATCCGCTCTTCTGTCTTTTTAAAGGCACTTCCTTTAATCAGTTTCTGCTGTTGGATCGAATAAAAATAAGGCTTCTGCTTATTGGTTTCATATTTTCTATAATCTAATAAACTCTTAATTGCTGTTTGTCCAAAAACATTTGCTAAGAATGTTTGAAAAATTGGCAACACAATAAAAATATTTTTTGGTAAATCTATTCTACCAAAAGTTGAACTTCGTAAAGTATTTGTATCACATAATACATCACACGTTGGACATCTGATTCCAGTATTCTCACGTGAAAATAAGTTTCCACAATTACAAGAATATGATTTTAGTGGACCAAATATTGATTCACTATATAAACCATCTTCTGTAAATTTGAATTTACCAGCTTTAAGAGGGCTAGGATTGGTAACGCCTCTTAATTTATATGCATTCTCAAAAAGAGAAAATGATAATTCAATAGCCATTATAAACTACCTTTTCTTTTAGAAAATGCTTTTAAACCTTTATCTGATTCTGATTTAATAAAGGTATGAATATGTTTACACGCATTCATAATTTGATCAGGATTTGTACTTTTTGGTGGCTCTAATCTAAACTTTGCTGGATACAATAAAGCTGATTGTTGATGTAAAACATAAGCCCATCTGAACTTAAAATCGTCACAATTACAATATACTTTTAATTGTGAATTTGGTTGCATCTCTTCAGTATCCATAAGAATAACTACATTGTATCCTTTTCCAGATTTTTTATTGACTACAACACCTTCAACCTTATTTGGGGTAACTCCAGTTTTGCGCGCCACCATTGTATTATAATCTTTAGGTGGCTTTGCTAAATCTTGTAATGCTATCATTATTTATCTCCTATTGATTCTGCGATTGTTTTTGCTAAATTACTTTTAGCTTTTTTTATCGTTTGTTCTCCCCATACTAATGCTTCAAATGTACTCTCTCTTACAGTTTGCAATGTATCTGTGTGTATTGTTGATAAACTATCTTTTATCGTTTCTTTTGCTGTTTCCATATCATTAGCCATTATAGCATCTTTTAAAACTTTAATTTTTTTAAACATGGTACCCCTTTAATTTTTTGAATAAAATAAGAAAGACTTACTACATAGTCAAGCGACTCACACCACTCAGCTACAGTTGTCATCGATGACCAACGTATAGCTGAGAGTATGAGACCTATCATATGTAAAAGTCTTCTTCTATTATAGTTATTTCTATGGTAACTGTTTGTATTTCCCAAAGTTAATATAGAAATATATGCATTAATCCCTAGAGATTTTGCGACAAGAATACTGGCCTAAGACCAGTGTAATGTTCGACCTAAGGTCAAAACAATTTTTATATGTTTTCGGAATTTACTTAAATATTCAGTATTATCCCAACCACCATTATATGCGGATATTGCACGATTTCGCGGATTTGATAAGTTTAATCTCTTTGCGGAATTATAACGATCAACTAAATAAACACCAGCAAGTGTTGCTGAAAATGTTAAATCATTTAACAATGCATTAATTAATAATGAATCATCTAATAATAAATGTTTATAATTTGATAATCTTTTATATTTTCGAATTAAAGGTTTTGCTGTAGCAACTTTAAATTGATAATATCCAAATGATCTTTTATTATAAGGATTTAAAGTTCTTTTAGTTATAACTTTGAAAATCTTGCCCTCATAATTTTTTGATTTTTTTATAGTAAACTTAATTTTAATAAGTGCACCATTAACTTTAATGTAATGTTTTAATCGATATCTGTCACCAACTACCGATCTTCTAGCTTCCGTTTCATTAAGCATTAATGCTGAAACAGAATGTCCTAGATGCACTCCACCAATTGTAAATGTTTTTCCAACATTATACGCAAATTCTAAATTATCCTTTTGGATGGTGTTCAGAGTTTTAGCATATAATGTTATTGTAATAAATGTGATTAGAATGAATAACTTCATAATAAATTCCTTGTTTTTCAACGTTTAATGATTCATGTTAGTGAATTAATTTTTTCTCTCCACCTTTTAAAGTATACAAACTTACAAAACATTCAAATAAGCATGATTGTAAGTGAATATTATTCAAAGGCACCAATTTTGCTTGTTGATAGTATTTTGTAATAACATTCTTTAACGGTAATGTTACATCATGATCATTTAATAGTGTACGGTAGATATAATCATAATTTATAGATGGATCAGTTTCCATAAATTTTAACATTGGTGAATAGTAATCATTTACTACTGATTGTGTTGGTGTATTACATATTGTAAATACTTTCTCCATATCTGTCTCAGCAAGTATAACTTGAAAATAATATTTAATATATGATAATATAATATCCTCAATACCAGATGTACTGATAATATTAGCATTTAAATTTGCTAACGAAAATTCACCATTTACCGACGCAGATTGTAAATTATTAATAAGTTCACGAATTCCTTTATTTTTAAAAGAATCAACAACTTGATATAACTCATCTTCAACATATTTTACATTCTCTAAATCTAAAATATGTTTCATTCTAAAATAACATCCATCAACATTAAATGTTGTAAAATTAAGTTTTTCATTAAATCTTTGCAACAATGCTGGATCTAATGAATGTATATTATTTGTCGTAACAATAAATGCGACTTTAGGCATATATTTTTCCATTAGTCCATCTTTCAAAGCAGTTTGCGCTTGAGGACTAAGTTGATCAAACTCTTCGCATATAACAATACGTTGCTTAGAAGCAATTGATGAGTTTATTAACCAACCTTTCAATTCTTCAATACTTGCAACTGATTTTTTTAGAACAAAATAATCATCTTTTGTTTTTACAATACTATGTAATAAAATTTTATTAATTGTTGTTTTTCCGACACCACCTGGACCATACGAGATAATATTTCCCTGTATGTATCCTTGTTCAATAAAACTTTTAATCTTTCTCTCATCTTCAGCTGATTCAAAAACAACTTCATCTATATCTCGAGGACGATGTTTTTCAAACCATGGCTTCTGCATTAAATCTTCCATTGATTCTCCTAAAGTTTAGCTAAGCATCTCTTATATTTTGTATCTAAAACATTGCTAATAAAAGAACTAAATTCTTTATGATAAACAACACTTCCTAAAATGTCCGAAATTGCATCGAAATCATCAAATAAATCATCAAAAGTTAAATGAATACTTTGTAAAATATTAATTTTAATTCTTCTACTGATATCCGAATCTACAATAGCATTCATCTCTTCAAAATATTTTTGAAAAGTTCTATTCATTGAATCAGCAGCTTCTATAAATAGAGCTGTGATTTCACCATTACCTTTTGAGTCTAAGTTATCAATATGATATTGGACCTTTTTATAAATATGGTCCATTGCAGGAGAAAATGTTCTCATTACATATCATCGAAATCTAAATCTGCGCGAACCTCATTAGTGATTGCTTCGATTTGAAAATAGATAGTAGTGATTGCATAATCATTTACTGAGCGAATAAACACTGAACCAGCATTATCATAAATTTCTAAAATAATAGAATCAGGCTTAGCTGTTGGAAATAATTCACGAACTTTATATCTCATAGTTTCACGACCAGTCGCGCTGTGAAATACTTCTTTAAATTTATCATCAACATCAATTGAAAGAATTTCAAAAGTATTAGTATCGATTGTAACATTATAATAAAGCGCACTATAGATGTTACGAGCAGTGATAAGATTTTTTACAGCATCTTTATCAATTTCAAATTTAGTTTTAATTGTTCCAAGATCAACCAATTCTGTCTGTTTGAAGTTAGTAGTATCAGGAGTTGTAATCGCAATTGATGAATGAATTTTTCCAGCACTTGATGAATAAATAAGATTTTTATTTCCATCTTTCATGATTGTAATTGTGTCTCCACCTCTAATAAGTTTTAGAAGTTTAAGATTTAAGTTTGGATCTTGAATGTCCCAATCTTGATCTCCAAAAAGATTTGTAAGATTACAATCAATGATTCCACCATCTTTTGATGCTACCAGCTTACCTTTTTTAATACTAACAACATCTTCGGAACCTAAGTTTGCAGATACGGTTTCAATTGCTGCTGTGAAACCGCCCCAATAATCTGAACGAATGCTTGCAATTTCTGTACCTTCAATTTCTTCATTTGCTTTCGCTGCTTGAGATTCAGCTTTCGCTTGTGCAATCTCTGCTTCTTTTACAGGCTCAACTGCAATATCCATTGGTGAAACTTCAATGGGCGCAACTTGTTGAACTTGTTCAGGTGTTGGTGCAGGTGCAGGTGTATCAGCTAATGCTGCTCCAATGTCAATACCAATTGCTGCTGCCTGTTGAACAGGTGCTACTGCCGCTGCCTGTTGAACAGGTGCTACTGCCGGTGATTGTGATACATGTGTCTCTACTGCTTGTACTGTTGTTGGTGCTTCTACTCTTTCCATTTTTAATTCCTTGTTTGTGTAATATGTATTATTTCTATACTAATGAAAACGATCTTTAAAGATCGTTAAACTATAAACTCAAATGTGATAACATTGTCATTTTGAGTCTCTTGAAAACTATATGGAAACTCTTGTATTGCTGTAACTTTTTTACCATATGCTTCATCAATCATTGAATCCAATGAATACATATAAAACTCTTTTGCAAACTCATTTTTTGATACAAGTTTTTTACCAAGTTTTGTGCTTAATTGTGTAAGTGATACTGCCTCATTAAAAATAATTTGATCTCTATGAACATTTGACACAATTTTAACATCATTGACTTCTAAAGCTTTTAATCTATCAATATAAATCTTCGAGATCTTTTGCATAATATCTTTTGATATTTGAACATGTTCTCTTTTAAAATCTTCTTTTACTTTCGGCTTATTACCCATTGAATCTTTTTTATCATATCTTACCATCTGCTTGCTGCCTTCTTAATATTATTTAACGAACTATCAAAACACTCTTTTAAAAAGTGTTTTAAAGTTTGTTCATTATCTTCATGAAATTCATCTCTTGCTGCATTACCAATCATTGTATATAATTCAATAATGTTCGCATGATGAAAAAAACCTTGTCTTACTTGTTTTTTAAATACTTGTTTCAAAAACCATTTTTCAAACCAATTCATTAATCAACCTTATCTTCAATGTCTGACCACTCAACCTCCGTATAAATTTTTTCAATCATTAAACTTAGATCTTCATCAGATTTTGGTTTAAATGTTTCTTTATTTATTGTAAATGCGAAGCCATATTTTTTATTTGATTTTAATTCTCCTGTAAAAAAGAACCACACTGCACGAATTTCTGTACCTAAACCATCAGATATGATCATCTGATAATGATTCTTATCTTTTCCCATTTTAGCAACTTTTTTAAAAATCGCTCTACCATAAAATAATGGCTTCTTAAATTTCTCACCAAATGGTTGAAAAGCATCAATACTTTTAAATAATTCATAATCTATATCTCGAAGCTCTATTTTACCTAGAGGTTCAACTTGTTTATCAATATATAGATCTGGATGTAAAGCCATTGTATCTTTTTGAAGCTGTTGCCAAAATGGTATCAAATCTTCTTCTGGTACAGATACTCCACATGCAGCTTTGTGCCCACCAGTTTTATCTTTGATAACATATGGATTATCTTTTACTAACCCTAATAAATCAATTGCTCCTGTACTTCTACCTGACCCTGAATATGTATCACCTGCTTTATTTAGTGACATTATTATCGTAGGCTTTCTATGATGCTGAGCAATTCGGCCAGCTGTTGGTCCTAAAATACCTTTTTCAAAATCTTTTCCAGGCACCAATATAAACGGAGCATCAATCCATGATGCATATAAATTATTAATATCTTTCATTAATGATTCTTGCTTTTTCTTTCTAACATCATTTAAAGTTTTTATATATGTTAACCATTCTTTTGATTCCCAATGATTTTCACGAGTTAAAAACATTGCTGATTCCTCAGCATTCGTTAATCTTGATGTAACATTTATTGATGGTATCAAACCAAAAGATAAATCTTCGGCTGTAACATTCGGACGATCATGCATCTCAAAAAAAGTTTTTACCCACTGTCGATGATGCGTTGGAAAAACATGTAAACCTTGTTTAACTATAAATCTATTGATACCAGTTAACGGCATAACATCAGATATTGTTGTTAATGCTAATTCCGGTAAAAATTCAGTATACATATTTATAGGAGTATTTGATACTTCTTGAATTGCATTAAGGAAGTACCAATATACAAACGTCCCATTAATATTTGGATATGGAAATGAATCTGCTTCTTGATGTGGATCAACAACGATTGCATCAGGTAATCCTCTATATGAGTCTACTTGATGGTGATCAGTTATGATTGTATCAATTCCTAATTCTTTTGCTCTGGCACATGCTTCTAAACTTGTGATACCATTATCAGCTGTTATGTATAATCCAACATTGTCATTAATTCTATCATTAACATATTTTGGTACAAAACCATAACCATTTTTACGGTCAGTAATTATAACTTCAATGTTCGCATATCCAAACACTTTAAAGAAAATCATAGATAACATATATGTTCCTAGCCCATCTGCATCACTATCATGAACAAAAACTATTCGCTCATTGTTATTTACAGCTTGCATAAATCTTTGTACTGCTAAATCTAAATTCAACATTGCTGATGTTCCCGGAACCTGTTCCCATGATGTGACGCTATCATCAACTGTTGATGATAGGTGTGTCACAACGTCTTGTTGTGTTAGTGCTCTCATTATTTATCTCCAGTAATCAAAAATTGATTGATAATTATTTGCATATATCATAAATGATGCATGTGATAGTATTAATAAAATAAAACTTTTTATCCCAAAATCAGATATATCATCTGATATTGATAACTTAATAAAATTCGCATAGAGTGTCCCAAATAACACATATAAAATTAATTCAATAGATAAATGATACGGTGTAAGAAGGACTCCAATAAGAGTTAATGATAATAATAAAAAATTAAAATGTTTATACGAACGACCCAAAATAGCGTTCATATAAATTCGAATATTCATTAAAATTAGTAATGTACTAAAAAAATAAAATATATATAACATCATATTAACCCATCACACCGATTTGAATATCTGTTGAATATTCATTAATATCTTCAATGATACCTTCTGATTGTGTTTCTCTTTCTAAACACGCTTCACACGTTAAACATGGAACATATCTTTGATATATAGCATCACCATCATTGTCCCCATCGTTCCAAGTTTGTAACTTATATGGTTCATAACAAGTCCAAGTTTTTTTATATGGAACTTTAAAAGTTTTACAATCTTTTACGATTTCAGATTTATATCCATCTTTATATGGTGCATATATTTCAACATCAAGATTATCATTTAAATTCAAAAGATCTGCCAACTTACTAGCAAATTGTGGACTAATATCCCAATAATCTTTTGCATAAATATCTGAATGTTGATGAATACCTAATCCTAAACTTAGTTTAGTTATTCTTTTATCATTTGCTATAATTTCTCCAACAACAGCTGCCATACTCATAAATAAAAGATTTCTTGATGGCATATAATATTTCATATCTGTTGTTTCTTCAGCGTGTCCATTCTCAATATTATCTCTAAATGTTTTAATAACATCACCAACGGTGCTAGTAAAATCAATAACAATTGTATCTAACAGTTGTTCCCCATAAATATCTTTAAAATGTTTCCATACATTTTTTTGAGCGTGCATTTCAACAATATTGACTTGACCATAGTTGTAATTTATAGGTAAACATGTTTTACCTTCGGATAAAGCTCTAGCTAATAATGTTGAACTATCTAATCCACCAGACATTGATACTACACATAATTTATTATTCATAATTTTCTCCCCATTCATTTAAAGCTTTTACAAATTCTGTATAAGCTATATCTCTTTTTGCATCCGATGAAAAAACCATTGTTCCTGAACGATGTTCAGTACCATTAGTTGTTGCACCATGTAACCATATTCTCTCAGTTTGAATATCCATTCTACTTCTACTGATTACTTCATAACCATTTGAAGCCTTAAATACAAATCCCGAACCTACAAAATCATCTCCTTTAAATTTAGTTTCATCTGATTGTTGTAAAATATCAAATGTTAATCTCTTAGCAGTCTTAAATAAATAATACGATAAAATTGCTTTACCTTTTTTATTCATAACAATGTTAAGATCATGCGGATGATCCGCATCTGATTCTTTAACTTCTAAATAATTCTTAGATTGTATATATGTCCAATCAACATCATTAATATCTTTAAATGCTAAAAAACCTCTATCTAATTCTTCTAATAAAAAACTAGTTTTTGATTCCATAACTGATTCAATTGTGTATTCTTTATCGAAACTTATGAATTTATCACCAGGTGATATTGCGTCCCATGTTAATGTTTTACTGATCATGCTTCCTCCTTATGAAAGTGCATATGTTAAAATATTAAAATCTTTTAATATTTTATTTATTGTTTTTTTATCTGATGTTACAACTAAGTATGATGGAATTGTTGGGTGATAATATAAATACTCAATTGTCACTTCAACATTTTTCATATGTTTTAATTTTTCATAATGTTTTTCATTGTATGTGTAATGAAGTTCACGTAATTTTGTAGCTATAACTTATCCTTATTATCAAATAATGCAACCAATATCGCAATAATTGGCCAAAGTAATACTAAACAAAATTCAAATATATATATATACCAATTCCAAGATTGAGATGATCTTCCAATAAATTTTGTACCAATATAGACATATGAAGCAAATACTAAAATATATAATATATTTAAAAAAATTTCCATTATAATAACTCCTTGACCAATTTAGATGCAATTTTCATATCGATGCCTTCGATATCTTTTAAATCTTTCATTATGGTGCCCATATTTGGTTTTTCATATTTCGCAATTATCGCAATTATTGTTCCAGATGTTTCTTCAGGACTTAATGCTTTAGGCATTAATGCTTCTAATACATCTACTTGAATTTGGCATTCAACACCTTGATTTAAAGCGTCAATAGTTTGCTTATATTCACTTTTAATTGCTGCTGCGACGTAATCATCGTATACACCTTTTCCAGCGCTCTTGCGCATCTTATCAACCTTATCTACAATTAGTCCAAGTGTAGCTTGTTTAACAAAATCAACTTCAACTTTTTTTGTACTTGGGATCTTTCTTAAATGAATCCACTCTTCTCTAATACTTTCATAATCTCTCATAATTAACACTCCAAATCTATTTTATTTACACCTTGCTCTATAAGATGGTCTCTAAGAATTTTCATCATTATATACATACCACCTAACTCACATTGACAATTAAATAAAAGAGTTTTTAATATTAATATTAAAAACTCTTTATCACTTTTCTCAATTAGTTTATTAGCTGCTGTTGATAATATTTTAGTTTCATCTATTGTAAATTTATCAACATCAATTGCATCATATTTCATATAAAGTTTTGAACTTACACCAAAAATAGATACACCAAAAACTCCTTCAGGAATTAGTGACATAAATGCAATTGAGTTCATTCGATCATAATTGTCTGATACAAAATCATCTCTCATTTCTAAAATATTCTCTTCTTCTAAATCACAAAACGTTTTATAAGTCATTAATTCGGGGCTCATAATTATTCCTTAATTTTAATTTTAATTTCACCATAATTAAATGCAGCATGTTCTGCAAAATTTAAAATTTCTGTAACTATAAAATCTTCTCCAATTGTTTTAGATGATTTATAATATATTTCCACTAAATCTATAGCATTGTCATTAGAGCCAGTTTCTATAAAAAATAAACACCCATCATTTTTAAAGTTTGGTAAATGTAGTATTAAGTTTATAGACTCATTCTCAAATGTTAATATATCAGTTAAGTGTAAATCATTGGAATTAATCGAAACATTTTTACAAACTCCTTGATTGATGAGTCGTGTTAAAACATCTTTTGAAAAGGCTTTTCCTAGTTTAAAATTTATTTTCATTTTAAATTCTTTCTAAATTTTTTAAAAGATTCGATCATATATATGAATCCACCTAATACTAATATTACAAAAAGTAATATTACATTGATTCCAGGCATCACTAATATAGTATACCACCCAAAATTTTTAAACTCTTTATCATCTTTCATCTCATATATACTTGACGCGAACACAATAAGTGCAATGATCAAACTACTAAGGACGAACCATAAATCTTGATCAGATTTTGAAATAAATACACTAATGTAACTAACAGTTACATTTGGCATTAATAAGATTCCCATCATTATAATATCTAAAGTTTTTCTACGCATTGTCTTTTTCCTTTTCATATTTTTCATCTAGACTTTGAAGTCTAGATATAATTTCATCATCGGTCATATAAGGTGTTCCAGGTGGTTGCGTTAATCTTCTATGATCGCACACTGCAACCTTTCTAAACATTATCTGATCTTCTTCTGATCTGGAACTAACCGAGTTTGCTTCAAAATACTCTTGAGCATTTACCAACATTATATTATAAGCTGTTAGAACAGCTTCTTCCTGTGCTAATAATTTTCTAGCCTCTTCAAAACTTAACGCCATCTGCGACTCCTTTTTCCTGGATATTCTAAAGATTTATAATCATGTATTTCTTGATATTTCAAATTTTCAAAACATGATACATCTAAATCTGCATATTTATTAATGTGTAATTTTGCATTCCCCATTATCTTTTTCTGTATTTCTTGAATGGATAGTTCCCTTTTAATTAGAGACTTTACATTTTCACTCTCCCAATAATATGATGATTCAACTGCTGCTTCTGCTTGAGATGCCAAAAAATTATATGGATTAGATTGTTCATAAATTATCAACATTAGATAACTATCCATTTTTTGTCTATCTCCTGCTATACCTGCTATACCATATTGACTATTAATTATTAATCCTAAATTATCCATATAACAACCTTTTAATAATTTCTACGCATGCGAAAATAATAAGCTGTTTTTTTTGCAGCTGATGACTCAATTGAATCAAGTTCTGCATAACCTTGATTAATTAATTCTAATACTTTTTTAGCATCATAACAATAATAAATTGTGTCCCTATATTCACCGGAACGATCATCCCGCATTTGCCAACCATCATCTAATGACTGATGGTTATAAATATCTGCCATATCAATCACATCACCATGACCTAGATGTAACTCATGAGGTTTAAGGTCCTTTTTTTCTTTTCTAACTTCTTCCAATATTGTATCAAGTTTCGACTCATACGCATATTCATTAGCATCAGATAATGCTTCATACATTAAAGTTTTATATTTACGATTCTTCATCTGTTCTCCATTTCTTTAAAAGTTTGCGTCGCTGTTTCTTTGGTAATAATCGCATAACTTTATGTTCAACACTAAAAGTTCCTCGATATGTGTCTACTATTTCTTGAACACAATTATATACAATAGTTGCATCATCTAACACTCCATCAATAGTTGCCTGATCCCATAAATTATGATCTTTTGTAAGCTCGTATATATTTGCACGATGTTTTTCACACCATTTATTTACTCTGGTTGATAAATTTCCTATATATGAATTTCTAAAAACATCTCTTGAAATATCTTCATGTTTTGGATCATGTTTTTTCATGATCGATATATATGATAAACCCGTTGATTTTCCAATCTTCTTTCCACTATCATGTTTATCAGGATAATTTATAGGATCATAATTTTCAACAAATGCTCCTTTTTTGATGTCATCGTCTGTCATCTTATTTCCCTTTTTCATATTACACTTTGTGCACATACATTGCATATTTGAGAGATGATCTGCACCACCTTTTGATTTTGGGATTATGTGATCTTTTGTCATTTGAATTTTATCATCTGACCATAAACATAAATGGAATGAGTGTGGACCATTTTTAGAATCATTGTTGCTAGCAATTCTAAAATGTGATCCTGCTCTACCACATGATGAACATACTGTGTGTTTTGTAAAAGTGTTTAATCTCAAACCTTCAACTTTTACTCTAGTATCATTTAATATAACATATGATTCGTCAGAGTTGATATATTCAACTATTTCATCAATTGCATATCTCTCGGGTTTTAAAAAATATGTTTTATCATATCCTTCATCATTTCTTGGTTCTCTTTGCTTTTTATTCTTTGACATTTCTTATCCTTTATGTTCTTCAAAAGTGTTTTGAATTAAAAAAACATTAGCCGAAGCTAATGTTTAAATGTTTAAAGTTCCATCATCGTTTGTATTAACATTGAAATATTGTTTTAAATATTTTGACATAACATCAAAGAGAAAAGGTGATCTTTGCGGCATTTCTGATAAACCTGTTCCTAAACCATCTTTTGGAAATACTATCGTCCAGTCCTGAAATTCAGGGGACGCCATTACTTTTGACAAATTAAATAAATCATTTGTCAATGATTTATAATCTGATTGAGTGTCAGCATAATATGAACTATCACTAACACTTGGTAATCGTTTTGTAGCTACTCCGACTGCATTAAAACAATCTCGAATAACTGCTTGTCCTCCTCGACCTGCACGAATAGTGTTATCACCAAAAACATATAATTTTTTAGGATTCGCTGATAACATTCCAATCGTATACCATTCTTCTTCAACTTCAACTATCATAATTTCCCTTTAATTTGTATTTATTCTTCAAGAAGACCGAAGTCTTCTTCTTCTATATCCTGAAATTGATTCATAATTTACTCTGCTACTAGTGCTTCAATATCAATTGAAGGAGTTGCTGCTGGTGCATCAACTACAATACTTGCTGCTGCTGCTTCTTCTGCTGAAACTGTTGTTGCTGGTGCTACAACTGCTGCTGCTTTTGCTGCTGCTTTTTTAGCTTCTGCTGCTGCTTTTGCTGCAATCTTTGCTGCTTTTTTAGCTTCGGCTTCTACTTTTTTAGCTTCTGCTGCTTTAGTTCTCTCTTCTTTTTTTGCAGCTTTTTCTGCATCTGCTACTACTTTAAGACGAGCTTTCTCAACTTTAATTGCTTCTTTGTGTTCATCAGCTAATGGTGCTAGAGCTTCTTTTGCTTCTTTTAAAGTTTCTTTTGCTGCTTTAACTGCTTCTTTTAAAGCTGATTGTTTCTTAGATGCTTTTGCAGCAACCATATCAACGATCATTTGAGAAGCTCTATCATTTGCTTCTTTAAGAATTGATCTAATATCTTCAACCATATCTAAAGGAATCATAACATGAGCTTGAACGAATCCACCCTCAACTGAAGTACTTAAACCATCCATTGAAATGTTTGATAAAACTTTTGATGTTCCATTATTAAATTGAACAACTGCTGTGTTGTTTTTTCCACCAAAATCTTTTGCTGTTAGTGAAACATTTTTATCTGCATGAACTGTTGCAAGGTCTGCATGTAATGTTGAAAAGTCGAAATTAACATCAGCTTTTAAATCAGCTGGGATAACTTTTTGTACGCGTGCAATATCATCAACTTCTGTTTCTTTTTCAGCTTTTGCTGCTTCAACCGCTTCATCAACTAATGCTTTTGCTGCTTCAACCGCTTCAACCGCTGCTGTGTGTGTTTCTGTTTTTTCAAGCACTTCTACTTTTTCCGCTTTTGGTGCATCAGCATCAAATAAATCTGCTGTTACATCCACTACTGCTTCTGTTGTTGCTTCTGTTGTTGCTTCTGTTGTTGCTTCTGTTGTTGCTTCTGTTGTTGCTTCTGTTGTATTCATCATTGGTGTTACTCCTGGTGTTGTGTTTGATACTGCCACTGAAGGCGCCTCCACTGGTGCTGTTACTGGTGCTGTTACTGGTGTTGTTACTGATGTTGTAGTATTGTTGTTCATAATTTTTCCTGTTCCTGTTTCGGGTTATTGATATGTAGAGCAGAGATTAAATCTCATCAATTGTAGTGTTCAAGTGTTTCAACTATAATTATCTTTACATCTTTATCTCTTTATCTATCTAATCTTACAAAACGATCTTTATCGATAAAGATCGTTTTAACTATTTACTAAATAATATAGTTTAAGTTTTGATCTAGATTTATAATCATAAACCTCTGATAACTTTTTAGCAATAAATTGATCACCACCTATCACTTCAGGATTAAGTTTTGTCCAATTTTTCATAATTGCTTTTAACATTCTTTCTCGATCAAATTTTTCAATTTTATCGAATGATGCTAGTGCTCTAGCAACTGCTCTAGTTGCTGTAATACCTGTGAGTTTTATCACTTCTTTATTGAAAAGAATAAATTCTTCTAAATCAACAAAATCAATATTTATTGGTAATCCATGTTTTACATGTTTTGTTGTTAAATTGAGTTTTTGATCAATAACAGAAAACGCTATACCATGTTTTAGTAACATATTAAATAACTGCTTATAGTTATTATCTGTTGCACCATGTGATTCTAAATGATCTACTAATCTCCATGATGAACCAGTTGTGTTAAGTTCGGAAATTAAATTGTAGTCACCCTCATCTACAGTGATGTAACTAAAAGGTAGATTATTTTTTTTACAATAAAGGAATCTACCATGACCATCTAAAATTACTTTATGTTTATTTACCTGACCTGGTTGAATATTTCCTCCATGTTTGATAATTGATGCTTCTAAATCTGGGTCATGTTTACGGTGTTTAGGTTGTGATGGGTGCATTTTTAATGAACCATATTTAGTTGTCTCGTTTACGTGTAATCTTTTTCTTTGCATTTTACTCATTTTAATTTCCTTAACTTTCGTTTACGCGTTATGTGCAGCAGTATTTGCTAAAACATCAACTCGTTCATTATATTCATCACCATTGTGACCCTTAACCCAATTGAATGTTATTTTATGCTTATCTCTTAAAGCATCTAATTCCATCCAGAGTTCCTTATTTTTCACTGGTTTTTTCGCAGCTGTTTTCCAATTGTTCTTTTTCCAATTAATCATCCATTTTTCAAGTCCATCTAAAACATACTTTGAATCAGAATATAATTGAACATCACATGGTTCTTTAATTGATTCTAATCCTTTAATTACGGCGGTGAGCTCCATTTGATTATTTGTAGCATGTTTAAAACTACCAGAACCTTCTTTCTCATGTTTACCAAAGATAAGGATAAATCCCCATCCACCTCTTCCTGGATTACCTAACGCTGAACCATCTGTGTGTAATTCTATTTTTTTCATTTAGATCCCTTAAAAAACTCTAACTGTTTTTTATAATGTTTTATTTTTGTGAAATGCTCACTGATTTTTTACCAACACGTGTAACGCGATTAGTTTCAAAATTTACTTTAACTAAATATGGATAAACTGTAACCTTACTCTCCACATAATGTGGTTGTAAAGTTCCACCTGCACCAATACACATTACCCAAGTTGCACTTGTATTTGTACTTGCAAATATACCATTTGGTTCTGCTTGACCTACTACTCCACTCATACGACCAGCTGTTGAACTAATATATTTATGTGTTAACATAAAAGGGTTTGTTAATGATGTATCATAAGGAAGTCCGTAACCCATTGATTGACATTCACCTTCAATCATTCCGTAATCGCTTCTCCATACAGAGTGCGTTGATACACGCTCATTGCGTAAGTTATAAAGTTTAATTAAAAGATCTCTTTCTAGAGACCAAGCACTCGCTGGAACGGGCTGTCCTTTCGCGAATTGTGTTTGTTGTCTCTCAACTGCTTCTGATTCTTTATTTGCTGCTGATTGCGTTCCACACGCGCTAAATGTTACGGCAACTAGAGTTGCGATTAATACGATTATTTTTTTCATGATTTTACCTTTTTGTGTTTTTTATCTAACTGATTATCTAACTGACGCTGATTGGACTCTAAGCATCGACTGTTGTTTTCTAAGTTGATTGATTACATCTTCATCTGTTTCATGTGCAAGTTGATATTCAATCTCTGCAAGTTGTGCTGCAAAAACATTTTTTGCTTTTTTATCAGCATTTTGTTTTTGATATGAGTTTTGAAAAACCGCATTCTCAACAGCAGTTTGACCGATTAGTCCAACTGATCTAGCAATTCCAAAAATTACCATAAGCAACAATACAATTGCACTTATCCATAATACCCGTTTTAAGGCATCTTTTCTATCTTCTTTAAATTCATGGTAATATCCCATAACTCTCTCCCTTATTTTCTTTATTTAATTAAATATAATACAAATGATATAAGTTCATAGAATGTTACACCTATGAATAATACATCACCAACTAGCATCAATCTCTGTAACTCCATCTGACGATAGATCTTATAGATTTCAACTCTGTGAACTTCTTTTGCTTTTGACCAAGCAGGTTTTAAGATCATCCATTGCATAATGAATATAATAGTTAATACATAAATAATGTAACCATTTCCATCAAGAGCAACAATTCCTAAAACGATTAATTGTAATATTAATCTTAATAACATGAGTTACCTTTCATAACATCATTAAAGTCTTGAACCTGATGTTCATTGGCAATTGTTTTTAAAAACAATCTAGATTTTAAAGTAATAAACATCTCTTGATTATCGTCCCATCTTGTTGAAACAACACGGCTTCTTTTTACAAAGGCTTTACCAATTACTGCATAACGATTATAAACAATTCCTTGCCATAATAAATTATAAGCATCAGTTGTTGCATCCTTGTCGTCGAATCTCAAAATAGTATAATGAGCGTTTGTTCCGTAAATTGTGAGCTGTTTATTTGAATCGAATGAAACACCTTCAATTGCTCCAGATAAAAATAAGTTATTATTAATATCTATATATTTTTTGGAATGATCATCATCCACCAATTCCTGATGTTGTTCATATGTTATTTCACTATACTCTTTACATTTTTCAAGAACTTTTTGAAACTCTGTTTTATTGATCTCAAAAAGATTAAAATATACATAATCTAATTCTACCATATTCAATTGATTCTCTGTATTGATTTCTTCATCAAACCAATCAATAAACATTTTGCCATTTTCTTTTGTAAACATCCCAGTTTCTACATTAAACATTTCTGTCCTTTTTTTAAACGATTACTTCATCCATCACTTTAATTAAATAATCATATGTTATATCTTCACCTGCACTAATCTTTTTGAAAAATATTTCAAAATATTGCAAGTCAACTCCAGTTAATTGATCCTTTAACGTTGTTTTATCATATAGGTCAAAATCATTAAGATTGAATAAAATCTTAGTTGTCTCAACTGTTGATACCACCCATTTTCGTTTTTGAAATTTATTCATACGAATAATAGATGATAGTGGATACTTTGATCCAATATATTTTAATTGTTTTAATCTAATAGCTTCAGCCGCTGGTAGATTCATAACAACACCTTCGTCATATGTCCAATAATTTGTCGCATGTACAAAATCATAGTTCTTGTGGATAACTTGAGGCTCTCCCCAAAATCTAATAACCATTTGTATATTATCCGACAATGTTATTGCATTCTCTGATAAAAATACTGGTCGAAATTTTGTTTTTCGCTTCTTTTCATTTTCAGATTTTTTATCATCTTTTGCTGAAAATGTTTCTTTTGCTACACCATTTGATGGTATATAAATTCCAACGGTTTGTGTGATATCATTATAATCTAATTCAAATGAATCTTGCGATTTCATATTAGACATTTCGGATGACTCTGGATATAACGTATCGATGATTGTACAACGATCTTCTTTTGACGTTTTTTTATGAATCATCATCACTGATTCACTATTTAAATCAGTGAATTGTTGTATGTAATATAATGTAATTTTTTCTAATGTTTTTAAATTGTTAAAATATACATCATAATCATTAACTTTTTCTCCAAGCATCATACTTGGAATACAGCCACCTGTAACAATAATAGATTTTTGAACTTCTGTTTTTAGTTCAATTGGCAAAGTCGATATCCATTTATCCATTTTCTGCTTTATTGTAGCATGTATTGTTTTATCTGAGAATGGTTTTAGTTTTCGTTTGTTTTTTTGCTTCATTATATAACCCTTTAAATAATTGCCAACAGTGTTGCAAATGCAACGAATCCTACAACTGCTCCATTGCTGTCACCAATTAACCAGCCGATACCTATAGACACCGCTAATAATAACCAACCAGTTTGTGTGATTTTATGCATCGTATTCTCCACTCTTAAATTTTTTGATCATTTTAAGAATTGATTCTTTCTCTTGTATTGTACCTTTCTGTTGAATAAAACTTTTTAATAGTTTTAAATTTTTAAAAGTTACAATAGGTGATTCGAATAATTCTAGTTTATCCATTTCATCATTATCATATGGAACAGCACCATTAAAAACAACTGCAGTTGTTGTTTTTGTATCTGGAACATTAACCCAACCATTATCCATTTTATCTTGGATATCGCTCCCACAAAACTTTTCAATAAATTGATCCTCATCAAAATTTTTGTCTTGCTCTAAACACACATCTAAAAATGCTAGATCTAGTCTAGGCAATTCTTGCATATCTTGCATTATTTACTTCCTTTAATAATTTGTAAATGTTCAACTGTTGATTTCTTTTTAAGTTTTCTAAACTTGTCCCAAAACTTGCCTCTATCAATATGTGTCAAATGTCTTGCAGTATGTAATGAATTATCTCCAGGTAATAATCCACCCAAACGATCATATGCATTCTCTTCAATTGCTAAACCTTTAGCATGATTCGATGCATAAATTAATGCTGCCTCATATAATACTCGTTCTTGCTTATTAAAATTTGTCAATAAGGTAATGTCTCTTTTTTCATGAGATTGATCCATTAAATTTTGCAATTTTTAGTCCTTTATCTTTCGATTTTTTCTAGCTTGATTGAAAGATAATGTTTTAGCATATCCAACATTGTATGTTAATTCATCTGGCTTATACTTGTCGTATATAGCAAGATTAATGTCATCTGCATCTTTATATGCAGAAGTGTTTAAACTGTGTATAAACTGCTCTAAATCGCTATCCAACACATCATATGTTTTACAATAATAATCAAATTGATATTGAACATATTCATCGTATGATTCTTTCCATTCATATCGTTTCTGTTGATATTCATAAAATTTTCGACCTTTTAATTCATCTGAAAAATAATCGAAAATATAACTATCAACATCAAATGCATCAATATCTTCAGGAGACATTCCTATAGCATCAAATTGATTCTGAAGATACACATATGCATCAAAAATACATTTTTCTTCATTTTGTAAATCTTTATGTGTATGAACATTGATTTGATATCTTGGGCTAATATTCATATTTTTAGTATTTCTATCATGCAGCGTTAATTGAATTAACTCAAATGATTCATTAAAATTATGAATGAATAGTTTAACAAAATCTAAACGTATATTATTAACTTTCTGGACTTTAGCATTAGATATGATCAATTCATTATCTGAGGCAACATATTCTGTAAATTTTGTATCTTCACCTTTATATGTTTCTAACAATATAAATAAATCATCAACGAACTCGTTAATATCATCAGTTGCTATTTCAGAATATGTTGGTTTGAATTTATCAATCGAAGCGATGCCTTGACCAAATATTTCATAACCATATTCAGTTAACCATATTCCAAATTTCCAGTTTGAAAATTCTTTAAGATAAAACCAACATATTTCAGCTGGACCAAATTCGAATATAAAATATCCATCACCATATACATCATTTTTAACCGTGAATGGAATCATTGAAAGAAGATTCTGATGAACTTTCTTATTACGTTTTTTAGTTTGTCTCTTGTTCATGTAATCTACCTTTAAGTACATCATCTAAAGTGAATGGTGCATCTGATCTATCAATAGAATCACTTAACCATTTTTTTCTCATAACTGGCCTTTTAGTTTTGTCTATAATAACTGCTTCAAGTATTGTTCCAAATATGAACGGGTAGTACTCACTATCATTTAATAAAATACATTTAAAAACCGAACCTATTTCGTTTGTTTTATATATATCATTATCATCTGATGTTAATGGATATACCCATACTCCCTCACCTCTACCATTTTCAAATTCTTTTTCTAAAAATGGTAAATTTATTTTTAACATATCAGGAGTATTAATAGATATCTCAGCGTTAAATAATTGCTCATTCGCATGTGCAACACCTACCTCATCACAATGTTTTGTCATCTCTAACAATTGTTGATTTGATGGTGGATTTCCTAATTGAAATTTATAATCATAAGGTAGAGTTACTCTTTGAAGATTTTCTGCCTTTTGAACTAGTCTTATATTTTCTATATCATCAGCCATTTCTAGCTCCTTAATTTTATTTTAAATTATGCTCTGATTCTAATTTTTTCAATTACGCGTAGTGCAGCACCTTCACCATTATCTCTATCATATGCCCAAGTATTAAGTTCATCTGATTCTAAAGATATTTTCATAACTCTTCCTTTTAAATAATCAAATTGTTGAGTTTCTTTTAATAATTCAGAAGCCTCAGCTTCTGTCATATCAGTAGGGTCAAAATGCAACATTCCCATACCAAGAGGTTTAGATGCATTATATAATGCTGCTAATATCTTTGCTTTATCATCTTCATAAAATTTTACTGTTGACATAATTATACCTTTAAGTTGTTTAAAATAGCCGGACTAATTGTATCTGTTGCTATTTGTGGTTTGTGATCAACCACTAATCGTTTTGCAAATGATTCGGCAATTACAAAATTATCTGGAATATCAAAATAACGATCCATAATTTCAAATTTTGCTTTATCAAAATCTAATTCTGATTTAAATTCAGTAACTGTAACATACATTCTTGCACCATATTGACTAATAAATGCATATTGTGATTGTGTGAAATATAAAGGAATTTCTAATCCTAATTTTCTTATTTCTGAATCTATATAATGTCTAGCATTTACTATTCCAACATCATTACATTCAAAGTCTCTAATCTTAACTCCTACGGGATTTGATTGAGACGCATTAATTACTGCTCTAACACAAAAAGCTTTTGTATCTATTGGTGCTTGTTCCTGTTTGCCGAAACCATAATGGAATGATACATATTTGACACCAGTCTTAAATTTTGATCGCATAGGTTTAGCTGTTGATCTTCTACGACCGACTGCTCCTGTACCTGTTGCTTTCTTATAAGTTGCTTTTTGAATGAGTTTTAGTGTTGATTCAAAATTGTTAAATTCTGTCTCATTAATAAATAAATCTGTTGCAACTTCTAATGCTTCCTGATATGTAAACAAACCTTTTACTCTATGAAGATTTTTACCATCAGTTAGTAATAGAAAATGTTTTGCAAAAGAAGTTGTTTCCTCTACGAATCCAGAGTTTAATCCAAAAGTTTGAGTTCCATCTGCCCACACATTTAAATGTTTTGGCAATAAACCCTTTTTAAAGAATTTATTAAACTCTGTTATTGTTGGTATTCTCCAACGAGGAAATAATGTTGTATCTGATGTATCAGATACAACAGATACATCTGTATCATCAATTTCATCAAGATTATCAATTTTTACATCAACAACTTTTTTCATCTCAGCATCAACATTACCATCAACTGGTTTTGCATCTATCAAAGCTTTTTTATTTGATTGAACTTCTTGCTTAGCATAAACATAACTAAAAAATCTTTGTGCTAATGTTACTCGTTCATTCTTCGATAAGGTCAAGATTGCAAAATCTTGCAAAGTATCAAAAGCATCTAATGTACATCGACCAATTTTTCCAAAATGTTTATCAACTTTCATTATCTCATTATAAAACAATCCCTCAAACTTAAAGATTAAATGATAATCATCATTCTTATCAATAATACATACAATATCTGTATGTTTTGATCCTTCCATTATATCTACAAATTTCATTAATTTTCTCCTAATCCCGAAAACTCTTCAAAAGCCTTTTGTGTGGCAACTTTAATCATATTACGTCGATTGATTGATCGAACATTTTTTACAAATGTTTTGTTTAAATTTAAAATGTTTGAAATGTGTGCTGCTGATCCTGATTGGTTTATCAACCCTTCATATGCAACTTGCATTGGCATTTTAATTCTTTTACTAAAATTTTTTAATTTATCATAATCCATACTATGAATTTGTGATATATCAACGATCGCTTCTGGATGTAATGACATCCCTTGATGGTACATAATTTTGATACTAATATACTCCAATATATCATTATCTACAGATACATCACCTTGACAATTATAATCTTTATATAAGTGAGTGTATGTTTCACCGTCAGTTTTAAAAGGTTCTCCAAAGAGATCAAACTCGATCCCTGAACCATTAAATTTTATATCTAAAGTATCCAAAAATAATTTTTGGATACTTAGAGCCAATCTTGTAAGGTTTATCATTACGCAACCTTTTGTAATTGTAATTGCCATTTATCTAAAGAAATTATTTCTTCAGAAGAATGTCTTTTCATTGGTACTCTTAAACCGGCTAATTCAAGATTCATGATATCAAATTCTCCAACAACGATTATATCTACTGTTGCAACTAATTGCTCTATACTCATTTCATTTACATCTGTAATCATTTCTGATCCTTTTTTAGTTTTTTGAATCTGTTAATTTTACTTTATAAAACATATTCTTGTGATTTTTCTTTAAAGCTTTGTGATCATAAACTCTGCTCAATTGAAATAAAGTATCCTCTGATCCCCCTATACGTATAGGATTAAGAACATCCCAATATGTTACCATTTTTTTAATTAAATGTTTACGACTGAAGCCTTGAACATTATCAAATTTTGCTATTGCATCAGCAATAGGTTTAATTGCTACAATATGTGATAGTCCTTGAACATCTCGGATATATCTCATAAACTCTTCTAATACTATAAAGTCAATTTTTATAGTTTTACCTTGTTTGACATAATCTGGTTTATAACCAGTTTTAAGAGATACTGATGAATATCCTAAATTATATTTTAAAAGCAAATCAAAAAGTTTTTTATACTCAGAGTCCGTTCTACCATGAATCTCAATCTTGTCACTCAGTGTTAATTTTCTTGAGCACTCATTTAATTTTACAAATGTTTTCGTATCTGAATGTACAACTATATAACTTAATAACAGGTTATGTTTTTTACAGATTTTTAATCTTCCATGGCCATCAACAATAACCATATTTTTATCTACCTGAATTGGAATAAGATTTGTACCTTCTGATAAAATATTTTGTTCTAATTTAGTATTATATTTGGTATGTTTTGGATACATAGAATTTTCTTTAAATTTTGTATATTCTTTTGTATATGTAACACCTGTTGTTATTTTCTTTATATTGTATTTTGACTTTAATTCAATTTTTGGTGATTTTGTATTTGCTTTTGACATTTTTAATTTCCTTGTTAATTACCTTCCGGTTCCATTATTTCGCACTAAATTTCGCACTACCAATCGACTATATCTGAATCGATATAGTCTCCTGATTCTTCTGACATTATTGAATTACTTTTTGGATCACAAATTGCACTTCATCTAATACAACATGACTTGTAACGAGTTTCCAATAACCATTATGCATATAATTGTTTACACTATCAATGTCAACAATTTTAATTGTTCCTATCTCAGCGTTTAGACGCTCATCTTCACGGCGTTTTAGGATGCGTTCCATCATTGCATTATCATGGTGAATGTTTTTAATTTCTTCTTCATGTTCTTGTTCTTTAACTGTCTCTCTATATGCAATTGCTTCCAAATCAGCAGCAAAATCAGCTGCTTCTTTTTCTTTTATCTTAACAGATGCTGCTTGGCGAACATCTATAACAGCATCGATATAACCCTTGTATTCAACAACTTTATGAACAGTAATAATTGTATCACTTTCACCACTGGATCTACCCATATTTCTTAATTCCTGTTCTGAATAATTTGGTTGCATACCAATCATTAGATCTTTGAAAAATACCATTTTACCATTCTCTAATGTTTTACCTACAAATGTGTCACGACCTCTATCACCTTTAACTAATAATACTTCTATTGCTTCTATATTTTCTGACATTTTTAACTCCTCAGTTGTTTAGGTGCCTACCTTTGTCCTTTAAGACTTTTTTGATTTAAAATTAAATCACCATATATTGCTTAGTAAGTACTCCTAGGAATACTTGTTAAAGCCCTCCGAAGAGGTACCTATTCAAATAAAGCTTCTAAAGCTTTATTATTTTTTCTATTTCTTTCTTGTTCTTTTTTTGAATATCTTTTTACATGTCCTTTAAACTCTTTGCGAGGTTTTGGAACATGTTTTTCAAATTCACTTTTAGGTATAACATATTGTGTACCTTTAAATAAATCTTTCCGTTTCTCTCTCTGTTGCATTGTGCCAAAATAACAATGCTTGCACTCTTTATTATTTTCTAAAATTTCACTAAATGTAAAAGAACCTTTTACTGTTCCACCACAATGTGAGCATATATATTTTTTAATACCAACTTCTTCGACTTCTACTTCTTCTATATTTGATTCTAATGGCATTTCTGCTCCTTTTTAATTATATGCTTTAACTCAGCATCCCCTAAAATATAATCTAAGCTAAAAAACTTTTAAGCTCCCGCGGTTCTGGTTCATTTAACTGATCAATTAAATCGATCGATCTTTGCAAATTATTACACATTACTCTATCATGTTGTAACTTAACAGTTGCTTCTAATCGATGCACTTTCTCAATCAATTCTTTATTTTTGGACTCACTTGTGTATAGTTCTTTTACTTTAGCTCCCCATCTGTTTTTATAATCTTCTTTTGATGTTAAAGCTTCACTATACTTATCAACAGCACCATCATACTTATCGACAGTCATATTATAAGTATCAACTAAATCTGAGTACTTCTTTTTTAAGTTCTCAAATTCTCCTAAAACCTTTATAGCACTATCTCTATCTAAAACAATAGTTTTTTCTCCAGTGTTTAAAAAATTCTTTAAAGCACTTATAAATTTATTGATCATTATTATTCTCCATTTTTTCCCAATGATTGTTATTGATATTTTTCACAAAAGAATAATCTATATGATCTTTTGTAAAGTTAATATATTCCAATATTTCTAATGCTGATTGCACTAATACTTCAGCTGTTGGTTTATTTATAGGTGAATCAACACCTTCCTGAACCATAACATACTTCTCAATATTAAAATCATAAATGATATTCAACATATCATTTATTCTCCAGCTAATAAATCTTTTAACATTAACTGCTCCAATCAACATTGTTATGTTAAAGTTTTCATTTTTTATTACCTGTACTTTTACTTCTTTTACTTCTTTTACTTCTTCTACTTCTTCTACATAACCTACCAGTTCTTCTAGTTCTTGAAGATTGTTGCACACATTAATCTTCAATAGACGTTCATGTTCATTTTCTAGAGCTATTTTAGCTTCGTTAAAATCCTTTTTAAAAGATTTTTCATTAGCTTGCGCTTCTTTGATACCTTCTAATTGCTCTTCTAATGAAATTAATTTTCTTTTAGATGCGTTACAAATTTTATTATCATTTAGACTTGATATTTTTTTTAATTTTTCTTTTGTGAAATTAATTTCGCTATGTAAATAATCCGAAAATTCAGGCGAAGTTTTAAATCGTCTATATGATTTCTGAGCTAACAATATATTGGATAATAATGTTTCTTTAATTTCAAATTTTTTTTTAATTTCTGAAAATTTTGATCCAGGAAATTTGATGCAATGTTTATATATTTCTAAAACATTTTTTGTTGGAACATATGTATCTTTTGGTTGATTTGTAATCTTTTGGTTGATTTTATTAAATTTATCATAAAATTCTTTCTCTTCTAAATATTTGAAATTAATTTCAGCAGATATTATTTTACAGATTGACGATTCTGAGATAACATATTGCTTTGCTATATCAACTATAGGTGTCTGATTTAATTTTTGCATTAATATGTTTAATATATCAAGCTTCGTTATTTTTGTACTCTTAATACAAAAATTGTCGAATTTTATCTTAAATATTCTATAAAACTCTTTGTCTTTTAAATACTCATATGTTTCTCTAGCAGATATTATTTTATCTACTGTAGAGAAACTAATATCTGCTAAATTTGATATCTCTGGAGATGTCAAACCCCTTAATTTTGCCTTTAAAACTTTTTTAATAACTTGTTCTGTTATTTTGCTATTTATCATAATTTACTCCTTAAAGCTTGCAGGCTTATGTTGCCTCGACATTTCTGTCAATTCTAGATCTTTCGATCAACTAAATTACCATAGAAATAACCTTCTTTATCCCTAGAGATTTTTAAGATTATTCGTATGGTAACTAATAATTAAAAACAATATTTCTATTGTTGTGTTATACCTCCTCTGGCGGGTATATTTCCTTTTCTTCTTTATCTATTATAGTTATTTCTATGGTAACTATTTGTATTTCCCAAAGAATTAATGTATAAATACATTAATAAATAGAGGAAATCTAACAATAAAAAACCACCAGTGGGCTCAGAATCGTAACTAGGAATAACCTAACTATGGTTACGACCATCCGCCTCTTGACTTTATATTTACTCTTTTTCATATAGCAACTAGTGCTGTAATCATTTTCTTCTTTATATAGTCTCAATATTAATATCATATAGATTATTCCATATTAATACTTGTGTATTGTTCTTTATTACTATATTAATTTCTATGGTAACTATTTGTATTTCCCAGAATAAATATAGATTTTTATTGATTTATATCGATTCTCTGAATCGAGCCACAAGAAAGGAACCCTTAGGTTCCTATAAAATATTCTCTAAATCATTTTTAAGATATAGTTTAAATAATACTTTTAATCCATCATTTCCTGATGATTGTATAATATCAATATAATAATCTAACAATTTACTCTTATTGTCCATTGACGCTTCAAGTAATGATAACATACCTTCAAATTTGTATTTTTTCTTCTCATTTGTGATGGTATCTTTAACTTCATTCATCATTGTATTAAAATTTGAATATTGTGAGTTCGCTGATATAATCTGCTTGATTATATTATCTTTAAGATCATCATTAAACATATCTAATGCATCATGGAGTCCATCTGCACCATTATTCTCTAAAAATTCTTTCATGTAAATATATGGTAACGTATTCATAAAGAATCTTACAATATTTTTAACAAAAGCGTGCTTAACTCTATATGGTTCATTTAATAATTCATCAATATTAATACTTAAATATTGATCAAGATGCTGGATTAAATCAATGATATATTTATTAAAGAATGTGTTAAATTCTGTTTTGTACATATTATCAATATCTTCTTCGAATACAATATAGTTAAATTCTCTAATGTTAACATTTTTAATTGAATCCATTACGTTTTTCATATAATATAATTCATCTGAATCCACAATCTGAGTCTCTCCCTCAATTGATAAATCTGATGCGTCTGTTGTATCTACTTTGTACATATATGCCCTTTTTAATTACTATTTCTATATTAACTTCAAAACGATCTTTAAAGATAGAAAATCTTAAAAAAATAAAATAGTTAACACGTAAATAAAATTACTTAAAAAATATTAAACGATCTTTTAAGATAGAAAAATAGTTACCATAGAAATGAATTGAATTGATTTCTATGGTAACAAAAACGATCTTTAAAGATAGAAAATTGGCAATATTTTTCTATCTTTATCGATAAAGATAGAAGTGAGTTAGTATAGAAATTATACTGTAATAAAGAACAAATTATCAATAACCAAAAAGGCAAAAGAATGAATAAAAAAATAACAGTCTTAGGACTGACAGACAGCAATGATGTCATTACACAAGAAACATTAACAATTGAAGAACATCAAGTACAAACTAAATATTTAATGTTGAGTATAAATAACTTTAATAGAACAGATACTGTTCTAGCACCAGGATATTTTAATAAAAAAACTAATTTTATTATTGGTGAAGATAGCAGTATTATAGGTATAGATAAACATATGAAACGAGTAGATGATTGTACCTCAAAAATGGTTGAGAATGATGCATTCATATTATATCCAATACCAGCTTTAAATTTAAAAACTAATGATGTAATGGAATATGTGCAAGATGGTGAAACACATGATATAAAATTAAATTATGATTTCGGATTACAAATTGGTAATGCATTAGCAGGCACTGATAATATTGTTGATTATTTATTAACTAAAGATATACCAGATATCGCTGCTAATGGTTTCTACCGGTTATTTATTAATACTAAAAACGGTATTTCATTGAATAAAAATATATTGATGAATTCAAATGCTGATTTCTGTTTAGGTATATTAAAAGGTTATTATTTAAAAAATAATGATAATGCATTTTTTATTAATACTAATGTTAACATTTACACATTTACTGTAATTTTAAATTATCTTGGAGCATCATACTCTATCAGAAATTCAAGAGATAATCGTAAAAAACTTTTTATTCAATTATCTAAAGTATTCAGCAAATATTTTCCATCAAAATTTATCAAAAAAGACGCATATCAGGTTGAAAATGATGAATTATATTTAGCAAAAGAATGTTATCATGATGAAAAAAATAGCTCAAGTAGCGCTCTATCAGCAATGATAAATTCTGGAAAAATTTTAGCAATACCGCTTTCATCTTTTTATTTAGAGCAGGTAACTAATAATAATAAGATGTACGATTTAACTTCTGAAAGAGTTGATGCTACGAATTATTCTTTACCTCTTACACCAATTATGAAGAACTCTGATGGGGACATTTTAGGAGCTTCAGGTATTTTTACTAAAGAAGGTATTGAAGATTCTAATCAATTTTCTCCAGAACATAAAGACTACTATCGAAATTTAAATGACGGTGAAATTAACCAATGGATTGCTGATGATGCAATCCTAGGATTATATAACGCTACATCTAATTTAAATTAACATATCAAAAATAAAATAAAATAAATATATCAAAAGGCACAAAATGCAAACAATAAACCAAACAACAAAAACAGCAGAACAGATTGTAAATGAATTTCAAAAGGCACCAGCAATAAATGGGTCAGTGAATTGGAAAAAAAGAATCAGAGTTAATGATATTAGAGATTATTGGGATACAGTAATTGGAGAAGATTTAGCAGAAGATGAAACGATTCGTATGACTTGTGTTGCACCATATGAAAAAAATGGTAATAAAATTGATAATCAAAGAACTATATATGATCAGATTAGAAATGTTGAAGAACTCATTCAAGTTATTGAAAAGACATATAATAGTGTAAAGAAAAATGAATGGAAAAATGACGTAGGATTTTCAATTTCATCAGCAATCTTTAAATATATTGAAAAAGATGAAAGAGGTGAACCAGTGGCGCCAGGTTCTCATTCTTTTCGCCGTGTAAATACTATGGTGATCGATTTAGATTCACATATAGATAAAGAGAAAAAAGGGAGATTTAATTTTAATTCATATGAAGAGACTTCTAGACATGTAGCAGCATCTCATGTGTTAAATAAAGTTAATGATGTTTTATATAATACTGGTTTAGATATTCAAGTACATACACAAAAAGCTTATGCAACTGGTGGTGGATTACAATTTGTATTAAAATTTAATAGAGCAGTTGAAAGAGTTGAAGCTGGTAAAGTATATGATTATATCAAATTTGCACTAATTAAAGCATCTGAAAAATTTGTAGTATATGGTTCAGACCATGCAGGTAATGTTAGTTCATGTTGGTTTGAATATGATAAATCTTCAGGTGATTTTACACACACCCAACGTTTAGCTGGTACTATCAATCCGAAACTAGAATATCAAAAAGCTTTTGCTGAAGAAATAAAAGAATTTTACAATGAAGATAAGTATGATGATGCAGTATTATCATTTCGTTCAACATTAATGGATAGCACATTAACTGATTCTAAAATAGATAGTCTTAAAAAAGCATTAATTGTTCAATCAATTACTTTTAAAAATAATTTTAAAATCACACAAGATGTTCCAAATATCAATATTGATAGAATATTATTAGATACTAGAGCAATTGCTCAAGCGAAGTCAGCAGTATCTGAAGGAAATAAACAACTTATTTCAAATGTTACTGATTCAAATATTTTAAAACAAATACCGGTTCAAGATCAAATATCATATATGGTTAAAGCAGCTGAATTGGAATTGTTACCAGATGCTAGTCGTAAATATAAAATGTATAAATGCCCATTTCATGAAGATGATAATGGATCATTTGCTATATATCAAAACGCTGAACCGGATGAAAATGGAAATTTTCCTTTAGGTGCAGTAGCGATTGTAAAAGATTTTCATGAAGATGGTAAAACATATAACTTAATCTCAATGTTAATTGATTTAGCGAAAGAAAAAGGTGAGGCAGCAGTTCATATCGAACGTGGTGGAGCATTAGTATCTCGCGAAGTTATATTAGCTGATCTTCAAGCAGAATTTCAAATTGAATTAAAAACAGCTGATCGTAAAACCATTCATAAAGAAGAGGTTGAAGGTGAAGTGATGGGAATCATTCATACTATTAATCAAGATGATTTTGTTTATTATCGTTTAGCTAATAAACAGCGAGCATGTATTATTAGATCATTTAAAGATGGTAAATCATCAGTCTTTGATGGTACTAGAATGTTATCTGATCATATATTAGCGAATCAGTTAGGTGTTCACGCAGCTGATATGGAATTACGCGCAGTATTTCACGAGAAATTTGTACAACACATTCTTATTGATGCTTTTGAAGAATTTCGTCCAGGGAAACCTTATACATATGAAATTGATTTTATTAAATATGTTAACTTATGGATTCCTGGTCAAGATTATCTTAAAATTCATGAACTTGCTGAATCAATTGAACAGATGGATTTAACATCAGCTCTCAAAATTATTGAAGAACGTTTACCAAATATCTGGTTCTATTTAAATCAAATTACACAAAAGGGTTCTATCGAATATTTCGTAAACTGGTTAATATGTGTGGGACAATTTAAAACAATGCCTGTGATTCCAGTAATCACTACTGTTCAAGGTACAGGTAAAGGTGTTTTTGTAACTCAACTTTTAGAGTACTATTTAAATCATAAATATGTTAACATTGTTAATTCTGAAAAAATAGCTAATAACTTTAATGCATTCATGGAATCTAGTTCTCTTATCGTTTTAGATGAGTCAGACTTTTCTAAGACACATGATGTTGATAATTTAAAAATGCTCTCTGGAAATCAATGGATTCAAATTGAAAAGAAAGGTGTTGATAGTGCTAAAGTAGAAAGACATTTCAATATGTTAATGCTTACAAATGGAGATACTCCATTATCACACCCTAGTAATGATCGCCGTATGACTTATTTTAGAGGTGATATATCATTAGCTGATTCAATTAAATATACAGAACATAAAAACATTAATGATCTTATATCCGCGATGCAGGATGAGCGTCAAGAGTTTTGGGCAATTTTATGTAAAACTGATTCTATTCTCGAATGGGAACAAATGAACTTAAAAGATAATCAATTCAATAAGCAGATCCTAATGATGCATCCTTTCGGGAAGTTAGTAATTAAAATCATTGAAGACGATTGGACAGATATTAGATTACAGATGAATGAAAACGCTGAAGATGCTATGGTAATACAGGCAAATTTAGAAATGGTAGATAATATTAAACATTCATTTGATACAACAGGTCAAATTGATTTAACATTGATTAATAAATATATTAAATCATTACCATTTAAATCATTTAAATCAGTTCTTCAATTTATTAAGACAAATGCTTTAGATTATAATGGTATAGAAATTTTAACTGATTCAGCATCTGTTAAAATTCGTATTGATAAAGAGAAGATTAAGAATCTTATTAAAATGTCTAATAATCTTGGAAATCTATTTCCAGAATATAATGATGAAAATATCGAGAATACTATTCATAATATATCAGCTGATGATAGAGAAGAAAAAGTTCAAATAATGACAAATAAGTTAAATGAAGTTGATATGGGGTTAACTCCACATACTGCTGATCCTCTAGGTATTCTTAAACCTCAAGCTCCAGGTACTGTTGTACAGTAGTATAACAAGGTCTGGAATTTTGAGTCCAGCAACAAATAAGAAATATAAAATAAAGGATTCCAGTTGTTAAAAGTTTTAAGTATTAATAAATTTATTAAATCAGAATCAGTATTAGAAGTTACAAACCGGAATTCTTTTAATAGAGACAATGTTCCTACTGATGATGGTTTATATTCTAACACTATCTTCGGAACATCTTCTGAAGAAATATCAAAAACATTTGGTTATATAAATTTAAAAACAAATGTTTTACATCCAGCAATTTTACAAGCGTTACAAAAAGTTTCACCACTTTTTAAAAGAATTGTATACTCAGATAAAAAAGTTAACTTAGTAAATGGTGAACTAATCGAATCAGATAATGGTAGTACAGGTATCGGATGGTTGTTTAATAATTGGAACAAAATAGATTTTGATAAATATAAAACTGAGAAAAATAAAGCAGTAATTGGACATTTCCAAAATACAAAAAGAGATGAATTATTTATCAGTAAATATTTAGTAGTTCCACCTAAGTTTCGCATGTTTACTCAGAATCATGGTATAACAATTGAAGATGAATTAACAATGTTATATAAGAATCTTTTAGGATTGACTACTATTGGTCAGCAAGAGAATGCATTAATGCAGGCAGTTTTAAAAACATCGAACAGAGAGCTTGAAATCCAAAAATCAGTTATCGAAATTTACGATTATTTTTTAAAGTTATTAGAAAAGAAAGAAGGTGCATTTAGAGCATCTCTTATATCTAAACGTATTGATAATAATGTACGATTAGTTGCAAATGCACGCCCAGATATACCATTCAATTGTGCTGGTCTACCGTGGCACGTGTTATTAAATGTTTTTGATGTTTTTGTTGTAGGATCGATTGGTAAATCAATTTTCTCAGAAGATTTTGCTAAACAGTTAAACGTTGAAGGATTATCACAATCAAAATTTGGAACACACTTTGATTACATTTATAGAAATGTTGACGCATATACTGATGCTAATCCAGGTAAACGTGAAATATGGGTAAAACTTTTAAAGGAAATGTTTGAGCATCATCCAAGCCTTAGAGTATTATTAAAGAGAGATCCGGCGTGGGATAAAAATTCATATCATGCTTTATCACCTGTTATAATACCAACAAATTCATATCATATTGTTGTTAATTCATTATTGTATAAACCTTTGGGTGGTGATTCATTTACAACATCTTTAACTTTAGATGTAAAAGATTCAATTGTATGTGAAGACAATATTGGTTCAATTAGAACAAAGACAATAGAATCATATTATTTAAGATCATTAGATAACATTTATAAATAAGGACCAAATCATGTCAGATTTAAAGGCAAAAATTTTTGTTGGAAAATCACAAAGATTATCATCAAAATTATCCGATGATCTAAAAAATCAAATAATTGAAGAGACATCTTTTTATCCATCAATCAATTTAAAAACTATTGATATAAAAGTTAGAGCATACATTATTAAAAATAATATAAAAGAAGATGATCTCAAATGCAAGCAACCTTTATGTGACAATTTTGTTAAATTTAATTCTCCGTCAAAAGGTTTTGGAACTTACTGTTCACCTAAATGTTCAAACACCTCAATTGAATTTATAAAGAGTCAAAAAGAAACAAATCTAAAAAAATATGGTCATGAATATAATTTTGCATCAGAAGACTCAATAAAAAAGAAAAAAGAAACAAATCTAAAAAAATATGGTCACACAAATATATTATGTTCTGATAAAGTTAAGCAGACAAATCTTGAAAAATTTGGTACAGAATATGCATCTCAATCGCATATGATAAAGGATAAAGTTAAGCAGACAAATCTTGAAAAATTTGGTACAGAATCGTTTCAACATAGTCATATAAAATCTTTTGATAATTGGTATAATGTTGATTTTATTAAATCTAATTTTTTAGATAGCAATAATCATATAATGGTACGTTCAATGATGGAATATTTTAATGTTTGTCAACCAGCGGTCCATAAAAAATTTAAAGAACTATCTATTGATTTTACTAAGCGGAAAGGCACTTCATTTGCAGAAACGGAAATACTCGCATTAATTCCAGATGCTATCCAAAGTGATAAAATATTTATTGGAAAAGAGTTGGATATATTATCGTATAAACATAAATTCGCAATTGAATATCATGGCCTTATGTTTCATAGCTATGGAATAAGCAAATATTCTATGTTTAATAGTCCAGTAGAAGACCGTAATAGACATGTTGTTAAATTGGACATGGTTGAACAAAAAGATTTTCAATTATATCAAATATTTGAAAATGAGTGGATATATAAAAGAAAAATATGGGAAAGTGTTATAAATTCTAAAATTGGGAACACTGTTAGAATTTTTGCAAGAAAGTGTGTTATAAAGGAAGTAAATGATTCAACAAACTTTGAATTGTTAAATCATTTACAAGGTCCAGGAAAATCATCAATACGGTTAGGTTTATATTATAATGATGAATTAGTTTCATTAATGACTTTTGGAAAATCACGTTATGATAAAAGGTATCAATATGAATTAATAAGATTCTGTTCAAAATTGAATACAACTGTTATTGGTGGTGCATCAAAATTATTAAAATATTTTGAAAGAAATTATGAGCCAGAAAGTATAATATCATACGCGAACAGACGATGGAGTAATGGTAATTTATATGAGGTTTTGGGATTTGAATACACACACACAACACCTCCAAATTATTTTTATTTTAAAGGTCTGAATCTCGAATCAAGAGTTAAATATCAGAAGCATAAATTAAAGAAATTGTTGAAACAATTTGATGATACTAAAACAGAAACATCAAATATGTTTCAAAATAATTTTAGAAAAATATTTGATGCCGGAAATAAAACATATATAAAAACATATATAAAGGAACTAACATGATTGGTGACAACTTAACATTTAATCAGGAGTTTGTATACCCTGAACATACTAAAAGACCTGAATGGGTAAATGTGCGATTGGATAAATTCTTTACAAGACTCAAACAAGACACTTCTAAAAATTTATCAGAATCTCTTCTAAGAGATTCTATTATAGATAACCTCGAAGATAATATTTTACATTCAAAAGTTAAAATTACTAAAACATTAACTAAAAAAACAATCTCGGAATTGATAAACAAAACGGATTCTGTAACTGATAATGGTATTGATTTTATGTGGTTTTATTATCTATTGATGCAAGCAGGTTTTACATTATCATCAGTTATTCCAAGTTCATTTCAACCTGAAGCGTTAACGCTTCCTAAGAAGTTTGTATCTGCAAAAAATGAAGCAGTTGATGTATATAAAAAATCTAAACAAACACCGGAAGATGCATTAAAACTACAAAAAGATATGACAAAGATTGCTAAAGAAGTACAATCATATTTTATTGAAAATAAAATTTATGTTGCTGATCTACTAGGTGATCAATCTGGAGCTAAAGGGGGCGTTGAACATATTCAATCCCTTCTTCTTGCTGTCGGATTATCTATTAATTCATTTGGTGAAATTAATGATGTTATTACTAATTCACACGTTGAGGGGATGACTCAGACAGAATTCTTTAATGGTAGTTCACAAGCAATTCAAGCATTATATGCTAAGAGTTCAGAAACTGCTAAGCCTGGTTATTTAGGTCGAAAATTATCAGCAATTGCTGAAAGAATAAAATTATCTAATTTAGAAGATTGTGGAACAAAGAAGTATCTTGAAATTAAAATTAGAGATAAAGATATGTTAAAATCATTTGAAGGTCGATATTATAGAACTAAAGTTGGAATAGAAATGCAACTCACAACTAAATCAGATGTTGTTGGTGAAACTGTTAAACTTAGATCTCCTTTATATTGTCATGCAAAAGATGGTATATGTCATCGATGCTATAATCCATTATTCATTTCAAAAATGAATTTACGAGCAGGTGATAATATTGGACTAATTGCTAGTACAGGATTAACCGGCTCACTTGTAAACCTTACGCTAAAGAAATCACATGTTGGTGTTGGACTAGATAAACAAGATGTTGATCTAAGGGATGAGATCGAAAATATGTTCTAAAACATATTTTCGGTAACAATAACAAATATTAAAATAAAACATAGGAATTATATTATGGCTAAAAGAAAAAAAGAAGAAACACCTGTTGAAGCTGTTGAAGAAGTAGTTGAGACACCTGTTGAAACTGTTGAAGAAGTAGTTGAGACACCTGTTGAAACTGTTGAAGAAGTAGTTGAGACACCTGTTGA
>Ga0256838_1000057_pt1 | contig 84995 bp, 110 predicted proteins | sample 4571419metaG_FD_185978 | JGI IMG/M metagenome (GOLD analysis project Ga0256838, IMG submission 185978) | Hydrothermal vent microbial communities from Guaymas Basin, Mexico - 4571-419 | ecosystem: Environmental > Aquatic > Marine > Hydrothermal vents | place: Mexico: Guaymas Basin | collected... | reverse complement strand
GATTACCAAATTGTTGAATATATCTCCTAAGCAAAGTAATAAATCAGGTTTTTCAACCTCTACAATCTCTGATAACCAGTACATTGAATTTAAGATACGATTTAACTCCTTTGTGAAGCGATTCTCTAGCCTATTCCAAGGAATAAATGACCCTTTCTCCCTAAAATGAATATCAGAATAATAAAGAACTTTCATTATTCTCCCTCCATTGCTAATTCTTGAAACTTTTTAGCTAAATAATCAACTACCTTCTTGTCAAACCACTCAAAGAACTCCAAAGCTTTACATCTAGAAGGGAGAAACTCTAAGTAAGGATCTTTATGTAAATGAGGAGAAGCATAAGGTCTATTAGCCACCCATAAGATAAAATCAAACCCTTTAAACTTAACCTTATATCCATCATAAAACTCTATTTCAGGATCTGCTTTAATTAGAAGATCAACTAAACCATCCATAAATTTAGAAGAAGGAAAATTCCTTATCCAAATGCTAGGAGTAAGGAGAATCTTGATTAGACATTTAATTTTCTTCATAACCACCCCTTTCAAATTAAAAAGTAAAAAATCGGATTGGCTCTAAAGAGCCAATCCTAAATCTTTAGTTAACTTTTTCCTAATCTTCAACCACTTATCTCTACCATCTTTATACTTCCACTTACCTATTTCAGTTAACACCTTTGCTAAGAATAGAGGTTCAAACTTCCTATTCTTCCAAGTCCCCTTATTAGTTTGTTTTTCCATATACTCTAACACTTCAGGACTTGGATTAAAATATTCTTCAAAGAAAATTCTTGTCCCTTCATCTTGAGTTTCAGCCCAAGCCATTATTTTATCAATCAATTCCTTACCAATAGCATAGGTTTCTGGATTAATAAATTTAACCACTGGAATTGGAGACTTGCTAACATTAGTATAGGGCGATAATACTTGTTCTATAAAGGAAAGTTGACTTTCAGGTTCTACCACTTCTGAAAGAGGTACTTCTTTAGGTTGAGAATTTAGTAAGTCTTTTATATGGTTGTGTAAAGCAGTTTTGATATACTTCCATCTCTGGGATTCAGGTAAAATTCTAACTTGTGGAGAGTTAAGAAGTTCCAAACCTTTTAAAAATAATTCTTGATAAAGTTCATCATAGTCTAATTCTTTAGGCTTTTTCTGCAAAAATTTATGAACATGGCTCTCAAGAGATACAGCATAAACTTCTTGTTCTGATATTTCAGGGAGTCCAAAAGACTTTAAAACATCGTTAACTTCACTAATATTATTGCATTGTTTGATATGCTGAACAACTTTTTCAGATATTGATATTGGAACTGATAACCATTTTTTGAAATTATTTGAGAAGCAAATAACAATTCTTTGCTTTCCTCTTCTTACTCCTCTTTTTTGAACTTTAATCATCCTAACCTCCTCCTAAGTCAATTAGAACAAACCCTTACAACTAGTTGTGAGGTTGAGAAATGAATTTTTCATTCTTCAGGAATGAAATCTACTTCTGCTGTTGGGTCTTCACACTCAATATCTTCATTTTCAGATTCAGATCTATCATAATCCAACCCATCTCCAACTTCTAAAATAACTTCAACAGGTTGTTCTTCTCCCCATTCACCATCCCACCAAACAAAACAACCTATTGTCTTTCCAGAAACACCAACAAGCGGTTCAGGATCACCATTCAGATCCCTTCCACGATGGAAATAGAATATATCCCAACCATATTCTTTTAGTACTTTGCGAAGAGGAGGAAGAGGATTGATACCAAGTTTATAACAGCCAAGAATGTAATTTTCAAGTTCTTCTTTACTTTTAATACCAAAATGGTCAAGAAGTAATTGAATTGGATTCTTGTGATAAAAATCTTCTTTCTGCTTTTCTAACTCTTTAGCTATCACTTCTGTTTTATCAATAAGACCTAAAACTTTTTGAAGCTCTCTTTCATCAATATAACCATCTTGATAAGCCTTTTTAACTAACTCCCTTGCTCCATCAGGGGAAATTTCGTAGTCGTTCCATAACGGATGAGATACACACCTACAAGTTCCCATTCCTAAATCAATTGATGAATAACAGTTCAGCTCTTCAACCAAAATTTTACCTTCTTCAGGGTAAATGTAGAGAGCTTTGTCAACGACTTCTTCCCCATACATATTTTTTACTGTGCTGAGGATTACCTCTTTCATCTCTTCCTCCCTAACCAGTTTTGTTTCCTTACCTATAATTATAGGCCTTTTTCAAGAGAAGGCAAGTGGTTTTCTTACAAAGTAGGTAAATTTCCTACCTACTACCAAATTTTAACCCTCCATACTTCTTTCTTAGGGGAGTAAATAAACTGATCAAGACTGGGTTCATTAAATTCTTCTTCACCTATCTTTTCATATTCAAAATTATAATTCATTTTCATTAACTGTTTAAACATCAATAAATCTCTTACAAACCCTGTTCCTTCTAGTTCAAGGTAATCTGGAGTAACTACTTTCCTCTCCCATTCTATTCCTCCAAACCAGCTTCCATCTCCCATAGTAGCATCTATCCTAATAGGACAAGTTAACCACTCATATTTTTTCATAGGTATTATTTCAGCATTTTTAATCACAAGGTTAAAAACTGTAATTAACTCTCCAGGATAAACATCTATAACAATAGCATCGTGAACAGTTCCTATAAGAACAGACTTCAGATTTAATTTTTTCATATTCTCCCAGAGTCTAACTGCACTAGTAGTAGTTAAATCAGAAGCTGAGGATTGAACAGGATAGTTAACAGCTTTACGCTTGGCTTCCTCTTTCTTCCACTTATCAGATTCAAAAGCCATTGGAACTGGAATAATTCTATTGAATGCTGTTACAACAAAACCATTTTGTAAGACAAACCTGTGCTGATTCTCTATCCATTTTCTAAGATTGGAGTAACCTCCAAATAGATTATCCATCCATTGCTGAGCTTCCTCTAAGCTAATGTTGAAATCCTCAGCTAAGGACTTAGCTGTTTTACCATAAAGGATTCCAAACACAACAGTTTTAGCAATCTTCCTTTCTTGCTTAGTAATCTCTTCCATAGGCTTATTAAATATCATAGAAGCAGTTCTTTTATGAACATCTACCCCTTGCTTATAAGCCTCTATGAGTTTAGTTTCATTGGAAAGACTTGAGGCAATTCTAACCTCTAACTGAGAATAGTCAAAGCTAACTATAAGTCCTCCTTTATCTTTCCATCTACTAACAAACATTCTCTTAATGTCGGACTTTGATGCAACAGTATGCCATCCTGATGACCATCTACCTGTTATTGTTCCTGCTATGTTGAATTCAGGATGATACATCCCTAGGTCGTCTATACTACTTATAAATCCATCTATGTAGGTTGACTTTAATTTTTTAAAAAGTTTTATTCTGTAAAACAATTCTATAAATCGTTTTTCTTCTGAACCTTCTGGAAGAGAGGAGAGATATATGTTAATAGCATTCTTACCTAAAGAAGGCTGTCCTTTTTGAGTTGTTTCTACTACAGGTAATTGGTAGACTTTAAATGCTACCTCCTTTTGATGTTTTTGAGAAGAAGGATTAAACCAAGATACTTTTCTTAGTTCTTTCCATTCCTTAATTTTGGGTAATTCCTGTAACTCTTTTTCAGCTCTTTCTATTTCAGACTGATATTTATAGTCAAGAAAATCTCTAACTTGTTTATCTACCTTAACTCCTTTTATTTCAGATTCAGCTATCATAATTGTAGCCTTATTAAGAGCTCCCCTAATCTCGTCACAGTTAAATACTTTAACTCTCTCAGAAAGCACTAAATAAATCTCTTTAGTAAAGAGAATATCAAATCCAGCATACTTAATTAGTAAAGAAGTTGGAATATTTCCATAATGTCTATCTTTCCTTAGACGATACCTTGACTTTAAATATTCCTTAACTTCTTCATCCCATCTACCATCTAAACCTAATACCTTAACAGCTATGTCTTTAAGTTGTAAAGTCTCTCCAAGTTGAACCTTGTTAAATACAAAATGAGCTAAGAACAGAGTATCATCTTTCACCTTAACTTTAGTTAAATCTACTCCTGCTTTAGTTACCATAAACTTTAAGTCAAACTTTATGTTGTGTCCTATTACAGGAATTTTCTCAAGAAGCTCTTTAGTAAGCTTAAGAATCTTAGCTGAGTAGGAGGGATTAGGTAAAACTTCCAACTTCTCATACTTGTCTCCTGGAAGAGGGTCTTTATTGTAAAGAGGTATTACATATCCATAAGGGTCATTGGGGAAGGAGAAGGTTAACATAATAACATCATTCTTGAAAGGATCAAATCCAGTAGTTTCTATGTCAAAACAGAACCACTCAGGATTTTCTTCTAATTTGCTTTGTAAGAGGTTAACAACTTCTTGGTTAACTAGAACTTTGATTAAGTTTTCCCACTCCACTTGTCTATTGTCTAGTACCTTACCAAATACTGATATAAACTTCTGCTTCCACTTAGGATTCCTCAAGATAGAAGCAGGATGGAAGTTAGGTATAACCTTAAATCCTTTCCACTCTAGTTCTTTACCAGCTAACTCAGAAATCTTACCTTTTATACCTAATCCTTTCAAAGCAGTGTTACCTAAAGGCATTATAACTACATCTTTGCCTTTAAACTTTTCAAGCTCTTCCAACAAGTAGGGTAAACAGCACTCAATTTCCTTATCAGTAGGAGGTCTAACTCCCTTACTATGGTTAAAAGGATCAACATAAGGACAACACTTAACTACATTAGTTATGTAGCAAACTTCCTCAAACTTCTTATTGAAGAGCCTAAATACCTCTTCCAATAATTTACCTGACTTACCTACAAAAGGTTTCCCTTCAAGGTCTTCTGTTTTTCCAGGGGCTTCTCCTAGTATTATAATATTAGGATTTTCTAAATTACCTCTTGGTTTAACAAAATGAGATTTACATTGTTTATAAAGCTTACAAGTTTCGCATCTGGAGTTCATCTTATCCCTCACTTTACTTACAATTTATCAGATAGATAATTATTGCTTAAAGCAATACCTTCTTGAAACTTCTACTATTTCAACATTTCTAGAAAGTCTTATAAATTTTCCTTCAACATCTTCAAACTGCCAACCATCACTATTCTGCATTGTATTAGGGTACTCTGTATAATACTCAGCCACAACTTTTCCTCCAGAGTATAATCTTACTCTAAAACAAGAGTTACCAATATTTCTACTAATATCAGCAAAGCGATTAGAACAAGACTTTGGAACACATGAACAAGAGTAAGAAGTTGCTACCCCTATTAGGGTTAGGAATACCAAAAGATATTTCCTCATTCTATACCCTCCTAAATTTCATCATGCTTTATTCCTAATATTACTATATTACTTTTGTTAACAAACTTCACTTTACTTAAGTTCAACTAAATAACTCTTTTCACCATTCTTAACATAAAACCTTCTGTCATCATACATACCAAACTTCCACTTCTCATTAAGAGGTAAATTAATTTCAACCTCTTTCAACCCTTCCTTCAAGGAATTAGCAATCCAAACCTCAATGTTAGAGAAATACTTAGCTATTACTAGAGGATTCCCTGTAATAGCTCTATATCCTTGCATAATAGTAGAAAGCACTTTCTCAGCAGGTAAAATTTGTACAATCTTTCTCATTGAACCTCCCCCATGTACATAATTTCTAGCTTCCTTTTTAGTGGAATTCTTACTCCACTCTTACCTCTCCTGTTAAATCCAAGATAGAAGAAACCTTCCTCAGAACCAGTTTTAAAGTTTAATGAACTAATACTCCAACTTCTGTGAGCTTTCCTTGCTGAGTGTGCAAGGTCGTTAGGCTCTATTGCCTCTCCTTTATCAGGTTTAGACCAAGCATCTCTCACTGGTTGGGAGAAAGTTAGGATGGGAACATCCCACTTTACAGCTAATCTGATTAAATCTGAGTAAATATCTCCTGAGTCCTCATATAAGCTATCTTTACTACCTGATGAAGGTAGTAAACAATCGTCGTAGTCTATAATTATGAAGTCAGGTTTCCATTCTCTTACTACCTTTTGCCTAGTTAACCAACTGTGAATTTCCATAGCTGAAGCAGACTTTTCAGGATAGTAGAGCACAAAGAGATAATCTTTCAAAACTTGATTATAAATCCTTTCCTTAAGCAAGTTCCACTCATCCTCTTCCATTTTAAGTATATCTGTATAGCTAATACTAGCTATTCTTTGAACATACCTCATAAGTACTTCATAGTGGGTTAGCTCTAGAGTAACATGTAAAACCCTCTTACCTAATAAAACATTAATAGCTCCTACATTAACTCCTAGAGCAGATTTACCAGCCTTAGGAGGAGCTTGAACTACATGTATCTCTCCTGGAGCAAACCCTCCATAAAAAATGTTGTCTAAGGTGGGAAAACCTGTTGAAACTAGTACACTAGGAGAATACCTTTTTATTAGCTCCTCTCTAACTAAATCTAAATCTCCCAAATTGACAGCATTACTAGTAGAGGCTCCTATACTGCTTATATATTCAAATTTTTCTAATACAAAACCTACTTTTCCTTCCATAACCAATCTTGGAATATCAGATAGAAAACTTTTTACTTCTACTTCTTTAAGGAAGTAGATTACCCTTTCCTTTACATAGGAAACATCTACAGACTCTTTGAAGAGTCTTTTAGCCTCTAAAATAATTTCTCTCTGCTTTTCATCATCTAATCCAACTTGAACTAAGTAGTTAGTTATCTCTAACAGATATTGCTTAGGTTGGAAGTTCTCATCAGGAGATAAACTTTGAAGAACTTGGAAGAACAAGTTGTAAGGAGGCTCAAACATTTCTTGGCTTAAGAGCATTAAAAAGTCTAGCCTAAAGAGAGGGTCTTGAACTAAAGCACAAAGAACCTGAAATTGGAACTCCTTAGAATAAAGCTTGGGTTTTTCATTCATCCTGAACCTCTTTGTTGGTTGTTTATTACCAAACCTTTAAATCATCTTTTATCTGGTCTCTCCAACTGAGAATACAGGTTAAATTTTTATCGCTTAAACATCTCAATAACTTCGTCATCTTAGTCTTAACGATGTTAATAACTTCATTATCACTCCTAACTGGTTCAATTGGATATTCAGACTTCCAGTAGAAAATTTCTTCCTTAATATCCTCCTCAATTCTATCTAAACCATACCAATCGTACAATTTTCCATAAGAGATATTAGAGCTACTCCTTTTAAGTTTCTTCAAAATGTCTTTAGCCCAAACTGTAATATCTTTGATGTGTTTTCTCTTATCATCATCTTTCTCAAAGAGGTACAACTTAACCGTATGGCTTAATATCTGATCCCATAACCCTTGAGTTTGCTTTTTAATCTGATTAGCTTCTTCTAACTGGTCTAACAAATCTAACAGCTCTCTTATTAGTTCCATCTATACCTCCTTCCAACAATTACTACAAATCCACTAACTTGGATAATAAACTCTTGAACCCATATTTACCAAATAACTTAGTAGCTAACATTAAGTCTTTCTTAGTGAAGTCTAACTGAGTATCAATATCAGCTAAGTCAACATACCTGAAGTCAATCAGCTTTAGGTTTCTTTCTACTATGTCTAAACTATCTAATACCCTCCTAGCCCAAGTTTCCTTCCTCTGTTTAACTAAACTCTCCAAGTTGGAAATTTCAGGCTCCAAGTTTAGCTTAAACATCTCCTTAACAATCTGGGTAGCCCTCTTATCTCCTATTCCTCTAACTCCAGGAATGTTGTCTGAAGAGTCTCCCATTAGAGCTTTTTTTAAAGCTAGGTATTTAGGATGATAACCATATTTTTCTATAAAGTCCTGCTCAGATGTATAGTACTCTCCTTTCATAGGCCTGTGAACTTTAACAGACCATTGTAATAATTGAAGATAATCCTCATCATCAGTATGGACTGTTGACTTACTCTGATAGAACTTAGTAGTAAGCCAATAGATAATATCATCAGCCTCTTGTTCTGAAATTTGAACCACAGCTATACCTAAAGCAGGTAAAATCTCTTTTAGAATTTTCTGAGTAGTAGAAAACTGTTGTCTAAACTCATCGTCGTGCTTTTCCTTAACTTTATAGGTTTCTAGTAGTAGCTTTCTCCTCTTAGAATGACCTCCATCAAAAACTACTACCATATTAGATAAATTTCCAATAGAAAAGAGAGTTCTAAGAAAGATGTAAGCTCCTCCTGTAAAAATGTTGTTGTAAGTTAATCCTTGACCTTTATGAATAGAACGATGCATAAGGTAGTTACCGTCTATAAAGTGGTAATGGTTATTCATTTATGACTTCCTCCTTTAAAACATTGGTTTCATAGTATTCTTTTAAAGTTTTGTAAATAGTTTCAAAGGAAGGTTCTAAGTTATCTAACAACTCCATCATAATTTCATTGTCTTCTTTACCATTCCAATCCTTAATATACTTACCTTCCTTATAGCCAAAATCCTTCCTGAGTTGATTTAAAGCATTCTTACCTAAGTAAAGCTTCAATAACATTTCAATAGACATACCAGCAGTCCTAACCATCTCAAAGAAAGTTCCAAAATACAGGTCTAAATAGACTTTGTCTTTATGAGTTGTAAAGAGTCCTATTTCAAATAACATTTCTCTATAAAGCTTCATTAGAGTTCTGGGATTAAGGGAATAGGTAGTAGGTTCTTTGGTAGCTTGGAAGTGAATGTAATGAGCTAAATCTTCCTTATCCACTCCTACTAAATATGCTCCTTGTATAGCAAAGGAAAGGAGAAAGTGGAAAATATCAACTAACTCCAACCTAACATTATTTATGTCTATTTCGGATTGCTTTTTCCACCAAGCCCAAGGAAGGCTATCCATAAGCTCAGCAAACTCTTGATTAGTAGCTATTACCCAATCTTCCAAAACCCTGTTAGTTTTCCAGTTAGGATCAATATTGGAATTGAGCTTATCTTGTAATTCTATTGCTTCCTTAAATAGTTTTACCATTGTTTACCTCCTATTCAACTTTTAACCCAGCAGAAGTAAAGAGTTCAGTAGTTTGATCAGATAACCATGATGTCATCTTAACCTTTTCAACTTGAAAGTTCTTTAATGTAGGAATTAGAATCTGAACAGTGAACTACTCCGCCCTTACGGACGGAGCTTCTGAGGGAGTTTGGTAGGTTATCCCTACCCTTATCCCTCTGGGCGGGTTCACGCCACCCTCTACTCCTATCCCTGCAAAAAGCAGGGACTCGGAGATACCTTTGCTTAACTTGTAGATTCTTATCTTGACCACTTTTTTGAGTCCCGTTACAAGGTCAAACCACTTCTTCTTGAACTTCCTTAAAATATTCCTCGCCCCATTGACATCTGCATTGATGAATCCTTTAAATGGGGATAGGAATAGTCCTCTCTTTACCCTCCTTCCGTTACCTTTGCTTTCTTTTGTTACTCCTGCTTTACTGTCACAAGAGTCAGTAACGGAAGTATAGCTCTCGTCTATCAGCTTAACCTCTATTCCCACTTCTCTGAGCTTGTAGGTTAGGAATTCTGTTACTTTCCCATGAGGTAATAGCTTGAACATCTGATTCACAAGGTCAGGTAAGTTGCTCTCTTTGTTCTTTGACTCTTGGACATTTCCTATTACTACCGTCTTTACTTTGTTCCTGAGTGCAAGTTCTTTTATTAGGTTGCTAACTTTGTGAGCGTAGTCCCTCAATAAGTTCTTTACGCTCTTCCAAAGCCTGTGGAGCTTCTTTTCTACTTGAACAGTTGGTAGCCCTTTATTCTTAAGATTGTCCAGCCTTCTTTGCAGGTTAGCTATCTTTTTGAGCTTCCTCCTGAGTAAAGTCTTTAATCCTCTTCCATCTATGATGTAGGAAATTGGATTCCCTTCTATTACACAGGTCGCAAAGTTTGAAATTCCGTAGTCTATCGCTAATACCTTGTCTCCTTTAGCTTCAACTTTAGGAACTTCTTTCTCATACACTACTACTAGCTTAAAGCTTATATGACCGTAGGCTTTATATGGAACTACTTGAACATTGAGAACTTTAAACTTTTCTAAACCTTTATACCTCGTTTCTATCCACAGGTATTTAGGGGAAAATCCAAACTTTTTGAGTAAATACTCTTTCAAGCTCTTTGAAAGTGAGAGTCTTATCCTACTTCCTTCAACCTTGAATCCTGTTTTGTCCCAAGTTACTACTCTGTGAGGAATTTTAGAACTTACATAGTTTGGTGGTTTAACCGTTTTTACTCCTTTCTTTTTGAATTTTTCAGGACTTTCTAAAAACTTGAAAAAGTTCTTCCATCCTCTTGACAGTTCGTCAAGGACTATCTGAGCAGAGCGGGACTGTAAGGAGCGTAGGTGCAAGGATATGTCTTTGAGTTTGTTGTATAGGTCTCTGTAATCTGGTTTTGCTAATCTGTTCTTTACGAGGTAGTTTGCTTGATTCCAGAGCTTTCCAGCATGGTAGGTGAGGTGTCCAAGTATTATCTGCTGTTCTTCTGTTAAATTGTTTAATTCAAAAACTATTGCTCTTTTCATCTCCATAGTTATAATTTATACCTATAATTATTTAATTTCAAGGTATTTACCTGCGGGCTTTCATCCCCTCCCTTACGGAAGGGGTCTTCCCACCCGCAAAAGATAAACTCTTTCCCTTTAATCTTTCCTACTGATCTTGGAACAAAAGAAACTTCATTAATAACATCATAACCATCTCCTACTCCAACTACTTCAGAACTTTTTTCAAAATCGTTGCTAACAAAAATACGATAAACAACTTGGTTATCAAGTGAATCAAACCCTTTCTCTACTCCTACCATAGCAAAGTACTTCCAATTCATACCTAACCCTCCTTTATGTACTTTTCTATAAAAGAAGTTATTAAACTGTCAACTTTAAAGCTCAAAACCTCTTTCTCTTTGGTTAAAAGAGGTAAAAGAGCAATAAGAATAGGAAAATACTTAACAGGGTATATCTGAGCCCTACCAAAAACATTGGTAAGGATTTTACCTGTTTTATTTTCACGAACTATTAAGATAAACCCATCATAAATAACTTCATCTCCATTCTCACCTTTAACAACAACTCCCTTTTCTTTATCCCACCTAGCCCAACGATCTTCTCTTAATTGTTTACCTTCTAGTTCAAGTTCACCCTTTTCCAACACCTTACCATCTTCAATAATACCCCAACAACATCCTCTTTCAGACACTCCTATATGTAGTTCTTTCATCTAATCCTCCTCTTCAACTGTTTTAACTTTTAAAACATTTTGATATATTCCTTTAATACTTGCCTTTTCTTGGAATTAGAACTACAATATATTATAACCTCATATAGAGGTGAAAGATTGTTACTAACACTAAGCATTAAGTCAAAGAAAAGAAGTGTTATAAATAAACTGGAAAAGGCTTCCAAAACATTTCAACATTTCAAGAACCTCCTCTACCTTTGTGCTATTGAATATTTTGCTAATACCAGAGATATTAAACCTTTTACCCAAGTTAGTTTCCTTGGGAAGTTTGTTAAATGTGAAGTTGAACTACCTTACGAGAATGAATCCATCAAGAAATGGAAAGAAGAACTTAGACAACTATGGCAAGAGAAAATAGGGAGTGATACTGTTAAAATGCTAATCAATGTAATAGCAAGGGAGTATAAGGCAGTTCTTTCTTTATGGAAATTAAACCAGAAAGCCAATTTACCAACTCCTAAGAAATTAGACTCTCTTTACTCCTTTACCATTGAAACCAATCCAAATATGGTAGTTGATAAGAGAAAACTTAAAAGCAAAAAGAAGTCCAATCACATAGTAGTAAGAATTGGAAAAGCTTTTGGTGCAGTTAGAATCAAAATTCCTAAATCCTTAAACTTTAGTGGACATCTCAAAATCAGATGGAATAAAGATCAGGATGTAGAGTTTCTAATCAACTATGAAGTTGATGTTGAAAAGGTTAACCTCAATAAAAGCTACTTCCTATCAATTGACTTAGGAATCAAGAACTTACTAACAGTTATTTCCAACAAAGAAAACATTAGATCTTTCATAATTGATGGTAACCCAGTCAAATCCTTTAACCAATGGGTAAACAAGCTCTCAGCCAAATTACAATCAGAAGGAAAAGAAAGAGAGCATAAGTTATTGTGGAATTACAGGAATAAACGATTAAAGCATTTCTTCAGCTCAGTAGCTAACTTCCTCATTAGCCTATGTTTACAAGAAGGAATAGGAACAATAGTAATATCAAAATCTCTGACTGAAGAGTATCAGAGAAAAGGGAATAAAGGTAAAAAGTTCAATCAAACTTTTAGAAGTATCCCTTTTGGTAAGCTAATTAATACCTTGAAATACAAATGTGAATTAGCAGGTATCAAGTTTAAGATAGTTGACGAAAGTTATACTTCCAAGACATCTTCAATCTCTGGTAACATAGAGATTATAAAAGATAAAGCTAAAGATAAGATTACTGAGCAAGATTTAAAGGGATTACAACTCAACGGTAAACGAATCAAAAGAGGTCTTTTCAAAGACCTGAAACTCAATAAGGTCTTTAATGCTGACTTAAATGGAGCTTTAAACATTGCTATCAAAGCATTAGGTAAAAATGTTAGAAAAAGTTTCCTAAAGTTAAGAAACTGGTTAAGTAAACTTTGTAACCCAGTCAGGATAAACTTGTTTAGAAAGTATTCCCTGAGTTCCCTTTTAAAGGGAATAAGGGATAGTAAGTCTTACTACCTAAATGGTAGTAGCGAAGGACATCTGCTAACTATTACTAATAAAAACTAACTGTTAGCAGATGTCCTTTATTCGTTTAATTCCTCTAAAACTTCAAATCCTTCTGCTTTCAGCATTTCAATCTGAAATTGGGAAGCTTCTACCACAACTCCATTAGGAGTGCTCTCTAATACTTGGTAAACATTTTTCTTAATCTTCCCTAAGTCTAACAAAGGTTGATTAGTCTTTACTAAAACCTTTTTCCTAGTACTCATATTGACCTCCTGAGGAAGGGTTTTAACAGCTTTGATACTAATGTATGAAGATAAAACTTATCCATAATACTCATCGTTATCCTCCTGATTTGATTAGAATTCAATATCATCTATTTCATCTTCTTCATTTTTTAGGTTACCTTCTTGATCCAACTCCTTAACTAACTCTAAATCCTTTTCTAAAACCTCAACAAACTTATCAAAAGTTACTCTTCCACTACCATTACAGTAGTTACACTTAGTTTCGCTAAGAGGATTCCCAATTGAATCAAATCCATGAACTATAAACCCATACCCTCCACAAACAGGACAGTAAGTAGAACCTTTCTTATAAGCTTCTAAGAGAAGCTTTAAAGCATTAGCTACCCCTTTATTCCTTAAAGGAAAAGGATATACTCCATACATATCAACCCTCCTAACTTACCTTTCTACTAAACTAAACAGGTTTGAGTTAGAAATTCAGGCTGGAATAAGAGAGTTGATAAATAATCCTTCTTCAGAGCTAATTCTAGGTAATAGGGGAACCTACTTCCAATAGAGTCTACATCATAACCTTGTGGGAGTAATACTGGATAAACCTTACAACCCTTAACTAGGAATTTCCAAATGTTCTTTTGCCACTCCTTAACAGTTAAATCAGGGTCTAGTGCTAGGTAAACTGTTTTAACTCCATTTTCTACCATAATGTTAACTTGCTCTTCTGTTATTTCTTTGCCTAAAGTAGCTACGCTGTATATTCCAGTAGTCCTTTTAGCATTGATTACATCAAATATACCTTCACAAACTATAATTTCAGAAGTTTTGAAAGTTTTACTAGGAAACAGCTTATCTCTACGATTACCTTTAGAGTTGAGATATTTAGGCTCTTGGTTGGTATAAGTCCTACCTACTAAGTAAATAACTTGACCATTCTCAAAGAATGGAAATAAAACCCTACCCTTCCACTTCCTTATAGTTCTGTTATCAACTTGATAAGACTTACCTACTCTTATCTGATACTCCTCTATCTCAGAGTCATTTAGATTTCTACTCTTAAGGTAGTTGTAAGCTATTGGAGTAAGAGTTTTACTAACTGGGTAGGAGATAATATCCAGGTCTAATACTTCCTGAACTTGAGATGTTTCAGGTAAATGGAAAGGTTTGTCAAAGTAGCTTAAAGCTTCCTTTATAATCTCATCCCAATCGCTCTCAAGTAGATTAGGACTTTTACCTGTTAAGATTCTTATAAGTTGAGTTAAGGTTCTAAACTTACCAGATTTACCACATCTAAAGCAATGGAACACCTTCTTCTTTAAGTGAATGTATAAGTGGTACTTAGTATCAGGAGTTTTACCTAACTTCTCACAGAAAGGACAACAAATTTGGATTTCGTTTGGGTCAGAGGGTTTAACTTTGTAGTCAAATGGGAAGTTCTTAAGAATCATTACCACCCTCTTCTCTAAAAGAGTCATCTAAAAGGTATTTTAACATCCTAAGATGAATTAACATTTCAAAAGTTTCTAATCTTTGTATGTAATCATCTCGTTCTGAGTCAAAATCTCTTATCTCACTCTTAAATTCATTCTTTTCTTCTTTATTTAGAAAGGTTTTAATCCTATCAATTAGTCTTCTTAACATCGTCTTTACCTTCCTCCAATAAGAGAGTGATCTACTTCCTTAACTTCCACATTCGGAGTTTTCCTTTCTTTATCAAATTCCACTTCTCCTAACTTGTCTATTAACAATCCTCTTACTTCAAGGTAAATATGTTCTCCAAAACCATCAAACTCTACTTTCACAGCATCATAGTAATCTCTATGTTCCTTGCAATCTTCTGGATTATCTTTACAAGAACAATCATTGCAAAATCTAAACTCAGCAAACTTGATAAACCTTCCTGCTTTGATTATTTTACCACAACCCTTCATCTCTTACCTCTTCTAACTAGTTCAATGGTTGCTACTTCATTGTTCTCCACTCCTAACAATCTAAATATTGAAAAGCAACAAAGACATCTAAATATTTCTCCTATTTCGTATTCTGGATCACCGTAGAAAGTGTAGACCCATCTTCCTTTACAGATTGGACAACAAAAGTAATTATCCGCAGATTCTAATGATTCATCTGACTCTACTGTAACAAGCCAATCAACTTTGTAAATTGATCTCATTTTAACCTCTTTAATCATCTTCTAAGCAGAGCCATTCAGGAAATTCGTCATCATAAACAGGTTGACCTTTATGGTAAGGACAATCTTTGTTACAACAATAAAGAAAATAATCTCTACCTTTAGAACTATCATTAGTAAATATTACAGAACTCCCACAATAACTACAGTGACATTCTTTTCCTACCCAAGCTTTGACTCTTGTCTCCATTACAACCTCCTTAAATTCTTTTATAAGTCTCAAGAGCACTAACTATATCATCAATTACTTGTATGCTAATTTGTTCTTTCAATTTCTCAGTAACATATTCTGTTATCTTTTTCTCTATTCCTTTCTCAAATTGTTCTGAATTCAGAATGTGATCAATTATTCCCTTTTGTAAGGGTTCACTAAATACTTCTTTCCAAACATTTCGTATTTCTGTTTGACTATTAGAATCTGGAAGAGAGACGATTAAATCTTTTGAGTATTCTGCTGAATCAACCCCCTTAAAATTTTCCTTATTTAAAAGAGTTTCCAATATTTGGAAATTTCCTCCTCTAGAAGAATCAGACTCTTTCAACTCTACTTCATACCAAGTATTACAACCATCACATTTAAACTTGTTGTGTTTATGAATGTACTTCATTTTACCTCCACACTTAGGACATTCTTTAAAGAGAATGAACTCTCTCTTGTAGTCACAATTATCACAAGCTATGAAAGGCATACCATTTTCAAATGAAAACTTAACTGATAAAGAATTACCACACTGAGGACAAAAATCAGGGATATAAACCATGTTGGTAGTAAGTACTGGAACTAACATATCTAACCCTCCTTTAGATATCTTTGTTTAAACCTTTCAAAATCATCTGAATACTCTTCAATTAGTTTAAGTAGCTCTTGATCCTTCTTGTTAAATTCACCATCGTAAATAACCTTATCCCTATCACTTACTATTAGAATTTTGAACACCCACTTTCCTCTTATCAATTCCCAGTAAGGGATACATGGCATAACCCACCTCACAAAAGAGGATATAACTTATTGTAAAATATTGATATTGAAGAATACCTTTTATCTCCCAAAGGTAAGAAGTTTTCGTAGTAGTAAACCTTACCCTCCCTATACAAAAAAGGTTGATTATCCCAGATTTGGTTATCTAACCAATTTTCTAAATCTTGTTGAGATTGGAACACTAGAGTAGGGAATAGGAAAATGTCCTTATTCCAAATGGTTTGAACAATTAAAGGATCATCTCTATCTTGTTCTAACCTCCTTCTAGAATCTAACTGTCCTACCCAAAATAAACCTACTTGGTAAGGAAATTCAGGTATAGAAGATAGAGCTTCCAAGTTATGGTTTCTGTAATGCAAAAGAGTTATTACCCTTTCCTTAACAGTTTCCTTTAGATATTGAACATACCTGTTAAGTTCCTCAACTTGAAGAGTTTTAAGCTTTTCTGCTACACTTTTAGGAATTAGCTCTAGTAAGCTAAACATCTTTGTTTACCTCTCCATAAACTTCTATTACCTTCTTCTTAAATTCAACTGAATTATCTATCTCTTCAATAGCTTGTTCTTGGTAAAGTTTCTTCCTTTTCTTATACTGAGCATAAAGGTAAACATGACCAATATCTTTGAAGTCAACTAGAAAGCTAACTCCTGTAGAACCTTTCCTAGCTCCTCTACCTATTCTTTGTTTCAGCTTGATAGAAGACTTGCCTGCTCCAGCCATTATAACTGCTCCAACTTCAGGCAAGTCAACTCCTTCATCCATAACTTGGGAAGCTATAATCGTTAAAATTTCTCCATTCTCTACTTTCCTTTTTAGCTCTGAGTAATCTATCTCTCCTATGTTAACCAGTCCTCTATGCTCACAGATATAACACTCTCCTCCTCCAAATATACAAACTGATTTGTCATCATTAAGCATGTTAAGTAGTTTTTTACCATGAGCTAACCTTTGAACCAATACTAAAGTTGGAACTCTCCACTCTTGGAAAAACCTAATCCATTCAATAATCTTCTCATTACGCTCTTTGTTCTCTACTATATATTTCTCATAAACAGAATTCCAATTAGTAGGAAATTGACTAAATTGACCAGAAAGCTTTTCAAAATAAACATACATTCGTGATATTAATCCAGCTTTAGCAAGATAAGGAAAAGTTACTCTATAAATTATTCCTCCTGAAATAGCCTGAATAATAGCATCACCAAAATTAGTCTCAACTGATTCTTTAAAAGGAGAACCTGTATAGCCCAAAATATATTCAGCATGCATAGAATTCAAAACAAGTTTCTTATAAGAATCAGAACGCCCTCTGTGAAATTCATCCAAAATTAACCCATATAAATCCCTATGCCAATTAAGGAAATTCAAATCTTCTCTCTTAAACGCAAGATTAATAGAATTTATTACCCCTATTGTTATTTGTTTTAATTCTTTTCGTTTACCATAGAATAATCCAATCTGATCCTCATTAAAACCTACTTTTAAAAAATTCTTATAAGTTTGTTCAAGTAGAAACTCAGAAGGAACAACTACCAAAAATTTAGCATCAGGTTTTTCATTTTCCAAAATCCATTTAATAGTAGCTATAAATGTAAAAGTTTTTCCTGAAGAAGTTGCCATTTCCAAAACACCAACTTTATAAAGAAGAGCTTTCCTAACCCCTACCACTTGATGAGGGAATAAAGTAATTCCTGGAAGGAGATTGGAATCAATTTCCTTAACTAACTTAGGTTGAACTTTACCTAATCTAAGCAAGATTGGGTAGTAATCAGTCTCTAAAACTAACTCATGTTTAACCCAATCTTTTAAGTAAAAGTAAATTCCCCAGTAAGTTTCCAATAGCTTATTTTTCTCTAACTCTCTAAATAGGTAGTAAGAAAACCCTGTATTCTTATCCTTCCAAGTTAAAATAGATTTGGCTCTCCTTATTTCCCAAGGAGAGCCTTCAATGTAACACATCTTATCTTTAAGAGTTATCCTCATTTTGAACCTCAACTCTAATCTGATTAATCCAACCCTCTACACAATCAATGTCTATGTTAGATAAGTAGGGTAAAAGTTGAGACAGCTTGTCTTTGACAATCTTAATAGTTTCTTCATCAGACAACTTAGGTCTAATAGCTGTGTATCTGTTATGTACTTGCCTGATTTTTATCTTTATACTCCTATCTATGTTATCCCAATTGAACCACTTCCTTAGCTTTCTTTCTGAAACTGGAGATTTGGAAGAGTCTAAGTACTCCAGTATATCATACACATAGGTTGCTAAATCTCTTATATGTTTATCTCTATCGTAAGGATCTTGATACTGGTATAGTTTAATCAAGTGCTTAATTACTTGATACCACAAACCTGTAACTTTATTCTCTACATCAGAAACCTTCCTCGCTTTTTCATATAGCAAATCTAACAAAGCTTTAAGCTCTTCAACCAACTTCATTCTTTACCTCTTTAAAGATTTGGTACAGCTTTTCTTCCTCCTCGTTTAGTTGAGTAATAGGCTTACCATACCACTTAGTTTCTACTTCAACAAGCCAATCATAAAACTTAATTTTCATAAACATTGAAAGTTCAGCATAATACCTGTAAATAAGATATTTGATAAATTCCTCTAACTCAGGATTTTCCTCTACCTTCTGTTTTAAAAGCTTTTCATTTTGAAATTTAATAGAATTTCCATCTGGTAATTCTAATGTAAACCAAGCTCCACTCTTCTTAACTTCAGGCAGTTGCTTGAGGAAATCTGTTATAGTAGCCCATTTATCTATCCCTTTCTCTCCATATATAATTAGCATAGTTGAAAGTCCTGGTAATCCTAACTTGTTCTTCTTAAGGGTGAGCTTGGACTTAATCCCAATAGGAATTTCTACATTGTTAACTATTTTCTTAATCTGAGCTTTCTGTTCTATTAGAATTCTGGTAGAAGCATGGAATTTGATTCCTCTACCTCCAGGACTTTCTACCTCATTGGTATAGCTACCTATAACATCATATACTTGGTTAACGAAGAGTAATACTGAATCAGTTTTACCTAGAGGAATAGTAATTCTCCTTAAGAGGCTTCTTATCATCCTAGCTTTCTCAGAAATTCCTCCTCCAAATTGACCATCATCCTTTTCTTTCTTGGTTGAACAAGAGGCAATAGTGTCCCACACTATAAACACTTTTCTACCTACTTGCTCAGCCTTCTTTAGAACCTTCTCTATTAGCTCAAATCCATCTTCAACTATCTCTACCTCTTGAACTAACACTTTAGATAAGTCTATTCCAAATGCAACAGCCCTTTGAACATCAAAAGCAGACTCACTCTCTATCCAAAGAACATTACCTTCATCTTTCCAAAAGTCTAAATATGCTTTAGCTAAGTGTAGAGCTAAAGTAGATTTACCAGAACTTTCCTTACCGAATACCTCATAAATCTTACCTGAGTGTATTCCTCCTGATAGCAAAGCATCTAGAGGATATATACCAGTCTCGTAAGTAAGAGAAGAAGTACTAGCTAACTCTTTAATCTTATCTAAAGCAGAACCAGTTTCAAAGATGTCAACATCCTTTTTAGCCATTCTCAACCTCTCCTAGTTGTTTTGCTTAACTAAACCTTCCATAAAAGAAATCAAATATTTACCATCTTGATTCTCTAAAGCATATAAAACTTCTTCCATAACTGAATCCAAAAGAGAGGGAGGGATAACCAACCTCTCCCCCTCAGTTGTTTCATTAACAATCTTAGGAGCTTCTACATTAGAAACTTCTACTATCGCTAATAATGGGTTGTCTGTTAAATAGTCTTGATACCTTTTCCTAATTGAAGCTTGAATACTAGGTTCTAGTTCAGGATTGATGTAAAGTATTTTAAACATTTTACCCTCCTTGAGTAGCTTGCCTACATTCTATTTCGTGTATGCAGATTAAACATCTAGTGTCACTTTCATTGAAGTTACCAAAGCAGTCTGGAGCTCCTGGAGGCTTTTGAACAGAAGATTGGTTAGGTTCAACTTTAGGTTGAACTGGTTGAGAAGCTGAAGTAGGTTTAGCAATGTTAACAGGATTAGGTTTGACTTGGCTAGGAGTCTCTACTACACTCTTACCTGTTTCTAGTAATCCTGCTTTCTCTTTAACTATTGCTTCAATCCTATTAGCTATCTTGTTAGCTGTTATAATGTATTCATCATCAGGACTTCTCCAAATCTTAGTAAGGTCAAAACACTGCTCTGCTATTTGGTTGATTTCCTCATCAGTAGAAGCTATTGGACTAGGTTTAGGAACTATGTCAAACCTAAGCTGGTTGTTATCCATTCTACTAATCTTAACCCAAAAGCCTGTATAAGGATCAGTTATGTCTCCATAGTCCTCATCCCCCATTATTCCTAAGAACCAGATTAATCCTGATTTAGGCATACCTAAAATGTAAGGTAATCCTGATACATAGCTAGGATCATCGTCTTTGATAAGTACGTTAAAGAAGCCTCTCATACTAGCATACCACTGATTAACAAAGTCATCTCCAAATTTTCTCTTTAGATGTTCTATCTTAGAACATATAGGACATTCCATATTCCAAGTTCTAAGACAAGTAAAATTAAGAGTACCCTCTCCCTCTGGATTAGGTACTTGGTAATGTTTATAGAGCTTGAAGAAAGGTAGGTTCATTTCTCCTACTGGAGGAAGAAATCTTACTTTGATGGTTTCACCTTTTTCAGGTAAGCTAGCCCACCTGTAATCAGTTTGGTTAGATTTTGAAGATTGGAACTGCTCTTGCATTTGCCTAATAGCATTTAGGTCTGGTTTCTTGAATCCCATAACTATCCTCCTATAAAGATTTTCCTGTAGCTAAACGAACTAAGTATTCAGCTAGGTCAAGACACTTAAGGATGCATCTCTGTTTTAAATCCCAAGTTAACTTTTGACTACATCTACCTATACAGTAATCAATTTCCATTATGATTGGAATTTGATGAGAGCGTAACAAAATTCTCCACTTAGTTTCCATAGCTTAACCTCCTTTAAGCTTAGTTAAAGCTTCACTCCCAACTTCATCTAAGAGAAGTTGGAGAAATTTGAACAACGCAAACTCTCCTTCATTAATCTCTACTACTCTACCATTCTGACTTATAACCAACCAGTATTCTTCTGTATTAAAGTCAAAGCGACCTACTACATCCTTATCATCCCAATTTCCTGAAATGTTTAGGACTTTTGTCATACCTTAACCTCTAAAACCTATTTGCTAAACTAAACCAACCTAACCTAGAATTTCAGGTTAAAATTATCCAACTTTGGTAGTATTACGATTTGTGAAATTAGTAATACTTAGTAATACTGCTATTCAAAATTTCCTAGGATCAATAAAATTTAGTATTACTAAGTAATACTTTTGAGTAATTCGTGATACTGGTTAAGCTACCATCCTAGTGATTACATAAGACAAAGCACTGATAGGCTTTTGTTTATCCTCATACCACAACATTTCTCCACTTCGCAATTTTCGTTTAAACATCATTTCCCACTTTCTCAACTCCTCTCCTACCATCTTCCTAACCCAATAAACCATATGCTTAACCCAGTTTTCTTCTAGTATTACTACTACCTCTTCAAACCAAGTTTCCTGATTTACTACTGCAAAGAACTTCTTAAGAATTTCCCTCAGTTTAGGAGAAAGCCCTTTGGAGTTATACTTCAGGTAATCAATATTACTCCTCTTTTCTTCATCCCAATATACTATTAACCCCCCTCTTTTCCTTTCAAACACAAAGCCTAAGTTTTCCAACTCTTTCCTAAAACTTCTCCACACTTTAGACTTACTAATAATCTCTTTAGGAATGTATTTAGATACCCTTACAGGCTTACCTTTCTTCTTGATAAGAGCTTTGATTAGCTCTACTACATATCCTTCTACTTCCTCAAAGTGAGAGTAGAGGTACTTCTCATGTATTCCATACTTTTTAATCAAATCCCTAATCTTAGCTGTATTAAAGTCTGGTTTGAAGTTCTTGGAAATAAAGCTTAATAGTTTAATTAGCCAAGATATGTGTAAGCAAGGTCTTCCATCAGTAGTATAACTAACTATCTCTTCAAATATCTTAGGGAAGTGTCTTAAAGCGTTTTGAGATTGAAAGTAGAAAAACTCAGGATTGTTATCATACAGAAATATGTCCATAGGAGATTTCTCATCAGGAGATACTGAAATTTGGTAATACTTACCTACTACATTTCCATCTTTATCATATCTATTAAACTCATAGAGCTTAAATCCTGCTAACTTGGAAAGCTCTTTAATCAAACCTATTAACCCACTCTGGTATTCCCTTACCTTACTCTTATCTGAAACTGGGTTCAGGTCTCCTTTCACAGTTGCTATGGTACTAGTTTTTAACTCTTCCCTAAATTTGCTCTCTCGTTTATCTATTTGGCCATTATCGGACTTTTTACCCTTACCTAAAGGTTGGGTATTTACCTCACCATTTTCGTTGCTTATAGAGGAAATAGATTGGCGATTAGAAGTAATCTGAACTGAGAAAAGCTTTTTGCTAGTTAGTTTTCCGTGCTTTTCCTCAAACCACTTAACTAACCTATCTCCATCTACATAGGTTCTTATGTAGAGAGCTCCATCATTCCTCACATAGTTCTTATGACCCTCAATAGTTAGCTGATGGGATTTAATTCTTTCTAACCTCTCTGAAGCTGGTTCTAGTTGGGTAAGCTCTACATCAGCATAGAAGTTCCTAGTAACTGCTATCCTAGAAACCTCTTTTATCCTGTAAGGAGAGGAGAAGATTAGCCTAGCTGGTTCAAATACTGAGATGTCTGCTATTCCTTTGTACTCTAACTGAAGGTAGTTGAGAATTTTTAAGAGTTGCTGAGTGTCTTTTACCTTTACAGGTACAAAGAAGTGATAACCTTCTCCACTCTTACTAACTTGCTCTAGGTAGTAGGTAACTTTATTAAGAAAAGAATTAACAAACCCATTTTTATCTTTTTCTTTCAGAACATCTATCAGGTTCAGGTCGTCATCCACATCAATACAAATCATCGTTAAAGTGTTATCAGGCCTGTAAGCATTAGCTTTATTCCTCTTGTTATTCTCAAAGACAAAGGGAGTGTAGAACTTACCTTTAGCTTCCATAAGCTTTATGAACTCATCTATGGTTAGCTCCTTAGTAAAAGCTTTACCCATGTTAACCTGAGAACCTACTCCTACTATTAGCTTGTCATCAGGTTTCATAGGTACATTTAGATTCCACCAACCAGTAGGATAGTAAGGAGTAGTACCTTTAGGAACATGAACTCCAAAGGTAAAGTTAGAATCCTTACCAAAGGAGAAGTCTGTTTTGTAGTAGGAGAGATATCTATTACCATTGGGAGTTTCAAACTCAATTACATCTCTGGTAAAGTCTGAAAACTCCCCTTCTATCGTAGCACTGCTTATGTAGAACTTTAAAGCCTCTGGGTCGTGTCCAATCCAATATTCCCAGTACTTCCTAGCATCTTCCTTACTCTTGAAAGCTGAAAACTCAGTTTTCTTATGTCTATCGTAATACTTAACGAAGATTATACCAGTAGTCTTATCTACCTCTTCTCCCAACTTCTTATATCTACTAACCTGAACTATTCTCTTTACTTTATATTCCATACTTACAACCTCCTGCTATTCTACTAAACTAAACTGATTTGGTTAAGAATTTCAGGCTGAGTATATAACTTTTCCCACTCTACATAACTAAACTAGTCTGAGTTAGAATTTCAGGTAGGTTAGTTAGATATTTTCCCTAATATGTATAACTCCTTGAGTTACTTAGTTTTCCCATATCTCTATTTCTCTTAATTATTGTAATTCATAAGTTTTCTATTACTAATCCTGAGATAGATATTGTAATACTTAAGAAACCTACTGAAAATAGGAGGGGGTATCTATACTTATACTACTATAAGAGAACTATCTAACCTACTTACCTAACTCTATACCTATTACCTATACCATTACCAGTATATCTCTATCAAATTAGTATTCTATGAATAGTGAAATAACCTATGGAATACAAGGAAAACCTACTGAAAATGGGGGATCTATATAGTAACTATACTACTAATCAGATATTAACTAACTGAATATGTAAGGTATAGAGATATAACTTTACCTGAATAAGTAATACTAGAAAGCTATTGTAAATCAAGTAATACCTACTGAAAATAGAGGATATCAGTATAACTATAACAATATCAGAAGGGGGTATATAACAATGTAACATAGCTAACTATCCAACTCAAAACTAGAGTACTGGAATAGTAAGCTAGCTAATAGGGTTAGTTAGGGTAACTAGGTTAATATGAGTTAGTAGTATAACAGTGTTGAGAGTATAGGATAAGTAAGTAAGTTAGAGTAGTTTAACTATCTCAGTAGTTAGTTTGATTAGGTCTTCTAATCCTTTAGCTTCTTCCTTGGAGAGGGATTTGTAGAGTTCTAGAGCTGTTTTGGAGTTCTTTCTGAGCTTATCTTCTATCTCCTGTAATCTTTGAGATATGAAGGAGTCTTGAGTATTTACCAGTTGGGTAAGTTTGGAAAGGGTAATGATTAGGTTCTTCTTTTCGTAGTCTGAGAGCTTTACTTGGTTTAAGATGTCTAGGATTAGGGAAAGGTCTTTACGGTCTAGGTTGAATTTTTTAGAGAGTTCTGAGAGGGACTTGTTGTTAATCTTGTGTTCGTAGAAGAGGATGATGAGTGGGATTAGCTTTTGGAGTTCTGTGTAGGTAGGAATGCGAACAGTTTGACCTCCTAGAGTAGCTATTACCTTAGCCATGTCTTCTAAGTCTAGAACTAAGAATAAAGGAGAAATCATAATCCCAGCTAAGGTTCTTACCAGTGAGTTGGATGTTACCCTGTTCATGCTTACCTCCTTAGTTCTGTAATAGTGAGTTAACTTCATTAAGATTTTAGCTAGTTCTATTCTCTTCCTGTAAGAGTACTTAGCTAATCCTCTTACCTTGTCGTAGGGAGAGAGTTTATACTCAGTAGAGAGTTCTACCAAGATTAAGATTTCAGATTTAGTTAAGTGAGGGAAGAGGGTTTTCCACAGTTCTTGGATTTCTATTAGGTAGTCCTTATCATCTTCCTCATCTTTAGTGTAAGGAGTTTTAAGCAGGTCGTCATAGCTCACATCTTTAGGATGAGCAAACTTTACCAAATCACTAGCTAAGCTTTTCCTCAGGTAAATCCCCCACTTGTTAATCCTTAACCCAGACTTTACCTTAAGGTAGTAGTCTAAAGCTATCTGAGGAGCTATCTCATCAAAGTTAAGTCCTTTTACCCAGCTGTACTTACTGTAATGAGTACCCAATAAATCCCTTATCAACTTAGTTAATACATCTAGGAAAGTTAGAGTACTATTTTCATCATTTAGCTTATCTTGTAACTCTACTAATACCTCTTCATACTCCTCAAACTTAATCATAACTCCTCCTATTAGTTTACTAGGTTGGGAAAGTTGTTGTATTACTTAGAATACCTACTGAAAATAGGGGGATTACTCTAATAGAGAACTATCTATACTAACTGAGAAAGTATAACCATTATTAGTATGAGACTCTTTCTTAACCTTAACTAAACCTAAGCTAATTTCATCTCCTACTTCTAACATAGTTATTAGGGAAATAATCTGAGCTAGGTAATGTTTGTTCATAGGATTAGTAGTAGATAACCACTCTTGTAAGGATTGGTAAGTTTTCTTACTCATGTTAACCTCCTTTAATTGGTATCTACTAAACTAAACTGGATTGGATTAGAATTTCAGGCTACTACCAACCTGAAATTTGATGGTAAGAGAGTTTAGTTTAAGATGGGATAGTTGGATAGTTTTAACCTGAAATTCTAGGTTAGGTTGGTTTAGTTAGTTATGGATAGAAAGTTTAGGTTAACCAGCCTGAAATTCTCCCTGATTTGGGTTTAGTTTAGTAAACGAATTAAGGAGGACAGGATGAGAAGGTTTAAGGAGATGGTTTATCAGAAGGAGAGGTTAGACAAACCAGAAGTACTCTTTGATGAAGAGTATCTTGGTTTTAGGATTATAGGAATGTCTTTAGGAACTCACCCAGTAGCTTATGTGGGACTTCCTGAGAATCATATCTTTGCAGGTTTTGATTATTTTGATTTAGCTTTCATTAATGTTCATGGAGGTTTTACCTATTCAGAGAGAGGGGATGGGAATTATTTACCAAAAGGGTATTGGTGGTACGGTTGGGATTATGCTCACAGTGGAGATTGGAAAGGATATTTTGAGGGGTCAAGCGAATTCCTTGGACGGAGGTTAAAGAGGTGGACTACTGAAGAGATTTATGATGAAGCTAAATATGTAGCAGAACAGATGTTCTATTTAGAAGAGTTTGTAGAAGTAATGTTGAAGAAATTTATAGGAGATGTTGTAAAGACAATTTATAAATTTATAAATGAATAGGAGGTTAAAGATGGCTAAAACTTACATTAAAGCAAAGGTAGTTTACAGCAATTTAGTTAAAACTGTTGAGCTGGAATCTTGGAAGGATTACAGAAGGTTGTTTGAAGCTGTTTTGAACTGTAAGGATAGTTACTACTACGAAAGCAAGGGTAAGAGGAATTGGATAAGTTTAAGTGGAGCTGAATCAGTTTTCGTAGAGGAGACCCAATTATACGACTTTAAGTTAAGACTAAAAGTAGAAACTTTTGATGGACTAGTTTTGAATATTCCAATAGTTGGAGTTCAATACATGAATAGATTTTGGGAGAAGTTTAAGGATGCTGGACTAATGCTAGAGTTTGAACAGGCCAAGGATGTTCCAGCTCTTATAAACTTGAGGAATGTTCTTTCAATTGAGGAAGAGGAGGAAGTGAGATGAAAGCATTGTGTAAATATAAACTTTATGAAGGAACTGCATTAAGGTGTAATAAGTGTGGTTTTATTATGACAAGGTATTGTTACTCTCTTAAAGAGGGTAAAAGCCTTTCTAGTCTTAAGAAAGGCTTTGGAACTCTTCTTAAATATTTATGTGAGAAATGTGCAAAGGAGTTAGCTAAAAAGGATAATTTGATTTGTATTGACAATACAAGATCAATTTAACTAAATGTATAGAGGTGGAGTAATGAGACTGCTAGAACTTTTTACAGGAGATATACAAGAAATTCAAATTACCTTTGATGAGAAGATAGGGAAGTTTAGGGTGTCTGTTCTTTATGAGGATGCAGATTTGAATTTGGTTTTAACTCCAACCAAGTTTATTAGCTTTATAGATAACATAATGGATAATTCTGATTATATGGAACTTATCTCCTTGTTAGAGGATGATGTTCTGAACTTTTATCACTTTTACAAAGTGATAGTATCAGCAATTGAACATTTGGTTTCGCCTACTGAAGTTAAAACCTCTATTAAGAATGCTGAACTGGTAAAGATTTTGGAAGACTTGATTTCACGCCTATATACTATCAGGTTTGGTGAGTCTTATCCAGTATTTTGGACTTTAACTAAAGAAGAGGATGAAGTTAGTTTTGTAATTGAACCTGTAGAAGGTTATTAAGGAGGGTTAAGATGGAGTTGAAATATGTAAAGAAAATAGCTAAAAAGGAGATTTATGATTACTCTCCTGTAAAAGGATTTGTGGAACTATGGGATTTTTCTTTATCCAATCTTAACCAAGAATCAAGAGAGGAAGCTGTATCAGTAGTAGCATCAATTAGTTATGGTAATGAAATGGCTAAAAATCCTAAGAAACTTTGGGATTTTCTTACTAAAAGAGGACATAGTAGTGTTTTTGAATTTATCAGATTTCCTGAAGAAGATTTAGGAGGGTTTGAAGATTGTAGTATAAGTGGAAGTTTGAGGAATAATTATTTTATGACATACAAAGAGTTTTTGGAACTTAACTCTTTAATTAGTTTAGAGGATCTAGTTAGGATACACAAGCAAACGATAGCTACCTTTAAAATTAAAATTCCTCTCTTTGTAAGAAGTCAATATCATCGTCACAGATGTTGTTCATTTTTAGAACTTTCTCGTAGGTATGTAAAACCTGATAAAGTAGAATTTGAGTTTTGGTATCCAGATGGGTTGCTTAATGAAGCAACAGGTTTAACATTCCAAGAGCTTAGTTATTTTTATCAAGAACTTGAAAGTATGTATAAGATTTTGCTTAAAATAGGCTATAAACCTGAAGTAGCCCGTTCTGTATTGCCTCAATCTCTCTACACTATATTTTGGACTATGAAAGATTACAAATGTGCAAGGAATTTCTTTGTAGAAAGATATTCAAAACAAGCTCAAGAACAAATAAGAGAAGTAGCTAAAGCAGAACTTGAACTTTTATACAAATATCAACCTGAATTTTTAGGCCAATATGTTAAAGTTGTAGGAGATGATAAATTAGGTTTATATGACAAAGGTGGATTTACTATTAGGATTTTAGATATTCAAGATAAATATAAACAAATGCAAAGTAATGGTTGGAATAAGGATGCCAGATGTGTTTATGTAGAGTACGGAGATAAAGATTATTATGCTAGGTTTAATTTAGAAATTGGATTATTTGATGAGAAAATTCTTAAGGAGGAGGTTAATAGATGATAGGAATTGAAGTTGTAAAGAGAGACGGTCATAAAGAACCTTTCAGTATGGATAAGATTATTAAGATGTATAACTTTTGCAGGCAAGGTCTAAATATAGATGATGAGCAATTTTGGAAAGAATTTCGCTTTACTCTTAAGTCTGGTATTACTACCAAAGAAATTCAACAGAATTTAATAGCTACTGCTAATAAGCTTTCAATATCAGATAAAGGTAGAATTAAGGACTATTCTATTCTAGCAGGTAGGTTTTATTTATTAGATTGGATAAAAGACATAAGATTACATAGAGAAAGGGAGTATGACACTTTTACTGATGATTATGGGTTTTTTCAAAATGCTAACGATTGGATTTTTCACTTAAAAAAGTATATAGAATTAGGTATTTATGATGAGAGAATACTCAAAATCTCTAATGACATTCTTGAAGAACTCTATGAGTATGCTAAAAAGGTTCAGTTAGATTATAATTATAACTTTCCTTATTTTATGTGGAATGACTTTTACTATCAGGTAGTAAAATTTTCAAAATCATATATTTTGACTTACAATAATAGACCAATAGAAACTTTTGCCGAAGCTCTCCTTTTGATTTCCATTCTTGGTTTTCTTCCAGACTATAAACAGAATAAAGAGCTATTTATAGATAATGTTAAAAAGTTTTACAAGCTATTACTTGATAGAACAATAATTCCAGCTACCCCTCAACTTTCTAACCTTAGAAGAGCTAAAGGTAATTTATCATCTTGTAATATCCTTGATATTCACGATAACCTTGAAAGTATTATGTATTCATTTTGGCAAGTTGCAGAGATTAGTAAAAGAGGAGGAGGGTTAGGTATTTATCTTGGAGAGATAAGGCCTAATGGAAGTTATATACAAGGAAATAAAGGTAAATCAGTATCAATATTAAAGTGGTGTAAAATACTTGACGATATGTTAGATACAGTAGATCAGCTTGGAAAACGCAAAGGAGCTGGGACAGTAGCCCTCCCTATATGGCATATGGATATATTGGACTTTATGGCTATGCGTAATCCTATCGGTGAAATTCGTATGAAAATGTTTTCTTTATATCCTCAAGTAGTAATTCCAGACTTATTTATGGAAAAAGTTAAAGAAAATAAAGATTGGACACTTATAGATCACTATGAGTTGAAGATGAAGTATGGTATTGACTTGGTAAACTGTTGGGGGGAGGAGTTTGAAGAAAATTATATGAAAGCAGAAGAGTTAGTTAAGCAAGGAAAGGTAAGAGGTAAAGTTTATAAAGCTAGGGAGATTTATAGGCAACTGATAAAGAACATATTGGCATCAGGAATGCCTTATCTCTTCTTTGTAGACACAGTAAATCAGTATTCTCCTTTTAAGGAGCAAATTAAGTGTGGGAACCTTTGTGTAGCTCCTGATACCAGAATCCTTACCAAAGAATACGGTTATATTGAGATAAAAAAAGTGGCAGGGCAGATTCTTGAAGTTTGGAATGGTGTAGAATGGAGTAAATCAGCAATATTTAAGACAGGGGATAATTATAGTGATTGGTATGAGATAGAATTTACTAACGGTGAAAAAATTATTGTAACAGACTATCATAGGTGGTATGTTAGAGGAGATAAAGCAAGACCTTATCATAGTAAAACGAAAGTTAAAAGAACTTTTGAGCTCTCTGAAGGAGATGTTTTAGAAAAATGGAATTTGCCTGTTATAGAAGGTTATAAAATACTTGAGTATGCATATGAAAATGGATTATTTACAGCAGAAGGTACTGCTTATGATGGTGTAGATTGTATTTACTTATACGATAAGAAGCGAAAGTTAATTGATTATTTGAGTGGATATTATAGAACATACAGTAATAAGAAAATTAATCGCATAGATGTCTATTATAAGAAAGGGGTACTGAAAGATAAGTTTTTTGTTCCTGATAGCAGTTATACTGTTGAGAGTAGGATAAGATGGCTTGAGGGATTATTTGATGGTGATGGTACAGTAGTGAGGAATGGTAATACTTACACACTCCAATTGTCTTCTATTAATTTTGAATTCTTGCTAAATGTAAAAAGAATGTTAGATACATTAGGTATTCAATCTAAGATAGTTGATGGTTGTGAAGCTGGTTATCGTAGTATGCCAGATGGTAAAGGTGGTTATAAAGATTATTATTGTAAAGAGACAAAGCGTATATTAATTTCAGCGTATAACTTAGCAAAGTTAATTGAGCTTGGTTTCAATCCTAAGAGATTAGATTTGAAAGGTAGAAAAGTTCCAAATAGAGAGGCAAGCCAATTTGTAAGAGTTAAGTCAATAAGAAAACTTGATGGTTTTGTTTCTGATAGTTATTGCTTTTTTGAGCCGAAATTAAATAGAGGTATTTTAAATGGAGTTCTGACTGGTAATTGTGTTGAGTCTTATTCCCCATTTTCTAACTCAAACCCTGAAGGTAAGAAACCTGATGAAAAGATAGAAGATTTAGGTTATGTACATTCTTGCAATCTTCTTTCCCTTAATTTACCAGTTTTGTATGAGCTAGGTTATTTACAGGATAATCAGAAATTAAGTTCTTTGATGAGGTTAGTAGTTAGGTATATGGACAACATTCTTGATATAGCAGGTCATCCTATCTATGAGATTAAAAAGCACAATCAGGATTACAGAACTTTAGGAATAGGTTTTGTGGGACTAGCAGATTTGCTCGTTAGGAAGTCAATAGATAATGGTAAGTTATACGCTTACAGGTTAACTAGTAGAAATGTTAACAAAGATGAGTTGTTCAACTTGCTTAAGCAGATATTTGGTAGGATAGCATTTTATTCTATAAGAGCTAGCGTAGATTTAGCTAAAGAGAGAGGTAGGGCAAATAAGTATAGTGAAACCAAGTGGGATGAAGTATTCTTAGGTCAAATTCCTTATGGAGAAGGTTTTGAAGTTTCTACTACTGTTGAATTTGATGTAGATAGGGGTGAAGTTGATGAGTTGATAGAAGATATTCAGAAATATGGTATCAGGAATACAATGCTGTTAAATGCTCCTCCTAATACTTCTACATCTATCTACGCAGGAACTACTGCGAGCATTTCCCCTCCATTCAACCTTATTCAGACTGAAAAGCAGTCTACTGGAGTTTATGTAGTATTCCCTAGATATATCACAGAAGGTTGGTTCTATTATGATGAGTACTCAAAGTTTACTGAGCAGGACTTATACGATGTAATAGAGATAGTTTCGTTTATCCAAAAGTATATAGACTCAGGGATTTCCTTTGATTACCCAGTTAACATAAGAGATGGCTTTATTCCAAAAGAAGAAGTAGGTAGGATATTAGGTCAATTTATTTATAAAGCTTGGAAGAGTAAAATAAAAGCTCTTTATTACGCTAGAATAGTAGCTAAAGCAGAGGGAAAACAAACTAAAGAAGAGTGTGTAAGTTGTGCTAATTAACATACTACTCTACTAAGGAGGTGTCTAATGTCTTGGAAAGACATATTTCCTAAAGAAAACAGATATTTTGAGACTGAGAATGGTATTCTCTATTGTGGGGACTGTTTAGAAATAATGAAGAAATTTCCTGAAGAGAGTGTAGATTTAGTTTTGACTGATCCTCCTTATGGAGTGAGAGAAAAAAAGAAGAATGGGATAATAAAGAAAATTTTTTAGATATGGTAGATAGATGGATAAATCTTTGTTATAAAATCACAAAAACTGTAGTTTTATGGTTTTGTGCAGGGAAAATGATGCCTTACATTTTAAAAGGTAAAGAAGAGATATTCCATAGATTACTTATTTGGAATAAACCTCCAGGAAGTCAGTTTGCAGGAGCAATGCATACTAATATTTGGTATTCTATTGAGCCGATATTAGTTTTTGCTAAAACTGTTCCGAAAACTAACAAAGAAAAGAGATATGGATATGCTTGTTTTAATTACAGGACTGTTCCAAAAAAGAAATACAATCATCCTACAACTAAACCATTAGGTTTAATGGAAGATTTAATTTATTTTTATTCTAATAGAGGTGATTTAATTTTAGATCCTTTTATAGGTTCAGGAACTACTTTAGTAGCTTGTGAAAAGCTGAATAGAAGATGGATAGGAATAGAAATTAATGAGAAATATTGTGAAATAGCTAAGAAAAGGATAAAGGAGGTTAGGAAAGATGGTAAGTAGGTTTCCTCAAGTGTTTAATCCAAGTGGTAATGACAACTTCAGTGAATTAATCTGGACTGATGAAGTGGTAGAAAAATCTTCAGGACTAGCCAACCTCAACTTGAACAAACACTCTTATGCAATAGAGTGGATTAAGCAAGCTATGTCTATTCTCTGGAGACCAGAGGAAATATCTATGTCTGAGGATAAAAAACAATTTGAAGACTTACCTAAAGGTATAAAGGATACCTTTGAGTATGTTATATCTTTCCTAATTCTCTTAGACTCAATAGTTCCTAATAACACTTCAACATTGTTAAGAGTAATGGCTGATGAGGAAATAAAAACAGCTCTCTATTGGCATACAGCTATTGAGTCCCTCCACAGAGAGTCTTACCAGTATATACTTAAATCAGTGTTTGGGGAAGATGACAAGAAGATTAATGAGGTTTACTACAAGTTCAAGCATTTTGAACCTCTCCTTAAGAGGAATTATGCTATAACTAGGGATTTTCAGGCTCTTAATGATTTAGTTAACAGAGGAATAGTAGATGAGAATAATCTAAACCAACTTTCTTATAGGCAAGAAACTCTCCAAAGAGCTATCTTTAGAGCTATGATAAACGATTTAGCTATTGAAGGAGTAGTCTTCTTTACAGGATTTAACACTTTCCACATATTTGCCTATAAGTTAGGTATTCTTCAAGGTTCTAACCAACAGATAACCCAGATCAGAAAGGATGAAGTTCTCCACATTCCTCTATTCACTTACATTCTAAAAGAGTGGAGGGATAGAGGATATTACTACAACGAAGAAGAAATTAAAGAGATATTTGGTAGGAGTGCAGAAGCAGATATTGAGTTTTACACTAATTCAATAGCAGGAGAAGTTCCATTAATGACTGAACAGAACATAAAAGATTACATTCAAACTTTAACCAACCAAAGGTTAGCCTTATTAGGTATATCTCCGATATTTGATGTTAACAGAAATCCATTTGAGGATATAGAGAAACTCTTAACTCAAGACAAAACCTCTTTCTTTGAAACTGGAGCTATTGATTATGCTCACATACCTGTAAGTGAGGAAGATATAGACAAGATTAACTTTGATTAGTGGAGTGAGTTGTGTGTAATCATCAATGGGAGGAGGTTAAAGTTAAGTCAAAGTATTACAGATTTTGTCAAAACTGTTTTAAGGTTCAAGTCTATGATAGTAGGCTAGGTTGGAGACTCCTAACTGATTCAGAGAAAATTAAACTGGTAAAGGTTCTAAAGAAACTAATAAGGAGAAGCAAGTATGGGTAGGAATAGGTCTAAGAACAAGGGAAAGCAGTTTGAAGAGAGGGTAGCTAAAATCTTTAGAGAGTGTTGGAATCTCAAAAAACATGAATGCCACAGAGCCTTATCTTCAGGTACTTACCAAGTTGACTATTCAGATATAGTATTTTCTCCTGATACAATAAAAAGACCTCACTTAATAGTAGAGTGTAAAAAGCGTTCTAGAGTCTCAGCCAACCAGCTCCTAACTTTTACATCAGAACTAAAGGATTGGGTTAACCAGTTAGAAGTATCTTCTCAAAAGTATTATGAACATTTTGGAGTATTCCCTTTCCCAATGATAGTATTCGCTACTAATAATATGCGACCTCTAGCAATAGTAAACACAGCTCAGCTAAACAGAATACCAGACTTCTCCAACCTCTTAAACCTTTACTTGCCTAAGAGACCTGAATCCTTACCTTTCTACATTGTTAATAATGATTACATAGGAACTTGGTTAGACCTCTTCCTTAACTACTGTTTATCTCCAGTTTACATATAAAGGAGAGCTAATTATGTTGATTATAGAAAGAGATTTCATAAGAAGACTAAAGAAAGGTAAAAGGAAGACCTACTTACTAAACCTAACCTACTCTTCTACATTACGCTATCCTAAATACCACTTTACAGCCAATGATATTTATTCAGGACTAATACTAACCATTCCTCTTAAGTACTATCAATTTGATAAAGAGTTAAGACTTAAAGTAAGTAGAAGCTTTATGCTTACCTTATTAGAACTAATTCTAACCCATATAAAAGCTAAAGACTTAAAGTTTTCCTTATTAATAGACGAGTCCAAATTTAATGAGAAATATGAAATAAACTACCAGTTTGACCAAGACTGTTCATTAGCTAATCTAATCCAAAGTATAGTTAAATCCTATTCCTACATAAACAACCCAATCCAAACTTTAATTTCTAATTTACCTAATCAAGTACCATTATAATTATCAGGTTATTATAATAGAGTTAACCAGCCTTAACTAGGTTAGCTAAGGCTAAATAATACCTACTAACCTGAACCATCCTCTTTACTTTATACTCCATTCTAAAGTCCTTCCCTCCATCTCTTCCTCCCTGACCAGGGGAGTTAAGGGTAGAGGAAACAACCCTCTACCCTCTCTTTCTAATCTTAAAGAGGTAACTAATGAAAAAACCTAACATAAAGGTTCAATCAGAACTAGATAAACAACTAACCTCTCTAAGAGACTACCTAGAAGGTAACTCTAAGGACTTTAAATTAGACCCAGACTTAGACTCTTTAAAACTAGAAGTAGCTTCTTTTACAAGGTTAATGATAAAAAAGTATATGTCTCGTCTAATAAAACTAGGAGAAAAATTAGAAACCTTAGAGGATGAATTACTTTCCAATGCTAACTTCTCTAACTTTATAGAACAGGTAGAGTTCTACAATGGATTAGTTCAAGCCTATAATTCAGTATTCAATAATCTTAAATCCTTAGTACCAATCTTAAAAGAACTTTCCAAGCTATCCCAATCAGTAGAATTAAGAGTAGTAGAAACTGAAGAAGACTCTTCTATACTAGAGCAACTAGAAATAAACCAAGAAACTAGAAACACCTTAAAGGAAATACTAAGTTCAGTAGTAGAACACTTGGAAGTATAGTTAATATAACCACAAAACATTATTCGTTACAACCCATTTATCAGACTGGGGCAAGGTAGGAGAGCCTGAGTTGGCCACTCAGGTTAAAGGGAGTCCCAGTCCTCCCTTCTCCTACCTTGCAAATCCATAACACTCTAAAAAGAGTTCAATAATGCTAAACCAACTAATCAATAAACTAAAAACCTTACCTCCTAAAGAGAGGTCTATACTAAAGAAGCTAATAGAGAAGTTCCAAAATGACCCTCAATCTTTATTCCAACTATATGCTGAATTAGAAGGTTATAAAGAAGTTCCAGTTGACATAATAACATTTATAGAACATCCTAAGTATTTAGGCCTTTCTTTAGGAGGTAAGATATACCCAGTATGGAAAGAAGCTCTAAAAACAATCTTTCCTAACCCATTTTATTCTCCTTATTATGAGTGCATCTTGCGAGGTGCGATAGGGGTTGGTAAGAGTTCAATAGCAAGGGTTATAACACTTTACGACCTTTACAAACTTCTCCTATTGGAAAACCCTCATAAAAAGTTTAACTTAATTCCTACTGATAGAATAGTAATAGCTCTCTTCAACGCTACACTAGGACTAGCTGATCAGGTTTTATATGAGCCTTTCAAAAACTTAATAGCTAACTCAGAGTTCTTCCAAGAACACTTAGATGCTGAGAACAAGAAAACATCAGAAATCAGGTTTGTTAACAACATAGGTATAGTAGCAGGTTCAAGATTTACTCATACCCTTGGTATGGCTGTATTTGGCGGAATACTAGACGAAGCTAACTTTGATGTAATATCTAACCAAGCTCAAGAGTCTTACAATGCACTCCTAAGAAGAATGGAATCTAGATTTGCTCAAGCTGGAGGTAAGCTTCCAGGACACCTTTGCTTAGTTTCTTCAGAGAAATCTCCTACTGATTTCGTTTCCCAGCATGCAGAAAAGGTAAGAGGTAAGCAAGGAGTAATAATCTTCCAATACCCTATATGGGAAGTTAAAAAGCACTTAGGCATCTACTCAGGTAAAACTTTCAAAGTATTCATAGGAGATGAAACTACTGATCCATTCATAATAGAAGATGAATCCCAGCTACAATACATAGATGAGTCTAAGGTAATAGATGTTCCAATAGAGCTAAAGGATAAATTTGAGTTAGACTTACACAATGCCATAAGAGATTTAGCTGGTTATTCAGTAGGTTCAACCCACAGGATATTCAAAACTAAAAACATACTCATAAAACAAGCCTCTGTTACTAACCCTGTTAACCAACAGATAATTAGACTTTCCTTTAACGACAAATCAGATGTCTTAATTAACTACTTCAACATAAACTACCTAAAGAACCCACTCTTTAAAGAGTCTCCTAGAGTTATCCATATAGACCTTTCCATAACAGGAGACAGAACAGGTATAGCTTCAGGTTACATAAAAGGCTACAAAACAATAGAAAGAGTTGATCCACTAACCTTAGAAAAGCATACCTTTTCTGAACCAGAAGTAGTTATAGACTTCGTAGCCTACCTAGAACCTCTTCCAGGGGAGAGGATCCCATTCTATAAGATAAGGCAGTTTATAGTAGATCTTTCTAGATTAGGTTACCCAATAGCAATGGTGACCACTGATGGATTCCAGTCTGAGGATATGAGGCAACAGTTAACCCAGATGGGTTATAAAACAGCTCTTTTATCAGTAGATAGAACTAAAGATCCTTACCTCTCCTTCAGAGATGCTATATATGAAGAAAGAGTTTGGATACCTAAACACGACTTACTGATTAAAGAGCTATTGCATGTAGAGGATGTAGGTAAGAAGATAGACCACCCTCAAGAGTTTCCTGATGGAACTAAAGGTAGTAAGGATGGTGCTGATGCAGTAGTAGGAGTTTACTGGAATTTAGTAACTAATAAAGATTTAATCAAACAGTTAGCTTTCCAAAGGATTCATAAAGCAGAAGTAGGTAATACCTCTCAACAAAACCAAACTCTAACTCAACTGTTTTGGGGTAGTTATCTTGACTAACTAAGAGGTTTCTGAATGTGAAGTTCATAACAGTAAAAGAACAAGACTCAATTGAGTTAATACCACTCTCAGACTTACACTTAGGTTCAGAAACTTGTAACCTACGCAAAATCCACTCAGCTCTTAACTATATAACATCTAATCCTAATGTTAGGGTAGTATTATTAGGAGACTTGCTAGAGTCAGCTATCATAGGTAGTAAAGGTAATCCTTATAAAGCCAAATCAATTGATGAAGAAATCAGGTTAGCAGTTTCAGTCTTAAAACCTATTAGAGATAGGATAATAGGAGTAGTAAGTGGAAACCACGAAAACCGTATATCCAAATCAGTAGGACTAGATATCCTATCTCTCTTAATGAGAAAGCTAACTTTAGAAAGGTTCTATTCTCCAGACTTCCTAGTCTTAAAAGTTTCTCTACCTAAAACAGCTTGGTACTTGGTACTGCATCATGGAATAGGAGGAGGTAGGTTAAAGGGAGGTAAGATAAACAATCTGCACAGGTTTGGTAATATTTTCCCTAATGCAGATATAATCCTAACAGGTCACACTCATGACTTCATAGTAACAGCAGACCAAAAGTACATAATAGATAGAAAACACTCTAGGATTAGATTCCACAAAACTTACTACATAAATGTACCTTCCTTTTCTATGGAGTATGGAGGATATGGTTCAGCTCAGGCCTATCCTCCCAGTGTAAATGGTACTGTAAAGATAGAACTACCTAATATACCTAATGCTACTAAAAGAAGTTTTAACCTAAAGATAGAACACTTAACCTTTGAATGACAAGGAAACTAAAATGGGATTGCTATCTAAAATACTTTCAGGTTTAGGGTTAGAGCTAAACTTACCTGAAAACTACAAACCAACTCAAACCAATTCAACTAACTCTCCTATTCAGTTTACCCAAAAGGACTACAAAGTAATAACAGAGGTAGTTTCTAAGTACCTAGAGGTTTCTAGGGATTATCAAAAGTTCTATAAGGAAATAGAAAGGGTAAGGGAAACCTATATAGCAGAAGTAATCCTAGACCAATTTACCTTTGATACGTTAACTCCTGATGTATCATCAGATAACATTATAGAGATAACTCCTAATATTGATAACTCAGAATTAGCTAAAGCTTTAGAGGACTTCCAACTCAGGTTTGATATAGATAGGTTAGTACAAGACATAACTCCAGACCTAATAGCTTTTGGTTCTTACACTCTTAAGCCAATAATAGAGGAAGGTCAAGGTATAGTAGAAATCAAAGATGACTACTTACCTTATGAAGTAATACCTTTCTATAAAGGTACTGATTTAGAGTTCTACCTCAAGTTAGATGACAAAGGTAAACCTAATTTCTACTACAATCCAACAGACTTCATAGTATTCTTTGTTAATGCTAGAAGAATCAGGTTAAAGTTAGGTAAAGGGTTCTTATCTTACTTTAGTGAGGAAGAGAGGAAGAAGCTACCCTCCTTCCTCAAGATAGGAACTCCTCTCTTTACATCAGGAGTTATTAAGAAGATTAAAGAACTTGACTTACTAGAAAAGCTAATACCTGCTTCTCAAATCCAACTCCTCTCTAAAGGTAATGTAGTAGGAGTATATGTACCTCCTTCTATGTCCCCTGAAGAAGCTTTAAACTTTGCTAAACAACTAGAGAGGAAGCTTAACTCTTTAGGCATATCAGTAGATAAAGACCTAGACCAGCTCTCAATAGTAGAAATCCTAAAAGGAGCTGGTAGGGTAAAAGTAATACCTGTTACCTCAGAGAAAGGTCAAATTACTAAACTGGACTACAAACCTGAAGAGTCTTCCAACCTTTTAGATTCAATTCAAGACTTAAGGCAAGTTATATTAACCAGTGTAGGTATTCCTCCTGAACTTATTTTCAACTCAGGAGATAGTACTAAGAACGAAATCTTAAAGAGGTACTCTAGGTACTATCGTAAGCTTAAGTACATACAGAAAGCTATTGTAGATGGGTTAAGAGAGCTTACTCTTATCCATCTTATCAACAAAGGTATATCAGTGACTCCTGAAGACTTCTCAATCAGGTTTACTAACTCTATTATCAACATAGACGACTTAGATAAGATTGAGTACACAGTAACCATAACTCAAAACCTTTCAGACATCCACAGGTTCGTTAATGATTTACAGAGTGATGAAAACCTTTCTCAATATGTAAACACAGAAGGCTTTGCTGAATATCTTAACAATGAACTCAGTAAGATAGGTTTAGACTCCTTAATTCAACTTCCTGGAGAGGAACAAGACTATGAAGCTAATCCAACAACTTAACTTAATGCTAGAAGATTTATCAACTTTAGGAGTTATTCCTAGTAACCCTCTAGCTTTAATAACCTATGATGAAGTAGAGTTAGACATACAGGAGTTAGAAAACAGGTTTAAGGAGTATCTCAACTACTTAGGCTACTCTAACATAGAACCTAGAATCCTTTCCTTTGACCCTAACACTGGAGAACTTTTAATCAGGTTTACTAACCCTGAAACTAAGGAAGAGGTAGATGTATTCTTTACAGTAGTAGATAATGAAGTATTAGCAGTAGTAGTTAGTCCAGATGATGAACCAATAGAAGTAAATTTAACTAACCTAGAAGTTCCACTAGCTTACTACACTATATCAGCAGGAATAGATTGGGATGAACCTCTAACTTGGCTTAAGAAGTCTGTAGTATCAGCTCTACTCTTAGCTGGTAAGTTAATACCTGAATCTTACCATGTTATAAGAGGTAATCGTAGAGAGAGATTACCTCTAGTAAGGAAAGGAAAACTACCTGAGATAGTTAAAGCTAATCTTAAAAGAGTAAAAGCTCAACCACTACAACCTAAGTTTAAGCTTAAAAAGTGTAAGGTAAGTTAAGGAGGACTACTAATGAAAATCATAAAACCTACTGCTAAAGGTAAAGTCATAGTAAACTACAAAGGCAAAAGATACGAATTTCCTACTCAGTATTCTGAGGAATTAGCCAATTTACCTCCAGTAAAACTACTCCTCACTAAAGGTTTACTAAAAGTAGTAACTAAAGAACCTAAACCTCAACCTATTAAAGAAGATTCTCCTAAAGAGGTAAAGCAAGATTCTAAACCTAAGAGAGGTAGGAAACCTAAGAAAGAGGATTAATCAATGTTAACCTTAGAAGAGCTCTTTAATCTAATCCTTATTCGCTCAGGTCAATTTTTAATAGGTAAAGATGATGTAGAACTAGACTACGATAAGTTTGAAACTTTAGTTAAAAAGACCCTCAAAACCTACTCTAAGTATAAGCCTATTAGGGAAAAGCTCTTTATAACCCTAACTAACTACCAGTACACTTTTACTGAAAACATTCCTCACTATATATCAGATGTAACACCTTGTTATTCTACTGTATTCAATCCACTGTTACAGATAGCTACTCAATCTGGTAATATTCCATTCGTAGAGTGGGAGTATAGGAAACCTACTCTTTATACTAACTTTAATGGTAAAGCAGAAGTTATAGCTTGGTTTGAGTGGGAAGTCAAAACTGATGATTCAGGTAAAAAGTTTATAGAACTTGAGGATGAGCTTTACCTAGACTTAATAACAGCAGAGTTCTTAGTGGGATTAGCTAGGAGTAGGAGAGCGTTCCATCTTGGTGATCTTCCAATTACCAATGATTCCGAAATACTTGCATCTGAAGGACAAAAACTTTATGAAGACACAATAGAGAAGCTTCAACAATCTTCAATATTAATCTAAGAGGAGTAGTAAATGGGAAGGTTAATAGATAACCTCAACCTCTTGTTAGAAGAGCTAACTGATAAGCAAGACCTAAATTTAAGATGGTTAATAAGAGAACTTTTAATGTACCTAATACCAGAGTGGCCTACTGACCCTCAAGATGCTATCTTTCCTGGAAGATCCTTTACCTATGAGGCAATAGTAAAAGTAAAGTTTACTAAGAAAGATGGAATCTGGTTAGACTTTTCTAAGAAGCCTGATGTTAGATACTCAGTAGCCTCTCTTCAGGTTTTAGCTAATGAGCTTTCTGATAGAGTGGTTCTTCAAGTTTCAGCAGGCTTTTCCAAAGCTAGAGAATATGTTCCAGGACTACCTCAAAGATTACAAACTAAACTAGTAATATCTAAAGAAGAGCTTTCTCAAGATACTTTATCATCAGTAAAGAAGTTTGAACAGGACTCAGTATTAAAGGGTATGAGAGAAGCCTTTATAACCCTCTTCACAGAACTCAAAAAGCTTTCTAAAGGTAAGTAGTAATGAACCTATCTCAAGAGGTTTTAAGATTGCTAGAAAAGTCTAATAAACCTGACCCATCTCAGATAGTAGAAGTTCCAAAAAGGTTAAGGAGAAAGAGTAGGGTAACATTAAAACAGATTTATTTGAACTTCCCCTACTCTGTCTATAAGTACGATCCCATTCCTCCTCAACCTGTGAAGATTAGAAGGATAGAGTTAACTGAAGATGAGTTGGTAATGACTGTCCATGCTTATGTTAAATCGGTTTCAAGACCAGGGAAATATCATAGCTGTGTCTTACAGTTAGCGAGACCTAATACTAATATAGATTGGAGTTGGGATTTACCAGTAGCAGTAAGGTGTTCTTGTGAGTCTTTTAGATATTTCCTGGCTTATGCTCTTTATTCTCATGGAGCTTTATTTGGTAGACCTTCTCTCTGGAATAAAGTACCTGCTAAAATCCGTAATCCTATGAACATTCCCCAAATCGGAAAACATCTATGTTTATTGACAGAATATTTAATTAAACATAGAATAATTAAAGGGAAAATTGTTTGGAATGTTATGAAGTATAAAGATGGTGGTAGGAAAAAGTAATGTTTAAGAATAAACCTTACAGGAATAGAGATTGGTTGTATAATGAATTAATTGTAAAAGGTAAATCAAGAATTCAAGTGGCGAAAGAGTTAGGAGTTAATAGAGATACTATTGAGAAGTGGGCAAGAAAATTTGGATTAGGTTATCCAGAGAAACTTTATCAAAACAAAGAATGGTTAGAGGAACAATATGTAAAGTTAGGAAAATCAACTATTCAGATAGCAGAAGAATTAGGGGTTTCTGAAACTGTTATATTAAAGTGGTTAAAGAAATTTGGAATACCAATAAGAAGATGGCATAAGAAAGGAAAGTACACTAATAAAGAATGGCTTTATAATGAGTATTATGTTAAAGAAAAATCTATAAAACAAATTGCTGAAGAATGTGATGTAGATCCTTCTTCAGTTAAATATTGGTTTGATAAATTTGGTTTTGTATCAAGAGAAAAGTTTAAACCCGCTATTGGAAGAGAGTGGTTATATCAAGAATATGTAATTAAAAAGAAGTCAATAAAAGAAATTGCAAAGGAGTTAGGAATTCATTATAAAACTGTTTCTAATTTATTAAAGAAGTATAATATTCCTATAAGGAATGTAAATGAAGCTAATTCTTCCGTTTCTAACTTTTATCACCAACTTTCAGATTATTTTAAGCAAGTTTTGGATGGGTTATTACTTGGAGATGGGTCTTTAGCTAAACCAAAATCTTTAAACTCTAATTCTTGTTATCAGCATACTGATAAACACAAGAATTATATAGAGTGGCTAAGACAACAGTTTATTGATGAAGGTTTGGAGTGTGGTAAAATTTATGAAAAGGTCAATGAAAAAGGATTTAAACCTGGTAGTATAGCATTTTATTTTTCTACAAGAAAATATCCTTGTTTAACAGAGCAATATCATAGATGGTATCGGAATGGAAAGAAGATAATACCAAAAGATTTAAAACTTACTCCAACAGTTGTTCTTCATTGGTATATTGGTGATGGGAGTCTAATTAAACCATCAAAAGGTAAACCTTTCATCCATTTTGCTACCAATTGTTTTACTTTTGAAGAGGTTAACTTTTTGGTAGAACAACTTAATAAACTTGGATTAAAAGCATATTTAAGAACTGGAACTGAATACAAAACCAAAAAGAAATTCCCTTACATAGCTTTATCAGTAAAATCAACTCAGGACTTCTTTGATTTTGTAGGCTCTTGTCCAAAACCAATTAAACAAGACTATGGTTATAAGTGGGGATTGACTAACCTATAAGTTAAATTTTAGAAGAATACGCTAAAGGGCAACCCAATGATAAAGTTTAGAGACCCAAACGACAAAATATTGCTTCTTTCTGAAGCAGGTTTGTTAAACCAATATGAAACCCTTAGTGATGTAGAGAAACTCTCACAGGAAGCCATTGAAGAAATCTGGCAAGGTATTATTAAGCGTCGTAAACCTCTAAAGAAGAGGTTAAAGGATAGGAAGCGTTCTTTAATTCAAAAGCAAAACTGGAAAAGGTACAGAACTAAATACCTCTTAGCTCTAAGAAAGTGGCACAAATCTATATCTGGTAAAAGGTTTCACAGAGCACTAGGTAGATTCTTAGCTACTAGGTTATTCAGGAGCGAATCTTACTTATCTCCATTAGAAAGATACGAATTCCTCAAGCTACTTTCCAGTCTTAAAACCCATTGGTATATAGAAGGAGTTTACTACAAGCCTCTCCTAGAAGAAGTTGAGTATGAACTCTTTACTGAAGAAGTATTACCTCTAATAGATGAAATTGAAAAGAAGGTTCTTATAGAGAATAAGCTTGATAAAGAGGATGTAGAGTTCCTCCTAGACATAATAGGAGAGGACTTGTTTACAGTAAAAGATGTGTTAAAGAAAATGCTACTTTTCTCCCTCTCTAACAACCCTGCTAACTCTTCCTGCTATGCTCAGGTAGCAAAGCAGGTTTATAACAACCCTGATAAGTACCACTCTCACTTAATAGCTTTAGTATCTTGTGGTAGTAATCCTTCTGTAACCTTATCACAGCAAGGCGAACCTAAAGTAAACCATGCATTGATAATATCAGGAGATAAGTCTAAGGTACTATTTGACTCATTAGAGAAAAATAGAGTTGCTTACGACTACCCTAGTATTAGCTACTCTAACATAAAAGGTTCTCAGTGCCAAATCATAAAAACAATCCCAGTTTCACTATTCCTTGAATTAGTGAGGAAATATGATGGAAAGGTTAGTTGACCTCATAGAACCACAAATTCAGTTCACACTGCAAGAGTCTAACGAAGTAGATGGTATTCACATCTTAGGTAAGGTAAAAGGCCAATTCTTTGTACCAGATGGCTACTCTAGAAATAATCGCTTTTACCCTCGTAAGCTCTGGGAAAAGGTAATATCCAACCCAAACATCAAAAAGAAACTTAAAGAAAGACGAATGTTTGGTACTATTGGTCACGATACCCCTATAAACGACAACACAATAGCAGAAGGTAAGATTTCTCACATAGTAACTAACCTTTACATAGATGAACAAGGTAGAGGTATAGGAGAAGCTTTAATCCTTAACACTCCTGCTGGTAGGGTTCTTAATACTCTCTTAAGAGCAGGAGCTAAACTCTATGTATCTTCTAGAGCATTTGGAGAATACGAAGGTAAAGACCCTACTGGTAAAGTTCCAGCTTTAAACCCTGATAAGTATGAACTAATAGGATTTGACTTCGTTTATGATCCAGGATTCTTACAAGCCAACCCTGAACTAGTTGAATCCATAAAGCAAGACTTAAAAGAGTGTATAGGAGGTATATGTAGTATATCAGACAACCAAGCTAACTTTAATCAAATTCAGGTTAAGGAGGATAAAAATATGGCTATGGAGCAAGTCCTTGAACAACTTACTAAAGAGAAAGTAGAATTGGAAAAGGAACTAGACAAGGTTCTTAAGGAAAACGAAGAACTCAAAAGACAACTTGAAGAGCTCCAAAAGAATCAAGAGGAAGCTAAATCTGTAAAGGAATCCCTCACTAAGGTAGAAGAGGAGCTCAAATCTCTCAAAGAAACTCTTGCTAAGTATGAAGTATTAGGTACTCCTGAAGAGATTAAAGAGGCTCTAAAAGAGTCTGAGGAAATCCTCAAAGCTTACCTCAAAATAGGTTCTCCTGAAGAAGTTGAAAAGTCTCTCCTCAAGTCTAAAGAAACTCTTGAAAAGTACCTTGAGCTAGGTACTCCTGAAGAAATTAAGGAAACATTAGAAAAAGCTAAATCCACACTAGAAAAACTAGCAGACTTTCAGTCTAGGGTAGGTTCATTAGAAGAGGTTGAAGAATTCCTTAAAGGTATAGAACAAGTTCTCCTTAAGCTTAAGGAAGAAAAACTCAACAAGCAAGTAGAGGAACTCGCTAAAGAGTTTAAAGCAGACAAGGAAGTTGTAGAAAGGTTAGTTTCTAAGTTAGGAGTAGAGGAAGCTAAAGAAGTTCTTTCTAAGATGACTGAATCAGCTAAGTATGTTAACAAATATAAAGTTTCCTCGTCTAAGGTAAATGAAACCAAAGAGGATTCTCCTAAATTCCTTAAACCCAGAACAGTAAGGATAGCTGAATCATTCCTCAAGTAACTAACCTGCACTATCAGGTTAGTTAAACTCACTTCAACTCAAATTAAATTACACAAAGGAGGATTAATATGAGCGAACTCATTATTGAAAAGAAGCTTAGGGAAGTAGAAGCACAGGCAGAGAACTACTTTAAAAGATATCGTGAGCAGGTAGAAACTCTTGAAGATCATACTATTCTTGGTAAGCTTAAAGGAGTACAAGCTTGGGATGTAGTTCAGCTTGGGAAAGAGCTTGAAAAGTGGGAAATGCTAGAAGCTACTGTTAAGGAAGATGGACTTAGCTCACTAGGAGCTCTTCCCAAAGTAGCTTTTGATGTTATCACAGTAGCTTATGGTAACTCTGTTATTCCTTTCATAGCTAGTGTACAGAACATTGAAGAAGAGCGTGGAAATGTTTACTTCAAAGTAATCAAGAGGCAAGACACAGGAGATACTATTATTGACCCTAGAACTGGAGCAGTTCTTCCTAGTGGACTTGCTTCTAATGTAGTTTCAGATAAAGAAGTAGCTACTGGAGACGGTACTACTAAAGACTTCACAGTAACAATTGAACCTGTTCCTGTAAGACCTGAAACTTTCCAAGTTAAAGCTGGAAAGGTTTACGGTAAGGATGATGGTAATGGAGTAATCCTTGGAGTAGGAGTTTGGGGTTCTATTGACTACAAAACTGGTACAGTAGAACTCCACTTTGCTGATGCTCCTGCTAATGGAACTCCTATTGTAGTTGGATATCAGCTTGATGTAGAAGCTCAAGCAGACCTACCTAGCATTGGTTCTGTATTTGAATCTGTACCTGTTACAGCTAGGATTTATGCTCTTAAAGGAGTAGTAGGACTTCTCCAATCTTATGCTCTCAGGCAAAGGTTTGGAATTGTAGCTGAAGATGAACTAGCTAAAGACCTGGTTGTAGCTATTAACAATGAGATTGGTGGTGACCTTATCAGGAAGATGAATGCTAATCCTGCTGGTGGAACTATTAATTGGGACAAAACTCCTCCAGATGGAGTAAGCTATTTTGAGCATTAGTTTTGCTAGTGCTCGTTAAACCCCCCTAATTGCGGGAAAGCCCTAAAGCCCTTAGTACCAACTCACTAAGGGAAACCTTAGTGAGGGCCACAGGTCGCAAGCCTGTGGGTATGGTAAAAAGCTAAGGGATGAGGGAGTAAAACTCCTGAAATGGGCAACCCGCAGCCAAGCCCCTAAAGGTATCTTATGATACCTATGGGGAAGGTTCAGAGACTATCCAAGGGGATAAACAGGAATCCTATTTTGGATTCCTGCCCTGGAGTAGTCCTCAAGCGAGGACGAAATGGGGGGCACTCTGGGGTTATAGGTTATAATAATCATATATCCTGCTTTAGGAGGTTAATAAAATGCCCCAGAGTGGTGATATAGTCCCATCCCAGAGGGAAACCTCTGGGCGGTCTGCCAGAAGGTTCTATGTATATGTTTACCTAGACCCTCGTTATCCTGGAAAGTTCAAGTATGGTAAGTATGAGTTTGATTATGAACCTTTCTATGTAGGTAAGGGTACAGGGAAGAGAAAGTTTGCTCATTTGGATGAAGCGAGGAAGGGTATTAAGCACCCTAAAAATAACCAAATTAAAGCTATTTGGAATGCTGGACTTGAACCTATTATTTTGGAAGTATTTTCAGGTTTAACAGAAGAGGAAGCGTTAGAGAAAGAAAAAGAACTAATAGCTACCATAGGAAGGTATGAGTTAGGGCAAGGCCCTCTACATAACCTTACTCCTGGTGGTGATGGAGTTTCAGGAGAAGGGTTACCCTCTGAAATAAGGAAGAAGAGATTTGGAAGAAAATTTGATGAAGAAACTAGAAAGAAGATAGGAAGTAGGTATTACCCAAGAGGGCCTGAGCATCCTAATTGGGGTAGAAAGTGGAGCGAGGAAACTAGGAGAAAAATAGGTGAAAAGTCCAGAGGAAGGAGACATAGCGAGGAGACCAAGAGGAAGATTAGTGAGAAGCTTAAAGGTAGGAAGATGCCTAAAGAGGCAATTGAGAAGAGAGTTAAAACTAGAAAGGAGAAGTTAGCTAAAGGTTTAATAAGAATTACTAAAGGAATGAAAGTTCATACTGAAGAAGGTCTGAGACAAAGAACCATTAGAATGATAGTTAAGATTCTGGATAAGCTTAATGAACTTTCTCTTCCCTGTACTGAAGAAAATTATGAAAGAGTGAGGAAAGAATATTATCCCAATTCTTATCCTACTTGGAAAACTTATCTTAGAAAGTATAAAGATTACATAGAACCTCCTGGTAAGACGGGTGGGGAGTAGCGATCCCTGCTGAAGGTGATGAAGCAAACAGTTAAGGACGCACTTGCAGACCTTGAAGGTTCTATTGTTCAGAATGCAGGTAGAGGAGTTATTAATGTTATCATAGCAGGTGCTAAGGTAGCATCCATCCTTTCAACTCTCCCTGGATTTGAGAAGATAGCTGATGGTAAGGCAATGGGTGCTCATGTATTTGGTACTCTTGATGGAGTAACTGTTATTAGGGTTAATGATGCTAATGCACTACCTGCTAATGTAGCATTAGGAATTTATAATCCTGATAATCCATTTGAAGGTGCTGCAGTTTATGCTCCTTATATGCCTCTCACCACTACAGACCTCATTCCACTTTCCCCTAACCCACTAACAAACCAGAGGGCTGTTGCTGTATGGGCTGGAGTAGAGGTAATTGTTCCTCAGTTTGTAGGTAAGCTTGAAGTTAAGAATGCTTAATTGATATAGGGAGAGGGTACTAACCCTCTCCCATTTTCAGTAATAAAGGAGGTTAGGTTATGGCAAAGATACATGAAATAATTTCCTTGCTAGAGGACTTAGATATAGAAATTCCTACTAAAACCTGTGTATGTCCTAACTGTGGTTATGAGATGGAAGCTCCTATGGGAGTACCTTGTTCTAACTATGATTGTCCTAAGTGTGGTACTCCTATGACTAGGAAAGTAGATAATCAAGAACCAGAACAACCTGATGAAGAGCCTGAAGAGTCTAAGAAAAATGAAACTAAAGTTATAAAAGCTAAACTTATCTTTAATGGTTCAGATGCTCCTACTTTTGATTTAATAGATGAGCAAGGTAATCCTATCTTTTCAGCTCTTAATAAAGTAGATGCAATAGCTAAACTCCTTCAACTTAAGTCCAATCCTACTGCTGAAGATGCAGTTCTTTGTGCTATGGAAGATGGAGAGTGTGAAATAGAAGTTGAGGTAGAGGGATAGGAATGGTGAAAATAGATTACGAGTTGTGTATCCAATGCTATATCTGTGTAGATGAATGTCCTATGGGTTGTTTTCAAATTCTTAACGATTACCCTCACTTTTCTAGTTCAAGTGAATCCTCTTGTTTAAATTGTGGGTTATGTATCCAAAATTGCCCTACACTAGCAATAGATTGGAAAGATTCAGTTATGTAGAGGAGGTTAAGTTATGGCTAACGCTAAAAGACTTTTAGCTTTAGTAGAGAGGTGTAAATCTAAGAAGAAAAAGGTTAAGGAAGCTCTTACATCTGACCTTTACGATAAAATGGGAATTATCCTTAGGGAGTCCTCTTACTTTGACTTTGACCCTATTGATGAAGAGCAGGGTACTTACATGGTAGCTATTAATGTAGCAGGTAAGGAAATCATCCAAGTAAATACTAAGCTAGATGAAAATGGTAACATTGTCTTTGATTCCTATGAGGTAGATGAAGGTGGACTTAAAGCTATGGTAGAGTTTATTGAGAATAAGGCTAAGGAGCTTCAAAGTGGAGGAGAGGAAGGTTAAAGAGCAACTCCCTAAGTTCTTCATAGACCAAGCCTCCTTCCTTTTCCTAATCAACCATCTCCACTTACTTCCAGAGGACTCTCTTCAGAGAAGGTTGGAGGAAATACTTAAGTTTGGTTGTAAATCTAACTACCAGAGAATCTTTGTTTGCAGAGTAATAAAACTAGCTAAGGAAAGAAAATTCAGCTCTAAAACGCTTTCACTAATACAAAAGCTTAAAAAGGTTTGTGGAGTTAATGAGATGAGGTTAATAGAAAGACTTAACAACTTACTCCTAGAGATAGATGAAGCTAACTGGGTAAACAAAGTTAAACCTAAGTGGCATCCTCCTGAAGGTTTGTTTACTAAAGACCCTGAAACAATAGCTAAAACAGTAGCTAAGGCTTCTAAGGATTATAAGCAAGCTGTTGCTAGGGTAAACTTTTTCTACAACAGGTATGGTTGTTCAGGAGATAGGAAAGGAGATCCAATCTGTAAGAAGAGGACTAAAGTACTTCAGCTCTTAAGAAAGATATTTAAGAAAACTGAGGAAGAGGCTACTAAAGTGATAATTACTTATGATGGAGATACTTTTGATGTAGTTTATCCTAGTGGTAGTGTAGAGAGTTTTTCTGATGAAACTTCTTTCCTTCAGTTTGCAAGAGATAAGAGGATTAAAGGTAAGAACGGGATAACAGACCAGCAGTTAGTAGATTGGGTTAAGGATGCAGGTTATATAGAGGCTGTACTAGGTTAGTAATACTTTTTAACTAATTCATCTTACTTAGTATTACTGCTATTCAAAATTTCCTAGGGTCAATAAAATTTAGTATTATTAAGTAATACTAATCCAACTAATCGTAATACTAGAGAGTTCAAATGGACAAGCAAGCCATAGTAAGGTTAATAATCAGGTTAAGCAGTAAAGAACCTACACTCTACATTATAGAAGCTATCCAATTGCTTAATACTGCTTTACTTCTTTATGATGAAGATAAGACCCTTTCTACTCTACTTTACAGTAGAGCTTTAAAGCTTATTTCACTAGACAAAGAATCCTAACTCCATTAAGGATATACAATGGCAACTGTATTAGAACAGATAACTAGAGTAATAGCTAAAACAACCTCTACTCAACTTTCAGTTCTGGAAAACATCTTAGGTTTTCCAGCTAAGATTTATTATCCAGTTCAATATGGTTCTTTGCTAGATCAAGATGCTGAGATTACTTATAACAACACTCCAGATCTAGAAGCAAATATACTTTTAGCTAGCATATACAATTCAGCTTTCTTATCTCCTACTGATTCATCTTTAGAGGAAGCTTTCTCTCAAGATGAGGTAGTTTGGTTTCTTTCAGGTAAGAAAGAACCTCCCCCTCTTAATTCTAAGGTTGAAATTACTATTAATAACAAAACTTTAGCTTTCCAAGTCTCTCATATAAAAGAAGATCCTACTAGAGCTGGAGCTTACTATGAAATTTACCTTACTAGTATGAGGTAATAATGCTATCCGATTTCTATATCTTTGGAGTTCTTAAATCCCTCCAAGACTACCTAGAAGATACTTTTGATTTCCCTTTAGTGAAAACTCCCTATTCAACCCCCCACTTTACTTTCCAAAAAAGCTTTTACTTCTCTCCTGATTTACAAACTGTTCCAGATGGATTAAAGAGGGTAGGTTTAAGTAAGCAATCTAAGTTCTTCCTCCTCTTATATAACAGAAGCTCCTTTCAAATTCAAAACTACAGAAGGTTTGACATTCAAGCTTATTCTAGAGAGTATTTAAAAAGTTTAGTTGAAGCAGGATTAATACCTTACAATTACAAAGGAAGGTATCGTTTAGCTGAGATAACTTTAAGACTTAAACCTCTCACTAATGTGTTTAGGTATCAGTATGAATTTGAGGAAATGTTCTTTTTAGATTGGGTTGGACACGGTTCTTTAGATATATCAGTTCCTTTAACTGATGAAATAACTTTTGATACTAAGATTGGTATCAAGTGTGAACCTTTCCTAGAGATAGTAAAAGAGTACCCAGATAAGAAACTTTTCTCAGGTACTTTTGAAATAACTTTTGAAGTTCCAATTCTCTCCTTAAACAAGGAGAAGATAGGTATTATCAAGACAATTAGAGATATTATCTATGACTGGGATGATTCATCAACTTTGGATAAAGAAACTTTAACTCCTTAAAGTGAGGTTAGAAATATGGCTAAAAAACGAAAAGAACCTAAAGAACTTTCCATTAAAGAAAAGCCTACAATTCCTACTAAAACAACTAAAAAACTGCTAAACCCTAATCCTTTTGATATTCGTATTAGAGTAGATGGACAAGTTCTAATCCTTCCTCCTAAAGGAATAATAGAAGTTAACTCTAACTCTCAAATTCAAACTTTTGGAAACCACTCTATTATGGAGGTTAAGTAGTAATGTCTGCTCCTACCATTGTGATAACAGAAAAAGACCTTTCCCAAACGGTTCCAGGATTTCCTGGAGTATATGGTTTAATGTTAGTTCCTTCTAAGTTTGGTTCAGAGGAACCTACTCTAGTATCTTCTCAAACAGATTACCTAAACAAGTTTACTCTAGATGGTAAGGTTCACATAGGAGAAACTCTTACTCACTTTTCAGCTTTAGCTTTTCTAGAGAAATCAAATAAGCTCTGGGTAAAGAGAGTAACTAATGGAGCTCTTTATGGAGGGGTATTAGTATCTTCAGGTCAAGATATTGATGGAGACGGTTCAGTAGATTCTACTAAAGGACTAACTTCTGGAGTCTCTTCTCCTACTGATGTATCATTTGGAAACGATCATGTATTTGCAGTATTAGGTTCTAATAGAGGAGCTTGGAACAACAGGTTAAGCATTAAGATTACTAACTACTCTACTAATCCAGACCTAGTAAAACTTCCTAATGCTTTCCTCTTAGAGGTTCTCCTAGATGGAAAACCTGTAGAGTCTTGGGTTCTTTCTAGAAATCCTGAAGCTAAAGATGGTTATGGTAATAACATCTATGTAGAATCAGTAAATGGAAAGTCTAGGTATATCCAGATTGTAGATAATATAGCTGTAGATAGCTCAATTAACCCTGAAGATATAACTACTCCAGTTTCCCTTTCAGGTGGAGATGATGGAAATCCTGTAACTGATGCTCAAATGGTTCAAGCTCTCCAAGAGTTTAAAGATGCTGATTCCTACCCTGTTACAGTTTTAATGGATGGAGGTTGGTCAACTCCAGCTTATCAAAGAGAACTTATCTCCATTGCTGAAGAAAGAGAGGACTGTGTAGCTATTCTATCAGTTCCTATTGATAAGCAAAATTCAGTAAATGATATAGTTGATTATGTAACTAAAGAACTTAACAACCCTTCTTCCTATGGAGCTGTATATGTTTCCCATGTCAAAGTTTTAGATAGGTTTAACAACAGGGAAATATATGTAGACCCTACTGGTTTTGTAGGAGCTGTTATCTCCCAAACTGCTACTAACCAAGAGATTTGGTATGCTCCTGCTGGTTGGAATAGGGGTAAACTCAATGTTTTAGATGTTTATAAGAGGTTTACTAAAGCAGAACAAGATTACCTCTATGATAATAATGTTAACTTCATCAAGTTTAAACCAGGAATGGGAATAGCTATCTTTGGTCAAAAGACACTCCAAAGAATTCCTTCAGCCTTAGATAGGCTAAATGTTAGACTTCTCCTTGTAGCTCTCAAACCTGCTATTAAGCGTATGCTTGAATCCTTCTTCTTTGAGTTTAACGATGAAGAAACTAGGTATCGTGTTAGAACTATCCTTTCTTCTTACCTAGAGGAAGTAAAAGCTAAAAGAGGTATCTACGACTACTATGTAAAGTGTGATGAGGAGAATAACACTCCTCAAGTAATAGATAACAATGAACTAGAAGTTTGGATTTTCATTAAACCTATGAGAGTAGTTGAATACATTAAAGTACCTCTTACGCTTAGCTCTACTGGAGTTAACTTTGGTGAAATAACTATTGGAGGTTAATATGGTTAGGCCTACCCTTAGTGAACTTAGAACTTTACCTGATAAAGCAACTCTTTATCAATGGAACTTTATAGTAGTAAAAGCTCCTCCAGCAGTCCCTTTCCCTTCTTCTAACGAAATTAACTTAAGAGTTCTTACTAGTGGAGTTCCTAAGAAAACTAACCAGAAGATTGAGTATAGAATTAGAGGACACAGACTTTTCCAACCTGGAGTTAATGAGTCATCTGGAGAGATTACAGTTACCTTAGTAGATACTGTTGATGCTCTAGTTCAGAAGTGGATTAGGGATTGGAGAGAAGCCTGTGCTGAATACAATACTCAAACCCACAAGAAAACTTCTGATGTAGAAGCTGAAATAGTTCTAGAAAGGTTGGATAGGCAAGATAAAGTTATCTGGAGATACCATTTAGTAGGTTGCTTCCTTTCTGATTATGATCCAGTAGGAGGGGATTTAGGTTCTGATTCAGACATAGCTAAACCTACTCTCACCATCACTTATGTAGACTACTATGATGAGTAAGAGTGATGATAAAGTTATCAGACCTACTATACAAAAAATGGGATTTTTCAACTACTTATAAGTGGGATATAACAGTAGAGCCTTATAGGGGGAGTGAAATTCCCCCTCCTCCTTCTCCTTTTGACAAGTTTCTACCTATTACAGATGTAAACCTAGAGCTTTACTCCCCAACTGAATCCTCTGTTACTACAGCAGGAATTACAGCTTCTTACCCAACTGGAGTAACTTTAGGAGAACTTTCCTTTACATTATTATTAGACGATGAGGGAAGATTAGCAAAGTGGTTAACCTTACAAGAAGAATTAAGATACAAAAGAAAACCTTTGCTCTCTATTACACTGCTATTCCACATTAAGAAGTACAGCAGACAAAATCAGCTTATATGGAATAAGTCTGTAATTGGGTTTTTATCATCTTCATTTAAGAGAGCTTGGAACTCTAATAGCGAAATAGAGTCTGTTAATCTACTATACAGAATAGTAGGAGTTATAAATGAATAAGTTAACTCTACCTAAGTATAAAGTAGAACCCCACTCCCTACCCTCCCAAGGTAAGTTCTACCCAGAAGGATTTTCCCTCTATATTCGTCCTTACACATTTGGAGAGGTAGAATATCTATCCCAATCTGATTTGCATGTAAAAGATTATGTAGAGTATATACTACAGGGGATTGAATGTAGCTTCAATAAGAAACTTTTAACTCTATTTGATTTCTTTTTCCTATCAATACTAAGGAAGCTCTACACTTTAGGAGAAGAGAAATACACTATTGAATATACCTGTGAGTGTGGAAACTTAGTTAGTTCTACTTTCCATATCTCTGATATAGAGTTTGAGGACTTAGGTCAAGTACCTCAGAAAATAGAACTCTCTTACAAAGGTTCTTTAGAGCTTCTAATTAAACCTGTTACCTTAGAAAGGTTCTTAAGTTCAGGAATAAATACCTTTGACTTGAAAGAGAGTCAATTATTAGCTCTACATATTTACTCTATGCCCTACCAAGAAGCCTATGATTTTATTACTAACCTACCTTTCAACGAAGTTCAAGAGTTAGAGTCTATCATAACTCAGTTTTACCACAGCTTTAAACCTATTATCGTGAAATGTCCTAACTGTGGTAAGATAAGAGAGATAGATTTAGCTAGTGATTTGGAGGAAATAGTAAAACCTTTTCGTGAACCCAAAAGAACTTCAGCGTTTGAAATTCTTAGCAAGTAAGTTTCACTTTGTAGATGTTTATCATATACACTTTGTTGATTTTGGAACTTTCCTTTACTTAATGGATTTGGAGAAGGAATATTATGAAAAGTATAAATCTCAAGATTAACTTCTCTCTCCCTATTCCTTTAAAAGAGTTGAAGTCTAAGCTGGAAACCTTATCTGAAAAGATATCTGGTTCTATTTCTACTACTGAGAAAGCTTACAGAGAATTAGCCAAACTTTCCTACTCTACTAGTTCAGTAACCCAATTACTAACCCAAATTAATTCAGAACTTTCTATTGAGGAAAAGAAGAGTTTAGATAAGATAACTCAAGCCATATATCCTGTTGTAGAAAAAGTTTACTCAAGACAACCTGTTTCAACTAAAGAAGCTGAAAAGTTTGTAGAAGCGATTAATAAGCTAAATGAGATTGTTCAAGATTTACCAGATAAGATAAAAGTTTCCCTATCTCCAATTCTTCAAAACTTAAAAGATTTCCTCTCTAGCTCAGCTCCAGATTTAGTAAAGTATCAAACTTTTAATACAGTTGTATCAGAGCTTTCTGAGTTAGGAAAATTACCAGATGAGTTAAGAGAATATACTAACCTAACCCTAGAAGAGTTTAAAGAGCAGAAGGAAAAGATTATTGAAGTCTTATCCTCATCTAAACTAGAGTCCTTTAAGGAAAAAGAAGAGCTAAAAGAACTTTTAGTTAAACTCAACAAAACACTAGACATTTCCAGATTAGAAAAAGAAGTAGATAAAAAGAAGAAACTTTCCCTCAAGGAACTATTCCTTTCAGCTCCAAGTTCTGTTAGTAGAGGAAGAGGCATCATTTCTTCAGCAGTAGAGCTTTTCTTTTCCTCTATTGGAATGCCTGGATTAGGTAATTTTCTAGGGGACTTAATTGAAGGTGGAAGTGATCTTTTATTCTTCTTGCCTCTACTAGGTAAGCTTAAATCAATAGGGAAAGGTTTTAAAGTCTTTACTAAAGGGTTTTCCTTATTAAAGAAGTTTCAATTAATAGGGAAAGTTGGAACTTCTTTATCTAAAGTTAGTAGTGTAGCTGAAGTAGGTAAACTTGGAACTGTTTTCAATATTGGGAAAGGTTTACTTGGTAAGTTAGCTTTACCTTTAACAGTAGCTTTAGGAACTTACTCAGCTTATAAAGGGTTTAGGAATGCTGAAAAGATATTTGGTGAAGATGCTACTTTAGCACAAAAGTTAGAGTCAGCAGGAGCTAAGGTAGTATCAGACTTTACCTTTGATTTAGTATCCCAAGAGAAAGTTGCTAAAGGTTTAGATTGGTTAAACAGGAAAGTTTTAAAATATACGCCATTTGGACTGCTTTATAACCTTCTAAATACCAAACCCTTTAGTAAAGGTAAAACTTCCCATAAAGAAGCAATAGATAAATCTCAGAAGGAGTTTTCAGACCAATTTAATTTAGAAAAACTCCTTTTAGCTCAGATTAAAGTTGAATCCAACTTCAATCCTAGAGCAGTATCTAAAGCAGGAGCAGTAGGATTAGCTCAATTCCTTCCCTCCACTTGGAAGGATGTTTGGGAAAAGAGAAGAAAGTTCTTCACTAAGTTTAATCCCAACCTATCTAAGTTCAAAAGAATTCCTGATATAACCAATCCTGAAGCCCAGATTGAAGCACAGAAGGCATATATGAAATGGTTGCTCTCAGAGTTTAAAAGGAATGTAAACTGGGCTCTGGTAGCATATAACTGGGGAATAGGTAATGCTAAAAAGCTTTACAAGAGGGTAGGAGGAGACTTTTCTAAAGCTTATTCTTACCTACCTAAAGAAACCCAGTCTTATGTTAAGAGGATTACCAACATAGCTTCCAAGATGGATAAGTCTGAAGTTTCTTTAGCTACAGTTTATAGAACTCAAGAGAAAAAGATTTACAACCCTCCTGAACCAGTTAAGGAATCTTCTCCTACTGTTAATCCTACAGTATTACCTAAGAGAGAAATTGATTCCTATGGAGTACTACTAGCAAATCACTTAATCTGGGATTAACCAATGTTAGAGATAGAAAAGCTTTACTCTAGACCTGAAACTACTATTCAGATAGGATTACCCCATTTAAGTAATAGTAGAGATACAGTTTTCTTATGGACTGGGCAATTTTCAATAGGGGGTAGTGCTGAGTTTACTACCCCTTATGATTCTGTAAGAGCTCAAAAGCTAAAAGAATTCTCAGTAATGGCTTCAGAAATATTCTCTGAAGTAGCTTCAGCAGTAGGAGGAGACAAACTCCAAAAGCTAAGTGAGTATGTTAATAAAGGAGTTCTTACTTCAGTAAACCAAACTGTAGCTATGTTCTCTGGTTATAAAAAACCAGTCTTTACAGTAGTCCTAGTAGATATAGCTTACAAACCTAATATGAATCCTATAAAGAGATTAACTCCTCTCCTTAAAGCTGTTTTTCCTGAAGTAGCAACCTCTGTAACAGTATCAAAACCTTTTAACTATACAACAAGAATTTCAGGTGGAGAAATATTTGCTGAAAATGCAGTATCAGTAAGAATAGCTAGGTTCTTTGAAGCTCACAACTGGATGATAATAAGAGATGTTCAATTAAGTTTTTCTAACGAAACTACTGATACAGGGTTTCCTCTCTATGGAACAGCTCAAGTTACATTTGAACCTTATAAACTTCCATCATATAAAGATGTTCTCTCTTGGTTCAAGTTTGAATAAGAGGTAAATAATGTATAAGATAAACCTAACTTACCAAGGCTTTCCTAAGTATTCGTTAGGTAGGTTTTGCGAATATCAGGAAGGCATCTATGATGTAGTAACAAGTTTGTTCTTTGAACAACTCTCTACTTTACCTCCATCTAAGTTTATAACTTTAGACGCCAAATATGAACATCGTCCAGACTTACTTTCCTACGATGAGTATGGAGATACCCAGTATTGGTATTTAATAATGGTTTACAACAACATAATAGACATTGATAATTTTGTAGCAGGAATAAAACTAAAACTCTTCTCACTAGAAGACTTAGAAATTCTCTATCAATCCTTAATACCTCAAGGGTAAAGAAATGGTAAAGTATGAAAACCAGCAGTATTTACTTTTTACTATTGTAATAAGAAGGAAAGATGGAACGATAGAAAAACACGACTTTATAAACAGAGAAAATTTTATAGACTTCTTACTAATAGAGAAAACAGGTAACCACTTACCTGAGTTTCAGTTAAGGTTTGTAACAGACGACTTAAAGTTGTTGAAGTGGTTAGCTGAGGAAACTGAAATAATAGTAACAGTAGGTCAAACTGAAACCAAATCTATTACTACTAAACTGTTAGTTTTAGAAAAGGAGTATTCCAAAACTGGTGAAACCTTTGAAGTAGTTTTATCAGGTATTTTACGAAAGCCTGATTACCTATATAAATCCAAAATAAGGTATTTTGAAGATAAACCTTCCTCCTATGTTATAGAAAGGGTAGCCAAAGAAGATTTTGCCTGAGTTCAAGTCCTCCCTAGTTCTAGGGATAAAATGACTTGGATTCAGTATAACATTCCTAACAGAAAGTTTATAAATGAACTTTGGCTCAACTCTTATATATCTGAAGAAGAGTTTTACTTAATAGGAATTACGAGTTTTGGAAGATTTAGATGTTTATCCTTACCTTATATAGTAGGACAAGAACCTTGGAATGCTTTCCCTAGAAAGGAAAAGTTAGGCTCTAGGGATTTCATTTTTGAAGGAGACATAAAAGTAACCTCAAGGACTGGTTTTATCAATAAGTTATCAACCAAGAAGATAGCTGGTTATAATGAGACTGAAAATAAGCTCTGCTGTAAACCTATTGTACCCAGTAATAAACTTTCCTACTCATTAGTTCCTGATAATAAAACCATTTACGATATAGAACATCTGAGATTAAAGGATTATGTAAAAGTAGATTTTTCCAATGTTCATAAGCATTGGGTTTATGCTAAATCTAAGAATCTTTCTAACTTAATGCACTTTTCAAGACTGGAAGTAAACATAAGATATACTGGTAGGTTTATAAAACATCAAGTTTTAGACCACTTGAAGTTGTTTGACATAGACTCTAAACAAAAGCACTTTTACGACCTATATACAGGAAGCTACATCATAACTAAGATTTGTAGGTATTTTACAGCTAAATCCATTGTAACAGATTTAACTCTGAATAGGGAAGCTCTTAATATAACCTTCCCCAAGTGGAGGAAGAAAAATGATAATAGCATTAGCTGATACTTTGAAAGATGAAAAATTTGACATAACAAGTAAGTTGTGGGTAGGCGAGGTTATCTGAAACGCAGACCCTCTCCAGTTGGGGAGGATAAAGGTAATGATAAAACCTTTATGGAAAGGTATCCCAGCTAAACACTTACCTTTTGTTCATCCTATTAGACCAAACCTGTTAGGAGCTAGGTCTGATTCCTCTAACTTTTCAGTTCCAGAGAAAGGTTCTTATGTAATAGTTAAGTTTGAAGATTCTATTTATAACCCTTACTACATAGGGGAAATCCAGTCAACTCCTACCCATCAACATTTATTTGATGAAGACTACCCTGAAACTTATGGGTTTAGGGATAAGAAGAATAATTGGTTTAAGATAAATAAAGCTAAGGAGTATGTAGAGTTCCATCATTCATCTGGTTCAAAAATTAGGATTGAGAAGGATGGAACTATTTACATTAAATCAGTTAAAGATGTTGTATGGGATGTAGCAGGAGACTTCTATGTTAAAACTTCTACAGCTACTTGGGTTAAGAGATGATGTATATAAGCAGGCTTAAAGACCCTAATGAGGCTGGAGGGAAAGTAGTAGATACTAAGCAGAACTGGTTTACTGTAGATGGTTTACCAGTGGCTACTAATGGAGATAATGTTTCTTCCCACCCTCCTTGTCCTAAACCTCCTATTCATTGCTATGGTAGGTGTAAAACAGATAATGGATTAAGTTGGTTTACCATAGATAACATTCCTGTTAATGTATCTTCTAAACCTGATAACTGTGGACACACTAGGAATTCCAACCAAACTTGGTTTAGGGTGATAGAATGAATCCAATAGTTTACTCGGATGTAAGTAATAAACCTAGTAAATCTGAAAAAGTAATTAATGAACATGCTGTTTACCAAGCTTTAGATAATCTTCTTTCTACTGAGAAAGGAGAGAGGTTATTCCTACCTAACTTTGGAGCAGAACTGAGAAAGCTCTTATTTGAACCTATTGATGAAATGACTGCTTTCTTAATTAAATCCAAGCTCATAGAAAGCATTCAAATATGGGAACCAAGAGTAGAGCTCATAACCCTTTCTGTAATCCCTTATCCTGATGATAACCTTTATGTAGTAAACCTGATATTCAAAATCAAAGGGTTAGAGGGAACTTATAACTGGACTAAGATTTTAAAACCTGAGTAGAGGTAGAAATGATAGACCCTAAATCAGTTTCTTATGAGGAAATATTACAGGATTTAAAGGAATATGTTGAATCACAAGGAGAATCTTGGAAAGACTTCTTTGAAACCTCTACTGGTCAAATACTTTTGGAACTGTTAGCTGGAGTTGGTTCATTCTTATTAACTAAGACTTACTTTGCTAGAAGAGAAGCTTACCTCCATCAAGCCAAAATAACCTCCTCAGCTATTTCCATTGCTGAAGGTTTATCTTATCCAGTATTTAGAGGTTATCCTCCTAAAGTAGTTTTCCAAGTTTCTTCAGATGAGGTACTTACACTAAATAAATACTCTGTTATAGGCTATGTTGGAGATTACGATATAATTCTTTCAGATGACTTAGTTGTTAATGCAGGGGAGACTAAAAAGTTTTATGCTTATATAGGTAAGTACGTTGAGGAAGAGAAAACCATCTCCTTTACCTCTGAAACTCAGAAATACATCTTCTTAAGGTTTTTAACTCAAGTTTCAGAAATATTTGACTTTGAGGTAAATGGAACTAAAGCTGATTACTCTTTAAAGGTTAGAGACCTAAAGGAGAAGTGGTTATTACTAACCAATCAAGCTTTATCAATAGATGCTTTCTACCTTAACCTTAATGATACATACTCAGAAGGAGATAAAGCCAAGATAAAAGGGATTTACTTTGACTACAAAACAGATTCATTTGAAGTAAATGATATCATCTTCTATGATAACAGATTTACTCCTCTTAAAGTAGAAAAGCCAATAAAACCTGATTCCCTTAAATCTATACAAGTAATAGCTCCTTACTATGCTGATACTTCTCTAATAGTAAGGGCTAGAGAAGATTACAAAAAACTGTTCTTAATCAAGTTTCCTTACTTGAGGGATGCAGTTTCCCACGATAAGGAAAATAAATTCTGTATAGTTCAGCTTTCCTACTTAAAAGAAGACTTAACTTCACTTTCTGATGAAGAGAAACAAGAGTTTTTAGACTTTGTTGACCAACTAAGACCTATGGGTATTCCTCTACCAGAGATAATTGACCCAGAGGAAATTCAAGTAAATTTAACTTTCAAAATCAGGTTAAGCAGAACTGTTGACACTTCTCTAATAAAGGAAGCTGTAGAGTCCTGCATAGAAAAGTTCTCTAAAAAACTAGGTAAAGATTTGGACTTATATGAAATGGAGTTTTACCTAGAGGAAAATTACGACTTTATTAAAATAGCTAGGGTAGTCAATAACACTTCAGGTTATACTGTAAACTGGAATTCCTACATAAAAGTGAATAACTACTCATTGGAGTTCTTCTAATGAAGATTGAATTTATTCCAGAGAACTTAAGAGATGAGGAGATATTTCAGTATATAACAGAACTCCTGGACAAAGTAGTGGAGAAAGACAATGAAATAGCTCAACCTCTCCTTTCTAAGCTAGACCCTTCCAATACTGAAGATATAGAAGAAGTTTATAAAGAGTTTGGAGTTGACTACATAATAGATATGCTTAAAACTGAGGAAACCAAAGAAATCCTTTCAGCCTATTTCTCTTTGATAAGAGCTTATAAAGGTAAACGCTCAGGTTTGGAGCTTTTGTTTAACTTACTAGGTTGGAAGTTTGAAATTAAAGAGTGGTGGGAAGAACCTGAAAGACTCCCTTGCTGTACTGCTGAAGTTTCTTTATATGTTGACCCTTCCAATGTTAATACTCAACCAGGAAAAACTCCTATGAGTCAAATCCTCTGGTTTATGAGAAACTATGTTTATCCTCTAATTTATTTGGTATGGGTAGTTAACTTAGGCTCTATTGATACAGATATTTTAACTGCTGGTTTCTTTACTAACAAGGTTAAGCAAGACGGTTTTGCTACCTCTTCCTCAATAATATTGACTTCAGCTTTCTTTAAAAAGAAGATTCAAGCTCCTATAATAAGTCAAGATCCTGGAGCAATAGTAGGAGCTACTAAAGTTGGTGAATTTTACATAGGTAAGTATTACCTTAATTCATAATGAAAGGCATTATATTTTGGCGTTATTTTGTTATGTAGATATAGGGGGATACTATGGCCATAACGGGTATCATTACCAATGAAGGTTTAGCCAATTCCATTAAAGTAGCTAATAAAGAAGGTTTCTTTATTAAACCTGTTAAGTTTGCTGTATCAGATACTAAAGGAAAATTAGATTCAAGTAGAACTATTAATGACATTAATCCTACTTGGTTTGGATTTGAAAACATATCAGGTGTAGATATTATCTCTTACGACACAGTTCAATTTAGATGTACTATTCCTTATAAAGCTACTACTGAAGTTAAAGATGTAGCAGAGATTTACTTAGTAGGAACTAATCCTGAAGGACAAGACTTCCTATTAGCTATCCACCAAGCTGATCCTGTTATCCAATATGACCCAGCTGGAACTTTAACCCTTCTTATTCAGATTAAAATTCAGAACATAGATGCAACAGACCTTTTTGAATTTGTATATACAGCAGTTCCAGATATAGAAGACCACAACTCTGCTCCTTGTGCTCATACTCATTTACTAAATGCTTTAAAGAAGGCTGGAATTTTTGTTGACTTGTGTAATGGTTCAGAGTTTACCTATGTAGGGCAATATTGGGATGAGAAAGCTGTATTTGACTCTTCTGTAAATGATGGAATGTTAGTTTACAGAGGTTCTGATGGAAAGTATTATCCAGCCATAGCTGATGGTTCAGAAAAAGAGAAGGTTATAGGAGTAGCTTTCCCTAGTAGGAATTCTTTAGTAGTTTCAGGATTAGTAGAAATACCTAATGCTACATTTAACCCTAATCAAATGGTTTATCTATCTGATACTGAAGCTGGTTCTTTTACTCAGAACAAAACTTCTGTTAGAGTAGGTTATGCTTTAACTGATAAAGTAGTTCTCCTTTTTGCTTATAGTGGATTAGGAGCTGACTATGTTCTATCAGATCTTTCTAATGTAAGTTCTTCCTCTATTCAAAATTCCAATTTTGCGTTAGAGATATTAAGGGCTGTTGTATTAGGAGACTATAAAGGAACTTACTATAAAGAGATTTCTTACAATGCAGATAACCTACCTGAGACTATTCAAGTTTGGAAGGATAGCTCAAAAAGTGAAGAATTAGGAACTGTATCAATAACTTATAATGAAGACGGATTACCTACTACTGTTACCTACCAGTTTAGTGGTAATACTATTACTGAAAATATCTCTTACAATGAGGACAATTTACCAATTACTGTTAATCAAACTCTTTCTTAATTGGAGGTATAAATGGGAAGTTTTGAACTTTTAACTCCAGCTATTTACAAGAAACTTAGAGAGTTGGGTTTTGACATTGACAACCTTTCCAACGATATGAACTCTAATTTTGAAGAGCTTTCTGAACAAATCAGTTCAAGTTTAGGTAAATTAAGTGCTCTAGAAATTCAATTAACTAAGCCTTTAGTTTGGGGAGAAGCTAGTGGAAAAGCTGGTGAAAAGATTACATTAAAAGCAGGTTTTTCTATACCAAGAGACCCTTCTGAATACATCTTCTACAAGTGGATTTTACCTGATGGTAATTCAGTAGCAGGGGACACCTTAGAATTTACTATTCCTTCTGATGCTAAACCAGGAGATAAGTTTAAAATCGTTTGTTATGCAGTAAACAGGTTAGGTAATCTTTCTGAACCTGCTTTTATAGAAGTTACATGTAAAGATAGTAGCGAAAACTTTTCCAACCTTAACTCTTGGGATGTAGTAGATTATGAAGGTAAGACTAAAGAAGAAATAGAGGTATTTTGGTACTGGACTTGCACTAAACAAAATGTTTATTACTATGACCTCACCTTCAATTTTGACCAAGCTCCTGATAATGTAGAAATAATTTCTAATGACCCAAGATTAGTAGTTAAGAAGTTAGATAGCAATAAATTCAGGATTTCATATATTACTCCTAGAGAAGTAGGTAAAGTACCATTCGTTTTGAAAGTTCAAAAAGGGAATACGATAAACTATATCTTGTTTAATGAGTTGACTTTTGCTAGTGGATATGGAGTTGTAGTAGAAGGAAACGATGACCCTTCTACTGAATTTAACAAACCAATTGTTCAGAGTAATTCTTTTAAATTCCTACTTAGTTCTTCAGGACTTCTCATATCTTATGATTTCAAGGAGAAGAAAATTAGGAAATATGCAATTGAAGAATCAGATTCTGTTGAGTTAGGCTACGGACCAAATGTAGATATAGATTATTACACTTGTCATGGAACTTGTAAAGATGATGGTTGGACACTTCATCCAGATTGTATTTGCTCCTCTACTACAGTAAGAAGTTTTTGTTCATATCTTGACCTTGATGGTTATGTTGAGTATAGAGCTCAAGATACTCACAGTCAAGATTTAGTTACAGATTCTTCTAGACTTTGGATGGAAACTTTTGGTAATTATAAATACTATAGCGACTACTTTAGAGTAAGAGGTCTAGTTTTAACTAAAACAAATGTGAATTGTCCTAGCAGTTCCTCCCAAGATTGTCCTTCTAGTTATGGTATTTTGACTAATGCATCACAATGTTTTTACGCTGTATCAACTCCAGATAAAAATTTAATTACTTTTAAGTTTCCAAATACAGCAATAGATACTATCACTCATTATAATGAAGTTCCTTTTATGTCCTTTTCCTTAGACAAAAGGTTGGCTGTATTAATTCGTGATGTTAGTTACACTCCTGATGATAGATTTGTTATATCAGACCTAAATTCAGGTAAAACCTACAAATGGAAAGGTGAGGGTTCTTTACCTCCTAGTAATTCTCTCAACTCTCCTTACATTATCTTTTTAGATGATTCATTAAGACCTACTGATTTAGTACCTCTTGCTAAAAATACTTTCCTTAGAAAGGAAAATGATACAACCTACAAAGTTGTAGAACTTGGTTCTCGTCTTTTTGAATTATGTGACTCCTCTATTGAAAAGATGTGGATAGGTGGAATGTTAGTTGATAGATCAGGTAATATACTGAATACCCATTATACTGGAGCTCTTAATGACTATCTCCTCAACAAAAAGGTATTTGGGTGCTACTTTGCTTTTAAGTTTTTTAAAGATGAATATGACGACTATCATATTAGGATATGGATTGCTCCAGACTATGAACCAGTTTCAAAGTTAGTGTATGGAAAGGACGAAAAAGTTCTTGTATCTGAAGGAACTAGCTTAATAAACAAAGACAAGTTAGAATATGAATTTGAACGTAAGACCTATTCAACTGATACTGCTGATGAAACCCTTAATGAAGTACCAGAAATCTTTGAAGAAACAAAAGAACAGACTGTTTCTTGCTCACTTCAAGGTCCACATGAGTATGAATTAATAGCTTACTCTGCACTTCCAAAGGAGGCTTAATATGAAATTTCGTGTGCCTACAACTTATAAAAAGGAAATACCTTTAACTCCTATTCTAGAATTAGATGGTTTTTCTTACTATGAAGGTAACATAAATAGAAAAGATTGGTACATAGAACCTTTGGAGTATTTACCTACTGAAACAGACATTACCTTTGTATTTTCAGGAAAGTACTTCTTAGAAAAAGGACAACCTTACAATTATACAGTTGAGGTGTATTCAGATATTTATTTAAGAAAACCTTTAGCTTTAGAGAACTCTTACTATTTGGTAGAAATTACTTCTAAAACCCATTCGCTACTAGTTCCAGTGGTATTCCGAAACTCTAACTCATCCAGAATGAAATTAACCTTTCTTTTTCCTGGAGTCTATAAGGTAACTAAGGTATATTCAATAGTTCCTAACGCTTTTACTATAAAAGAAAGAATTTTTCATTCCTTAGCAACCAAGACTGAGGTAAAGTTTTGGATAAGACCTACCCATAAATTCTTTGTGTTAGACTATACTATTCAAGACGCTATTAACTTACTTCAAAATAGCAGTTCTACTGCTACATCAGATAGTACCAACACTGCATCAAGAGGATAAAAATGCGTAGTTTATTTGTTATTTTGGGGGTTGTTGCTACTACTTTTATATCCTGTGGAGGAGGTGGCAACAACCCTCCTTCTAACAAGTCAACTGGAACTGAAATGAAGTTGGTATTAAATAATGAGGTTGGAGCATTTATTTATCAAGATAAATATCACAAAGATTCTCCAGAAAACTTGTTAGAGAAAATTTATCTAACTGAAGCAGAATTAAACTGTGATTTTAGCTTCTTTATTGTCAATTATGATACTTACAATGGAAACTTAGATATACGGAACCAAAACAGAATTATTCAACATCTAATTGATAATAATTTTCAGGTGATTGTTGGCTTAGATGTAGATTATCCTAAATTTGCTCAGTCTAATGGTTACTATAATAAAGAATGGGTTGAACATCAAAAAAGATATATAGATTGGATTTATTCAAAATGGAAATCCTCCATTTTAGGAGTTTACATTCCTGAAGAACTCAACTTATGTGTTATTTTTGATAACTATTCCTCTTATGTAAGGGAAGTTGCTAATTATGCATACCAAAAGTATAAATACGTTACAGTTGTTTCTCCTTACTGGAATGGTTGTAGTAATCCAAATTTTCAATACATAAAAGATTTATGCAATCTTCCTTTTATATACTGTTATATTCAAGACGGAGTAGGGAGTAATCTCCGTTCTGTTAAAGAAGCTTATAATAAGCTTACTTATTATTCTCAAGACATTAAACTGTATCCTAATGTTGAAATCTTTGAAAATGGTAATCCTTTTCATATAACCAAAGATAAAGAAAGGCTTAAATCTCAGCTTTCCTCAGCCTCTCAATTTTCTACTTTTGTGTTGTATAAAATTCCTTAATTTGTTGAAGCTGATTGGGAGGATCAAATAGTGGCCAAAAAGAAACTTCCTTACCACAATTTAAATTGGTATAAACAATACGAAAAGTTTGATGGAACTACAGATGATACTCCTCAAGGAGTTGCTAATAGACCAATAGCCCAACTGTTAGAAAATGATCAATACCTAGTTCAAGAGTTAGAGACTCTTTCAGAAACCATTGAAAGTGTTTCAAAGAAAGATGCTACTGTAATAGTTAAACCAACTATTACTAACCCTACTAATAGAGAAACTGATTTTTTAGGAACAATTGAGTCTTCTCCATTTCAACCAACACAGCATTTCTATGGTACTCATCAAGCATCTGATTGGGAAATAGCTACTGATTCTGAGTTTACTAATATAGTTGAGTCCTCATATAACGATACTATTAACTTAACCTCTTATCAACCCAAAAACTTAGACCCAGAAACTACTTACTATGTAAGAGTAAGGTATAAATCAGATTACCACATATCAGACTGGTCTGATCCTGTTAAGTTTACAACAGCTAGTGCTTACATAGAAACACCTACATTATCTACATCTGATACAGGTTCACTTTATCCTACATTTAAACTTACATCATTTAAAGCAGTAGGATGTTCAGACAATTGGAAAAGTACTAATTGGGAAATAGCTACTGATTCTGAATTTAGTAATCTAGTCTTTAGCTACACTGAAACTGATCCATCAAAACAGGATACACTAACAATTTCTTCTGATGTACTTGATGTAGATTCAACTTATTATGTAAGAGCTAGGTATAATGGAGATAAAGGTCATTCTTCAAACTGGTCTAATGTACTAGAGTATAACACTACCAAGTACCAAATTGAATATACAATTCCGTCCCAAGAGAATGAGCTTTCTACAGTGGAAGGTGATGTTACCCATGATGACGGTAGGACTTTTGATACTTCTAAGTATTCCTTAAGTGGAACTGTTACTCATGGGACACTTACAGTAACAGGAATGCATTTTACTTGGGAATTGCCTGAAGTAGATCAAGACACAACAGCTACCATTACTTTATGGGTAACTAGGAATTCAGATGGTAATGACGCAACTGAAAGAGTTTCTAAGCAACTTACTATTAAAAATGTACCACTTGTATCTGATTCAGCTGTAAGTGTTTCCAACTTTCAAGATAGTACTGAATATAATGATGGTTGGGACTTAACAGCTTAATATTGGAGGCTTAACATATGAAAGCACTTAAAGGCGGATGGAAAGAACTTCGTATAATAACTTCAAAAACAACAAAAGACGACTTATATCTTTTTGATAGGATATCAAATAAGGATAAAATAATTGTCTATAATAAATCTGATAAATTCGTTGAGTTTACTCCGTCAAAAGTTGATGAACTGAATTTTATCAACACTCTTGATATTTTTGGTGATGGTAGTTGCATTGCAACTTATACTTTGGATGGGAATGCTAATGACTTATCAGGTAATCATAATGGAACTTGGTATGGTAGTGAACAATATGATACAGGTAAGTTTGACCAATGTGCTAAATTTAATGGAAACAATTCTATAAAAACTGGTGTTAGTAGTTTTCCAGCTACAGTAACCCTCTCTTTTTGGTTTAAACAAGGGGAGATTGATACTTCAGCTCAACACTGTTTATTTAGCTTTTTTGGTAACGGTAAAAATATTTTAAATTTGTGGCAATATACAACTGATCTAAAGAAGAAGATGTTTTTTGATATTAATCAAGGTGAATCCACAAAACCACTTCCTCTAACTTATGAGGATAATTTATGGCATCATCTAGTTGTTGATACATTAGGAAATGTTTATGTAGATGGTGAAAAGGTTTTGGAAATACCTTCGGTTGATTTATCAACTGTAGATAGACCTTTACTTATTGGAGGAGATTGGGATCCAGACAATAATAATCCTAACGATTTTGCTTGCAGTGGAACCTATGTTGACCAGATTCGTATTTTTAATCGTATCCTATCTGAAGAAGAAATTAAATTATTATCTCTTGGAGAGAAATATTACCATTGTCAACTTTCCTATTTAAGCCAAGCTCCTGAACAAGCTTTTAGGAAAGAATCTTTTTCTATTTGGGTATCAACACCTTTTGAACAAGAAGAAACTGATAGTGATTGGAATTGGTATCAGATTGAAGTTGACGAAAAGCCTAGAGAAGTTAAGATAGTTTCAGCAGATGTTAATGAAATTAAAACTGTAACAGAAGTTTTGAAAGGTGAAAATTTATTAGTATGTTCTAACAATGAAGTAATAGAAAAACAACTAGATGGTTATCCTGATATTGTGAATACTGTTAATGTTTTAGATGTTTTCAACGATGGTAGTTGCATTGCAACTTATACTTTAGACGGAGATCCTAGTGATCTAGGTGGAAAGTACAATGGACTTTGGAAAGGTAGTGAGCAGTACGAAATTGGTAAGTTTGGAAAGTGTGCTAAGTTTGATGGAGGTAGTTATATAGAACTCCAGAACTCTTCAACTGCTTTAGACACTACTAAACCTTTTACTATTTCACTTTGGGGTAAATTTGATACTATAAATGATAAGTGGTCTAGATTTTTTGACAAATATTTTTATGCTTCAGGTACCACAGTAGATAGAAGAGGAGTAATAATTGCTCGTAAAGCAAACTCAAATGAAATATTTACTGATTATGGGATTTCAGGAAGTTCTGGTAAGATAATATCTTATCCTGCTAAAGAGAAGACTTGGTATCACCTAGTAGTTACTTTTGATGGTAAAACTTTATCTTTCTATGTTAATAGTGTTTTGGTAGGTTCGGAATCAATTTCAACACCAACAAATGCTGATAAGAATGCAACAATAGGTTCTGGTTATGATGGGGGTGGTTATCAACCTCTAGTAGGGAGCGTAGATCAGGTTCGTATTTTTAACAGGCCTTTATCAGAAGAAGAAATTAAGGCTCTATATAAAGAGGAGTTATATAAAATAGATATTTCCTCTTTTAACCTTACCAATCCTCCTACAAAAGCTTGGAAAGAACCAACCAAAGTTTATGTTGCATTAGAATCTAATTCAGATAGGTGCCTGTGGAAAGACGAAGATATAAGTGATAAAATACAGAATGCTACTACATCATCTTTTGAATTTCAAGACATTAGAAGGGATTTAGTAAAAGCAGAAGATTCTTTAATTATTAATGGTAATAACGTAAAAGTGAATGAAGTAACTCCTAAAGGTAGTTGGGATACTTCCACTATGGTTCTCATATCAGATTACTCTGTTGGAAAAGAAGAAACAAATCCAGGAGGAATTTTCTTCCGCCCAGATGGTAGTAAAATGTATATAGTGGGTTATACTAACGCTACAGTTTATCAATATAACCTATCAACACCTTGGGATGTTACTACAGCCTCTCTTGAATCAAGTAAAAGTATTAAAGACCAGGATTCCTCTCCACAAGGTATTTTCTTTTATCCAGATGGTACTAAAATGTATATAGTGGGTTCTTGGAATGATAAAGTTTACCAGTATAACCTTTCTACTCCTTGGGACGTTACTACGGCAACTTTCGTATCAAGTAAGAGTATTAAAGATAAAGACAATAACCCACGAGACTTGTTTTTCCATCCAGATGGAAGTAAAATGTATATAGTTGGAGATGGTAATAATACAGTTTATCAATATAACCTTTCAACACCTTGGGATGTTACCACAGCCTCTCTTGAATCAAGTAAAAGTATTAAGGAATTCTTTGACTATTTAACTGGTATTTCTTTTAATCCAACTGGTGATAAAATGTATGTAGTAGGCACAACAGACCCATTGGTTTGCCAATATAACCTTTCAACACCTTGGGATGTTACTACAGCAACTTTCGTATCAAGTTATAAAATTGAGTCAAAACCACAGAGCATCTTTTTCCATCCAAATGGCGATAAAGTGTATATACTAAGTGGTAGTGATGACAAAGTTCATCAATATCTCTTACCTATTAATTATCAAATTAAAGTACCAGAACAACCTTCTACCATTACATCTGTTATCATTCCACAGAGAATTACACTTCAAACTCTACAGAATAGAACTTACTTGACAGATCAAGACATTATCAGATCAAAGTACCAAACTGTTAATAAGAAAGGTAGAGCACTGAGAGTCAAACTTGAAGGTATTGAAAATACATATGTAGATAATTTCAAAGTTAATTTATGGACTGAGTAATCTTTAGTGAGGAGAATGTAATGAAGTTTAAAATTGCAAAGAAGCAAGTGAAACCAGGATTCTTTAAAAAAGTTGTAATAGAGGAACCATCTTCTATTTCTCTAAACAAGAAAGGTAAAATGAGGTATAGGGTTAATAATGAAGTATTTGATATACATGATAGTGTTGCAGATAATGCTAAAATGATTTCTCTAATCTTTGCTCTCCTTTCTAGAATTTGGGAAGAAGCTATCCCAAATGAAATTAAAGATAAAATGGATAAGGAAACTCGTGAAATGATTGAATATGCATTTAATAAGTATCATTCAATTCAAACTCGTGCTGATGTAGAATTTCTAATAAACGGTAAGGAGTTAATAGATAAACTCATGGATAGGCAAGACAAGATAGGTAAACTCTTTAAAGAAATCTACGGTATTAAGGGAAGTAAGTAATGGCTATGTATCCTTTGTTTAAGTAAACAATCAATGTTTCACTTATTATCTCTAAACAACGTTAAATGAGGTAGAACAATGAGTTTAGGAAGTTTCTTTTTCAGAGGAGGTAAGGGAGGGTCTTCCTCCTTTCCTATTGGATTTGAATTTGCTCCTGATGGTTCTTTAAGATTAACAGGTAATGCTACAGTTTTTAATGATCAGCTAACTAATAGGATTACAGGTGATCCTAATGTAGTTGAATATGCTTTAGCTTCTACTAAGTATGAGCAGAAGACTGATTATGCAGTTTACAAGAATAAAGTTTGGATAAAAACCTCTCTTAATCCTAGGGAGACTAAAACCTATAAGTTTGTTCCAGGATCAGGTAGTGCTAACAATAAAGCTGTATTTCTCCTTTACGATGATTTTGATACCTTAAATGAAGATACTTGGACTTACCAATATGGAGGGCTTGACGCTAACAGTCATTTAAAGGTAAATGGAGGAAATAACATTCTAGGTACCAAATCTAAAATACCTATTCCTACTAATGTGGTAATAGAATGGAATATGTATTCTAAAGATATGGATTTTGACTCAGGTATTAGACTGGGCCCCCTTTATCTAATTTCTGATAAAGGAACTGGTAATCATTCTATCTGTACTAGTTTGTGTTATCCTAATGGTTCTCAACAACCTAATAAGTGGAATGATTATCAAGCTATTTTAACTCCTACTCAAACTATCTTTAAGAACCTATCTGTTAATAAAACAGTTAAATCAGTAAGTATCCTTTACAAAGGTGGAGAATATCTCCAATTTGTCTGTGACTCAGATACCACACTTAACCCTTTATTAGTAGATTACATTTGTGTTAGAAGATACTTCAATGAGAGTGATATTGATGTTTCTGTAACTACTGATGAAAAAGGAAATAAGTTAGTTCAAATAACTAACTTATCTGAAAATCCTTACTATGATATACAAGTTCCAATTGATACATTACCTCTTGATTATTACACTGTATATGCTGAAGTTATTTCTCCTACGTTCACTACTTTAGCTTTTCCTCCTAACACTATTAGCTCTATCTCATTTTTTACTCAGTTTAACCACTCTGCTAAATATGATAGCAACTGTATGTTTCACATACACTCTTTCATTCCTCCTGATGCTAGTCCTGGAAAGGTTAAATTGAAGTTGGAATGGGAAACTATTCCAGTAGAAATTATAAATACTGGTTCAGAATATCAGCAAGTTAGTACTACGGACAAGAATGTTAAAACTATAATCAAAACTTTTGAAATAACAGAAGATATGATTGGTAAGCATGTTTTACTCAACTTTGGAGCAATTGACCAAGTTAAATCATTATCTCAAATAGTATTCCACAGATTAACTAGGTTAGGGACTGATACTGATGATACTTTCAACAGTGAATTACCGATACTTTATGTAGATTGGCATACTGAGATGGATTCAATTGGTTCTCAAGAAGAGTTTAAGAAATAATTAAGGAGTTAAGTTATGATTGAAAGGGAATTAGTCTTATCTCAACTAACTTCCGTTTATATCCATCGTTATTACCCTGAATGGAAGCAAAGGAGTGATGAAGCTGATTGGAAACTTCATACTACTAAACTTGTAACTTATTCTAAAGGTTCTCTTACAGTAGATAAAATAGGTCAACTTATTTATGAATCTTCAGCTAAGATTCTAGAAGGAGTTTCTGATTTCAATACTGAACTAGAAAATCTTTGTAAGGTATTTGACTTGAGAGAAAGTTGGGAACAGCTACTCAAGGTTGGAGTTAGGACTGGTTGGTTGGGTATAATCAAGCAACTACATAAACAAATCCTTAATGATTCTTCTATCCCTGATAACAAAATCTACTTTGCAACTAGGGAAAAGTATATCCCTCTTACTAAATTCCTACCTTAAGAGGTGAGAAATGATTCAAGTATTTGATAAGAACGGAAATAAGATTGCAGAGTCTAATAGTAGCATTTCAGTAGAAGTAGAGAATTCTAGAAGAGATTGCATGGTTTACATTGATTACACTAAAGGTAGTGAAGATTCTATTACTGTTTCCTTTGGAGCTAAAGAAGTTACCACAGGTGAGATATTTCCTATCCAGCAGGATGATGGTTCTAATTTAGTTGATTATAAAAGAATTCTTAGTGCAGGCAAGTATAGGATTTATCTCCCTATGGCTCAAAATGAGGAGGCTTTACAAGTTAATGTTTTTATGAATGGTGATTTATCTTCTGAAGGAACTGTTAAGGTATGGGTTATTCCTATGTATAAATCCTACTAAGAGGTAATCAATGCTACCAATTTTAACAATACTCGTAAAGTTTCTATTCAGCAGAACTGGTATAGCACTACTATCAACAATCTTTATTTGGGGAGAACTAACATTCTTTAAGATAGAAACTGAGATATTACAGAATAAGATTATTTCCCTTAAACAACAGATTAAACAAAAACAAGCTACCATAGATAACCTTAACAGCCAACTTAAAGTTATTCAATCTCAACTCACAGCCTGTTACTCCACTTATAACTCTTATAGACAAACTTGTGAACAAGTAATTAGAGAAAGAGATTCTTTAATCACTAAGCTAACTAAGTTAAAAACTACTATCTACAAATTAGAGCATACTAACAAGGTTTTAAAGAACCAAACTATTAGAGTAGAAGTTAATCCTAGTGATGAGGTAAGCAATGTTCTCCAATTCAAGGATTTTATTTCTAACAATTCCTCTACTGCTAAGTAGTTGTGTTACTACTCAACCCAGTCAACCTAAAATAGTTTATAAAACCAAAGTTGTTTATAAATGTGATTTACCTAAACTTCCTAATCCACCTCAACCTCCCCAGATTAACCTATACAAAGTTAAGTTGAATAACAAAGTTTATTACTGCTATGATTCAGATTCTGCTTACCAAGTTTCTCAGTACTTAATTCTTCTCCAAAATTATTTACAGTCTTGTAGATTGATTACCCAACAAGGAGTATCAAATGGAAATAGTAGAACTAATGGACAAGGCAATTAGAGAATACCCAACTTGGAAATTGGTTGTAGTTTCTATGTCTATGGGAGCAGGAGGAGTAGGGGGATATTTCTTAACTAGAACTTTTTATGGATTTATGGCAAAACTTATCATATCAGTTCCAATTGATAAACCTAAAACTGATGAAAAAGTATTGGAGCTTCAGTTCAGGAATATTGAGAATCTTATTAACAGTATAGAAAAGTTAATAGAATCTAGAGATAGGACTAATGATGCTAATAATCAACTGATTACTGAGAAGCTAGAGGAAGTAAAATCCTTACTGAATAGCATGAAGAAAAAGCTAGAGGAAGATATTCCAAAGAAGCTAGATGAAATATCTGATAATGTTAAGAATATCACTTGGAGGAGCTAATGACCTGTGACAAATCTTGTGGACTAGATACCTGCTCTATTATCAGTATGAAGGAAATCCTTCACAATATCCACTATCCTGAGATTAAAGAAAACCCTCCATTTGAACAAGTTGATACAGATTTGAGGATAACTGCTAGTGGGTGTAAGTGGTTGTCTATCATAGCTAGAACTATTTCTAATACATTTATGGAAATGAGGTATTGCAGACTAAAGTTCTATCCTGAAACTTATAACATAATAAGGTTAAAATATTCCTTGTGGTCTCTGTGGTATCATCAATTAATCAACTACATTTCAATCTTAGCTTATCGTAATTGTTCTTTATATCCTGAACCTATTTTAGAGACTGCTAGAGAAGTTGAAGAGAAATATTCAGAAGAGCTAAGGAACCATAATCATGAATTAGCCAATTTATTCCTTAAGACTCACTTTAAAGTATTCCAAGTATTTGTTAAACGCTTAAGGTATATATTAGATTTGAATCTACCTTATGAAGAAACTACTGATAATATAGGGATGCTTTTATCAGGTGGATTAGCCTACTCTATTTGTGAAGTAACCTCATTGGACTCATTCCTACAAAATGACCCTCATGTTTTCATACTACCAGAGGTATTCTACCTTAACAAGGAGATTAACATCTTTAACTTAGTACTTTCAGAATTCCCAGAAACCAAATTCAAAATTTATTACATTAACCCTAGTCCAGAGTCTAGAACCATTGTTAAGTGGTACTTAGAACAAGAAAGACTAACAAAGTTAGCGATAACTTACTAAAGGAGTAGAATGATGGAAACCCTTAATCCAATTCAAATGTTAACTATTTCTAAACTTTTGGGATTAGTGCTATTCATAATGTTATCGTTAATCACCATTACCTTAACTAGAATGAGTGTACTCCACATTTTCCAAAAAGAATTTAAGATCATCCACAAAAAAGTGTTTGAAGAAGGCAATGTTGCAGTAGCTATTTATTCAGGATTAATAATAGGATTAATAGCTTTAGGATTAATCTACGCTTTTACCAACTTCATGCTTTAGGTAGAAAGCTATGAAGAAGTCAATTCTGATCTTTCTTATTTGGCTACTTACGATACTTACTAATCAAGCTTATAGCTTAACTATCAATCAAGTAGTTAACAATCATAAATATGATATTTATTTTCAAAGGTATGGTAAAAGGTATTTTTGGTGGTTGGACTGGAGATGGTTTAAAGCTCAAGCTATTCAAGAGAGTTCTCTTAATCCTAGAGCTAAAAGTTATGTAGGTGCTCTAGGATTAATGCAGATTATGCCTGAAACAGGAAAATGGTTAGGTATTAAAAACCCTAACCTGCTCCTTATTCCAGAAGTTAATATTGCTATTGGTATTAAATATGATTGGATAATAGCTAAGTGGTGGAGGAAGAAGTTCCCAAAACTAGAATATTTAGAAAAACTTAACTACATATTTGCTAGTTATAATGCTGGTATGGGATGGATTTATAAAGCGTGGAAGGATGCAGGAAGGCCTTACTATTGGAAGGAATTTAGAGAAAACTTATGTAAATTTACTGGAAAGCATTGTAGGGAAACTATTACTTATGTAGATAGAATTAACTACTACTATTTCAAACTAAGTAGGTGAGGTAAAGAATGACCTTAAAGACTTCTCAACTTCAGCAAATATTCCTTGACTCTGAAAAGCCTTATCTAATCAGAGTAATATTTTTCCAAGGGATATCATTCATATCCAGGCTTATCAAATGGTTTACTAGGAGTAAATTTTCTCATGTAGGATTTGATTTAGATGGTTATTATAGAGTAGAAGCTTGGGAAAATACTAGACATAAGTATTTAGGAATCTTTGGAGCTAAGTGGCAATTAACTACTCCTAGCTACCATACTAAAGGTACTCCTTATGTAGTCTTAGGTAAAGAAGTAGACTATGAAACTTATACTGAATACTTCAAAATATTAGATTTTATTTGTCAAGCTGGGTTACCTTACGATTACACAGAGATAATTAAATTTGTTATTAAAGGTAAGGAATCAGAACCTAATGGTAAGTTTGTATGTTCTACTGGAACTTGCTTTATTCTACAATATTTAGGTGTTTTACCAGAAGAAATACCTTACTGGAGGCAATCTCCAGAAGATGTATATGAACTGTGCTTAGCTAATGGATTTAGAGTAGTTGAAAAAGGAGTGGTTAATTAAAGAGGTGAAAATGAAACAAAACCTTTACCTTTACAAAGTAAAGTCTATTGATAAAGTTGTAGATGGAGATACAGTTATCCTTACTGTTGATTTAGGCTTTTATTTATCCTTTAAGATTAAGGTTAGGTTAAAAGGTTTTGATGCTCCAGAAATATTTAGACCTGCTAATGAAAAAGAGAAAGAAGCTGGATTTCAAGTTAAAGAATACCTAACTAAATTATTAGTTGAAAACCAACAGGACTTATTCATTAAAACATCTAAAGTTCCAGGGATATATGGAAGGTGGGAAGGGGAGATTTTTATTGTTAAGGATGGTAAAGTGGAAAGTGTAAATTCTAAAGTCATTAATTTTATTAATGAGAATAAACTAGATAAGCAAAGTTTAAGAAACTTAAAGGGTTAGAGGTTAACCTCTAACCTTTGTTTTATAAGGTAGATATAGTGGTTATAATACCTTGCTTTTAACTAGACTAATCTTCTCGGAAACCTTTTCATGATATATTTTGGCGTAAGGAGAAATTCCATAATATCTTCTAATAGCCTTTCTCCAACTACCAGTTTGGTTGTAATAGTACCTTAAGATATAAGCTCCAACCCTAATGTTAACATCAGGATAGATTAGTAAAGATTCAGGTATATTAAGAGCTTCAGACCACACTTTAGGATTAACCTGCATTATTCCTATGCATCCATAACTAGAACAGGCATAAGGATTAAAATGAGATTCTTGCCAAGCTACTGCTATTAGTATAGATAAAGGAACATTAAACTCTTTACTAGATTCTACTAAGCTTTTAGCTATCAGGTTAATTTGGTTAGAAGGAAGACTAGGATTTACTCCTTTGATAAAAGACTCTAGTTTATTAAGGACTGAAGGTTTTGGTTTAGTCTCACAATGATTAACTTTAACTTCTAGGTTAACTAACCTGTTTCTTACTTCATTAAGTTCTTGATTAAGCTTAGCTTGAGTTTCCTTCTGCTGAACCTGTACCTGCTTTATAAGAGTCTTGGTTTCCTGTAGGGAAGAGTGAACATAGGATAAGGTTAGGATGGAGTTAAGCCCTAGTAAGGTTAAGATAGAACCTAGTAAAAGTTTGGATTTCATACTTAACCCCTCCCCTCAGATTTATAGTCTGGTTGATGGGATTTACATTTACTAAAATACTTGCGGAATGGTTCAACAATTGTAAATGATTCTATTAAATTTTGCAACGAATAAAACTTTGATCTATAAACCTTTTCCCAGTCTCCATTACTCTTCTCAATTATGAAATAATCAGCACTTTTGGGTACTCCTATTACCAATGATTCTTTATAGTAAATTGAATAAGCATATCCCATTCTTCTCATCATTCTAAAACACTCCATTACCTTTTCCCATTGTTCTTTTGTAATCATAGCTATCCCTTTATTTATAAGGTTATCCACCCTTTTGCTTCAAACTCTTGCAAATCAATGAAGTCTTCAAACCATCCCTCTACCAACAAATACTTTTTCACATGTAACTCAATGAAATCACTCTTTATTACCTCTAAATCAATCTCACCTTTTTCTATTCTTCCAATCCCTGAATTACTCACATCAGCACACGACCATAAGCACCAATGATACTTTTTAGTACTACCAAAAATAATTACATCAAAAGTACAGTCTAAAACATCACAAATCTGAGGTATGTCAAGGTGAAACTCTGATTTAAACATATTAATGATATGTGCTTTCTTCCTAATACTTTCATTATCAAGCAAGATAATAAACTTTTTATTCTTTAAATAATTTACATATCCTTGTAAAAAATCAGTAGATATGTAATGATACCATATACCAGGAATAAATTCATCAACTAAACTTTCAGAATTATATTCTAAGCAATTGTCAAAATATCTATCAAACCAGCTAAACTCCATCATACCTCCATTACTCAATTTTCTTATAGCTCTTTGGATAAAGGATAAAATCAACCCCACACTTACCACAAGTACATAAAAGCTTTTCAAACTCTGGGAATTCTGAAATTTCCAAATAAGAAGATTGGCATACTGGACACTTCAGTTTCCAATCTTTACCAACCTTACAATCCCTTTCCAGTTCCTTAAATCCCATAACATTAACTCCTCTTAACTTAATTAGGTTAAGGATAAGAGCTCCCTTCTTGGGGAGCTCTAAGTTAAATTGCCTTAAGGAGTAAGACTTTTCATTTTTTCAATAATCATATCAATCCCTTCATCAAAACTCTCCTCTATCAACCTCTTTCTCCCCCAAGGATTAGATAAACTCATAATAACATTACCTACCTGATACTTATCATAACCAGCTTCAATAAATTCCTGCTTTTTCTGGTTGAAAATCTCCCTGAGTTCCATTAGCTTATTAGCCCTTTCTTGTCTTAGAGCCAATCCTTCTGAAAGAGGAACATTTTCAGCTCTATCAATTTTCTTAATTAAGTTATAGAAAGTAGAAGCTGGAAAGCGATTATCTATAGCGTAGCACAGTCCAAAGGTTACTAAGCACATCTCTCCAACAGTATCTTCCACTATAAACTCAGTTTCGTTAGGTATAGTTTTGATAAACTCTTTATAAACTTTTAGAGCTTCAATTGACTTGTCCTTGACATTAGGAGCTTTTTCAATGTTCATGTCTAGGATATACTTAGCATCTTCAAATGGAATTACTAAAACAGGTATTTCTCCACTAACTCCCAACTTCTTTAGAGCCATTAGCCTATGTTGACCATTAACAATCCAGTACTTACCATTACTTTCATATCCAATAAGAGGGTCTAGGAAACCTAGTTTGGTCATAGACTTAACCAAATTATCAACATGTTTTTCGCTAATCTCCCTTTGTAATGGAGAAGGTTCAACTAAATTAATGTCAACTAGCTTAATAACCCTTTCCTTACCACTAACAGGTTCAGTGTACTTCAGTTCCATCTTAACCTCCTTTTAGGATTATTTGAACCCATTCATCAATAATTGGCAATTCTATATCCGCAAGAGTTTCATCTGGTAGAATCCCGTAGACCCACAACAGTGCTTTAACTAACTCTTCATCTCCAAAAGCATTAAGAAACTTCTCTATTGAAACTTTGTGAACTAGTTCAACTTTCTCTAACACTTCGTAAAGTATAGTTGGAACAGTTTTACTAGTAACATCTATAACCTTGATATCCAAATCAGGGAATTGAGCTGGTAAGTTCTTGTATAGGTTGTTTAAAAAGTCCCACTTGCCTTTCTTCTCATAGTAATCCCTATCAGCTTTAATAAAAGGTTGGTTTCCAGTAAGGATAACTATTTTATATTCGCTAAATACTTTTTCAAACACATCACGATTAATCTTTACTAAAGTGTTAACAATCTTATCATCTATACCTAACATTTTAGAGTACACATAGGTAGATAACCAAAACCTATCAAATACTGTATTCTCTTTTACCGTTAAGTAATCAACTAAGTTAGAACAAGTATGTAACAATTGTCTTTCTACTGGATTCCAATCAAAATTCTCCTTTACTTCTCTTTTTATCCAACCTAAAATACTATTAGGATTAGGTTGTCTAATCCAATCCCATTCTAATACTTGAGCTAAGTACTTACTGATAGTAGTTTTACCTAACCCATCTGCTCCTTCAACGATTATAGCTTTCATCTTCATTCCTCACTACTTCAAATCCTTTGGTTTTAAGTAAATTGAGTTGTTCTTTTCCTATTTCATAAGCTATGAAATTTCTATTCCACTCTCTAGCTACCTCAATAGTGGTACCTGAACCTACACAAGGGTCAACCACTAATCCTCCTTCAGGAGATAAAATCCTAACTATCATCTCTAATAGCTTAGGAGGCTTCCTCGTAACTCCAGCTTGTTTTCTTACAGCAGGAATGTTCCAGACATCGTGAAGTTGTTTACCGTTGTTATAAGTCTTAGACAACTCATAATCAAAGTACCATTTTCCTGGTTTATTGAACCAGAGTAATATTTCGTTGGAGTAAACTAAACTTCTCCTGTGAACTGAAGGAGCTGGATTAGTTTTGTGCCAAATAATGTGATGTCTAAACTGAAAACCATACTTCTCTAACTTCAAGAAGTAAGGGATTAATGAACCGTACACTCCTGATATAACTATATTACCTCCAGGTTTGAGAACTCTTTTTGCACCTGATACTAACTGCTCAGCAAACTCTTCTAAATATTCTTCTGAAACTAAATCCCAGTCTCCTTTTTTAGGTTCATACCCTATCAAAGGGTTATTTAGAATTTCGTTTCTACTGATACCATAAGGAGGATCAGCAAATATTAAATCTACTGTTTCATCTTCTATCTCTTCAAAACCAAAGAAAGACTTAGCATAAACAACATTAACTTTCATTTCCACTACCTCTATTTTAAAGAGTTCTAAGTTCTTTAACAAAATTATTAAGAACTTCTCTTTCCTTCCAAGTTAGAGAAGTTAAGCACTCTCCTTTCTTCCTGGTGTAGAGAACCTCAGACCAATCTTTACCTACCATAGCTAGTACTTCCCAACTAATCCTATCAGAAGCTTTAACCTCAAACAAAACTTCAGAATACTCTTTACCCTCTTGGATTTCCTTAACAATAGCATTGAACTTCCTTAGTATTCCTTCCAACCTCCTCCTACCCATAGTACCCTCCTCATCACTTATCTTTCTATTAAACTAAACCTGATTCAGGTTAAATTTCAGGTTGTAGGCTAACTATCCTTTCTACTAAACTAAACAGGTTAGCTAGAGAAAATCAGGCTGGTTAAGGTAGGTTAGAATACTCAGAAACCCCTTCCTCACTCTTTCTTACTTCTATAACATTAGAAACCATTTCCTTTAGCATTTCATTGTGGGTAATAATGAATACTGATTTCTCCCCTTCAAAACCTGTAAACAACTCTACTGCAAATTGAAGGTTCTCTAAATCTAATGCATCAAAGATTTCATCTACTACTAGAAGGTTAGTTCTAATCCCTCCTATCCTTTCCATTAACTGCTGTAAAGCTAAAAGAATAACAATACTAACCTTCCTCCTTTCCCCTCCTGAGAGTTGTTTTAAATCCAATACCTGATTATTCCTCTTAATCTCTAAATCCAATCCTCTACCTAATTTGAACCCAATCTCAAACTCAATAGAGAAATCTGCTAGAATTGTATTAAGAGCTTCTACATATCTATTAAGCAAGTTGGTTCTAAACTGAGAAGAAGGTTTAAGTAAATCTATAACATAATTAAGGAATTCTATATCAGATTCCAATTCATTTTGTTTAGCTTGTAAGTCTTTTAATTCAGTTTGGATCAAGTCTAATTCTCTGGTTATCTCTTCTAACTTACCTTTAACATCACTCTGAGATTTATCTATTGCCTCTTTAAGAGAGTTTATCCTTCTCATAAGGGTTTGGTATTGAGTGAGTAAATTTTGTCTCTTATAGGCAATCTCTCTTTGGGATTCCAACTGAGATTTAAGTTGTTTTAGCTTGACTATACTATCCTTAAGAATCTTTAACCTTTCTTCAACTTGCTTTATTAAGCTATCAGGATAAGGTTGACCACAGGTTGGACATATACCAGACTGTATGATAGAAAACTTTTCTTGGTATTCTTTTTGGAATAAGGTTAACTTCCTTTCTAGTTGGGAAAGTTGATTCTGGATAGAGATAAGCTCTATATCAGGTAGGTTATTGAGTTCTGATTCTATCCTAGACTTAGTAGATTCAGTTTCGGAAAGCTCTTGTTTAATAGAGTCTAAACCAGTTTGGTTTTCTAACTCCTCTAACTTACCTTGTAGGTAGTTTTGTTTATTCTCAAGGTTAGAGATTTCTAATAGAATCTGGTTAAGTTGAGTTTGAACCTCCTTGAGCTTCTTCTGTAACTTTTCCTTCCACTTATCCCAGTAAGCTATACCTATTAGCTCTTCAAAAACTACCTTTCTAGTAGTAGGAGTAAGGGAAGTAAAGTCGTAAGGCAAACCTTGAGTAAGGATAACACAGGATTGGAAAAGTTCATAGCTACCTATAAGCTCTTCAATCTTCTTGTTAGCTTCTCTAATAGTGTGTAGTACTAAATCTTGACCATCTATCTTTATTCTAACAGTAGAACCGTGTTCAGGATGGTTCTTGTATCTAGAGATAAGAATTAGTTTATCATTAATGGAAAGCTCTACACTACCACAACAGTAAGCTGAACCTTGTCTGATAAAGTTATTAGTTCTAGCCTTACCATAAAGAACCCAAATTAACCCTTCAAACATAGAGGACTTGCCTGAACCATTTTTACCTACTACACAGTAAACTTTGTTGGTATCAAGATTAACAGAGAGTTCCTTAATAGATTGGAAGTTTTCTATGTAGTAACTTTGAAACTTAACTATCATCTCTTTCTCCTTTAATTTCTTCAATTAGAAAGACTAAAGTTTTCAGTTCTTTAAATTTTTTCTCATTATTATAAAGCTTATAAAACTCTAATTTTCTAATATCATCCCAAACTTGAATCATATCTATAATATCTTGAACATCCATTTTCACTTTACTCCTCCTCATTATTTAAGAAGTTCTTTCAACATCTTAACTTTATCAGGATACACTTCTTTGATTTCATTTTCCAATAACTCAATAGGAGATTGGAAGCTATCTAACTCATATTCAACTGGAATTTCTTTAATATCTTGTTTCACTAACTTAACTTGAATGTCCACTCCATTAGGTAAT
>Ga0256838_1000056_pt1 | contig 87174 bp, 82 predicted proteins | sample 4571419metaG_FD_185978 | JGI IMG/M metagenome (GOLD analysis project Ga0256838, IMG submission 185978) | Hydrothermal vent microbial communities from Guaymas Basin, Mexico - 4571-419 | ecosystem: Environmental > Aquatic > Marine > Hydrothermal vents | place: Mexico: Guaymas Basin | collected... | reverse complement strand
CTCAATTGGATTATTTTAATGAAAATCATGAGATTATTTTGGAGTGCTTAGGGGATAATTACGAGGAGTTTTATGATTAGTTGTTTTATATTAGTTTAAGTTTAGAGGGGTGATGAATGTCGGTTAAATTTAAAAAAACATTTCATATCAAAATATTTTAGGGTACCTACAAGAGGCACCCCTACGAAATAGAAGTATGCTAGTTAAAAATAATTAACAACCACATCCACCACTCTGTGTTGGAGCTGACGCTGCACCACCTGTACTACATGCACTTACACCTGCTGGAGTTGTTGGCTGAATACCCTCATTACTAACACCACCTTCTGCATTAATTTTATCAATTTTTGCTAAAAGTTTTGTTGCTGATTCTTGGTATCTTTTTGCTGTTGCACTATCAGGAGAAGTATAAACAATTGGTTTACCTGTATCTCCACCAATTCTAATTGCTGGTTCAATTGGTATTTGAGCAATAATCTCTGTATTAAACTTCTTAGCCATATCACCACTTGTACCCATTCCAAAAATATCAGATTCAGTATTACACTCAGGACATATAAATCCACTCATATTTTCAACTACACCTGCAATTGGGATATGAAGTTTTTCAAACATATCAAGACTTCTTAAACTATCATCAAGGCTTACTTGTTGAGGAGTTGTTACTGTGATACCTGCCGTTACTGGTACTGATTGAGCCAATGTAAGTTGAGCATCACCAGTTCCTGGAGGCATATCTATAACTAATACATCTAATTCAGACCATAAAATATCTCTTAAGAATTGCTCAATTGCTTTCATAATCATAGCACCTCTCCAAATAAGAGATTGACCATCTTCCATCAATGAACCCATACTCATCATCTCAACACCGTAAGCCTTTAAAGGTATTACTTTATTTCCTTGAATCTCTGGTTTTTGGTTATTTAAACCCATCATCCGAGGGATATTTGGTCCATAAATATCAGCATCAAGAAGACCTACTTTTTTACCTTGCATCGCCATAGCAATTGCCAAGTTTACAGAAGTAGTTGATTTTCCAACTCCACCTTTTCCAGAACTTACCATTATAAAGTTTTTAACTTGTGGAGCGATATTTTTACCACTTACAGAGTTACTCATCTGTCTTGGAGCCTGTGGTTGTTTTACTTTTGTAATAACTTCAGTTGCACCTAATTTTCGTAATTCTACATCAATTTCAGATACTAATTGCTCTTTAACTTCACTAGCACTTGAAGTAATATCAAGAGACAAATATACTCTATCCCCATCTAGCTCTACATCTTTTACAAAATCAAAAGTTACTATATCTTTTGAAAATCCAGGATAAGTTACATTTTTTAATGCGTCTAATACTTGTTCTTTTGTCATTTTTTTCCTTTTTTTAAATTTAATTCTTAATATTTTTCATGGTTTCACCATGTTCTTCTACGATACTTTGAGTTATCTTATAACTACAAAACTTTGGTCCACACATAGAACAAAATTCTGCCTCTTTAAATACATCTTGGGGTAATGTTTCATCATGATACTCTTTTGCTCTTTCAGGGTCTAAACATAATTCAAACTGTCTATTCCAATCAAAACTATATCTTGCATCACTCATCTCATCATCCATTTTTTGTGCATCAGGACGACCTCTAGCAATATCAGCAGCATGAGCAGCAATTTTATAAGCAATAATTCCCTCTCTCACATCATCAGCATTTGGTAATCCTAAATGCTCTTTTGGTGTAACATAACAAAGCATACTAGCACCATGCCATCCACCAACTGCTGCACCAATTGCACTACTAATATGGTCATATCCAGCAGCAATATCTGTAACCAAAGGTCCTAAAATATAAAATGGTGCTTCATGACAATATTCTCTTTCAAGCTTCATATTTCTTTCAACTTGATTAAGTGGAACATGCCCAGGACCCTCTATCATAACTTGAACATCTTTTTCCCAAGCTTTAAGTGTAAGTTCACCTAAAATCTTAAGTTCAGATAATTGTGCATCATCACTTGCATCAAACAGACATCCAGGTCTTAGAGAATCACCTAATGAAAGTGCTACATCATATTTTCTACAAATATCTAATATCGCATCATACGCATCATAAAATGGGTTCTCTTTGTGATAGTGCATCATCCACGCAGCCATTAAACTACCACCACGACTCACTATTCCCATTTTTCTTTTTGCAACATGAGGCATAAATCTTAGTAAAAATCCTGCATGAATTGTAAAGTAACTAACCCCTTGTTGTGCTTGTTTCTCTAAAACAGATAACATTGATTCAATTGTTAAATCTTCAATCTTATCATTACAATCATGCAAAATTTGATACATCGGTACAGTTCCAATTGGCACATTTGAGTGAGCTATTACAGCTTCTCTAATTGCATCTAAATCTCCACCTGTTGATAAATCCATAATTGTATCGGCACCATATTTTAAACAAGCATCAACTTTTTCTACCTCTCCCTCAATATCACTTGAAAGAGCAGATGAACCAATATTCGCATTAATTTTACAATTTGAAATCATACCAATTGCCATAGGAATTTGATGCTTATGGTTAATATTTGCTGGAATTATACATCTTCCTCTTGCAATCTCACTTCTTAGTAATTCTGCATCAATTTTTTCAATCTTTGCAACATACTCCATCTCTTCTGTAATTACACCTTTTTTTGCATAATACATCTGAGTTCTTACTTCATCATTCTCTCTTAGTTTTACCCATTCTTCTCTCATATTTAAAATCCTAATTATTTATGACTTATTAGAGTTATACCAACTAAAATCTTAAATAACTATTAATTAAGAGTAATTTTATCGGATTTTTAAAAATATAGTTGAATTTGTGAATTTTATTGTATAATAAATTAAATGCAAAAAAGGATAAATAAAATATGAAAATACAATCTCAACCAATGGGTGATTATCAAACAAACTGTTATATCGTTACAATAGATGGTAAAGATTTAATAATTGACCCTGGGATGAATGCTACATCATGGGTTAAATCTCATGTAACAAATCCAGTTGCAATATTAAATACACATGGACATTTTGATCATGTATGGAGTAATAATGAGCTTAAAAGAGATTTAAATATTCCAATATATATCCCAGAAGATGATGCTTTTATGCTTGAAAAAGATCCTTTTAGTAAAGGTACACCTTCAAGCCAAGCAGATTTTAAAGTAGATACTGAAGATTCTATTGATATTAGCGGTATTAAGGTTAAATTTAGGCACTTTGCAGGACACACTCCAGGAAATAGTATTATTGAGATAAAAGATGTATGGTTTTGTGGGGATTTTTTATTTTTACAATCAATTGGACGATATGATTTTCCTTATTCAAGTGCTAAGAATATGAGAGATAGTTTAATAAAAGCTAAAAATATAAAAGAAGATTTTACTCTTTATCCAGGTCATGGAATGCCAACAACATTAAAGCAAGAGCAATCTATTATGAATTGGTGGATACAAGAGGTTGAAAAAAGTATATAGCTTTATCATAAGTAAAGATGATGATCTTAATAATATTAAGATATAATAATATTAACTTAATAAAAGGAAAATTTATGAAAAAGATTTTAATACTTGTAATTATGCTAAGTTCTATATTATTTTCAACAGAAACAGAAAATAATAATACAACAAAAGAGGATAGAGTTAAAAAACAGATAGAAACAGAGATTAAAAAAGAAAAAAAATATGCTAAAGAGCAGACTTTTTATCAAGGTGCTAATTATAATTTAAAAGGTGCAGAGGTGAATCCAAACTCTCTATCTGCTGTTCCTATTTTAGAATTAGATGATTTAGATATGGATTCTGTTTACGATTAAGAGCTTTATTATAATAAATTGGTTAATCTTAGGCAAAAAATATTGGGATATATATGTTAATAGATGGACATGGGCGAAAAGTTGATTATCTAAGAGTTTCTGTAACTGAGAGATGTAATTTTAGATGTCAATATTGTATGCCAGAAAAACCCTTCTCTTGGGTACCAAAAGAGAATTTACTTAGTTTTGAAGAGTTATTTATATTTATAAAGATGGCAATTGATGAGGGTATAACTAAAATCAGACTTACTGGTGGAGAACCACTTCTTCGTGAAGATTTGGATAAATTTATAGAGATGATACATAACTATAAACCTGATATTGATTTGGCACTTACAACAAATGCCTATCTTTTAGAAGCAACGGCTCAAAGATTAAAAGATGCAGGATTAAAAAGATTAAATATCTCTCTTGATTCTCTTAAACCAGAAGTTGCTCACCATATAGCTCAAAAAGATGTTTTAAAACAAGTTCTTAAAGGAATTGATAAAGCCCTTGAAGTGGGACTTGGAGTCAAGATAAATATGGTACCTCTAAAAGGAATTAATGATGATGAAATTCTTGATATTATTGATTACTGTAGAAAACGAAATCTAAAAGTACGATTTATAGAGTATATGGAAAATCGTCATGCAGTGAAATCTCTAAGAGGAATGCACGGTAAAGAGATATTAGAAAAAGTCAAAGAGGGGCATACAATACGAGCCTTGGGGCGAGAGGGTGCAAGTCCATCATTTAACTATATGCTAGATGAAGAGTATGAATTTGGCTTAATTGACCCACATAAACATGATTTTTGTGAAAATTGTAATAGAATTAGACTTACAGCAGAGGGTAATTTGATACCTTGTTTGTATTTTGATGAAGCTCTTAGTATTGCAGAATGTGTAAAAAAAGGTGATATAATTGGAGCTTCTGAGGTTTTAGGTAAAGTACTTAGAGATAAACCAAAAGAAAATAGATGGATGGATGATTCCGTGGATAGTAGTGAGGATATTTCTCAAAGAGCTTTTTATGAGACTGGTGGGTAAAACTATATGAAAATTGAAAAATTATCTGTAGAAAAACTATGGGATAAATATAGTTTTGATATAAAATTTAATGAACAAGTTACAATTTTAATTGGCAAAAATGGTAGTGGAAAAACGACTATCTTAAACTTATTAGATGAGTTATTATCTAATGGTGAAAAAAATAATAATTATAAATTTGATAAAATTAAATTACAATTTAACAATGATAACTTAATAAGTGCAGAACAAAAAGAATTTAATATTATAGATGAAATGAAAAAAAATAATAATATTAGTAAAGATAAAATAAAATTATTATTTAAAGAATTAGAAAAAGATATTTTAAAAAAAATAGATTCTAAAAGTAAAATTGATTATTTATTTTTAAGTACTTTTGATATGGAAATAAAAAATGAAGAGTTAGTGCATAAACACTATGATAATTCTGATATAGAAACAGAATTAGATGTTTTACTAAATGATTTAATTACAAAATTTAAACTTTATCAATTAAAATTAAAAGAGAAAGTTGAAAAAATTAATCAGGAGTTTGATACTAAGTTAGTAGAGTATGCAAGAGATGAAAATTTAAATTTATTAAAAGATAAATTGCTAGAAAAGAATAAAAATATAAATATTATTTATAATAATAGAGATATATTTAAAAATAAGATAAATGAGTTTTTTAAAAATACAGGAAAGAGTATTAAACTAGATGAAAATAATTCTATAATATTTAAATTAGATGATAAAAACTCTTTAACACCTTATCAGCTCTCTTCTGGAGAAAAACAGATACTTATTATTATGTTGAGTATAATGCTTTTAGATAATAAACCGACAATTATTTTAATGGATGAACCTGAAATTTCACTACATGTTGAATGGCAAATGATTTTTATTAAAACACTTTTGGAATTAAATAGTAATTTGCAAATTATTATAGCAACTCATTCTCCTGATATTATTTTAAAAGGTTACAGAAAAAATGTAATAAGTCTTGATAATTTTAAAATAAAGAATTCTTAGTGTTTTATGATAATCCTATTGATGAAATAGAGCGTGAAAAATTAAAGTTTTTAGATCTATTCTATTCAGAAGATTGTAATCTTATTGTTTGTATAGAAAATTATGATGATGAACCTTTTTGGCATTTTATTTTATCTAAAGTAGATAATAATATAAAACCTATATTTAAACCATTAGATAGAAAAATAAATATTTTAAAATTTGAAGAATATTTTGATAATGAATTTATTGCTTGTGTAGATAGCGATTATGACTATATCTTTAAAAAACCGTATTTAAATAATAATTATATTTTTCATACTTATGTCTATTCTCTTGAAAATTATTGTACTTGTGCCAAAACTCTTAATGATTTAAAAACTTCTTGTAATATATCATCTTCTTTAGATTTTGAATCATTATTTGAAAAAATGACACCTATTATAAAAGATGCACTTCTTTATGATATATATCTAAAAGATAATAATCAAGAATGCCAAAGGGAAGTTTTTAAGTTTAATAATATAGCAATAGAAAATATAAATGAAGAGTATATTCTAAATACTATACAGGAAAATATTTCTCTACAACTATCAAATATTAATCAAGAATTATTATTAAATTATCAAAATATTATTAATGAAGATTTACATATTAATGAGAATTTCTTACATCTTTATATAGAAGGTCATATTATTTTTGATAGTATTCTAAATCTTTTAGATAAATTACAGAATAAAAGTATTACTTGTAAAATAAATAATATTAAAAATAGTGGTGATTATTTAGGAGTACGACAAGGATATAAAATTAATGAATTAAGAAATAAAAAACTTGATATAAAAACGGCACTAAAATTAAATTATAAAGAATGTTTTTATAATAATCAGTGTCCATCTCTAAATCAAATTATATTAGATATAAAACAACAATCAATAGGAGCAGTTCAATAATGTTCTACATAAGCGAAGAATTTTTCTCACTTCAAGGAGAGGGAAAGTATGCAGGAGTGCCATCTTATTTTTTACGAACAGGTGGATGTAATCTAAGTTGTGCTGGATTTGGTACAAAATATAGTGTGGATGGTGTAGAAAAATTAGGGTGTGATACATATTTTTCTGTGGATAGTTCTTTTGCAAAAAATTGGCAAAAGATAGATAACTCACAAACTATTATAGACAAGCTTACAGAAGAGTTTATTAAGATTGGTTATCTTCCTCATGTTGTGATTACTGGTGGAGAACCTTTGATATATTTTGAAGATAAGGCTTTTTATAGAGTTGTTAGCTTTTTGGTTGAATTAGGTATAGAGATTACATTTGAGACAAATGCGACTGTTGAGATTAATTTTGAAAAATTTCCAATATATAAAGAGACTACATTTGCACTATCTATTAAACTTTCAAATTCACAAGAACCAAAGAGTAAGAGAATAAAACCACAAGCCATAGAGAATATAATATTAAATGCTAAAGATAGCTTTTTTAAATTTACCATAGATAAAAAACTTGTAAACTCAACTGCTATAAAAGAGATAAGAGATATTACACAAAATTTTAATAAAACTAATATCTACTGTATGCCTGTGGGTGAGAGTATGGATACTATATCTCAAAATGATAAAAGTGTATTTGAATTTTGTATGAAATATGGGTTTAGATATAGTGATAGATTGCATATTAGGGTGTTTGATACGACTCAAGGTGTTTAAAATTAATATATATATTTTAGAAGCATCCTTCATAAAATATCAAAAGTAATAGACACTCTTGATTTCAGAGATTCCGTGTCAAGCACGGAATGACGAACTTTTCCGTGTTGTATCGTGTCAAGCAGTCAATGACAAACTTTTCCGTATCAAGCAGTCTCAATGACAAACTTTTCAGCGTTAAGCAGTCAATGACGAGCTTTTGTCACCCTAAACTTGATTCAGTCAGGGTCTCGTAAACTGTACACTACTCAACTGTACACTACTCATGAATAATGCCCTATATTTAATTTAAATTATAATTTAATAGAAATCCTAATATTCTTTGAATAAAATAAAAAACTACTCCTAGAATCTATTTAATACTCATTCTAAACTAAAGTTTTTAATTCAAAATTTACTCTTAAAGAAAGTCTAATTTAGAATCTGCACATAACATCATCAATAGACATCCTGATATACCAAAGGCTGGATTTAAGAATATGAATAAAACTAAGATTTGATAAAGTTCAAAATATTATTAAATATATAGCAGGAGAAAAATACCTAGCAAAGAGTTTATAGGATAAACATTAGCTAAATACAAATTATTAAAAAAAGAAGAAAAGATATAATTTTAGGATACCTACAAGAAGCACCACCTACCAAAAAACATACGGTGGTATGTTAATGCCACTGAAATAAGGATTATCATGCTTTTGGACACGGTGCTGCTTCTTTTAGCTCCGTATATTAGGGAGAGGCTAAAGCCATCTCGTCCAAAAAAAGCTTAATTCATTGGCATTGTGGGGTAGATGGCACCGAACAAAATTTCCTTATAGTTGCCCATTTCCTTTAGAAGTTAATTCTAAATTCGTTGAGGCATCTCATCTTTAAATGCTATAGATTCTGCTTTTTCTAAAATTTCTATTGCACCATCCAATATAAAATCATCTGCCAATCTTGAGCCTAACTCATCACAATGAGAAATTAATGCAGTTAAAGTTTTATACATAATATTAGTTCCATCAGGATAACCTATCATAGCTTCAAGATTAATTACATCCTCATCTATGGTAGCATTACAAGCCACAGGAGCAGAACATCCAGCACCAATTTTACTAATAAAGTCTCTCTCCATTTTAGTACAAAGAAAAGTATCTGAGTCGTTAAGAGTCATTGCAATTTCACGAACTTTATCATTATTAGTTACAATCTCTATACCCAAAGCTGCTTGACCCATTGGAGGTATCATCTTATGGAGTTTTAATTTTTTAGTAAATGGTATATCTTTTAGTAAATCTAATCTTTTCAGTCCAATATATGCTAAGATTATTGCATCATATTGCCCCTCTGCTAATTTCCTAAGACGCGTATTTACATTACCTCTTAAATCTTTAAGTATCAAGTCAGGACGAATTTTAGCTATTTGCATCCGTCTTCTTAGACTTGTTGTACCTACTACTGCACCTTTTGGAAGTGCTTTAAGAGATTTATATTTATGAGATAAAAAAACATCTCTTTGATCTTGCCTTTTTGTAATAGCTACAAGCTCTAATCCGTTTGGAATATAAGTTGGTACATCTTTTAAAGAATGAACTGCAAGATGTGCTTCTCCTGCTAAAATAGCATCTTCAAGCTCTTTTGTAAAATGACCTTTACCACCAATAAGTGCTAATGGTTTATCAAGAATTTTATCACCATTACTTACTATTTTATTGATTTTAACTTTAATATCTGGAAAAGTTGCCTCAATTCTATCTTGTATATGATATGCTTGCCAAAGAGCCAAATCACTGGCTCTTGTTGCAATTATTAATTCTTTCATATAATATACTATTTAGTTTTTGGTGCATTTGCTGTTGCTGATACTGGTTTTGGTTTTGGTAAAAATGCCTCATAACCATATCTTCTTTTATCCCATTTCCCATCCAAATAGATTGTAGGAGTACCTGATACCATCATTTTTGAAGCTATTTTTTCATCAGATATTAGAGCATCTTTTACAGATTTTGCATTAAGTTCCTCTTTCGTTACAATAAAACCAGTTTGCTTTTTAATTTCAGCTATAATTTTAGCCTCATCTTTCTCTTGTAGTTTGATTTTCATTGCATAAATTTTCTCTAATACATCTAACTTACCTTTATGCTGAGCCACATGCATAGCTTTTGTAAGAACAACTGAGACGGGATGAATATTTAACAATGGTAAATGATAGTAATATACTGCAAAAAGTGCTGGATTATCTCTTCCTGCTTTCAATATACCAGGCACAATATCTTGACAAAATGGACATTGTGGATCTGAGAATATAATAATCTTATGTTTTGCATTTGCATTTCCATAAAGAAGATGCTCTTTGTTATACAAATCATCAGAAGCATTTGGTCTAATCTCATTTCTATAATTTTTACCTGTTTTTAAATCAACCAAAGCAGGTGCCACTATACCATCTTTAATAAACATCATCTCTGGAACAGTAATATTTTTATCTTTATAGTTAATATCTATATTTGTAAGAAGTACACTCCAACCTTTTAGTTCGGCAACTTCTCTTTTTTCTAAGATTTTAATATCCTGAACTTTGACACTTCTATTTTTAATCACATGTCGCTTAACATATTTAATTAAGCTTTTATTTAACTCTGCCTCTGAATTTACTTTTGTTGTATTTGTATCTGCATTAACTCCTACTGTTGCTATCACTGCTACTGTTAATAATTTCGACATCAATGACATCATCACTCTCCTTAAAATTTGTTTTTTTATTTTCTGGTGTTATTTTAGCAATTAAATGTAAATATAATGTATATATTAGTGAAAGTACCCCAAAAGAATCCGTTAAAACCCCTGGAACTATCAATAATATAGCACCTAAAAGATAAGACATATTAGATTTATAGAAAATTTTTATGTCTATTTTTCCTTTTTTCATAAAGTCTGTTGCTTGAAGTATACTAACATAAGAATATTTAATAAGCCCCATTCCAATCAAGAAAGATGCTAAAATCCAAATTACACTATATCCAAACCCTATAACCATTCCCACTTTCATAGATATAAACAGTTCAAGAAGCAATAGAGGAAAAATAAATATCATCTATACTCTCTTTAAAACTTCATCAAGCAAATTATCAAGCTCAATCTCTGTTTTTTCTAATGTTCTTCTATCCACAATTTCAACCAACTTATCACCTAATTTTTTTCCAATCACCACAGCTGTTGGAATCCCAATAAGCTCAAAATCTTTAATTTTTGCCCCAAATCTATCTCTTCTATCATCAAGTAAGACATCAATACCTTTTGATTTTAACTCATCATATAGTTTTGTTGCCTCTACCACCTCTTCCTTTTTTTTAATATTAGAGATTATAATCTCAACACTAAATGGAGTAGACTCTTTTGTCCATATACAACCTTTATCATCATGGTTTTGTTCAATAATCCCTGCTAATAATCGGCTTACCCCAATTCCATAAGTACCCATTACAAATGGTTGAGCTTTACCATTATTATCCAAAAAATTTGCATCTAACGCATCAGAATATTGTGTTCCTAATTGAAATATATGCCCAGCTTCTATCCCTTTAGTTTCATTTAGTTTTGAGTTACATTTAGGACAAACTTCACCAGTTTCCACCTCAATATTTGCCCCATAACTACAACTTTCACAAACTTTTATAGTATCTTCTCCACTATCAGCCAAAATCATAAACTCTTTACTTCCACTTCCACCGATAGCTCCACTATCAGCTTCAACTATTCTAAAGTCAAGCCCAAGTCTTGTAAATATTCTACTATAAGTATCTTCCATTAGATTAAATTCTCTTAGCATATCTTCATTATCAATATGAAAACTATAAGCATCTTTCATCAAAAACTCTCGCCCACGCATAAGTCCAAATCGTGGTCTAATCTCATCTCTAAACTTTAAGTTAATCTGATATAGATTAAGAGGTAAATTCTTATAACTCTTTACACTCCCTTTTACAAGGTTTACCATAGATTCTTCATTAGTTGGAGACAATAAAAATTCTGCACCATGTCTATCTTCAAATCTTAAAAGCTCTTTACCATATTTCTCTATTCTTCCACTCTCTTTCCAAAAAGATGATGGAGTTACAAACCCTAAACTAACCTCCATAGCTCCTGCTTTATCTAGTTCATCTTTAACCACAGCTCGTACTTTATCTAAGACTATTTTTCCAAGGGGTAAAAAATTATATAATCCTGAACTATATCCTTGAATAAATCCTGCACGAATTAAATATATATGACTAACCAAAGAGGCATCATTTGGAGTCTCTTTAGTTGTTGGTATTAGTATTTGTGAAAATCTCATTATTTTTAATTCCTTTATAACTTCTTTATAATATTTTTATTTAAGTATGATAGCAAAATATAAGTTAAAGTAAATATAAAAAAAATTTAAAAGCCACCCCAACTAATTTTAAAAACATCCACCTCCAAAACAATAATAAAATAATTAAATTTCAACAAAACATCAAAAAATAGCAATTTATAACAAAAATCCTATTTTCTAAATATAACAATAACTTCTAAAGCTTCAATTATCTCTTTATTGCAGTCTGTTATATATCTCATATTGTATTATACCATTTTTAATTTTGTTGGCATATTATTACTCCTGTTCTCTTTTTTCCGATTTTATATATAGCATAAAAGTAAAAATTGAACAGTAAGAGAGTTCTGTTCAATATATCGCCACTATACACTCACTAATATATAGAAATTTCTATTTCTTATGCTCTCCACCACTTCGTCTATGATTTTGATGAGGTGATGAATCACTGTTACTTTTTCTTCTATTTTTATTTCTTGAATTAGAGTTGTTGCCTCTATTTCCTCCTCTTTGTCCTCTCTTCTTTTGTATAGGTTCGGCTTTGATAGATGGGTCTGGTCTATAACCATCTACTATCTCTTTGGGTATATTTTTTTTGATAAGCTTTTCTATACCTTTAAGTATGATATGTTCATCAATACATACAAGAGAAACTGCTTCACCTACATTACCTGCACGACCTGTTCTACCTATACGGTGTACATAATCCTCTGCCACACTTGGAAGCTCAAAATTGACAACATGAGGGAGTTGGTCTATATCTATACCTCTTGCTGCAATATCTGTAGCTACAAGTACTCTTATAGAGCCATCTTTAAAGTTTGCCAAGGCTTTAGTTCTTGCACTTTGACTTTTGTTTCCATGAATAGCTGCTGCATTTATCATAGAGTTTCCAAGATATTCTGTAAGCTTGTTAGCTCCATGTTTTGTTCTTGTAAAAACTAAAACTTGACTCCACTTCTCTCTTTTGATAAGCTCCACTAAAAGCTCTTTTTTGCGTTTACAATCTACAGGATATACTTTTTGTGCAATAGTCTCTGCTGATGTATTTCGTCTAGCTACCTCTATATTTTTTGGTGAATTTAATAATCCATCAGCTAATCTTTTAATATCATTAGAAAAAGTAGCAGAAAATAGTAGATTTTGTCTCTGTTTTGGCAGTTTAGCTAATATTTTTTTAATATCATTGATAAACCCCATATCCAACATTCTATCTGCCTCATCAAGTATTAGAGTATCAACGCTAGATAAATCTACCATTCTTTGATTCATAAGATCTAATAATCGCCCAGGAGTTGCGATAATAATATCTACACCTTTTTTCAGTATATTAATCTGTGGATTTATCCCCACACCACCAAAAATAACAGTAGATGTAAAAGGCAGGTGTGTACCATATATTTTAACACTTTGAGCCACTTGAGCTGCTAATTCACGAGTAGGAGTAAGTATCAAAGCACGAACTCTTCTCTTACCTTTATTTTTGGGTAATTTAGAGAGTTTTTCAAGTAGAGGTAGAGTAAATCCAGCAGTCTTACCTGTACCAGTTTGAGCCCCTGCTAGGACATCATCACCATTGAGTATAATGGGAATAGCTTGTTTTTGAACAGGAGTAGGTGTAGTATAACCTTGCTCTTTTATTGATTTTAGTATAGGCTCTGATAACCCTAGTGTAGAAAATGACATAATTGATAATACCTTTTTTAATATGAATAAAATATATAAGTTAATAATCGAAGAAGTATAAAACGAAGAACACCTAAATTTTAAGCATATTGTAGCATAATATAAATGTTTACTTGATAAAAATATAAATTTAGGATGTCTACAAAAGGGATAACCAAGAACTAAGGGATAAGTATTCCTTTCTTCTGTACCTTTGTCTTCAAAAATACCTATATTTATATCAAGAATAAATCCTGTAGTTAAAGAAATTATTACTACTAACAATCGGGGAATAACATCATATAGAGGCAATCCCTTATGATTGCTCTTCCCTTTGAAGGTTATTTATATTCTAATTCTAAGGTATTTACTATTTTGAAGAAAACCTATTTAGTAAATCTATCATCTGATCTTTTATTAGAAACCTCATTGGAATTTGATTTCATCCAGCCTGATTTAGTAACACCATCAATTTTATCAAAATTTTCAATATAAGGTTTAATATCAAGAAGTGGTGTACCATCCAAAATATCAATACCTTTTATAGTTACAATATTCTCTTTTACATCAATTAACTCAACAACAGAGAGTCCTATACTATTTGGGTGCATTGGAGTTCTTGTAGAAAATACTCCTCTTAGTGTATTTGTCAAATCATTAAATGGTACAACTTGAAGTTTATGCTCTTTAACTTTATGAAAATAATATATCAAATAGATATGACTAAAACCATTTAAATCTTTAAGTCCATCTTGAAACTCTTTTTTAAATTCTATTGTTGCAATTGTCTCTTTTGCACCTTTTGGTTGAATAGGCATATTTTCTAAGCTACAAAAAGGAGAATTTATTGTAGCTATCTGTTTTAAATTTATATTCATCTATTTGGTTTTTTTTATAAACTTTCCACAACCCTTATCTGGATTACCATTATGAGTTTTATACTCTTTTGCCCCAGCCTTAAAAAGTCTATATCTTTCACACTCGTCACTTTTTAAACATTTTTCATTATCACATGCTAATATTTTTTCTGCCATATCTTATCCTCTTTATCTTATTTAAATAAATTTGTAACTTTTTGTACAATTGTATTTTTATTTTCTTGTTCCATACTATCAGCTTCAACCTTAGTATAGAATTCCTCTGGTAATACATTCTCTGGAGTTCCATCTACATTTATCACATTTAACGAAGGATGTATTAAAACTCTTAATTCTCTTTGAACCACCATTTTAGTAGTCATAATACTCATAGAACAACCATGGCAAGTACCTATAAGTTCTATATATACTGTGCCATTCTTTACCCCAAGTAGCTTTATCCCTCCTCCATGAGAATTAACATAACTACTTACTTTATCTAAATTATTTTCTACTGCTTGATATATATCTTCATCTAAAAACTGCATATATTATCCTTGATTAATATTTTTTATATAAATCATTAGCCAATTGAGTTATCTCTTTATCACTTAATACACCATTTAAAGATGGCATAAGACCAAATTGTTTAATTGCTTTTTTACTGTAAAGAGATTTTCTTTTTGATGGTATATTAATATAATCTTTAATAAAAGATACAAATTCATCTTGAGTTTTTGTTTCCTCTTTTAATTTTTTAACAATATCTTTTACATATGGTGCTCCATATATATTGGTAACCTTTCCACCTGATTCATCAACACCTAATACTTCTGAATGACAACTTGAACAGTAAGTTTCAAATAACCCCTGTTTTTTTACAAGTTTTTTTATCTTTTCTATCTTTACTTCTTTTTTAATAATATCATTATATAAATAAGTAGCTAATTTAGTTGATTCTTTATCACTTAATAGACCACTTAAAGAAGGCATAAGACCAAATTGTTTAATTGCTCTTTTACCATAAAGAGATTTTCTTTTAGATGGTATATTAATATAATCTTTAATAAAAGATACAAATTCATCTTGAGTTTTAGTCTCCTCTTTTAATTTTTTAACAACATCTTTTACATATGGTGCTCCATATATATTGGTAACCTTTCCACCTGATTCATCAACACCTAATATTTCTGAATGACAACTTGAACAATGATTTTTAAATAACTCTTCCCCTGTATTAGCTTGAAGAATAGAAGCTGTAAATAATGATAGAACCATAATCTTTTTTAATCTCATTTGATAAACCTTTAATCTATTTTTAAAATTATATCATAAGTACATATAAACTTTATTATATAATATAATTATATTATTTTAATAGTAAAAATTTTCATCAGGTAATTTACCACCTATAGTTTTTGGATTATTCTTTTTTAACACATTAAAGAAAAACTCTAAATCTTTTTTAGCATCTTTTGCTTTAACATCATCTAACTGAACAAATTGTATACTATCAGCAACACCATCAGCATCCAACATTTTTACATATTTAACAGCTAATTCACCTGCTTCTTTTGGGTGAGTTTTATACCAGTTTAATGCTTTCGTATACTCTTGTTGAAATCTTTCTATTACTTCTTCATTTTTTAATATATCACCTACAACAGCCATTCCTGCTTCTGGAATTTTTGTTTCAACTTTAAATGTTTTACCCCACTCTTGTTCTAACATATTACTTCTATACAAATCAGGAGCAACAAGTTTAAGTGGGTATGAGCCAGTTTTACGCAATGCTATAGAGGTAGCAGGTTCTGCCAAAAGTGCATGGTCTACTCGTCTTAAAATCAACATCTGCATTGCATCAATTGGAGAGTTTAAATATCTTAGTTTAAAATCTTTTTTAGGCTCTAAACCTTGAGCTTTTACAATCTCTTCAAAAATAATATCAGGCATATCTGCACGAAATGGCATAGCAATTTCACATCCAACAAAATCTTTTAGTAATTTTTTAGTTTTATCTCGTGTTAAAATACCTAATATCCCCCAAACCGAAACATTTAAAAGCTTTATATCTACACCTTTATTATAAAGATTTGCACCAACATTTGTTGGCACTGCAATAAAATCAGCTCCACCTCTTAATGTAAAAGCTCTAAGTTCATCAGGACTCTTCCATAATCTAAATTTAACTTTTTTTGCCACATCTTTTAATGCACCACTCTCTATCATATAAAAAAGTGGATGAGAAACCGAAGCCATTGGTCCACTTAAAACTAATTTATCTAACTTTTCTTGTGCCATAATATTTGTACTAAAAAGTAATATAATTGCAAAACTTAATTTTTTAAACATATTTTTCCTTATTTTTTAATTATGATAATAATTATTAATATTGTATATATGTTTTACTTAGATATGACTTAAAAAGATTTAGAGTGAGCTTCTTTAAAAACTCATTTTTAGATTCCGTGTCAAGCACGGAATGACAATTGTTTGTTATCTTGAAATCTTGAAATCTGATGTTATGCATATTTAGATTATTTTTAAAATTCAAGGGTAACCGAGGGATTTATCCCTATACAAAATGTTGATTAGCTGTAAGGGTATCCCCTTGTGAGTACCCTAAGAGATGGATAATTATAAATATTTATATAAACTACATAACATCAGATGGTTGTTTGTCATTCTGAATTAAATTCAGAATCTAATTTTGAAAGAACTCTACTCCTTATCTCCCCATGATAGTTTTTCTCTTAAAACTGAAAAATAGTTTCTCTCTTTTTTATGTAAAAGTTTAGCTCCAATAGGAGACATAGATATATGCAATCTATCTCCTGCTTTCATCTCATAATCATCTTGACCATCAACCATTGCAATTACTCTATCTCTTGGAGATTTTAAATCAATGCTAAAATTTGCAGGAAAGACTAATGGTCTTTGAGTAAGCGAATGTGGGCATATTGGAGTGAGTATAAATGCTTCTGTTAGAGGATACACCACAGGTCCTCCTGCTGCAAGAGAGTATGCAGTTGCACCTGTTGGAGTAGATATAATTAGCCCATCTCCACGATAAGTATTAAACCATTCAGAGTTTATAGATGCTTCTATATTTACCATTTTAGATATAGTTGGTCGTGTGATTACTATATCATTAAAGGCATAAAATTCTTCTATAGAGTCTTTTTTATAAAGTTTGCCCTCCATCATCATTCTCTCATCAATTCTATAATCTCCAATTAAAAGAGAACCTAAAAATGTATCAACTTCATCTAGTGTAACATCAGCTAAAAATCCTAAATTTCCAGCATTGATTCCTAAAACAGGTTTATCATATCCATAGCTTCTTCGTACAAGAGATAACAAAGTGCCATCTCCCCCTAAAGATACCAAAAAGTCTACCTCTTTGCACATATAGTCAAATTTTACTCCAGATACTCCTATCATATCAGCACTTTTTTCAGATAATAAAACTTCTAAGCCTCTAGTTGTAAATAAATTTTTAATATGTAAATAAAGATTTCTAATCTCTGGAGACTTTGGTTTTAAGATAAATCCAACTTTTTCTATTTTATCTAGCATCAAAAGTAACCTTCAAAAATTTTAATCTTTTGGTATATAATAACTTAGCGTACTTCTACCAAATTTAGTTTTTTTCTTTAATACAAGCTCACCTATCTCTTGTGGCAAATCCATACTTGTCATATGTTCCACTGTCACCATTTCACAAATATCTATATCTATACTCTGTATCAATTTAATACTATTCTCATATATCTCGTCCATCCCATCGCGAATAGAAAATGGTGGATCAAAATAAAAATATGTTTTTACCTTATCTTTATTATCCCTCTTTAGCATATCTAAGACAATTGATAATTTTTCAAAGCTATCACCATAAACTAAAGTAGTTTTTGAACTATCTAATTTTTTAGCATTAGATGTTAAAACCCTAAATGCAGTTTTATTTTGTTCTATAAAATAGCACCTTGAAGCACCACGACTTAATGCCTCTAGTCCAACAGAACCACTTCCAGCAAAAACCTCAACAAAGTTTTTATCCATAATATCAAATTGTAGAGTATTAAAAAAAGACTCTTTTAATATTGATTTTGAACTTCTAGTTGTACCAATATCTGGTATTTCTATCTGTCTGCCTTTAAACTTGCCACCGATTATATTTGTTTTAAATATTTTAATTTTTTCTTTATTATTCATAAGTGTTATTTTATCAGAACTTATGATATTTTTACTTAGAACTAATCAAAAATCTACTAAAATAATGGATAATATTAAAAGGAAGATGGTGTTTTAAGTGTGGTTTAGTTACAAACTAGATACTTGCCTCTTTTAAATAAAATATATATAAATAGGGAAATAGATGAAAATTAAATTAAAAACGGGTAACTTGAATATAGACTATCCACAAGAGTTAGAGGAGTTGGTATCATTTGGTTCTCGTATCAACAAAAAAAGAGGGTTTTTATTTGTAAGCAAAGTTCTAGGAAAACATCTTCCGACTAAACCATCTATTATGAAAAATATTTATAAAAAATTAGCTAATGATATTAAATTAAAGCTATCAGATAAACCAACTTTGGTTATAGGTTTTGCCGAAACTGCTACAGCTTTAGGTCATGGAGTTTATGATTCTTTAAGAAATGATTTTAATGTTACAAACTCTTTTTATATCCACTCTACAAGATTTAATACAGATGAAAAGGTATTTTTTAAATTTTTTGAAGAGCATTGCCACGCTCCTAGTCATATTTTTTATATGCCAAAAGATAAAGATTTAAGAGATCTATTAGAGAGTGTAGAAAATGTAGTGCTTGTAGATGATGAGGTTTCAACTGGAAATACTGCAAATAATTTAGTTAATGAGCTTAAAAAAGTTCTCCCTAATGCAAAGAATTATTATCTATCAACAATTTTAAATTGGGCAGAAAAAAAGTATGATAATTTTGAATACTTATCTTTGTATCAAGGTGATTTTAGTTTTGAGTGGGATTATAATCATAAAATAGAGAATAATATTGTATCAGAGGCAGTAGAGGATATAAAATTAGATAAAATTATTCCATATAACTTTGGAAGATATGGAGTACAAAACCTTGATATTAATTTCTCAAATTTAGTAGATATAGATAATTTCAAAGATAAAAAAGTATTAGTTTTAGGGACAGCAGAATTTATGTATCCACCTTATCTATTAGCTTTATATTTAGAAAAAGCAGGGGTAGAATCTTATTTTCAGGCAACCACAAGAAGTCCTGTTAATGTGGATGGTGCAATTTCATCTAAAGTTGCTTTTAAAGACAACTATTTTGAAGATATTGATAATTTTTTATATAATGTTACAGATAGAGAATATGATAAAATTTTGATATGCTATGAAACTACATCTTTACCAACAAATTTTAAATTAAAAGAGATTTTAGAGAGTAAAAGCTTTGACGTAAGTGAGATTTTTATGAGTGATTTAAATATAAATGGGTAGTTCTAAAATAAAATTAGCATCTATAGACGTTGGATTAAAAAGAATAGGCGTATCTCTATGTTTGGATGGAAATATTGTATTACCTCAAGATGCAATAATAAGAAAAAATCGTAATCAAGCATCTTCGGATATAAGGCTATTTTTAGAAGAGTGGAATATAGAAAAATTAGTTGTAGGATTGCCAAAAGATGGTTCAAGTTCTGATGAGATGCAAAGAAGAATAGAACACTTTGTATCTTTACTAAAGCTTAATATAGAGGTTTGTTATCAAGATGAACAAGGTTCAAGTTATGAAGCAAAAGAGATGACTAAAGGAGCTTTTAGACATAAAAGAGATGGTAAAATTGACTCAATTGCTGCAAAAATAATTTTAGAAAGATATTTAGAAAAATAATTTTTTATAGTATTTTTTTTACAATAATATAAAAAAAATTGATACTCTTGATTCACAAGATTATGAATCAAGTTCAGAATGACGAGCTTTTATTAATAAGTAAAATAATTTAGTCTTTATTAATCTTAATTATACTAAGATATATTAATAAGTTTAAGGAGATTTCATGAAAAAAAGTATTGGTTTATTTTTATTTATTTTAGTTTTTAATAGTTGTAGTTCTGTGGCTACTGATTATGATGAAGATATAGTAGAAGATGATAATAATGTAACGGAAAGTAATATTACAGTTCCAATAGATGATGTAAAGATTCCTGCTGCTATTATTATTGATAGTGAAGATATTGTGCCTACTCCAGAAGGTATAACAAAGGGACCACCAACTCCACCTGCTATTAATTTAAGAGGTATTAGGGGTGAGAATCAAGAAACTGAGTTTAAAAAGGATTAGATGATGAAAAAAATTATATTTTTATTTGTTATAAGCGTTAGTTATATTTTTGGAAATATACATTCTATTGATTTAAAAAAGGGTTGGCAACTTGTGGGATTTGCTGACAAGATAGAGGATATATCTTTATTTGAAGATAGTCGAATACAATTGGTTTGGTCATTTGATAATAAGTCAAAAAAGTGGCTTTCTTATTCATCCCATTCGGATATTAACTCTCAATTAAAAGATGCTGAAGTTGATACTCTTAGGCGAGTAGACAGTTATAATGCTATTTGGATATATAGTATTAGTGATTGGACATTTGTTTATGAAGAGATAAATAATGGAGAGCTAAAGTCAAATCTTCAAATTTTTGGAGGTTGGAACTTGATCTCTATATCTTCTGATTTAATTATTAGTGATGGCTTATTTGAAGGCATGAAAGTTTTTAAATATAGTGAACAAGAGTGGAGTGATAACAATAGTGATGATCTATTTCCAAATATTGATAATATAGATACAAAAGATGGAATTTGGGTTTATAGTGCGGAGGATAAGAGTATTGATTTATCAAAAATGAGTGCATCTCTACGAACATTTAGTAACGAATTGGAGCTAAAAGAATATATTATAGATATGCAAAAAGCAAATCAATATCAATATCAATATTATATACCTGAATCAGTTTTTATGCCAAAGATTGATGTTTCAGATGATATGGTATTTGCAGAACCTTCAATAGCAGAGGCGGAGGCAGCAGTTCCAGAGAAATCAATAGTAGAAAATGCAAAAAGTGTAGATAATGCAACAGATACTAATATTCAAGAGGTGGGTGTAGATGAGAGTGATATTTTAAAACATAATGGAAAATATATTTTTAATATAGACTCAAGAAATTCCAAAATATTAATAAGAACATTTGATAGTATATTGGAGTCCAATCTAAGTATATTAAATGAGATTAGCTTTACTCCAAATACAACTCCAAATTCAATGTATATTAAAGATGATAAGTTAATTGTTTTATTAAATTATAATAATTACAATATAGAACCTTATTATGAAAGAGCATTACCACCTTCTTATAATATAAGTAAATTTATTATAGAAATATATGATATAAGTGATATATTAGATATTAAAAGAGTTAAAGAGTTTTATATTGATGGGTATATCAAAAATAGTAGACTAGTAGGTAACTATTTGTATATGATAAGTAGTTTTTCACCTAGCTTTGATGATTATAAAAATCCATCAATTGATAACTCAACAATTCTACCGACACTATTAGTGGATGGTAAAGAGAGTACTCTCATTAATCCTAATTTTACTTATGCACCACATAAATTAAATCAAACTCCTACAATTACATCAATTACACAGATTGATATTCAAACTATGATGCTCACAAAAAATATATCTATCATTGGAGATACAGATACAATATATGCGTCTACAGACTCTATATATTTAACAAATAATCAATATCCAGCATTTTTTGGTTTTGAAGAATCTTATGATAGAACAACTATATATAAATTTAATATTAAAGATTATTTTAGATATGAAGCAAATGGACAAGTTGGTGGAAGAGTTTTAAATCAATTTAGTATGAGTGAATATGATAACCATCTTAGAATAGCAACAACAACAAACTTTTGGGGTTGGAGAGAGACAGATAATGCTCTTTATGTATTAAAACAAAATAGTACATCTTTAGTAACAGAAGGTGAGATACACTCATTAGGGGAAGAAAATGAGGTGATTAAAAGTGTTAGATTTATGGGTGATAGAGGATTCTTAGTAACGGCAATCCGAACAGACCCTTTTTATACACTTGATTTAAGCGATCATAGTAACCCAATAGTAGTTGGAGAGTTAAAAGTTGCAGGTTTTTCAACATATCTTCATCCTGTAGATGAAAATCTGATTTTATCATTAGGAAGAGATGATGATGCATTTAAGATAGAGTTATATGATGTGTCTAATTTTGCTAATCCAATATCTGTAGATAAAGCTATCTTTAGTAACAGCTCTTCAAATGCAGAGTATAACCATAAAGCATTTACATTTAGAAGTAGTGACAATCTATTTAGTTTTGGATTAAATAGCTATTTTGACAATGGTTTATCAAGAGATGGTTTTGTTTATCAAATAAAAGATAGTAAAATACTATTTAAAAATCAAGTTACAATGGATGATAATTATGGATATAATTTAAGAAGTATTATATTTGATGATGCTAACAATTCAACATATACAGTATTTATCGATAATAATGAATCAAAAATAGTATCTATTGATAATAATCAATCAATTTTGGATTAAATAGTGATTATCAGAAAATTATTTAAATTTGAGAATGCTCATATTGTAAGAGGTTGTAGTACTGAGAGATGTAGCTTTAATATTCATGGTCACTCCTATAAAGTTGAGGTTTTATTGGAGTCTGATTACCTTGATAATGGTGATATGGTTTATGATTTTGGACTAATAAAAATTAGAATAAAAGATTTGATTGACTCTTTTGACCATTCAATTACGCTATATAACAAAGATTCTAATGAGTACAAAACTGATATGAAAAAACATAGTAAAAGATGGATAGAACTACCAGTTAGCCCATCTGCAGAACAGTTTAGCAGAGTTATATTTTTGATAGTGCAAAAGATTATTGATAATACAATGATGATAAATGGAGAGATGGAAGTTAGTGTAAATAGTATTATAGTACATGAAACAGATACTGGATATGCTCAATGTTTTAAAAAAGATGCCTATAGTAAAAAGATGGGTATTATAAATCTTCAAGATATTAAATTTTCAAATCAAACCATAAGTGAATGGAGTAATCCAAACTTATGGAATGAACTTTTAGATGGAGTTATAGTTACAAATCCTAAAATGGTTTAATATTATTTTCCACTTTTTTCAATCCATAGCATTCTAGCTTTTAGTCCAGCAGTTGAGGTATATCCAACCTCACTAAACTTCAACTCTTGATTTTTATCATAAATAAATGTTGTTGGAAACATCTCTACATTAAATTTATTAGCTAGTTTAGATTGACTATCATTTATTACTTTAAATGTGAGCTTATTTTTTGTCATAAACTCTTGAATATCACTATCGCTACCTGAATTAACAGCAATAGTAATTACATTTACATCTTTAGATACTGATTCTATATTTGAAGTTTCTAGTTTGCATGTAGGACACCATAATGCCCAAAAATGGATTATTGTTGCATCTTTTATATTGCTTGAATCAAACTTATTTTTGTCTATAAATTCTGCTTGAATTCTAGGTAAAATATTAGAATCTAACTTTGGTTGTCTAATGCAACTTATAATATTAGGGACTATTAAAATTAATAAAAGAGTGGTTATTATCTCATAAGATATTTTTTTAATATTTAGTTTTTTGATGTTCATTTAAAATAATCCTTTAACTTTTTCTTGCAACTAAAGATGCTTTAAGAGTTTTATCTCCATCTTTTTCATCCCACCACTCTTCATAAAATATAATTTCTAAATCATCAAAACTATTTTTTAACTCATCCTCTTGAAGCATAAAATCAGAATTCTTAAATTTTATATTACTCTCTTGATGTTCTATAAATGTTTCATATATTAAGATTCCACCACTTGCCAGAGATTTTTGAATATCATCCAAAATATCTCTATTTAAAAAATATGTACAAATTACCAAATCATAAGTATTTTTTATAATTTTAAACTTATCAAAATCAACTTCTCGTGGATAGATATTAGCTATATTTTGTATATTTTCTAGTGCCTTAGAGCTAATATCCAAAGCATCAACTTCAAACTCTTCTTGAGCTAAAAAAGTTGAGTGTCTTCCTATGCCACAAGCTATATCAAGTGCCAAACCTCTATGAGCCAATGTATAATAATATTTTACCAAATCTATAGGTGTATTATCTATATTCTTTTTTGCAGAATATTTTTTATTCCATTTATCTTTATCTTTTATTGCCATTTTTTATCTCTCTACTCTAGCACAAGAAGTGCATCTTTATATATCGGCTCATCAATAAAACCATATGTTTCATCCATAAACCCATGTTCTGCTTTTTGAATATTATCTTCAAACCTCTTTTTTATATGTTTAGCTCTTATTATCTCTTTCTCATCAACACCAAATATATTATTAGCAATATCAACTTGCAATGGACCCATACAGGCTTTACTCTCAAACCCCATAAGTTTCTCTTTTTGGCACCAATACTTAAACTCATTACTGTTTTTATAATCTTGAAACATAAATGAGATTGGTCGTAATCCACAGCTTTTGCTATCAACTAAAAACTTAGATAAAATATAATCTATGGTTGGATTATTCTGTTGTAAAAGAGATTGAGGAAGCCCCAAAGAGTTTAACAAATCTAAAATCCCAATATTTGCAGTTGTAAATCTCTCATCAATTCTAAGTTTAGATAGATTCATAAAAGCCTCGTTTGTCTCCATTGAGATATGTAACTCTTTATCTTTTGAGAGCAGATTTAAAGACTTTTTAATATCATCTACATCTCTAATTTTAGAGACCCTTATTGCATCAAAAGAGAACTGATTTAAAAATTCAATCTCTGAATCTCCCCCCTCATTAATTGGATTTGTTCTCACAATAATAAAACTTTTTGACTCTTTTAGATTAGATAAAGCCAATCCTATATTATACAAAGCCTCTTTTTTGCGACTAGGAGCAATGGCATCTTCAAGATTTAGAGTAATCATATCAGCATCAAGATTATCAATTTTATTAAGATGATTTAGTCTTAATGGATTTAACATCATATTTGAACGAAATAGTTTTTTATTATATGATGCTTTTTTCTTATCCCCAAACTGCTGTAATTTTTCTTCTAAAGATAGCTTTTCTATCTCTTTAATTTTATTAAATATCATATATTAACTCCCCTCTTAATTATAGTTTTAGACCTAAAACATAAAAATATGGTTCAAAACTCTCTTTAACAGCTTTTTTAACCAGTTTAATAAATGGTTTATAATTATCTGTTGTATGAGCCATATCTAGGGCATTATAATACCCTAATCTATCTTCTACCTTAATAATAAGAGGTGGAAAACCAGATTTCATAAGTTCTAAATTCATAAGTAGTCTTGCCGTTCTACCATTTCCATCTATAAATGGGTGAATTCCAACAAATTTAATATGAACCATAGCAGATAATTCTATTAGATGAAGATTTTTATAATTTAGTTTATACCAAGATATAAAATTCTCCATAGACTCCTGAATATTAAAAAAATTTGGTGGTTTATGAATAGCCCCACTAATAATAACATTTGCTTGTCTGTATCTACCAGCATTTTGTTTATCAATATTTTTAAGTATCAAAGAGTGAATAAGTTTAATATCATATTCATTTAACAAATTAGATTCTTTAACCAAATCCTCTATAAATAAGATAGCATCTTTATGATTTATTATCTCAAAATGCTCTCTTAGTGTTTTACCACCAACAGTAATACCCTCAAGAGCAACTTTTGTCTCTTTTAAAGTCAGAGTATTACCCTCAATTGCATTTGAATTGTATGTCCATCTAAGAATCAAATCCTCTTTTAAATTTTCCAATACATCTTTTGCTAATGGTCTAGAAGAATCTAATTTTATTTTTAGCTCATCAAGTTCTTTAAACTCCATATTAACCCTCGTTATTCTCCACTCGTTCGCCTCTTTTTCTTGCCACAATATCCAATGGAACACCTTCAAAATCAAAAGATTCTCTAAATGCATTTGATAAATATCTTTTATAAGAAAAATGTAATCCATCTGGTCTATTTGTAATAATTGCAATCTTTGGTGGTTTAGTCTCATATTGTGTTGCAAATTTAATTCTAACAGTTGCTCCATTGTATGATGGAACATGATGTCTATTTATTGCTCTTCTTAAAATATTATTTAACTCTGCTGTTGGGATTCTTTGTTTATATCTTTTATATATTTTAATTGTTTCATCCAAAATCTTGTGAACTCTTAAACCTGTTTTTGCCGATATTGTAATAAGTGGTGCATAGTGTAAAAATTTTAGTTCATCTCTAATCTCATCTACAGCTTTTTCATAACTTTTTTCACCTTTAATATCCCATTTATTAATAACTATCAAACAAGATAATCTATATTTTTCAATAAGTCCAGCTACCCTTTCATCAAGTTCGGTTACCCCCACAGTTGCATCAATTATCAAAAGAACCATATTAGCATTTTCCAACATCTCTGTTGTTCGCCCTAGTGCATATTTTTCAATCCCAAGAATCTTACCTCTTCGTCTAATACCAGCAGTATCAATAAATGTAATTTTGTGATTATCATACTCAATAGCTTCATCAATAGGGTCAATGGTTGTTCCTGCTACTGGGCTAACGACTACTCTTTCCTCTTGTAGAATTGCATTAAGCAATGAACTTTTACCTGTATTTACTCTTCCTATAATCGCCACTCTTATATCAGTATCATTGTCTTCATCGCTAATATCTTCAAGAGTCATATCATCTTCACCAGCTTCATCATCATTTAATAAAACATCTTCAAGAGTTGGTTCATCCTCTTCTATTAAAACAGGCTCCTCTTTTTCTGGGATATACAGCTCTAGCCATTCATAAAATGCATTCATTCTTCGGTTATGGCTTACAGAAATAGGCAGTGTCATATCTGCACCAAACTCCAAAAAGTCCCAAAACTTAGTATTTTCCTCTTTATCATTATCTATCTTATTTACCACTAAAGCTATCGGTTTTTTTAACTCTTGAAGATAATAAAACAGCTCTTTATCCTCTTCGTCCGGGATAACTTTACCATCAACGACATACAAAATTACATCAGCTTCTGTTGCAGTTCTAAGAGCTAACTCTTTAACTTTTGAAAACAGCTCAGAACTATCATCAATTCCACCAGTATCAATCACTTCAAAATCTCTATTACCTGATATAGTAACAATTCTCTTTTTTATATCTCTTGTTGTACCACTTACATCAGATGTTATTGCATCTCTTTCTCTTGCTAATCTATTAAATAGGGAACTTTTGCCCACATTTGGACGACCCAATATTGCTACTTTTTTCATAAACTATATTCCTTTAGCGTATTTTACCAAATTTTCCCATCATTTAACTCAAATTATGATAAAATCAATTTTTATCCCAATAAATGGAGTGTTAATTGAAAATAGTGATAGTTACTTTATTAGTTTTATTTTTAACTAGTTGCGAAAATAAGATGCTTAATCAATTACATAATAAACAAGATTTTTATGCAAATCTTCAGCAAACACAAAAAATAATTTTATCTGATAATAATGAAACAAAAGCTATGTTATCTATTACATATCTTCATTCTAAAGAATATTTAAAGTATAAAAGTTCAAAAAAACAAAAAGAAAAAGGTGAAAGATTCATTGTTGGAATATTTTTTGAAGATACTAATAGTAGTCTCTCTATGGATTTAAATAATTCTTATTCAATAAGATTAGGAAGAAAATATCCAAAAGATATTAAAGAGTTATCGATTAATGATGATATTTTAAAAAATATCCCAATGGTAAATAATTGGAGTAAATATTATCTTGTAACTTTTGCTCATAAATCAAAAAAAAGATTTAACTTTGTATTATCTCATAAAGATTATGGAATAAAGAGAATAAAGTTTTATAAAGTGGCTAAATATCTATTTAATGCAAAATCTAAATAAATTTGTGATAAAAATATTAAAAAAACACTCTTTGTATTTGGACTTTTTACATTTCTCTCTATTATGGCTACATTTGGAATGATGACACGACCTGTAATATATATATTTATACTTCATATTATATTCTTAATTATATCATGGAATTCAATTTTATGGTATATCTTTAGAGATAAATACTATACACATCTGTATCTATCTCCATTAATAACGCTTTCTTTATATATGTTAGGAGAATTTTTATTTGGTTCAGGAAGTTTAGATTTATCGTGAATAATTGTTTTTTAGTATATGAAAGATTTGAAAATGATAAATAAGAATGAAATATTCTTGAAACTAAAAGAGATTAACCAACTTATTAGTGTATTGAAAGAATTTATATTAAATAATAATAGGTATAATACAAAAAAAGAATATAATTTATGAATATAAATACAAAAAAACATAAAAAGATTTTATCAATTGCGTTACCATCAGCTACTAATTCATTATTAGATATGCTTCAAGTTATAACCGATCTTTTAATGGTTGGGACGATTTCAGCTTTTGCTATTGCTGCTGTTGGGCTTGGGCTTCAGTCATTAATGTTTGTTTTTGCTGTTCTTACACTTTTACATATTGGTACAACAGCTTTAATATCTCGTTTTATAGGTGCTTCACAATTGCAAAGAGCATCAATGAGTTTGGCTTCTTTATTACAATTTGCATTTTTACTATCTATTCCAATATCAATTCTTTGGTATATTTTAGCTCCTAAATTATTTATTTGGTTTGGAACAGTTAATGAAGTTATAATTTTAGGAACAGAGTATGTAACAGTCCTTACAATAATGTTGCCTTTTATATTTATAAAACTAGTTTTTGTCTCTGCCTTTAACTCTTATGGAGATACAATTACACCACTTTACATCAAAATATTCTCTATAATTTTAAATATTGGATTAAATTATGTATTAATTTTTGGACATTTTGGAGTTCCAGCTTTTGGAGTATTAGGTGCCGGAATTGCTACAGTAATTGTTAATATTTTGGAATTTTCAATCTATACATATTTATATATCAACAAAAAAACCCCATTTACACCATTGTGGTACTACTCTAAATCACTTATTAAAAGAGCCTTAAAAATTGGTCTTCCTGCCTCTATTGAACGCTCTTTAACATTTGGATCATTTATGCTTTTTACCGTTATTATTGCTCATTATGGTACAGAAACATTAGCTGGTTATCAATTAGGACTTAGAATTGAAGGGTTAGCATTTATGCCAGGAATTGGATTTACCATCGCTGCAATGACACTAATGGGGCAAGGTTTAGGTGCAAAAAATCCTCTTCAAGCAAAAGAAGATGTAATATTAGTACTTAAATATACAACCTCTTTTATGTTTACTTTGGGAGTTTTTATGATTTTTACACCTGAGCCAATTGTACGCCTTTTTACAGATGATGCAAAAACGATTCAAGAGGCAAGTTTTTATTTGATGATAGTTGGTCTTTCTCAAATTCCATTAGCTTTTAATTTTGTACTTAGTGGAGCATTAAGAGGAGCAGGAGATAGCAAAAAAACACTTAAGATAAATCTTTTATCTCTTTGTGGTTTATTCGTATTCTTCCTGCTTTTATACTAAGCTACTATTTTGAATCTATTTTATTTGTATATCTTGCAATGATAAGTGATACAACTGTTAAAGCGATACTACTTTGGAGAGCCTTTAATCAAGGAGATTGGCAAAAGATAAAGGTTTAGAAATTTATTCTAAGCTTTACATCTTTGAATTTTTGCTCCTAAAGATAAAAGTTTACCCTCTAAATCTTCATATCCTCTATCAAGGTGATATATTCTGTGTACATTAGTTGTTCCGTTAGCCACAAGAGCTGCCAAAATTAATGCAGAACTCGCTCTTAAATCAGTTGCCATAACATCAGCTCCATAAAGTTCTTCTACTTTATGAACAGCTGCTATATTACCCTTTAGCCATATATTAGCTCCTAATCTATTTAATTCACTAACATGCATAAATCTATTTTCAAAAAGTCTCTCTTCTATTAAGCTTTCACCCTCTGTAATTATAGATAAAGCCATAAATTGTGCTTGCATATCTGTAGGAAATCCTGGGTATTCAGTGGTTACTATATTTACAGAGTTTAAATTTTTAACAGGTTTAATAGTGATGCTATCTCCATCTATATCAAAACTACATCCCATCTCTTCTAGTTTATTCATTGATGCTCTTAGATGTTCTGCATTTACTTTATGTAGTGTAATACTTGAATTTGTTATTGCTCCTGCACATAAGTAAGTCCCAGCTTCAATTCTATCAGGGATTATCTCTATTTCATTAAATTCAAGAGGTTTCCCATCTGTCCCTTCAATGGTAAGCTCACTAGTTCCAATACCATCAATTTTTACCCCTGCATCTCTTATAATTTCACATAGCTGAATAATCTCAGGCTCTTTGGCAGCATTTATAATAGTTGTAGTCCCTTTTGCCAATGAGGCAGCCATAATAATATTTTCTGTTCCACCAACTGTAATTTTATCAAATATAATTTTTGTACCAACAAGACCATTTGGTGCTTCTGCTTTTACATATCCACCTTTTATCTCTATTTTAGCACCCATTGCCTCAAGAGCTTTAAGATGTAAGTCTATTGGTCTTTGACCTATGGCACATCCACCAGGAAGGCTAACCTCACACTCTTTAAATCTTGCCAAAAGAGGACCTAAAACTAAGATAGATGCTCTCATTTGTGATACTATTTCATATACTGCTTTTGTTGAATTGATTGTGCCGTTATTTATAATACAGCTTTTTTCACCATATTTTACTTTAGCTCCTAGTATATCTAATAGTTTGATTAAAGTTTTGATATCAATAACATTTGGTAAATTTGTAAGAGTGACACCTTTATCACTTAAAATGGTTGCTGCAATAATTGGTAACGCTGCATTTTTTGCACCACTGATTGTGATACTACCTTTAAGAGTCTCTCCACCCTCTATTTTTAAATAATCCATAAGTTTTCCTAGATATATAATTGTTTTGTGTAATTTTATCAAAATTATACTAATAAGGAGTATTTTATATCTTATATTTTTATATATTAAGCGTTTGATATGTTATAATATTATATAATATCTTGAATGAAGAAGTTATAGTATTTTAGTATTAAGGTAATTTATGGTTGATAATATTGATAGGATTAGAGTACTTACTCAAAAACTAGATGATAAAATAGCTCTAAAAAATAATATATCTAATGAAGAGATTAACCATAGTATAATGTCTCCAAAAGAGAGTATGAAGCATATTAGAAGATTTAATATCAGTAAAGTAAATGATCTTTATATGAAATTAGATATTTGTAAAAAATCTCCTGATTTTAGTGATATATTTTTGTATAAAGCTATGAATTTAAGTGGTATAGGATTGAAAGAGAATGATTTTGGAGAGGTAAGAGAGGGTAAATATATTCAAATTATTGCAATCACTTATGAACCTGATAAAAATGGAAAGAAAAAAGCAAAAAATGTTTCATTAGGATACTTTGGTAAAGCACAATCATTAGAACCTGAAATAAAAAATGATATTATTGAATTTGTTTTAAGATGGAGATATGAAAAATCTTTTCAGAATTTAGAATATTATGAGGTTCTAATTACTAGATTAGATGAACCAATTACTATAGAGATATAGTTTGATGCCTCTATCAAATTTAAATCAAGAGCAACTCAGTGCTGCTATGGCACCTTTGGGGCATAATTTAATAATTGCAAGTGCAGGAACAGGCAAAACTTCAACAATAGTAGGGAGAATAGCTCATCTGCTTAAGCAGGGGATTAAACCCTCTAAAATTTTGTTGCTTACATTTACAAATAAAGCAGCAGGAGAGATGGTTGCAAGGTTGGGTAATTTTTTTCCATCTAATATAATAAAAGAGATTCAATCAGGAACATTTCATGCAATTAGCTATAAATGGCTAAAGACTAGTGGTTTTCATATTGCACTAAAACAGCCAAGTGAACTTAAAACTCTTTTTAGAAGTATCTATGAAAAACGAGCATTTAAAAGATTAGGTCATCAAACTGAACCATTTAGTGCTACATTTTTATATGAACAATACAATCTTTATCAAAATATAACACTTGATACTTTTGATATATGGTTTGAAGAAAAGTACCCAGAACATAAAGTTTTAATAGATATTTATATGAATATAATTGATGAGTTTGAGGATGTTAAAAAAGAATATGGATTTGTCTCTTTTAATGACCTATTATTAAAATTACGCGAATATATCAAAGAAAATCATATAGAGATAGATGAGATATTAGTTGATGAGTATCAAGATACAAATACTCTTCAAGGAGCTTTAATTGATGAATTAAAGAGTAAATCTTTATTTTGTGTAGGAGATTATGATCAAAGTATTTATGCTTTTAATGGTGCGAATATAGAGAATATATCAACTTTTACCACAAGATATAAAAATGCAAACCTATTTACTCTTAAAAAAAATTATCGCTCAACTGCATCAATTTTATCACTTGCAAATAAGGTTATAGAAAAAAATGAGAGAATATATCCAAAAAGCTTAGAAGTTGGAAGAACAGGGGAAAATATTGCACCTAAACTTTTGATATACGAAGAGCTTTTTGAACAGTATCAATCAATATCTACTACTATTAAAAATAATTCAACCTCTTATGAAAATATTGCTGTAATTTTTAGAAATAACTCTAGTGCAGATGGGATTGAGGCAACTTTACGAGAGCTAAATATCCCATGTAAAAGAAAAGGTGGTACAAGCTTTTTTGATTCAAAAGAGATAAAATTTTTATTAGATTTATTATCTTTAATAGTTAATCAAAAAGATATGATGGCATTTATCCATATTTTTGAGTATGCGAAAGGTGTAGGTAGTGCTTTATCAAAAGAACTTTTTGTATGTTTAAATCATTTTGGTCATGGTAATTTAACTAGAGGTTTGCTATCTCCTGCATATAATGATTTACCAAAATTAAATCCAAATAAAAATGTACAATTAGGACTCTTTGATGATGATTTGGAGATAGGTTCTTTATCAAGATTTAGTAGTATGGATATCTCTACTCATATTAAAAAACATCCAATTTTAAAACATCCAAGATTAACGCGTGATGGGGTGAAGTATTTAGATTATTATTATAAATTTATAAGTAATATAAATAAAACTCAACACCCTTCCCATATTTTAAGAAATGCTATATCCTCAGATTTATATAGATATTTAATAGAACTATTATCCACCAATAGAGCCAAATTAAAAACAGGTGAGATAGATGTAAAAAGAAAAGATGAATCAAAAGATAGAATTAAAAGTAAAGCTGAACTTTTATTAAATTTATCTAGGCAATATAAAGATTTAACAAAATTTATAAATGCTATGATTTTGGGTGGTGGAGAATTGAGTGAAGGTGAAGGGGTAAATCTTTTAACTGTTCATGCAAGTAAAGGTCTTGAATTTGAAGAGGTTTTTGTGATTGATTTAATGGATGGAAGATTCCCAAATAGAAAATTAGCATCTAAAGCTGGTGGAGAGGAAGAGGAGCGAAGACTTTTTTATGTGGCAGTTACAAGAGCAAGAGATAAACTATATTTATCTTTATCTAAATATGATAAAATTAAAAAAATAAATTTCACACCATCAATATTTTTATGTGAAGCTAATATGTTAAAAGAAGCTGAGTGTAAATGAGTATATTTTTTAAATATCATATCTCGTATCCTAGAGTTTTATGACAATTCACTACTTTTAAAAGTAAAAAATCAAACTCTAATCAACTAAATCTTATTTCAATTCACCCCAACTATCTCCAATACTCACAGAACATTCAAGAGGAACTTTAAGCTTAATAATATTTTCCATAATATTCGTAAATTTTTTGCTAAGTTCATCAACTTTATTATCTTTTATCTCAAAGATAAGTTCATCATGAATTTGTAGAAGCATATTAGCATCTAGTTTTTCATTTTCAATAATTGTGTCAATTTCTAGCATAGATAGTTTAATTAAATCTGAAGCTGAACCTTGAAAAAGTGTATTTACAGATTCTCTTTGAAAAGATGCTTTTTGCATCCCATTGGCATTTTCATAATCAAATAATCGTCTTCTTTTAGATATAGTCTCTACAAATCCAATCTCCTTTACATCATTTGCTACACCATCTAAAAAATATTTAATTGTAGGAAAAGCCTCAAAATAATTTTTCATAATCTCTTTAGCTTCTGTTGTTGTGATATTTAGTTCTTCTGATAATTTTTTACTTCCCATACCATATAAAAGTCCAAAGTTAATAGATTTGGCAAATGAGCGTTTAGCTTTTGCTTCATCTTCTCCAAAAAGTTTAATTGCAGTTTGCATATGAATATCTAATCCATCTCTAAACGCTTCCATCAATGCTTTATCTTGGCTAAAATGTGCTAAAAGTCTAAGTTCAATCTGAGAATAATCAATTCCTACCAATTTATATCCATCTTTTGCAATAAATGCTTCTCGTACTTCTCGTCCTAATGCACTTCGTACAGGGATATTTTGTAAGTTTGGATTTTTAGAGCTTAATCGTCCTGTTGCTGTTCCCGTTTGAATAAATGATGTATATACTCTGCTATTTTTATCATCTTTTGCCAATTTTAAAAGAGGTTTTACATAAGTTGAGATTATTTTTTGATACTCACGATATTCTAATATTAGTTTAATAATTGGATGTTTATCTTTAATACTTTGTAAAACTGCTTCATTTGTGCTAAATCCAGTTTTCGTTTTTTTGCCACCTTTAAGCCCTAAATATTCAAATAAAATAACCCCAAGTTGTTGAGTTGAGCGAATATTAAATTCACTTCCAGCTTCTTCATAGATTTTACTTGTAAGAGAGTTTAAATTATCCTCTAATCTTATCTCTAAAGAGTTTAGTTTTTTTATATCTATTTTTATCCCTACTCTTTCCATTTTAGCTAAAACATTAATAAAAGGATATTCTATTTTTAAAGCAATATCTATATAAAATTCACTATTAAGCTCTAGTTCTGATAGAAGTTTAACATATAATTTTCGGCTCATCCACGCATCTTCAACTGCATAAAAAGAGGCTGTATCAATATCCACAAAACTAAAATCTTCACCTTTTTTTACAATATCCTTAAATGGTTTCATCTCATATTTGAAATATTTTTTTGCCAATGAATCTAGCCCAACTTTAGAACTACTATCAAGTAACCATGCCATAATCATAGTATCTGCGAATATATCAATCTTATCAAATCCATATCTATTATATAAAAGTGAAAAATCAAATTTCAAATTTTGACCAACTATCTTAAATTTCAGCAGTTTCTTAATAGATTTAAGTGCATCCTCTAATAAAACTTGATTTCCAACTCCCAAATAACTATGGGCAATGGGGACATAATATCCACCTATTTCACTTATTGAAAAAGAAAATCCAACCAAATCTACTTTTTTTGTATCAAGACCTGTTGTCTCTGTATCAAAAGCAATAATACTATTTTTAGGTATATTATCTATAACTCTATTTAAATCTTGAATATTATCAAGCTTAGCATATTGAAATGATAATTTTTCCTCTTTTTTAACTTCTAACTGTTTTTTATTATGACCTCTTAACGCACTACTTAATGCTTGTTTCATCTCATAATCTACAAATTCATCAGCTAAACAACTCAAATAATTTTTATCTTCAAATACAAATTTTTCTAAATCAAAATCATCTATTAGGTCTGTTTTTAGTGTTACAAGTTCTCTTGATAAAAATGCCATTTCACGACTTTCCACGAGTAGCTTTTTTATCCTTGGAGTTCCACAAGTACTAATATTTTCATATATATTTTCTAGTGTAGAAAATTCATTAATAAGCTTTGATGCCCCTTTTTGTCCAATCCCCTTAACCCCAGGGATATTGTCAGAACTATCTCCTAATATTGACTGAAAGTTGGTAAAATCTTTTGGGTAAACATTAAACTTTTCATAACACAAAGCCTCATTTATAGACTTTTTCTTTACGCTATCAAAAATAGTAACTTTGCCATCTTCAATTAATTGATATAGGTCTTTATCATGAGATACGATATTTACATTTAAACCATTTTCTACTGCTTTTTTTGTTAGAGATGCAATTATATCATCTGCTTCATATCCACTCATTGCAATATTTGCAAATCCCATCTTCTCTATCCATTTAATTGCAATTGGAAGCTGTTTGGTTAAATCTTCAGGAGGAGTTGAACGGTTGGCCTTATAATCTTCAAAAAGATCATTTCTAAATGTTTTCCCTTTGCTATCAAGAGCAAATACAAGATAATCTGTGGAGTGATAGGTATGTAAAGAATCCACAAGCTTAATAAATCCAGTGAGAAGTCCTGTTGAAAATCCTTCTGAATTACGCAAAGGTGGAAGAGCAAAATATGAGCGAAAGAAAAAGCCAAATGTATCTATAATAGTAATTGTTTTCATTTAATAAGTAACCTAATTTTTTATGAATTTTACCTTTATATCTTTTATAATATGATAAAATTTGAGAAACTATAATTTTTTTAGAGTAGCCACAAGAGGCACCTTTACAGTTTTATTTCGTAGGGGCATCCTTTATGGTTGCTCTTTAACATCATTTGAAAGTTATTTAGTTATTAATCATCGCTCTAAGTTTAGCTTTATATTCATTATGATTATAGTTCTTAACTCTTGCTACGCCATCTTCAACTGCTGATTTTGCCACAGCTGATGCTACCCATACTAACACATCTCTATTAAATGGTGTTGGGATAATATGATTTTTGCCAAATTCCATATCAGGATTGTTATAAGCTTTTTTTACATCATCTGATATTGGCTCTTTTGCAAGTTGAGCCAAAGCATTTGCCGCTGCCATTTTCATATTTTCTGTTACTTTTCTAGCTCGTACATCTAATGCACCTCTAAATATAAATGGAAAACCTAAAACATTATTAACTTGATTGGGGAAATCACTTCTTCCTGTTCCCATTATTACATCATCTCTAACTTCTACTACTTCATAAGGTGAAATCTCTGGTGTTGGATTAGCAAGTGCGAATATAATTGGGTCTTTTGCCATCTTAGCTACCATCGGTTTTTTTAATGCACCTGCACTACTTAGCCCCAAAAACATATCAGCACCATCAATTGCATCATCTAAAGTTTTAGCTTCTGTATCTATTGCAAACTCTTGCTTATATTTGTTTAAATCTTCTCTTGAAGTTGAAATTACACCTTTACTATCACACATTACAATATGCTTTACACCTAATTTCTTATACATTTTAGCACAAGATATTCCTGCAGCACCTGCTCCATTTACTACAATTTTGATATCTTCTATATTTTTCCCTGTAACCTCTAAAGCGTTAATAAGTCCTGCTGTTGTAATAATAGCTGTTCCATGTTGGTCATCGTGAAATACTGGAATATCTAACATCTCTTGAAGTTTAGTTTCTATCTCAAAACATTTTGGAGCTTTTATATCTTCAAGGTTTATTCCACCAAAAGTTGGAGAAATTGCCCGACAAATTTCTATGATTTTATCTTCATCTTTCTCATCTAATTCTATATCAAAAGCATCCACATTTGCAAACTTTTTAAATAGAACTGACTTACCCTCCATCACAGGCTTACCTGCCAATGCACCAATATCACCAAGTCCTAAAACTGCTGTTCCATCTGTAATAACTGCTACAAGATTTCCTTTGTTTGTGTAATTATATGCTAAGCTTTCATCTTTTTGAATTTCTAAACATGGAATTGCCACACCTGGGGTATAAGCTTTTGATAAATCCTCTTGTGTATCACAAGGTTTAGTTGTAGTGATACCAATCTTCCCACCATTATGATATTCTAATACGCTCTCTTTACTATTTGCCACTATATGTTCCTTATTATTGATTTTTTGACATTTTATCTAATTTTTATTATAAATAGTATGAAATTTAAGATTATCTTGGATATAATTACAGTCTACAAAAGAGCCAGCATGATGGAATTGGTAGACTTAGGGGATTCAAAATCCCCCGCTTTCGGGCGTCCCGGTTCGAATCCGGGTGCTGGTACCACTTAAAAATATAAAACTCTATCTTAAAAAATAAATATATGGTATAATCTCTATAAAATATTAAATAAAAATAAATGGATAATTAATGTTAATAGCTCCAAGTATATTATCTGCCGATTTTGGCAATCTTTCTCGTGATGTAAATGCAATTTGTGAAGCAGGATGTGACTTAGTTCATGTTGATGTTATGGATGGTCACTTTGTGCCAAATCTTACTATCGGTCCAGTTGTGGTTTCTGCTGTGGCAAAAGTGGCAACAAAGCCTCTTGATATTCATTTAATGGTAGAAAATAACTCTTTTTTTGTAGACTTATTTACCCCATTTAATCCTAAATATATATCTTTCCATATAGAAGAGGAAAAGCATCCTCATAGATTAATTCAAAAAATTAGAGGTTTAGAAATATCTCCTGCTGTTGTTTTAAATCCTCATACTCCACCAGAAGCGATAGAGTATTTAATAGAAGATTTAGATATGGTATTACTAATGAGTGTTAATCCTGGATTTGGTGGGCAAAAGTTTATATCTAGTGTAGTTGAAAAAGCCAAAAAATTAAAAGCTTTGATAGAAAAGAAAAATCCAAACTGTTTAATTCAAGTTGATGGTGGAGTGAATGATTCAAATATTCAAGAGTTAAAAGATGCTGGAGTTGATGTTGTTGTAGCAGGGTCATTTGTATTTAATCATCCAGATGGATATAAAAAAGCGATAGAGTCTATTAAATAATGAATAGAGTTAAGATTTGTGGTATTACTAACTTAGAAGATGCTATAATCTCAATAGAAGCTGGGGCAGATGCTTTAGGATTTGTATTTTATGAAAAATCACCACGATATATCTCTCCAAAAGATGCTAAAGTTATAATAGATAAATTACCACCATTTGTTGAGAAAGTTGGACTTTTTGTAAATGTTGATGCTCAAATAATTAATTCATATATGCAAGAATCAGGTTGTACTTTAGCTCAAATTCATTTTGAAGCACCTAGTGAGTTATATGAACAACTTTTTGTTCCATATATAAAAGTAATAAGAGTTCAAGAGGCAAAAGATATTTTAAACTATCAAGATGAATATAGACTAGTAGATGCTTATTGTGAAGCTTATGGTGGAAGTGGAAAAAGGTTAAATTTAGAGTGGTTTAGAGATGTTGATTGCTCTAAAATAATATTAGCTGGTGGATTGGATGGTTTAAATGTATCTGATACAATTAGTTATAAGTTTTATGGCGTAGATGTAAGTTCATCTACAGAGGTCTATAAAGGTAAAAAAGATAAAAAAAAGGTAATTGAGTTTATACAAAATGCAAAATATATTTAATAATCTAACAGCATCATTTAGAAAAAATAGTGGAAGATTGAGTTTTGAACAATTTGAAGCATTGATGCAAAAAAATACAATGTTATTTACAGATACTTATAGTATCTTTTTGATTCTGCAAAGTTCGGGTTATCCTATTGAAGAGGATGAAGATACAAATGAGTTTATCTTAAGAACTATGTTTACAGATTATGAGGTTCAAAAATTTTGTATACTTGATATTGAAACAAATGGGAGTAAGCCAACTGATTCTCAAGTGATTGAAATTGGTGCAATGATTGTTCAAGATGGAGAAATTATAGATAAATTTGAAACATTTGTTCAATGCACCTATATTCCAGAATATATTACGAAAATAACACATATTGAGATAGAAGATTTAATAGATGCACCACCAATTAAAGATGGATTAGAAAAGTTGAAATTATTTATGAAAGATTCCATTTTTGTGGCTCATAATGTAAGTTTTGATTTTTCATTTTTAAATCACTCTTTTGAAAGGTTTGGACTTGGTTCTATTGGTAATGCAAAATTATGTACAATTGATTTGGCAAGAAGAACATTTGAGAGTCCAAAATATGGTTTGGCATATCTTAATGAATTGCTAAATATAGAGTCAGCAAATCATCACCGAGCATATAGTGATGCTTATTCTGCTTATATTGTGATGCAAAAAAGTTTAGAGACAATTCCTGATTATGTTAAAACTACAGATGAATTAGTTCAATTTACTGTTTCAAATAGAAAAAATAGAAAATCTAAAGCTAAATCTTAAGTTAATTTATCATAAATATAACTTCATTTACAAACTATTAATCCTTTATTTGTATAATACAATCAGTAAAAGGCAATATATGTTTTTTCTAAAGTTTAGCACCTTACATAGATTTATATATAATTCACGACTCCTTAAATAATTCGCAAATAATAATAATTTATCTTTCGGGTGCTACTAAATTTTATTTATTAACATTATATTTTGACCAATATTTATAAGCTTTTATCCTATCTTTTTTAACCCCATAACCATAATAATAAATTAGAGATATATACTTTAAACTATCAGGATTTTTATTTTTAGCACTTTCTTTAAAATATTTTAGAGCTTCATTATAGTCTTGTTTAACTCCAAGACCTTTATAGTAAATTACACCCAAAGCATTTTTAGATTCATTTAGTGATGATGATTTATCAAACCAATATTTAGCTTTTGTATAATCTTGTTTTACACCTTTTGCATCTATATATAAATAAGCAAGATACATCATTGCATAGTTATCTTTTTGAGATGCTGATTTTTGAAGCCAAAAAAAGGCTTTTTTATAATCTTGTGAAATAACTTTTCCATTATAATATAAAATCCCCAAACTCTTTTGAGCCTGAGAATCTCCAGATTTTGATGCTTTTTGAAGCCACTTGATTGCCTCTTTCCAATCATTATTTAAACCTCTTTTAATATATAAATATGCTAAATTTACTTCTGCTCTAATATGATTTTTTTTAGCTGCTTGTTTTGTTAGATATATTGCTCTATCTATATTAGATTCAACACCCAAACCTTTTGCATACATATAACCTAAGTAATAATATGATTGAACCTTTTGAATTTCATTATCTTTAATAGATTCTTTAAATAAAGATGCGGCAAGTCTATATTTTTTTTGCTTATAGTAAACCTTAATAGCATTCTCAAATCTATTATCTGCTGTAATAACAACTGTAAAAATAACTATAATACCAAAGACTAAAGTCCTACCAAGTATCTTATTTACATTTAATTTAACCATTATCTTCTTTACTTTTATATAGAAAAATCATATAGAGTCCTAATATAATAAATGGAAGACTTAGAAATTGTCCTGTACTAATACCAAAATCATTTCCATAAGCTGATTGTTTTACTTTTATAAATTCTAAAATAAACCTTGCTGTAAATACTGTAACCATAAAAAGACCAAATAAAAATCCCTCTTTTAATTTTGTGCCATATTTTTTATAAGTTGAAAATAAAATAGTAAATATTATTAAATAACTAATTGACTCATAAACTTGCACAGGATGTCTAGGAATATTATCAATCCTTTGAAAGATTATAGCCCATGGTAAATTACTTTGTGAACCTAAAATTTCTGAGTTAAAAAGATTTCCTAATCTAATAAAAAATCCTGATAATACTGCTGGTATAACAATTCTATCTAGTAACCAAATAAAATTATAGTTTAATTTTTTTGCAAATATATACCCAGCTAATATTATCCCAATTGCACCACCATGACTAGCTAATCCACCTTCCCAAACTGCTAAAAATTTAAGAGGATTACTAAAATAATATATTGGGTCATAAAATAAACAATGTCCTAGTCTTGCTCCTGCAATTGTTCCAATCATCATATAAATCAAAAGAGTATCAACATCTTCAACCTTTTTACCCTCTTTTTTAAATACCCATTCCATTATTTTAATCGCCATTATAAAAGATAAAGCAAATAGCAAACCATACCATCTAATAGTAATACTTCCAACACTAAAAATATTTGGATCAACATTCCATACTAAAAAATCCATAAATATTATCTCCTTTATATCTAAATTAAGCGTATTATCTCAACTACTCCCTTATATCAAGATGATTTTAAAGACAAAATACCTATAATCTATTATAATTTTATAAGAGGAAGAAAAATATGCAAAAACTTAAAGATATGAGCTTAACTGCTAAATTCTTATTTAGTATGCTTTTAGGTATTATTGTTGGTTTAATTATCAACTACACAGGGATTAATTATGAGGGTTCATTTGTCAATGAATATATAATATTGGGTCTTTTTACAATCATTGCTGATATTTTTATCACTATGTTAAAAATGCTTGTTGCTCCATTAGTTTTATTTTCATTATTATCTGGAGTTTTAGGTATAGGAAATGTGAATACATTAGGAAAAGTTGGATTAAAATCATTTGCTTTATATATAATGACAACAGCTTTAGCAATTGCAACTGCTATTGGTGTGGCTTTAATAATAAACCCAGGGGTTGGAGCTGAACAAACAAGTACAGCAGAATTTACGGCAAAAGAAGCACCTGCTTTAAGTGAAGTTTTAATAAATATTGTTCCTAGTAATATTTTTGAAGCATTAACCACTGGAAATATGTTACAGATTATCTTTTTTGCAATATTCTTTGGAATCGCATTATTAATGGTAGGAGAAAAAGCAAAACCAATTGCAGTTGGAATTGAAGTTATTAATGAAGTTATGATGAATATGGTAAATATGGTGATGGCAATTGGACCTTACGCAGTTTTTGCAATATTAACAAAAGCAGTTGCAATGCTTGGATTTAGTATGCTAATAGAACTTAGTGGGTATGTTTTTACTCTTGTTTTAGCTTTATCAATTCATCTTTTAGTTACTCAAATGGTGTTATTTAAACTATTTACAAATCTTAATCCTATACTTTTTTTAAAAAAACTTAGAGCAGTTCAAGTTTTCGCATTTTCAACATCAAGTTCAAATGCAACAATCCCTGTAACTTTACAAACTGTAACAGGAAAAGTTGGTGTAGATAATTCTGTTGCCTCTTTTACTGTACCTTTTGGAGCGACCATAAATATGGATGGAACGGCGATTATGCAAGGGGTTGCAACTGTATTTATTGCTAATATGTATGGAGTTGAACTTGGATTAACAGGATATTTAACTGTAATTATGATGTCAATCTTAGCTTCTATTGGAACAGCAGGAGTTCCTGGAGTTGGACTTATTATGTTATCAATGGTATTTGTTCAAGTTGGTTTACCAGTTGAAGGTATTGCAATAATTTTAGGTGTAGATAGACTTTTGGATATGCTTAGAACTGTGGTTAATGTATCAGGAGATGCAACAGTATCGGCAATTGTGGCTAATAGTGAAGGAAAGTTAGATAAAACTATATTTAATAATCCAAACTCAGGAGTAACAACAGGAGAGATTCATATTAATCAAAATAGTGAAGATATAATTGCAGATGCAATTCATAATACTCAAACTAAAAAATAGTTTATAAAGGGCAACCATAAAGGATTGCCCCTACAATATTTTGGTGGAATTCTTCCACCATTAATAAAATCTACTTAGCTGACGCTTCATACATTTTTACTGCTTTATTCATATTTTTCAATAGAGGAATATTCATAGCATCTGCACTCTTAAGAGACGCTTCAGAAACATCTGCTTTTGTTACGATTGGTGCATAATCTGCCCAAAGTTTTGATACCACACCAAGTTGTGCTTTAATCTCATCTTTTTTACATTTAGCAATCAAATCATTAAGTGTTGATTCAAAAAGTGCTGCTGTCTTTTTAATAGCTACTGTATTCGCATCAACATCAATTCCATTAGCAATTAAAAGTAACTCTTTCGTCATCTTTTGAGTTAGCATTCTTTGTTTACCAGCAAGGTTAATTGTTTTTGCCATCTCAGGGCTAAGTGTAGAACCACCAGCTTTTGCAAACATACCAACTGCTTTATTCATATTTTTAAGTAAAGCGATATTTGTTGATGCAACAGTAGCTAAATCAGCTTTTTCAATACTTGCTTTAAATGGTGTCCATAAATCTGAAACCACTTGAAGTTGAGCCAAAATATCTTTATCTGTTGTAGCAGGAAGATTTAAACTAGCATCACCAGCAATTAATCCTTTAAGAGTCTTATCAAAGAGTGCTACAGTTTTTTTAAGAGATGCACTATTTACATCAGCATTAATACCTTTTGCAACCATAAGAACCTCTTTACTCATTTTTTGAGTTAGCATTCTTTGCTTACCTGCAAGGTTAATTACAGTTGCACTCTGTGCTGTAGTTTGAGCTGATGGAGCTTTTGCATTAGCAGGAGCCTCTGCTTGTAAACCTAGTGTTAAACAGCTACTTAGAGCTGCAATTGTTAATAATTCTTTAATCATATAAATTCCTTTACTTAAAATGTATTTTACTATATCATAAAAATTCTTAAAATAACTACTGATTATCTATCTAATAAGTTTAATAGATAAAAATAGACTCTTTTGCTCCAAAATATGGTTTAATAATATCATCTTTTGTAATTTGTAATTTTTTTGAAATCTTTGGGTTTATAATATAACTAATCCATTGCGTAATGACCTCATCACCTGTTTGTAATTTTGGAACTTTATATTTAATAACTTTAGAACTACTAGCTTTTAGATTTTGATCTAATTTATATCCTATCGCTTTATGTGGTAAGGTTGTTTTATTAGCATCATCTTTAAATACTATAATAAATGTTGCTTCTTTGTCCTCTAATGGACTCTCTTTAAAATTACTCCAAATCACTTTTGAATCTCGTTTAATCTTAGTTTTAGCAAATTTTAATCTCATAGGATGGGTAATGATAGAGTGTCCCATCTTATTATTAATTGTAAGTTCTAACACTTCATCTTTATATAAAAGTTCCAATTTAACCGCTTTTTTAACCATATTCAAAGAATGAATTCCCAAAAAATTATGAGTTGCATACTCATCACGACCTTTTTTATTAAACTTTTCATTTCCACCAGGTGATTTTGGCATATGACAACCTATACAATCACTCGTTTTATCATATTGATTTTTAGTGTTACAAACCTCAAATCCCTTTGCATTTTGTTTGTGAGAGTGACATCCCATACATACTTGTGAATTTTTATAAATTTCATTATTCTTTGCACTATGCTTATCACTATCGTCAGGATTTAAAAGATTACCAAACATTGTTGGTTTTTCATTAGCTTTTGCACTAGAGATATTTATATTATACTTCTTACTATGGTAGACTTTACTAATTTGATGACAATAAGAACATGAGACCCCATCAGTTTGTCTTACATCCTTTTCATTAGGTTGTTCTGTTCCACGAATCATAGCCGCAAGATTCTTTGTTGATGGCATATGACATAATGCACAAGAGTACTTATCCTTATTTACAGCCTCTTTTATTTTTCTATGTACCTCATCTGAAAACAAAGATGATTTATAGTGCATAGATTTAGTATGTTCAAAATATATATCCTCGTGACACTCTTTACAAGTTTTAGAATCAAGATATTTTGCATAAAGAGATATGGTAATAAGCAAAAAAGATAAAAATAGTTTCATAATAAACTCCAAATATTTAATTTTAGAATTATACACTCTTTATCCTATATATTAATTATAACTTGTATTTATATCTATAATATTTTAAGATATGTTTCTATGGGTAAAATTTACCTTCTTTATTGCATCTTGTAGTATATCTCTGATATAGAAACCAAATCGATCCTAAAATGCTCTTCATTAATAAGTTCACTATTAATCTAATTTAAACAGGCTCTTTCATCAATTTAATATATAATTTCTCTACCTTTATTCTAGCCCATTCATATTCAACATTTCGTAAGAACTTAAGGCAAGATTTGATACTTTGTTGGTTATTAAAACAATTAATATTTATCTTCTCCCCTAACTCTTCCCATCCGTAATGTTCAACTAATTTATTTAATATCGCTTCTAATTTTATCCCATGTAAAGGGTTGTTTTGATTATTCATTTTTAAATATCCTTTAGAGTATTATAACATAAATTCTATATCAAATTCAAAGCAAAAAATCTTTACAAATAAGTTTAATACGATTTAGATATAATCTCGTATATTATATACTTAGGAAAAACTATGAGCCAAACAGTAGAAAAAAAAACAGCAGATAAATACAACCCAAAAAAAGTTGAAGACAAATATTATAAATTATGTGAAGATAGAGGCTATTTTGAGATAGATGGAAATAGTGATATTCAAGAGGAGGGTAAAAACTTCTCTATTATGATGCCACCTCCAAATGTTACAGGAAGCCTACATATTGGTCACGCACTTACATTTACACTTCAAGATATTATCACTCGTTATAAAAGAATGGATGGATATAAAACTCTTTGGCAACCAGGGACTGACCATGCAGGGATTGCTACTCAAAATATAGTTGAAAAGCAACTTATAGCAGAGGGGACAACCAAAGATAAAATAGGAAGAGATGAGTTTCTAAAAAGAGCTTGGCTTCAAAAAGAGACAAGTGGGAGTAATATCGTCCATCAAATGAGAAAACTTGGAGTTACTCCTGCGTGGAAGAGAGAGAGATTTACTCTTGATAGTGGGCTTCAAGAAGCAGTAAAAGAGGCATTTGTAAAGCTTTATGATGAGGGGCAGATTACTCAAAATAACTATATGGTAAATTGGTGTACCAAAGATGGGGCATTAAGTGATATAGAGGTAGAACACGAAGAGGTAAATGGTAAGTTTTATACTATGATATATAAGTTTGCTGATGGTAGTGGAGAGCTTGAAGTAGCTACTACAAGACCTGAAACTTATTTTGGGGATACTGCTATTATGGTTCATCCTGATGATAGTAGATATAGTAATATTGTTGGCAAAGAGGTTTTATTACCTTTAACCGATAGAAAAATCAAAGTTATCACAGATTCTCATGTTGATATGGAGTTTGGAACAGGTGTTGTAAAGGTTACTCCTGCTCATGACCAAAACGATTATGCTGTTGGTAAAAGACATAATTTAGAGTTTATCAAAGTATTTGATGAAAAAGGTATTTTAAATGATTATTGTGGAGAGTTTGCAGGATTAGAGAGATTAGAGGCTCGTCCAGTAATTGTAAAAGCTTTGGAAAATGCAGGACATATTGTAAAAATAGAGGAGCATATCCATCAAGTTGGACACTGTTATAGATGTAAAAATATTGTTGAGCCTTTTATATCTACTCAATGGTTTTTAAGTAATGAGATGGCTCAAAACTCTATTGATAAAACTAAAGCAAAAAATAATTTCCACCCAGCTCATTGGATAAACTCTTATACGGCATGGATGGACGAGCTTCGTCCTTGGTGTATAAGTCGTCAATTATGGTGGGGTCATAGAATACCTGTATTTAATTGTAATAGTTGTAATCACCAATGGGCAGATAAAGACGATAATCCTAAAGAGTGTCCAAAATGTGCTTCTAAAAGTTTAACTCAAGACCCTGATGTGTTAGATACTTGGTTTAGTTCTGCTTTATGGGCAATGTCTCCACTTGGTTGGGGGAATAATGGTGAGTTAAAAGATTTATACAATGATAGCGATATGAAAGATTTTTATCCAAATTCTCTTTTAATTACTGGATTTGATATTATGTTCTTTTGGGTAGCTAGAATGATGATGATGAGTGAGCATTTTACTGGTGAATTACCATTTAAAGATATTTATATGCACGCATTAGTTCGTGATGAATATGGTCATAAAATGAGTAAATCAAAAGGAAATGTGATTGACCCTCTTGATATGGTAGAAGCTCACTCTGCTGATATAATTAGATTTACATTAGCCTATCTTGCTGTTCAAGGAAGAGATATTAAGCTAGGAGAGAAGAATTTAGAGCAGTTTAGAAACTTTACAAATAAGCTTTATAATGCAACTAATTATCTTCAACTAAACCATAGTACTTTTAAAGATTTAAACGAGATAGAGATTAAAACTCCACTTGGATTATATATGCAAAGCCGTTTGAGTGAAGCAGTTGATACAATTAGAGAAAAGATTGATAGCTATAAATTTGATGAGATGGCAAAAGTGCTATATAACTTTACTTGGAATGAGTTTTGTGATTGGGGTATTGAGTACTCAAAAGCAGATAAAGATAGTATTATAGAACTTGGTGCTATTTTCAAAGAGACGCTAAAAATGATAAGCCCAATTATGCCATTTATCGCAGACCATTTATATCATAAACTTAGTGGAACTACTCTTGAAGAGGGTAAATCTTTGATGATTATGCAGTTTCCAAAAAATATCAAAAGAGATATAGAAGTTGAAGATACATTTAAGATTATAGAAGAGGCGATAACGACTCTTAGAAGAGCAAAAGTGGTAATTGATATGGGTAATAGCAAGATAGATAAAGCTTATATTAAACTAAATACAAATATAGATAAAGATATGGCAAAACCATTTATACAAAGATTGGCAAAAGTAAAAGATATTGAGTTTGTAGATGCAAAAGTTGAAAATTCTATAACTGATTTATCTGATAATCTTGAAGTATATCTGCCAACTGGTGAGATTGATATGAAACCAATTATTACTAAACTTACTCGCCAAAAAGAGAAATTGGAAAAAGAGATAAATAAGTTAAGTGGGATGTTGAATAATGAAAGATTTGTGGCTAATGCTCCTGCTGAGGTTTTGGCAACAAACAGAAAAGGCTTAGAAGATGCTAAAAATAAAATTACTAAAGTTGAAGCTGAATTGAATGGCTTTGGGGTATAATTATATAAAATAAAGGATAAGCAATGCCAATAAATGAATTTGGAAATAAAAAAAGTTATAAAGCAAATGAGAATTTATCTCATAATTTAGAACATAAACCAGTATACGCAATACCATATACACAATTTGATGGTCACTTTGCAAATAATACAGATTGTCAATATTTATCTATTGGTATATCTCAATGGGATGAAGAAGATATTTCATTAAAAACTATGAGACATACTGGCGATAAATGGTCACGTCAATCAGAAGAAGTTCCTTTACACAGAATTATTGATTCTACAACTTTAATAGCAAAAGTTTTATTGGATTGCCAAGATAATACTTGTGAATTTGAAAGAAATACTTTTAAAAATCAATTATCAGGAATACAGATAATTCAAGAATCAATTGATGATAATAAAAAGCAAAACTTTAATAATGCTTTAAATGAACAAAGTATTGAGCTGAAAGAACGATTAAATTCTTTATATAGTATATTAACTACTTTAAAAAGTAAAGGTAAATTCTAATCATAAGAGCAGAGAAATATACTAGAGAAGTATTAAAATTATATGGGGAAAAAGTGGATGATATTTTAATTAATGAGGCAATTTGGAGAGTTTCGGCATTTTCGATGATTCATGGAGATGTGGCTTAATGATTTTGGATTTTTTTGGCTAAGGTGTTGTCTTTAAGTATTAATTAAAATATATAAGACTATAATTACTAAAGATACGGAATTGTCCAAAATCTTAATATCATAATAAAAGAGAGTTTTTTAACTGTCAATTTAATCACAAATTTATGTTCTCAAACATCTCTTTTATATAACAAGGAGTTTATTATGCGAAAGCTAAACGGAAGTAGAGTATATCTAAAGTATCTTTTTGCTTTATTATTTATTTTACCAAATATTTTATGGGGTGTAAAAACAGCACCTAATACTTGTTCTTCATCTTATAATATTTCAACATTAGATGGTGTTTCTAATAGTATATCTAATGTTGAAAATTCTTATGAAGGTTCATGGAGTACTAAGAAAAATATATATCTTAAATTTACACCATCGGCTAGTGGTACAGTATCTTTATCTGAAGGTACACATCAATGGGGAAATAAGATGAAAGTCAAGTTTTTTATAGGTAGAGGTTGTGATAGTAAAGATATATATAATGGCTCTTCTAAATCGTATACTCACCCTTCCTCCTCCTTTGATGTAATTGGAGGTAGTACATATTATGTAAAAGTTATAAAAACAGATAGAGATTATATGAGATATACATTAAAATTCTCTTTTACTCCAATTACAGATTCCAATAGTGCACCATCTATTGATCCCATACCAGATCAAACAGCAGTTAAAGGTGAATTTTTTAGTTATCAAATGCATGGAACTGACCCTGATGGAGATACTCTAACTTATGAAACTTGGTGGGTGCCTGGTGGATTATCTTTAGATACTGCAACTGGTATTATTAGTGGTACTCCAGAGTATACTTTGGAGCGTAACAATATAGGTGGTAGAGTAAAAGATGGTTCTCTACAAACTGATACAGATTTTTATTTAACTATTGTGGAATCAACACAACAAGAGGGAACACCTCCAACTCTTGATGCTATTACACCTAATCCTTATGAGATTATTAAGATAGATGATACTATAAATTTAGATTTATCAACATTTGTCAATAAGACAGAAAATGATAATATTACATCTTATAATAAAACAGGAGCATTGCCTGATGGAGTTAGTTTTGATACTACTACAGGTATAATTAGTGGAACTGCAACACAAACTGGTGAATTTCCGATAGAGGTTAGTGTAACAGATAAAGATGGAGAATCAAATAAGCAAAGTTTTGTTATAAAAGTAACAGGAACACCTCCAGTTATAGATACTATATCAGAACAAGCTATAAAAAAAGATGTAGCATTTAGCTCTGATTTATCTGTATTTGTTAATAAAACTCAAAATGATGATATAACAAACTATGAATTAGATGGAACTTTGCCTTCTGGAATATCATTTAATGGTAGCACACTTAGTGGAACTAGTGCTGATATTGGTTCATTTCCTGTTTCATTGACTGCTACAGATATCGATGGGGTTTCTAATTCTAAATCATTTAATATAGTCGTTTCAGAAGATGATGCTACATCAACTCCAACAAATGGATTAAATGCCAAATATTATGATAATACTAGTTGGAGTGGAACACCAAATATAAGTAGAATTGATCCTACTGTTGATTGGGATTGGGGTAATGGTAATCCTGGTGGTGGATTAGGTAATAATAACTTTTCTGTTACATGGACGGGATGGATATATATTCCAGAAGATGGGAATTATCAATTTTGGTTAAAGCATGATGATGATTTAAGATTAACTATTGATGGAGAAGAGTTATATTATCTTGATACATGGAGTAAAAATAAATATAAAAATTCTAAATTAAAATCTTTTACAATGGGATATTATCCTATTGAGATAAAGTTTATAGAAAAAGGTGGAGGTGCCAATGTACATGTTAAGTGGCAAAATAATAAAGATATATTTGTAAAAACTATAGTTCCAACAACAAATCTATTTCCAAATGAACCAGTTACTACTTATGTAGAAAATGCGGATGATATATGTTATGCTGATTTTACATTTAGTGGAATGATGTGTATGGATATGGGAATGTGTAAAGGTGGAATTGGTTGTACTACTGGTATTCCTTTAGATAATGTGGCAGATTCTACACTTGAACAAGTTAATGTCTATTATGATGAGTCTGGAATGGGTGGAACAATGTCTGCTAATTGTGCTGTTGAACCATCTGGAAATTGTGATACTAGTAGTAATATTGATATGGGTCCTATGGGGATGCTTGGTACTACAACGGCATTTTCATTTACAAACTCAATTTCACCAGAAGATACAAATGCAAGAGTATCAACAACTGCTGCAATGAGTATGAGTTGTTTAAATACTAGTAGTTTATATGCCACTTATGTTAAAGATGGTGTTAATTATAGAGGTCAAGTTGTTGCGTGTGACTCTAGTACAAATGTGGATTTAGATGATGAAACAATACCAAATGATAATCCAAATGTATTGCCAGAAAGATGTGGTGTATTTGAAGATGGTCTTCAGACAAGAGCTATTGATTCTAGTGTAGATTTTAGTAGTGGTAGTGCAAAATTATATAATAATCCAGATAAAGATCTTAATACATATTCAACTCCTGTAAATGGAGGACCTGGAAATGAGATAACTTGTAATGATACGGCAGGAGCAGATGGGGATAATGCCGGTTGTACACCATCTATGCATGGTGCTGAGGCATTTGCTGACCCAACTAATGGGATGAAATATCCAGCCACATTTACAATAGCATCACCAGTATCTACTTCTACTACAAATGTAAAGTATACTACTAATACAAGCGGTACAAAATTAACAGATAGTGATTATAATACTGTTAGTTCTGATTGGAATAGTGGAACAACAAATATTCCATTTGAAGTTACGACAAGTGTTGCAGTTAATAGTATTAAAAATGGTGCTGATGCAGCTTTAGTTACATTTAAAAGTGCTGATTCTAAAGAGTATCAATTTAGTATAGGTTCTCTTCAAACGAAAGAGGATGGTGAATTTAAAACAACTGATAGTTTGGCAAAAAATATTAAAATAGGGACAATTAGTCAATATGATATTTCAACTCAAGGTAGTGCAAAAATTCTTGTTGATTTTAAAGCTATTCAAACAATTAAAATAGATAAATTATATATTGGTCATACAAGTAACTATACTCTTAGAGCTCCTTATATTAATATTAATAGCATAAAAGATGTATCAGGTGTTGGGCAAGAAAATATAATTAATATTATTGCAGATTATATAGATATTGGTACATTTGAGATAGGTGATGCCACAAGAGTAAATATTACTCCATATACTTCAGGTAAAAAAGTTGTTGTTAAAATGAATCTTTTTGATACTGGGTCTAATAATCATATTGAGTTTGATTCAGGTACATATTATATTAAAACTCTCTCTACTCAAGGTAGTGGAAGTGGTTATCAGTGGAATATGCATGGAAAAGTTAATTTAATTATAGAAGATGATTATGAAACTATTTCTCAAATTGGAATCAATAGTGATACTACTGGTGGATCTAATCTTTGTAGTGATACTCATAGTGCTTCAAATCTGTTTATTTTTGCTTATGGTAATTTTAATGTCCATAATGATTCAAGAATAGTAGGTGCTATCTACTCTAAAAAAGATGTGATATTAGGAAGTGCTAGTTATATTAAAGGTGCAGTATCTGCAGAAAATAAAATCCAGTTAGATAACGATACCAAAGTATGTTATGATAGCGATTTAGCTGATAGTGGATATGGCGATTGTAATGCTACTGGTGAAGAAGATGATGAACCTGAACTATCTCAGTGTGGGATTTTTCCAAGTGCATTACAAACATATCAAAACTTAACACTAGATGGTGGTGGAGGTAATAAGGTTATTATTCTTGATGTAGCAAATATTGTCGCACCTTATAAAAAAGTATCTCCAGCTGTTAATGAAAACGGAGATACTATTACAACAGATGATGCACTATGTAATAATGTTCCTTGTGAGGTTAAACCTCCAAATATTATAGATTATAATGTTCCATTTAAAAGTACAACAGATTTATCTTCTACAACTCTTACAGAAAGTACTACAATAGTTCAAAAAGAGGTTGGAAGTTATGTTGCAAGTAGTAGAAATATTACTATAACATTTAATGCAACAGAAGCGTATAGTAGTGGTAGAAAATATATGATGATAGGAAACCTTGATAGTGGGAATAAAGCAGGAATAAAGTATGTATTTACCGATGGTGATTATTATATAAATTCTTGGAGACATCAAGGAAATGATTTAACGATTGAAGCTACTGGAAAAGTTAGAATCTTTTTACGAGGTACTCTAAGATGGGAAGGAAATGAACTAACTGTTAATAAAGGCGGAACTGCTTCTAATTTCTTTGTATTTGGACAAAGTAACTTTGAGTTTCCAAATAATGGTTCTGCTCAATGGGATGTAACAGCATTCTTTTACACAAAAGGAAACTTTATACTATCTGCAAACTCTAATTCAGGAGAAGGTTTTATTGGTGGAGTTACAGCAGAAGATGATTTATACTTAAGTAACAATGCAAAGTTTAGATATGATCCGACAGGATTAAATAATAATGGTATGGGAGAGTGTAGTGCTTTTGTACAATTTAGTTCAAATCAATATATATTTAAAGAACCTGCTATTGATGGTGGTGTAGAGTATATTACATATAAAGATGTAAATATTACACTAAATGAGGTTTTAGATTATGATGTAATTGTTGAATATGAAACTTTTGATGGTGACCCTTACGATGAGAGAATACATGCTCAGGCGATTTATGATTATACAGAGAATAATCCAAATCCAGAGCAAGTGACAATTTTAGCTGGGCATATGTCTGCAACAGTAAGTACAACAATAAATAGAGATAACCGTATAGAAAATGATGAAACATTTTTTGGAAAACTTAAACTTGTAACAACTGGTAAAGATGTAACGCTTGGAAGCCTTAAAGAGACTAATCTTACAATATCTGTTCAAACAGAAGATGATGTCCCTTTATGTTTTAAAGATAATTTTGGTAGTGCATTGGATGATAAATGGAGAACACTATTCTCTCAAGGTGGATTTGAGCCAGCAATAGTTGATGGAAGACTTAGATTAACAGATAGAGGCCATAGTTTGGCAACTGCCGTAACCAAAGATTACTATTTTTTAGCAAAATGGAATTTAATTGAGGTTGAGTATCTTCAATATGCTTATGGTGGATGTGAAAAGGGTTCTACTGCTACAAAAGGTGGTGGTATAGGTAAGTGGGGAGCTGATGGTATTGTAATGGTACTATTTGATTCAGATGTTGGTCACTCTCCTGAAGTTGGTTCTTTTGGTGGTTCAATGGGATATGCTCAAAGACATAGAAAAAAAGGATTTGAAGGGGGATGGATTGGTCTTGGTATTGATGAATATGGAAACTTCTCTAACCCTAATGAGGGGCGAGATGGAGGAGTTGGATTTAAGCCAAATAATGTGACAATAAGAGGTTCTAGTGGTGATTTAAGTGGAAGTGATAGATATCATGGATATAAGTTTTTGGGTGCAAATACAAATTTAAATCATACTGTGGCAACAAAAATGAGAAATTCAAGTTATCCAGGAGATAGATATAAGTTTAGAATTGATGCAAGAGATCCTGCAAAACTGTTAATATCTTTACAACAAGATAGTGGTAATGGATATAAAACTGTAATTAATGAATTTGATGCAAAAGACCCAATGTATAATCAGGCAGAAGCACCAGAAAAGGTAAGATTAGCCTTTACCTCTGGTACTGGTGGAGGATGTAATAACCACGAAATTGATGAACTTAGTGTAAGAGGTGTTTGTAGAGTCTATAATGCTGATTTATATAATAAAGGACCTTTTAGTGCATGGAATACAGATAGTACGATAGATGCTAAAATCACTAGAACAAAGATTGTAAATAATAAGTTTCAACTTATGTTAGCTAGTTTAAATCACGAAAGAGATAGATTTGAAGCAAAAGAGAAAATACATAATGGTTTTCCATTTTATGCACAAGCTTTAGCTACTTTAATTGCTAAAGGGTATACTGCAGATATAGCATCTTTTGATATAAAGGTGCTTTATCAACTTGTAGATTCATCAGGTTCAGATAAACCAGAGGTTATTACAACTCTTATTGATAATGGTGATAAACAGATGTTTAATGCAACTAAAAATGATAGAGAGTTAAAAAGCTTTAAGGTTGCAGGTGCATATAAAAATGTAAGAGTTCAATTTACAATGTGTGCTGATTATAGTGATGAAACAGAACAATATACTGTATACCCTTATGAATCTTGTCAAAATGGAATTTACTATACAATAAATCAACCAAATAGATTAGGTTATAGATTAGTATATTCAGATGATGATTTTGCAATTAGACCAGATAGATTTAATTCCACTATAGGTACAAGTTATATAGCTCAAAATCCATCTGCGATTACATTTAATGCATTTGATAGTAATAGTAATCCAACTTTAAGATATAATGAAAGTCAAGGTAACTCATTTAATGTAGCCTTAACAAATGTAGTTAGAAGTTGTGATGTATTAGATCCTGTCTTTACTCCAAATGTTAGTTTTTCAGATGGAACTGTTACTGCTGATTATACCTTGCCAAATGTATCAACTTATAATCTAAGTATTAGCGAAATTAATGGGCAGGAGTTTGCATTTACAGATGCAAAACCAGGGGATACTGCAAATGGTGATAGATATATCACACCATTTAATACATCGAAAGTAATCACAGTAAGACCAAGTAATCTTAGAGTAGATGGTATATCTCTTAATAATTTTAATAATAATCCTTATACTCATCTATCTGATTTAAGTTTAGACCAAATTACTAATTTAAATAAGACAATGGCTGCTAGTTTAGCATTTAGAGTGACTGCTCTACGGGCTGACGGCACTGTTGCTCCGAACTATGCTGGTGTATGTTCTGCTCAAAATACAGAAATAAATTTAGATTTTGATACAACAGCAGATGCAATAAATACAACTACAGTAAATAGTTTAAAGTATGTATTTACACCAGCGGGTGGAAATAGACAAGTTTGGGATATGGCAAAACTGACAACAGACCCAGAGATATTTTTACAATATGATATAGATAAACTGGACTATACAGGTGGTGTTGCTAACATTAGTATTCCATTTAACTTTACAAAAGATTTAAATGTACCATCTAATCCATTTGATTTAAATGTATCTGATATTACTGCTACAGAAACTATTACAGATGGTCTATCTACAAAAGCTTCAACTAATGATATAGATAGAACATATAGTAATCAAAATATTACATTTGTATATTCTAGGGTTCGTGCATCAAGAAAATTATATCCAGAGATTACAGAAATTTCTGAGAAAACACCAATATTTTCAGATATATACTGTGATTTTAATCCATCTATTGATTGTAATACATTTGTAACAAATTTATCAGATGATATAATTAATGAAAATAGTTGGTTTATAAACAGAAGTTTTGATTCTATTAATCAACTAGATGGTGTGATAAATTCTAATGTGATAGTAGGTTCAGCTACGGTTAAAGCTATTGATATTAGAGCTAATGGTACTGATGAAGATGTAACAGTACGTAATGATGCAGGTGAACAGATGGTTGATATTAGACTTGAACCTTCTCCTTGGTTACGATATGATCCAATAGATGCTATGGGAAGATATACATATCAAGTAGAATTTATTGTAGCACCTACGGAAACTTGGTCAGGAGTTGGTGAGAGAGGTCATATCATTGATACAAATGGAAGTAGTTCTCAAACAAGACAGAGAGTAAACTGGTAAGGGAAAAGGGGGATAAAATGATAACAGTTTTACATCGTAAAGGGGTTGCAATGATAGAGCTTATCTTTGCAATTGTTATTATGGCAATTGTATTGTTAAGTGCTCCTACACTTATAAACCAATCTGTACGAAGTGGTTATGTGGCTCTTCAACAAGAGTCTATTAATGTTTTGGCTTCTCAAGTTAATCTATTGCTAACAAAAGAGTGGGATGTTAGCAATACCAATAAAAGAATTGACCCAGTGGTTTTAACTGTTGATAATGGTAATGATGATTTAGATATGGTTAGTTTGACAACAGCAAGACGAATTGGAACACCTATAGCAAGTTTTAGATCTTTTGTATCTAGTGAAGGTGGAGTTATTAATGCAGTTGATAGTGGTCAATTTGGAGAGGGTAATGCTGATGATTTGAAAGTTGGAGAACCATTAGATGATATTGATGATTATGATGGAAAAGATACCACTTTAAAAGGAGATTCAGATGCTGGTGGAGACAATTATATAGATTTAAATATTAATCTTAGAACTACTGTTGCTTTTGGTTCAGATAATCCAAGTAGTGGTACTTATAATGGCACTACACTTACATTTAATCATCCATTTAATAATACACCATCAGGAACTACAAATATAAAATTAGTTAGTGTAAATTTAACAACCAAAAGTGATGTAAAAGAATTAGCTAAGAATATTAGACTTAGTGCTTTTATGTGTAATCTTGGTCACTATAGATTTGCTCAAGCAAGGGACTATTAATGAAAAAAATAAATTTAAATAGTTCAAAAAAACGAAAAGCTTTTACTATGATAGAGCTTATTTTTGTAATGGTTGTTTTGGGAATAGTGGCTTCTATGGGTGCAGAGATTATGGCACAAGTTTATTCTAATTATGTAACACAAAGAGGGCTTCATAAAAGTAGTGTAAAAACAGAATTAGCTGCTTCTATTATACAAAATAGGCTTTCTCACAGAATTGCAAGAACAACTGTTGGTAGAAATCCAGCTGATGATAATGATACGGTTTTAATTAATCAAATTCCAGATGCCTCAACATATCCAATACTTGAATGGTATGGATTGGCAATTGATAGTTTTAATACAAATGATGCAAATGGAAGACCATCATGGAGTGGTTTTTGTGATATTGCTGATTCAAATAGATCAAATATCTCAACTCCTGGGTCAAATCTAGGATTATTATCAAGTATAGTACAAAATGTATCAAAGAGTGATATTTCAGATATGGCACTTATATTTTCTGGGTTAAGATATAGTTCTACTCAGAGATATGATATAAACTGTATTGGTTATACAGGAGATAGATCATGCATCTCAACCATTGGATCAATAGCAGATAATACTAATATTACATTAAGTGATAATGTAGCTAAAAGAGTCCATGAACAATACTCTTTAACACGAAGTGCTTATGCTCTTGTACCTGTTAAATCAGGAACAACAGAAATATGTGATACTAATATAATGAGTAACCTAAATAATATATGTGATTTAGTCTTACGATATGATTATCAACCATGGGAAGGAGAAAGCTATATAAATGCTAATAGTAAAGTTTTAGTTAGAAATATTAGTGTATTTAGATTCTCTGGTTCTGGTGATAATGTTAGATTTAAAATTTGTGTAAAAGAAAGAACTGGTTTGGATGAAGAGATATCTACATGTAAAGAGAAGGCGGTAATCAGATGAGAAAAGCATTTTCTATGTTGATGGCAATATCAGTTATGGTTACAATGACGGCTATTAGTGCATTGGTTTTTACAATGTCTGCTAAAATTGTAAAATCAACAGCCACTCAATATCAAAAAGAACAATCAATTTTATTAGCAAAAAGTTATACAGAACTTGCAATTTTGGCAGTTAGTGGTAATGATAGTACCACTGGAACTTGTGTAGAAAATATTAATGGTGATGTAGGTAATGTTATTATAGGTGAGAATAATGAAGGTTCAGTAGATGGTGGAATGGGCTATAGAGTAAATGTTAATATATCTTATATAGGAAATAATTTAAGTTGCACCCCTGCAAGAATTTTAAATACAGCCCCTATTGTTACTAAAGGAACAGGTGGTATTAATATTAGCCCCAATATTATTGTTGATGTTTATGTAAGATATAGAGATATTAATCAACATATAACAACAGGTATTTCACACTGGATAACATACCATAAAAGAACTATTCAAAAACTTTAATAGATTTAGATTCTGAATTAAATTCAGAATGACAAACAACTGTCATACACGATGACGACGGGTATGTTAGTCTCTAATCGTCATACTCAGCTTGACTGGGTATCTAAATATAATTAACTTATAGGGGTAATTTTACCCCTTACTTCAATCAATTTAAGATTAAATTAATATTATTTACCCAATATTTATCTTTACTAGTTATAATTTACCTAAGAGTAAAAAACTCTTATATTATAACAAAGGATAAATTATGAATAGAAGTATTGTAGGTAGACATTTTGATCTTACCGATTCAATTAAGGAGTATATCAACTCAGCGATGGAGACTCTTAATAAATATAACCTAGATATAATTTCAGCAACAACAATCATCTCTTCAAACGAAAAACATGGCAAAAAAGATTTTGCAGTAGAGTTTATCATTAATCTAAAAGATAAAAATAGCATAGTTATTACACAAAAAAATAAAGATGTATATGCATCAATTGATTTAGCAATAGAGAGAGTCAAAAAATCTCTAAGACGACATGCTGATAAAATCAAAGGTCATAGAATAACTAGTTTTAAAGATATGGGTGAAGATGCTATAGCTATTTCAGAATTTGATAATACAGAAGAGGATATAGAGATTGTTCCTATGGATTTAGAACTTCATAAACCTTTAGATTTTGATGAGGCAGTTTATGCTTTAAAAGAGGAGAAAAAAAGACAATTTATAGTATTTAATGATAACGATGGTCTTCTTAGAGTTATGTATAAAAGAGCTGATGGTAAATTTGGTCTATATTAAAATCAAAGTTAGTTATAATATATTTTAAGATATTATCTTTTAAAAGATAAAAGAGGTTGATTGATGAAAAAAATAGTGTTTATTACTTTTGCGTTAATATTTTTAACAGGTTGTGCAGTAGATTCTGGTAAAAAAGAGTTTAATAAAACAGCATTATCTTGGTATCATAAGATTAGTAATTCTATTAGTACAAAAGAACTTGATAAAGCAGATAAGTATTATCTATCTATGAGAAGTGAACATCCTCGTTCTTTATTGCTTTCTACAACAATTATGATGTTGGCTCATGCACATATGGACAAAGAGGAATATCTATTGGCAAATTATTACTTTGATCAGTATAATAAACGATTTGCAGTAGGAGACAGAAGAGAATATGCTGAATTTATGAAAATAAAAGCTGCATTCTTAGGAATTAAAGATGTAACTAAAGATCAAAAACTTATGATGGATACTATTACTAATGCAAATAAGTTTTTATATACATATCCATCATCTTCTTATTTAGTTTTAGTTAAGACTATTGTGGTAAGACTTAAAATGAGTCAATACCTTTTAAATGAAAATGTAGCTTCATTATACAATAGAATTGGAAAAGAAGATGCTGCAAAAGTATATAGAGAAAAAAATACTAACTCTGCAATTAAGTCAGATGATATTAGTATTCCAAAAACTAATATGATTACAGGCGTATTTAAATAAAATCTACAAACTAAATTCCGTGTTACGCACGGAATCTAAATGATATATGATATTATCAAAATAATAAGGAAATATAAATGCAATTAAGCGATTACGATGAATTCCCAACAACTATCCCTATTGTTGTAGAAGATGGTTTATTTTTATATCCATTTATGATAAGTCCAATATTTTTGAGCGATCAGGTAAATATTGATGCTGCTGGATATGCAATAGAGAATAATACTCTTTTATTTATCGCTTCACCAACATATGATAAAGATGATAATCAAACTTCTATAAATAGTGTGGGTGTTATTGGTTCAGTGATGAGAAAAGTAAATATGCCTGATGGAAGAGTAAAAATTTTATTTCAGGGATTTACAAAAGGAATCATAAAAGATATTAAAGAGAAAAAGCCTTTTTTAATGGCTATTATAGATAGTGTGCAATATAAAGAATATAATGAAACAAGAATAGATGCTGTTATGGAGATTTTACAAGAAAAATTAAAAATATTATCATCCATAAATAACTCTTTCCCTTCTGAATTACTCAAAACTATCTCTGATAATGATGAGCCAAATAGAATAGCCGATTTAATCTCATCAATGTTACATTTAGAAAATGAAAAAGCTTATAATCTTTTTATTAAAAATGATATAGAAGATAGAATATTTGATATTATTGATATTGTTATTGGAGAGATAGAATCAGCCAAACTTGAAAAAGAGATAAGACAAAAAGTTCATGTAAAAATAGAGAAAACAAATAAAGAATATTTTTTAAAAGAGCAACTAAAACAGATACAAACTGAACTTGGAATTAATACAAATAAAGAGGAAGAGATAGCCCATTTTAGAGATAAATTAGCTAAGATAAAACCTCATATTAACGAAAATGCTTATAAAGAGATTTTAAAACAAATTGATAAATTAGCAAGAATCCATCCTGATAGTGGTGATGCTGGTGTATTATATGGTTATCTTGAATGGGTATTTGAAATCCCTTATGCTAATGAGAGTAGTAAATCTCTAAGTGTTGAAGCAGTAGAAAAAAAGTTAAATACTGACCACTATTCACTTGAAAAAGCAAAACAGAGAATTGTTGAGTTTTTTGCAGTACGAGAATTTTCAAATCTAAGAGGTCTTAAGCATAATCAAAAAAAAGGTGTAATCTTATGTTTTGCAGGACCTCCTGGGGTTGGTAAAACTTCATTAGCAAACTCTATAGCTTCTGCATTAAAAAGACCATTAGTAAGATTGGCTCTTGGTGGATTAGAGGATGTAAATGAGTTAAGAGGTCATAGAAGAACTTACGTGGGAGCAATGCCAGGACGAGTGATTCAAGGTCTTGTTGAAGCAAAAAAAATGGATCCTGTAATAGTTCTTGATGAGATAGATAAAGTTGGGAGAAGTCTTAGAGGAGACCCCACTTCTGCTCTTCTTGAGATATTAGACCCTGAACAAAATTCTCATTATAGAGATTATTATTTAAACTTTCATATAGATTTAAGTGGAGCTATATTTATTGCAACTGCTAATGATGTGGGAAATATCCCATCTGCTCTTAGGGATAGGATGGAGTTTATACAGTTAAATAGTTATACTCCAAATGAGAAATTTGAGATTGCAAAGAAATATCTTATCCCACAAGAACTAAAACAACATGCTCTAAAAAGAAGTGAATTTCGCGTTACAGATAGTGCATTAAAAGAGTTAATAGATAAATATACAAGAGAAGCTGGAGTTAGAAACTTAAGAAGAACTCTTGCTTCACTTATGAGAAAATCTGTTAAAGAGATAATGTCAAGTAGTGAAAAAGATAAAATCTCAATTACACTAAAAAATTTACCTCAATATGCAGATAAAAAAGTGTTTGAAATATCACCTGTTGATTATAAACCAAAAGTTGGAATAGTAAATGGATTGGCATGGACTGCTGTTGGTGGTGATGTTTTAACAATTGAAGCTATTAAAATAAAGGGTAAAGGGTTATTAGAATTAACAGGTAGCTTAGGCGATGTTATGAAAGAATCAGCAAGAATTGCTATGAGTGTAGTTAAAGTTTTGATTGATGAGAAATTTTTAGAATCAGAAGATGAAATTTATAAAAAATATAATATTCATATACATGTTCCAGAAGGTGCTACTCCAAAAGATGGTCCTAGTGCAGGAATTGCAATGTCTTTGGTTATTGCCTCTATTTTAACAGATAGAAAAGTAGATAATAAAGTTGCAATGACAGGTGAAGTGACGCTTTTGGGTAAAGTATTGCCAATTGGTGGACTAAAAGAGAAACTGATCGCTGCATATAAAGCAGGTGTAACAAAAGCTCTTATTCCATCTAAAAATTATCAAATGGATTTAGATGATATTCCTGATGAAGTTAAAGATGCAATTGAAATTATCGCTGTAGATAATATAAAAGATGTTTTAGATATTGCTTTGATTAAAGATTAATAACTAATATTAGGCGTATTTAAATTGCTTTTGAAGTTTATAAGGGCAACCACAAGAGATTGCCCCTACAAATATAATATCAGCCGTAGGGGTGGTATCCCCTTGTGGGTACCCTAAAATATGGAATCTCTTAACTATTCTCTTTAAATAATATAAACTCAGCAGGAAAGCTCATTGGTACTGGTGGATATAAATCAGCAAATATTTCATTATTACTAGCAGTTTTACATAATTGATAAGGTACATATAAAAATCTTGCCCCTACTCTCTCGCTATCTTTACTTTTCTCTTCTATATGAACTCTAATACCCTCTAAAATACCCACTTTACTAAATCTTTCAGGAATAATAGTGTCAATTAAAAGCACTATAACATCAACACCACCCTCTTTTACTCTAATTTTTAAACCTGATTGAAGCAGAACATAACTCTCTTCAGGGTCTTCTACTTGATTATGTATGGTTTTTATTGAGCCATCATCATAAAGTATCATTGCAAATGGCTTTAGTTTTTGCTCTTTTTCTAATATGCTTTTTGCTCTAAGAATAGATTTTTCTAACATCATTACAGCTCTATTTTCATCTTCTATCTTACTGCTCATTAATTTTCCTATTTATAATATATTTTGAATTAAGTTTTTAATTTTATTAATGGTGCGACTGGGGAGATTTGAACTCCCACACCCATAAGGCACTACCCCCTCAAGGTAGCGTGTCTACCGTTCCACCACAGTCGCTTAAATTGTAGGCTGAAATTATATCATATAAAGTTAATATTTTGTTTAAAGAGATTAAAAAGTATAAAATAGATATAATAATTAAAAGGGGATTCGTTGTCCTCCCCCTTTTTTTGTATCTTAAAGTATATGGTATAGATTTGAGTGCTTTTGCAGATGGAATGTAAAGTTAAAGCTTAAGCACCAGAGTTACTACTTTTGAAAGAACTCTAACAATAAAAGTAATAAATTGTCACCTTTCCCTAAAATTAAAATTCTAATCTACATATTTTTTAACTATTTTTATACCTATATTATATGGAATAATTAAAAGAGCTAAAAGAGTTATTATTAGCCATTCATTTATATTAAGTGGTTGAGTTTTGAAAAATTCACCACCAAATGTTACTATTAGGATTTGAAATGTAAGGATTAGTGTAATTACTGGTAAAAATAGAGCATTTTTAAAGATATATTCAAAAATATTTACTCCTTTACTTCGTACATTGAAGGCATTAAAAGTATTTATAAATATAAAAAAACTAAAAAATGCAGTTAAAAATATCTCTTCTCTAAACCACTCTTTTATCGTAGGATTTAGCATAAAAGTAAATGCAATAGCTATTATAAAAAGAGTTGATAGCAGGATTTCCCAAATCATATATCTACTAATTGGATGTGTTCCTCTAATTTTCGGTTTCTCTTGCATATAAGTTTTTAGTGGTGGTTCACCTCCTAGAGCAAGAGCTGCTAATGTATCCATAATTAGATTAATCCATAAAATTTGAATTAAACTAAAAGGCATTTCGTAGCCCATAAATGGAGCAAATAAGACTATAATGATGGCAGTTAAATTTACAGTTAATTGATAAGTAATAAATTTTTGGATAGAGTTAAAAATAGTTCTACCATAAAGAACTGCTTTTTCTATTGAATTAAAATTATTATCCAAAATTACGATATCGGCAGCCTCCTTTGCTAATTCTGTACCACTTCCCATCGCAAATCCAACATCTGCCATTTTTAAAGCTGGAGCATCATTGACTCCATCACCCGTCATCCCCACAACCAAATTCAATTCTTGGGCAATTTTTACTAAACGACTTTTATCTGTTGGTTTTGCTCTAGCAATAACTTTTAAATTTGGCAAAATCTCTTTTAACTGCTTATCACTTAGATGTTTTAAATCATTTGAAGTCAAAATAACCTCTTCTTTGGATTTTAAAATTCCTACATCTTTAGCTATCGCTTTGGCAGTTTGAATATTATCACCTGTTACCATCACTATAGAAATCCCAGCTTTTTGACACTCTTTTATTGCCTTAATTGCCTCAGGGCGAATATCATCTCTAATTGCTACCATTCCCACAAATTTCAAATTTTTAGCTAAAGTAGGAGTTTCATCTTCTTCTAAATCACTTACATCTTCATCCCAAATAGCAAAGGCAATAACTCTCATACTCTGCTTTGCCAAATCATCCATTTTTTTCTCAATTGCCTCTTTATCAATCTTTTTTCGCTTACCAAACTCATCAATATACTCATCACAATTTGCCAAAATAACCTCTGCTCCACCTTTAATCAAAGTTATTTTAGATTCTGCTTCAATTGAATTAGCACTAAATTTCCAACGACTATCAAATGGAATTTTTGTTTTTGTTATAAGAGGAGTAAAGTCTTTGATAGATTTTGAAATATAAGTAGATAAAGCTTGATCTGTTTGATTTCCTCCAATTATTTGAATATTTTTATCCTTATCATAAACAATTTCGGAAGTTGAACCAACCATTATTGTTTTTAATAGATAAGTTGAAATAGGAGAAGGAATATTTGAAAATCTTTGATACTCATTTTGAGCTGAAATAAATTTAACAACTTCTAATTCCCCTTTTGTAATTGTCCCTGTTTTATCGCTAAATAAAATATTTAAAGACCCAGCAGCTTCAATCCCTGTAAGTTTTCGCACTAGTACATTATCGTGAATCAATTTTCGCATATTCAAGCTTAGAACCATAGCTATCATCATTGGAAGCCCCTCAGGAACTGCCATTATAATAATCATTATTGCTAAAGTTATAGCTTGTATTGCCTTTAAAACTACTATCATATAATCAGTATTCCAATTTTCTAAAAGAGTGGTAAATGAATAATCAAAAGAGAAACCAAAAAATACTAAAGCTATTAAAACGGATGAAATATAGGCAAAAAGAGCAATAGAATCAGCTAATTTTGAAAGGGCAACTTTTAGAGGAGCAATTCGTGAATCTTGAGAAAGTTCTTTTGATAATTTACCATATTCACTTTTATCACCTACAGCTTGAACCTCCATAACCAATTCACCCTCAACCAAGATTGAGCCTCTAAAAACTTTATTTAATGCTAAATATCCTGTCCCAAAATTTTTAATCTCTTTTTTGGCTAATTTTGATTCTCCATTAAGTGGAGCTTGATTTACTTTTGCTTTGCCTTTTATCACAATACCATCAGCAGGAATTACATCTCCCGCTTGAAGTAAAATAGAATCTTTTCTTACAATATCTGTAATAAAAATATTAGTGACTTTACCATCCCTAAAAACTTTACAAATAATTTTACTAGCTTCCTCTTGGAGTTTTCTAAATGAATCTTCACTTTTGTGTTCTGTAAAAGTTGAAACAAGAGTTGCAATTGCAATAGCAAAAAATATTCCCATCCCCTCATAAATAGAGGTATAACCAAAATATGCAAAAAAGATAGTAATCGTTAGTGCTACTAATAAGATAATAATCATAGGATCTTGAAGATTTTTCTTAAACCTATCCCAAAATGTTACAATCTTAATCGCCATTAAACGATTATCACCCCATCGTAATTTGGACTCTGTTACCTCTTGTAGATTTAAACCAATAGTTGAATTTATTGAACTGTTTTTTACCATCTGTTAACTCCATTAATATTAATTAGGTACTTACTTCAATACCTTAGCCAAAAAATTTGGCAAAAAGCATGGAATAACAGTATAATTTTAAATTAATAAAACAAAAAGTTATCCCATGAAAGAAATCATAACATTAGTAAACTGTATAGCACCTATAATTGAACAAAACTTTTAAGTACCGTGTATTGAATTTCCATTTTTTATGATATAATACTACAAAGATAATCATAATCTAGGATAAAAAATGGGAAGAAGACCACGAATAGACTTGGCAGGGTTTCATCATATTATTAATAGAGGAATAAAAAGAAATAATGTCTATAAATCAGATGAAGATAAAAAGAAGTTTTTAGAGATAGTGTGTAAAGCATGTAAAATATATAAAGTTAATATCCATGATTACTGCTTGATGGATAATCATTATCATCTATTAATTGAAACAATAAGTGAAAATCTTTCGCTATTTATGAGACAAATCAATGGCAATTACGCTAAATATTTCAATAAAAAATATAAATGCTCTGGCTATTTGTGGCAAGGAAGATATAGTTCTTGGTATATTAATGATGAAGAATACCTTTATGACCTCTTTAGATATATTGAACAAAATCCCATTAAAGCAAAAAAGAGTAAAAGAGTGGGAGAGTATCCATTTACACTATTAGCAACCATCCTTACTACCAATCAAGAAATAATAGAGTGTGCTAAACATTCAAAACTAAAAAGTGAAATAGAGTATGAAGGAATACAAGAGCATTTAGAGATGAGATTAAGTAAAAAAGAACTCAAAGAACTAGAAATAAGACAAAATAAAAAACCAATTCAGACAGAGTATGGTTATAAATATGAAAAAACTAAGACTTTACAAGAGTATTTTAATAAATCTAAAACCAAACAACAACGTAATAATGCTATAATCAATGCTGTTGAAGATGGTTATAAACAGACTGAAATAGCAAAATATTTAGAATTAAGTAATTCTGCTATTTCTAAAATTATTTTAGAAAGTTACAAAAGTGGAAATTCAATACACGGTACTTAATTTGGTACTTAATTTGATTGCAAAAGGAAGAGGATGTATAGTAAAGTAAATTATACGATAGTTGGTATATTTGTATTAAGTTTTATTATTGCATCTTTATTTTTTATATTTTGGCTTACTAAAAAAGGTTTGAAAGATGAGTTTAAATATTATAAAACATATATAAATGAATCAGTAGGTGGGCTTTCTATTGATTCTAATGTAAAATTAAAAGGTATAAATGTTGGTTCTATTAGTGATATTTATATAGATTCAAAAGATATAGAAAAGGTGATATTAACTCTTAAAATAAAGCAAAATACACCAATAAAAGAAGATATGATAACAATCATCAAACCTCTTGGGATTACAGGATTATCTTATATTGAAATTACAGGCGGTAGTAATAGTGCATTAAATCTGACAACATCTGATAATAATATCTCTGTAATTAAGAATATTCCATCAATGATGTTATCATTTGAAGATAATATTAATATTCTACACAGTGAAGTTTTGCAATTTCTAGATAAAAGTAATAAATTATTATCCTCTACAAATTTAGATTCAATTGAGAATATACTTCTTGATAGCAAAATCATTGCACAAAAAACTATACTTTTAGAAGATACGCTAATTGAAACCATTTTAGATATAAATAAAACTCTTACAAATTTTGACTCATCTTCACAAGAATTGGTGAAAAGCTTTAAACCAACAATTAAAGAGTTATATTCATTATTAAGAGAGGTTAAAAAAACAGTAAGAAGAGGTGATTATAATTTTAAAGATATAATTGAACCAATCAAAATTGATATAAATGAACTCTCATTTTCTTTTCAAGAGTTGATATATAATATTGATAATATATCAAGAAATCCTAGAGATGTAATTTTTAAATCAAATGTACCCAAAAGACAAAAGCCTTAACTATTAGAGTAGATACCCAGTCAAGCTGAGTATGACGATTGTTTGTGTCATTCCGTGCCTAATGTTTGTCATTCCGTGCTTGATGTTTGTCATTCCGTGCCTAATGTTTGTCATTCCGTGCTTGACACGGAATCTAAAAATAAGTTTTGAAAAAAGTCTATTGTTATTTTACACCTTTGAATGCCTTAATATATACTCGTTTGGGAGCAGGATAACCCTCAATTGTTTTAGTTCTGTCGTTAGGGTCAAGAAAATCTTCTAAGCTTTGTTCATAAACCCATTTTGTGGATCTTTGTTCTGAGCTATCTGTTACCATTGTTTCAAGCACTTCAACAGAGCTAAAACCTGCTCTTTTACACCAATTAATAAGTGCAGGGATTGTTGGGATAAAATATATATTCGGAATTTTAGAATATCTTTTATTTGGAGTTAATGCAATCTCTTCATCTCCATCAATCATAAATGTATCTAAAATAAGTTCACCATTTTTATTAAGAGCGTTATATAAAGATTTTAACATTGCAATTGGGTCACTTCTATGATATAAAACTCCCAAACAAAATAGAATATCAAATTTATGCTCGTAATATTCAATATGTTCAACTCCAAGCATCTCATAAATAATATCACTTTTAACAAAATGATTAATAAACTGAAATTGAGAATAAAAGATTGCAGAGGGGTCAAATCCAACTAATCTTTTAGGGTTATTTTTAAGCATTCTAAACAAATAATATCCATTATTACATCCAATATCACCAACAATCTTATTATTTATATTAAAATAAGGCTCTAAAAGATTATATTTAATATAGCTTTTCCACTCTGTATCAATTAAAAGTGAATTTATTTTAAATGGTCCTTTTCTCCAAGGGATATGTTCTTTAGCTAACTCTTCAATATTATTTATCTCTTTTGAAGTTGCAGATGGGATATTAATCTCTATTGTATCATTAAAATTAATATCTATATTATCAAAGTGGGATAAATTTGAAATTGCATTTTGTCTCTGTATTATATTCTTCCAGCCGAGCCACTCTTGTCGCTCGGCTCTTATTTTATTTAAATCCAATTTGAGTTTCTACTTTTTAATATAAGCTTTGATAATTTTTTGTTCAAACATAGGTCTATCCATAGCTCCTGTTGTAACAGCACCTAATTTTCTAATTATATCTTTACCAGCACTTACTTCACCAAAAATTGTATGCATACCGTTTAAATGTGGAGTTGGTGCAAGAGTGATAAAAAATTGACTACCATTTGTATTTCTTCCTGAGTTTGCCATTGCTAAAATATATGGTCTATCAAATACTACATTCGGAGCAAATTCATCTTCAAATTTCTTTTTCCAAATAGACTCTCCACCTCGTCCTGTTCCTGTTGGGTCTCCACCTTGAATCATAAATCCAGCAATAATTCTGTGAAATATTAAACCATTATAGTAACCATTTTTTACATGAGTTGTAAAATTTTCTACTGTTTTTGGTGCAATTTTTGGAAACATCTTTAACTCAACTTTACCTAAATTTGTTTCAAATACAACTGTAACATCTTTGTCATTTGCAAACAAAGACGACATTAAAGCCATTAAAACTACTGTAACTGCTAATACTTTTTTCATGATAATTCATCCTCACATTTTTCTATCCCTAATTTACAAAGCACTTTTTCAAAAAAATCACCACCTGTTCTATGCACATCATCATGAAATTCAATATAAATCGCTTGAATATCAGTTCTATCATTAGATATTTTATCAAAAATAAATGGTGTTAATCCAGTCTCTTTTTTCACTTCATCAATAGCTTTACATACCTTATTTTTCTCTTCGTCATTACTTTCAAAAAGGATATTAAGCCCCTCATATCGCTCTTCCATTCTTACATAGGCTTTCATACCAATAAACTCTTTTTCCATATATTAAACTCCTTTTAAATTTGATTTACATCTATTTTGCAAAACTTGTAGTTCTCAGTTCTCTAATAACATTTACTTTTATCTCACCAGGATAACTTATTTTTTCTTCTATCTCTTTTGCTATCTCTTTGCTTATCATTACAGATTCATTATCACTTATTTTATAAGAATTTACAATTACACGAATCTCTCTTCCTGCATTTATTGCATAAGCACTAATCACACCTGATTTATTTAATGCGATATTCTCTATCTCTGTTATTCTTTTTGTAAAGTTTTCCAGTACTTCTCGTCTTGCCCCAGGTCTTGCGGCACTTAGAGCATCAGCAGCACAAACAGAAGCAGACTCCACACTATCAGGTTCTTCATGACCATGATGAGCATAAATAGCATTAATTACTGTTGGGTGTTCTTTATATTTTTTACATAATCTTGCACCAATTTCCACATGAGAACCACCACTCTCTTGAGTTAATGCTTTTCCAATATCATGAAGTAATCCTGCACGAAGAGCCAATTTTTCATCTCCACCCATCTCTGCTGTCATAATACTAGCAAGTTTAGCAACTTCAAGGGTATGAGCCAAAGCATTTTGCCCATAACTAGCTCTATATTTTAGTTTTCCTAAAAGTTTTACCAACTCTTCTGCCATAGGGAAAAGTCCTAAATCAATTAGAATATTCTCACCCTCTTCATATATCTTATCTTCAAATTCATTAGATACTTTGGCATAAATCTCTTCTATTCTTGCTGGATGAATCCTGCCATCATTAATTAAAAGCTCAATTACTCTTGTTGCAATGGCACGTCTATATAAATTAAAACTACTAACAATAATAACTCCAGGTGCTTCATCAATAATAATATCAACCCCAAGAATAGTTTCTAAAGAACGGATATTTCGTCCCTCTTTACCTATAATTCTCCCTTTATGTTCATCACTTGGAAGAGTTACAATATTAATAAGTCTTTCACCTGCAAAATCACCTGCAAATCTTGTTGTAGCTTGTGCTAAAATATAATTTGCCTTTTTTTCAGACTCCTCTCTTGCAAGTTTTTCATATTTTCTTACAATAGATGCAATATCAGCTTTACTTTGTATCTCAACTTTTTCTAAAATATATCGTTTTGCTTCCTCTTTTGTCATAGAAGCAACATCAGACAATTTTTCAATTATTTCATCAATATATTCTTCAGCTTTTAAAGTTAAATTAGATAGATTATTCTCTTTTTCTAATACCCTTTTTCTATCATTCTCTAATGCACTCTTCTCTATTTTAAATATCTTCTTTTGCTTTAAAAATTCTAGTTTCTTGGTTTCTACAGAATTAATTCTTCTTTGAAAATTTTTCTCTAATTTTAACTTATCCTCTCTTATCTTTACCTCTGCATTTTGAAGCATTTTTTTTGCCTCAAACTCTATTGCGCTTGCTTTTGCTTTTCCTTCTAGTATAAAAAAATCTATCTGTTTATTATTTTCTTTTTTTATCAACAGATAAGATACCCCTACTCCAAATAGTGCAGATATTGCACCAACACCTATTATACTCAACATCTATGCCCTTAATTTTTTATTATATTTTCTTTTAAAATTCATTTCTAGTCTAGATACCCAGTCAAGCTGAGTATGACGGTTGTTTGTCATTCTAAATTTGATATGACGGTTATTTGTCATTCTGAATTTAATTCAGAATCTAATTTTTAAAGAACTCTATTATATCTTCTTTTTTTAATTCCCTCTTTTGTTATCAGAATATCACATTTTATATCATAACTATTTGTAATAATATTTTTAGAAAAGCATAAACTTCTCATAACAAAGATTGTTCTTTTTATATCTTTTTTATATATAGCAAAAAATCTATCATACATCCCTTTACCAAAACCAACTCTTCTTAAAGTAGAATCAGTGGCAACAATAGGAACAATAGATAAATCTATCTTTATTTTTTTATATACTCTTGAACTTTTAGGTTCTCTTACACCAAATTGTTTATTTTTTAATGGTAATCTATATTTTACCAACCTAAAACTTTTACTTTCCATAAATGGGACAAAAATTATTTTTTTTTTAGCTCTTAACTCTTTTATCAGTAACATTATATTAACTTCTATATCAAGAGGTATATATAACATAATATTTTTAGCATTATTACGCTTGATTTCATCTTTTAATTTTTTAGTAATATCTTTATCTATTTTATATTTCATTTTAGTATTAGATATTTTTTTTAATCGTTTAATTGAAGATTTTCTAAAATTATTTTTCTCTTTCATTTTCTCTCCTAAAGATACTTTAGATATAATCTCATAAATTTACTTAAAAAGGAATTTAATGAGGATATATTTGCTTGTACCTTTATTTATTATATTATTTATTACGTCTTGTAGTGATGACAATGATTCAGAAAATAAAGATATTACAAAAGAGATTATAGATACAGAACTTTTACCAGTAGAACCTATAAAAGAAGAGGATCGTAATCTTGTTGCTAAACCTATTATTAAAGAGATAAAAAAAGATTTTATACTTTCTGATTCTACAAATAATATAAAGCAATCAATTAAGATAGAAGATAAAAAAATAGATTTTGAAAATATAGATAAACCTATAGTTATCTTAAACTTTTTTGCTAGTTGGTGTTCCCCTTGTGTTGGGCAAACCCCATATCTTTCTGATTTGCAAAATAAGTATAAAAAATATATCTCTATAATAGGATTAGTGGTAAATGAGGATATAAGTAATAATGATCTTAAAGAGTTTAAAAAGAAAAATAATGTTAATTTTTTTTTATCAAATGATCAAGAGAATAATAATCAAATAATATTAATTTTAAAAGAGAAACTAAAGATAGATAAATTAAGACTACCTCTCGCTATAATGTATCAAAATGATAAATATTATATACACTATGAGGGAGCTGTTCCAATAGAGATGATGGAGAGTGATATTTTACAAATACTTGAGTCAAAAAATAATTAAAAAGAGGTAAGATGTTTTATTTTATAAAAAAAGCACTATTTAAAACAACAGAAGCTATCAAAGAGGTAGTTCCTAGAAAGAAAAAAGAGATTACAAAAGATGAATTTGAAGATATTCTTCTTGAATCAGATGTAAATTATGAATTAGTTGAAAAATTAATTGATTCTTTACCTAGCAAAAAGATAAATAGGGTTCAGGCATTTAACTCACTAATATCTATATTTCAATATGATGTAGATTCTAAGAATTCAAATATAAAACCATTTGTAGAGATGATTATTGGTGTTAATGGAGCTGGAAAAACAACTACTATATCTAAATTAGCAAATAGATATTTAAAGCAAGATAAAAAAGTTATTTTAGGTGCAGGTGATACATTTAGAGCCGCTGCAATAGAGCAACTAACTCGTTGGGCGAATATATTAAATATCCCTATTGTATCAACTCAACAAGGACATGATCCATCAGCAGTTGTTTATGACACAATATCATCAGCAGTTGCAAAAGGTATTGATAATGTTATTATTGATACAGCAGGAAGACTTCATACTCAAACTAATCTATCAGGTGAATTAGAAAAGATGATAAGAATAGCTACAAAAGCACTTCCTACTGCTCCAAATCGTAAACTTCTTATCTTAGATGGAACACAAGGTAGCTCCTCTATAAATCAAGCAAAAGCTTTTGATGATATGGTTGGAATTGACGGTATTATTATTACTAAGCTTGATGGAACAGCAAAAGGTGGTTCTATCTTGACTATTGCATATGAATTAAAAATGCCAATATTATATATTGGAGTAGGTGAACAACCTGATGATTTAATTGAATTTAAAGCAAATGCTTATGTGAATACTATTTTAGATGAAATCTTTATATAAATCTATAAGAGTAAAAATACTCTTATAGTAAAACTGCCAAATATAGAGTATAGAAACAAGGAGTGGGATGAGTTGTGTGTCCTATATTTGTAACAGTTTAATATTTATTTTCCTTAGGCAAGTCTATAAGATACTTCCTAGACAAAAATTATATATAACATTGATTAATCAACAGTTAATAGAATTATAAAAACTAAAGTCTATTAATGTTACAATCAATTTTACACAAATTAACACAAAAATCAGGAGAAATTATAATGAATTTAAAATTCTTTTTGACTATTTCAATATCACTCTTTATATTATCAGCATGTGGTAGTGTAGCAGCAGATAAAGAAGTAGCCCAGTCACAAAAAGCAGATGAGATAACGACAGATATACCATCAGAGGATACAAATATCTCAGATGTAAATAGTTCAGATTTAATAAATAGTAGTATTATTACAGATATTAATAGCAGAGAAGTTGTTGCTATAGATAGATTTACAATATTAGGTGAACCTATCAAAGTTATACTACAAAATGAACAATATATATTTACACCAACTGTGAATCATCAAACTAGTATAATTTTAAGATATTCAGTAAATGGTTTACCAACTTGGCTTAAATTTAATGGTGCAACTGGTCAAATTAGTGGAATCCCAACAAATGGTGATATTGGTTTAACAAATAAGATTATTATTAGTGTTACAGACGGTGATGAAAGATCATCACTAGCTCCATTTAGAATAGATGTGCAAAATGTAAATGATGCACCCACAATTACAGGAACTCCTCATCCACAAGCTTATGAAGATATAGAATATAGGTTTCAACCTATTGCAAATGATATTGATGCAAATGAGACTCTTACTTTTAAGGGAATGAATTTTCCTGATTGGCTAGATATAAATAGTAGTACAGGAGAGGTGAGTGGTATTCCAAAGGTGGAAGATATTGGAATAGATAAAGATATAACTATTTTAGTATCAGATGGAACAATAAGTTCATCTTTGATTTTTTCATTAGAGATTATGGAGATTAATGATGTACCTCTTTTATCAGGAGATCCACTTTTAACTATTAATGAAGATTCTTTATATGAATTTACTTTTGATATTATTAACGAGGAGAATGATATATTAGAATTTGGTGGAAGATATTTGCCTCATTGGTTATCTATAGATAATATGGGTAGACTAAGTGGAGTGCCAACAAATGATGATGTAGGTATCAATGGACCAATATCTATTGTTGTAACAGATGGAAATAAAGCTTCTGTATTTAGAGATTTTAATATTACAGTTATTAATGTTAATGATGCTCCAATAGTAAGAGGTGAACCTTTAACAGAAGCGATAGAAGATGCTATCTATAGATTTATACCTGATGTAATAGAGATTGATGAGTATGATTTTTTAACATTTTCTGCTATAAATCTTCCACAGTGGGCAATTATAAAACCTGCAACAGGAGAGATAGTAGGAATCCCTCAAAATGAAGATGTTGGATTGAGTGGAGATATTAATATATCTATAGTGGATAATAATGGTGCAAGAGTATATTATCCTTTGTTTAAAATAGAGGTAATTAATACAAATGATGCCCCTATTATTTCTGGTTCTCCATCAACTTTATCACCGATAAGCATAAAATATAGCTTTACTCCAACTGCTACAGATGAAGATATTAACACAACTCTTAGTTTTAGTGCAACAAATTTACCATCTTGGCTTACTATTAATAGTATTACAGGTGAACTTTCAGGTATTCCTGAAAGTACAGATGTAGGAGTTTATGCAGATATTAACATTAGTGTAACTGATGGGATAGAAACCATAAGCTTAACTCCATTTACTATTACTATTATTGAGTCAAATAAACCATTTCAAACAGGACAACAAACTAGCTATATTACTCTTGATGATGGATTTTATAAAGAGGGTCAAGATAGAGCATTTAATAGGGATGTAGAATCAGGAATAGTATATCATAACGCTTCTGGTGTTATGTGGCAAGATAATATTAAAATTAAAAAACCTTGGCTAAGTGATATTAATTATGATGGATATAGACATTTTGATACTAGTGGTGATACGGCAGTTTCATATTGTGAAAACTTAGAACTTGGAGAATTTGATGATTGGAGACTACCAACTATTGAAGAGCTTATAATGCTTACAGATAAGAGTAAAACTGAGCTTACTTTTGATGATGTTTTTGAAAATATTGAAAAAGATGGTTATTGGTCTTCATCATCTATTGCAAATAATTCAGAAAAAGCTTGGATAGTTGATTTTTCTACAGGTACTGATGATTGGTCAAATAAAAATATTAGTAAAAATATAAAATGTATCAGAAATAGTGAAGTTAATAGTTCATTCTATAGACCAAAAGACGCTCATATTGTAACAGATAATATTACAGCTTTACAGTGGGAAGATAACGAGGAAACTCAAGAGGGTAACTTTGAAGATGCTATTAGTTATTGTGATATTTTAGAACTTGATGGGTATGATGATTGGAGAGTACCAAACTTGAATGAACTATACACAATTGCAGATAGATCAATAGATTCACCAGCCTTAAGTGATACATTTCAAAATGCTTATTCTGAAATATATTGGAGTTCTACAACTGTAGCTATTTCAGATACCACAGCTTGGATTGTTGATTTTTATAAAGCTTCTGATGGATGGTATAATAAGGACGAAACAGCTTTTATTCGTTGTGTTCGTAACTAAAACTAGTTAATGTTAAATTAAATTACGATATAATATTTGCTAAAGTTTATATATAATAACAGACTAAGGGGTCAAATATGAATGAGTTACCAGCATTAACCATACCAGAACTACCATTGGCAATTGAGTTAATACCAAATATGATACATCCTGCCATTGTGCACTTTGCAATTGCTATACCTGTATTACTCGTATTAATAGAGTTGTTCAATTCTATTTTTAGAAAAAAAGCATTAAGTGTTACATCTTTATTGTTAATAGTTCTTCTTGTTCTAATCTCTTTTGGAGCATATGTTACAGGTGGAATTGATGGGAAAAGTGCTTTTGATACATTATCATCTGAGGCAAAAATAGAATTATCAGAACATAAGCAAATTGGTATATATCTAGTATATGGTTCAGCTATACTATTGGTATTTAAAATATTATCAATGGCAACAAAAACTATATTTTTAAGAATATTATTTGTATTGCTATTATTAGGATTTACAGCAGGTTCTTTATATCAAGGAAAAGAAGGTGGAGAGCTTGTTTATGAACATGGTACAAATGTTCAAGCAATTACATCTTTAGATGAAGAATTATTTGATTTACAAGATGATATGGATGATTTAAAGAGTAAATCAGAAAAAACTATAAAATTATTAGAAGCTAATATTACATCTTTAAAAAATACTATTAGTAATAGTAAAGTATTAGATGAAGCTAATTCTAAGATTGAACAAGTAGAAACATCTTTAAAAACTACTACAAGTGAACTTGATGCTACAAAAGATGCACAGTCAAAAGCTGAAGCTATGGTTGCAACTCTTCAAAAAGAGATTCAATTATTAAATAATATAGAATCCAAAGAAGAAGTGGTTATAACTACAGAAAATAATTCTACAGATACTAATATAACAGAATAATCACCATTAAGATAAGAAGGCATCTCGCCTTGTCTTTAAAACTTTACTTATAAATATTTTAGGGTACCTACAAGAGGTACCCCTACGAAAGAACATACTGTAAGGGCAAAATCCTTTATGGTTGCCCTTTTAGTTTTATTTGTTATACTATTCAATTTATGGATAGGTTTTATTAGATATAATAACACAAAAAAATAAAGAGTAGTATATGCAGATAATAGATGGAAAATCACTATCACAAAAGATTAAAAGAGATATTGCAAAAGAGACACAAAATTTAAAAGAGACAAGTAATATTGTTCCTGGTTTGGCTGTAATTATTGTGGGTGATGACCCTGCTAGTCGTACTTATGTAGGGATGAAAGCTAAATCTTGTAAAGAGGTTGGTTTTTATTCTATTGTTCATGAGATGCCAGAAACAATTACTCAAGATGAAATTCTTGAAACTATCAAAATGATGAATACAAACCCTAGAATAGATGGGATACTTGTTCAACTTCCTTTACCAAAACATATTGATACGGATAAAATCTTGGGTATAATTGACCCAACTAAAGATGTAGATGGGTTTCATGCATATAACGTTGGAAAATTAGTTACTGGTTTAGATAGTTTTGTAGCATGTACGCCATTGGGTGTAATGGAGATGTTTAAAGAGTATAATATATCTTTAGAGGGTAAAGATGTTTGCGTAGTTGGAGCTAGTAATATTGTTGGTAAACCAATGGCAAGTTTGTTACTTAATGCAAATGCAACTGTAACTATAACTCATATTTTTACAAAAGATTTAAAAGCTCATACAAGCAAAGCTGATATTATAGTGGTAGGTGTTGGTGTGCCAAAATTGATTAAAGAAGATATGGTTAAAGATGGTGCTATTGTGATTGATATAGGGATAAATAGGATAGAAGATGGCTCTTTGGTTGGTGATGTAGATTTTGAAAATGTGAGTAAAAAATGCTCATTTATCACACCTGTTCCAGGGGGAGTAGGTCCTATGACAATTGCAATGCTACTTAAAAATACACTAAAATCAGCAATAGCTAGAGATTAAAGGATAAATATTGAATATAGAAAAAATTAAAGACGTTTTACATAAATTATATAAATTCTCTGGAACTTGGACTGGTACTATTTTTATAGTACTATTTTTAATATTTTTTGTTGCTCAATCATTTGTAATTCCAAGTGGTTCAATGAAAAGAACACTGCTTATTGGTGATTTTTTGTTTGCAAAAAAGTTTAGCTATGGAACGCCAATTCCTCACTTACCTTGGGCAGAAGTTCCACTATTTCCAGATTTAGATGGAGATGGACACCTTTTTGAAGGGGAACGCCCAAAAAGAGAAGATATTGTAATTTTTAGATACCCTAAAAATAATAAAATTCACTTTGTGAAAAGATGTGTAGCTATTGGTGGAGATGAGATAATTTATCTCCCTACAAAACTTTTAATTCACTTTAATGAGGGTGATAAATATATAATAGATAATTATCCTAAAGATAAAATTGTGACTCTACGAGATAAATTATGGGTAGTAAATCCATATAAAGATAAATATAGAGGGATACAATATAAACCAGAGATGAATATGAATATATTTGAAGCTCTTTTAAACTCTTATGCTTATAATAAAGAGATTGATATGTCTCCCATATATATAAAAAACTTAGATGAACGGATATATGAAATTGATGGAGAAGAGGTAAATGCTCTTTATAAAAAGGTTGAAACTGATAATTTTTATATGATGGGTGATAATCGAGATAACTCTAGCGATAGTCGTTTTTGGGGTTCTGTACCATATCGTTTAATTGTTGGACAACCATGGTTTATCTATTTTAGTTTAGAACATAGAAGTTATGAAAGAGTTCTTAGTGGAATAGAAGGTAGTGGAAAAGATAATGCAAGACTTAACGCCATTTGTGGAGATTTACCATTAGATACTAAAGAGTGTGAATCTCTGTGGAATAAAGAAAGATTTACTATAAGATGGGGTAGAATAGGTAGAAATATTACATCTTTATCTCTTGAAGAACCAACAGAAAGATAGAATAATACCTATTTTTAGATTCCGTGTCAAGCACGGAATGACAGTTGTTCGTCATTCTAAAATGGTTGTTTGTCCTGAAATGGTTGTTCGTCATTCTGAACTTGATTCAGAATCTAAAATGGTTGTTTGTCCTGAAATGGTTGTTCGTCATTCTGAACTTGATTCAGAATCTAAAATAAATTTTGCAAGAATTTTACTGATGTCTATACAAATATTTTAATACAGTTGGTTTTAAAGCATTATAAAGAGGTCTCTCAAACTTATCAAATCTATTCTGAATACTATTAGCCAAAATATCAGCCTCTTTTAATGATTCTTCTAAACCTAAAATATTGATAAAGCTATTTTTATCTCCATCATTTCCTGTTGTTTTTCCTGCCTCTTCTTCAGTTTGAGTTTCATCTATAATATCATCTTGAATTTGAAATAGCAGACCCATATCAATACCAAAATCATATAATTCATCTTGTAATTTTTTATCTAATCCAACTATAATTGCACCTATTAATATACTAGAAGCTATTAGTTTTGCAGTTTTATTGGTATGAAGCTCTTTTATATCTTCTATCTTTAAAGGGGTATTTTCAAAATAACAATCCATTGCTTGACCTAAAACCATACCTCGGCTTCCACCATCACGAGATAAAATCTCTACAAGTTTAATTTTAATATCATCTCTAAGTGGTGATGTTGCAATAATATAAAAAGCATCCGTATTTAATGCATCTCCAACTAAAATAGCGGTTACCTCATCATAAGTTATATGTAGCGTTGGGTGTCCACGACGTAGAGGTGAATTATCCATTGCAGGAAGGTCATCATGAATCAATGAATATGTGTGAAACATCTCCATAGCCATGGCAATTGGCAACGCTGAATTATATAATAGTGGCTCATAAGCTTCTACTATATTAAGCATTAAAGCAGGGCGAAATCTTTTTCCCCCTGCTAAAAGCATATCTCCTAAAGCATCCTCATATATTGGATGAATCGTTGTTACTTTTGGTAAATTTTCTTGTAAATATTGTTCAAATCTTTGCATTATAAAGCTCTTCTATGGTAAATTACAAATATTATACCAAATTATAATAAAAGAGAAACTATGAAACAGAGAACAAAAGAGATAATTATACTATGGAGTAAAAGAGTAGCAGGAACTATCACTATTGTAATATGGATTTTTGCAATTGCTAAAATATCACAAATTGAAGTACCTTTTGAACAACAAGCTGGATATTGTATGTTTAGTACAATGATGATATTTGCATCACTTACTGGTATTTTTAAGATTTTAGAATATTTTGAGAAAAAGTCTAATTGATTATTTAGAAAATTTTAGTATAATAGATATAAAATTTAATAGTAATGTTAAAAGGATATTTAAATGCCAAAAATTGATGAAGAGTTAGACTTTGAACTGGCTCTTGATAAACCATCTATGTACAAAGTTCTACTTCATAATGATGATTATACCACTATGGAATTTGTTGTAATGATACTTTCACAAATATTTAGAAAAAGTTCACAAGAGAGTGAGAATATAATGTTAGAAGTTCATGAAAAAGGCAAAGGTCTTTGTGGAGTTTATACTCACGAGATTGCTCAAACAAAAATACAACAAGTTACACAATTAGCAAGAGAAGAGGGATTTCCACTTTTAGCAACAATGGAGGTAGATGAATAATGATAAGTATAGAATTAAATAAGGTTTTTCAAAACTCCGTCGCTTTTGCAAAAGAGCATAAGCATGAATATTTAACAATAGAGCATATATTTTTAGCAATTCTAAATTCTGAAGATGGACGAGATATCTTTGAAGCTTTAGAAGTTGATAGAGATCTTTTTAGAGAAGAGATAGCAGAACATATTATAGAAAATATTCCATCATTAGATGAAGAGATTGACCCTTTTCAAACAGTGGCATTAAATGATGCAATAAGTTCAATGATGAGCCATATCCGTTCATCAGGAACTAAACAAGCAACTGTTGGAGATATGTTGGTATCAATTTTTACTCAAAAAGAATCTTATGCTTTACAACTTATGAAAAGGGAAGGACTTGAAAGACTTGATATTTTGCAATTAATATCTCATATAGATGATAGTGAATATTCTGAAGATTCTGAAGATTCATCAAAAATAGATGATGAAACAGCTCTTTCAAAATATACAATAGATTTAGTTGAATTAGCCAATAATGGAAAGATTGATCCAATTGTGGGAAGAGTTGATGAGATTACAAGAGTTATGCAAACTCTTTGTAGAAGAAAAAAGAATAATCCCCTTTTAGTTGGTGAACCAGGGGTTGGTAAAACAGCAATTGCAGAGGGATTAGCTCTAAAAATATCTCAAGATGATGTGCCAGAAGTATTATTAAATTCAAAAGTTTTTTCTCTTGATATTGGAGCATTAATTGCAGGAACAAAATATAGAGGTGATTTTGAAAAACGGTTAAAATCTGTTTTAAAAGAGCTTATGGAGATAGAAAACTCTATAATATTTATTGATGAAATTCATACAATTGTTGGTGCAGGAGCAACAGGAGGGGGAAGTATGGATGCTTCAAATCTGTTAAAACCTGTGCTTGCAAGAGGTGAGATAAAATGTATTGGTGCAACAACTTATACAGAATATAGAAACTTTTTTGACAAAGATAAAGCACTCTCAAGAAGATTTGCAAAAGTTGATGTGGAGGAACCAAGCAAAGAAGATACTCTAAAAATACTTCATGGGATAAAAGATAAATATGAATCTCATCATCAAATAACTTTTAGTGATGATTCACTTGTTGTGGCAGTTGATTTATCTGTTAAATATATGCACGATAAATTTTTGCCTGATAAAGCTATGGATATTATTGATGAGGCTGGAGCTTCATTTATGTTACAAGGTAAAAAAGATATAGAGATTGATTCAAATGATATTAAAAATATTGTTGCTAAGATGCTTAAACTTCCATCTTCTGTAATTAGTATGGATAGCACAAGTAAATTAAAAAATCTTACTCAAACTCTTTCTTCTAAAATTATTGGACAAGAGAAAGCGATTTCAAGCGTAGTTTCTGCAATTAAACGCTCTTATGCAGGTTTAAACGGTGACAATACACCAATTGGGAGCTTCCTTTTTGTTGGTCCAACTGGTGTTGGAAAAACTGCTTTATCTCAAGAGATCGCAAATAGTATGAATATCCATTTTGAAAGACTTGATATGAGTGAATATATGGAAAAGCATACAGTTAGTAGATTGATTGGTTCTCCCCCTGGATATGTTGGATTTGAACAAGGTGGATTGCTTACTGAGATTATTAAAAAACATCCACATACTCTTCTTTTATTAGATGAGATAGAAAAAGCTCATCCTGATATTATGAATATTCTGCTTCAGGTTATGGATGGAGCAAAACTTACAGATAATAATGGTGTAGCTAGTGATTTTAAAAATGTAATAGTGATTATGACATCAAATATTGGTACAAAAGAAGCTAATGTTATGGGTTTTGAAAAAAATAGTTCTGGCAAAATTGATAGAGCATTAAAAGATTTCTTTACACCAGAGTTTATAAATCGTTTAAGTGGGTTAGTTGAATTTAACCATCTTAGCCTAGAGAATATATTGCTTATTGTTGATAGAGAGATTGAAAAATTAAATATACTTTTAAAAGATAAAAAAATAGTTGTAAAACTGCATAAAAGAGCAAAAGAGTATATTGCAAATGAGGGATATGATGATAGATATGGAGCTAGAAATATTGCAAGAGTTATCAATCTAAAGATAAAAGAGCAACTTACAGATGAGATACTTTTTGGATCACTTACTAATGGTGGAACGGTAACTGTATCTTTTTCTAAAGAGTTAATGTTTAAATATAAACGAGCTTAGATTTGGAATTAATGTTTAATGAAGATGGTTATCTTATTCCACCATTAGGAAGTTCTCATATCTTTCCAAATCCACGAGAAGCTTCTGATGAGGGGCTTTTAGCTTATGGTGGAGATTTAAATCCAAATAGGTTATTATCTGCATATAAAAATGGAATTTTTCCATGGTATAGCAAAGATGACCCAATTCTTTGGTGGTCTCCTAATCCACGACTTTTGATATATCCTGAAAGCTTTAAGATGAGTAAATCATTTAAAAGAATACTTAGAAATGGAAACTATAGCGTTAAATTTGATTGTAATTTTGCAAAAGTGATTGATTATTGTAGTGAAGTTCCACGAGAAGGGCAAGATGGAACTTGGATAACGGATGAGATAAAAGAGGCTTATATAGAACTTCATAATATGGGATTTGCTCATAGCGTTGAGGCTTATGATGGTGATGAGTTAATTGGTGGACTTTATGGAATTTCTATTGGTAAGGCTTTTTGTGGAGAATCTATGTTTTCTCTTAAAGCAAATGGTTCAAAAATTGCACTAAAAGGGTTGGCTGATATACTTTTTGAAGAGGCTTATTATTTTATAGATTGCCAACTTCCAACAGACCATCTTATAAGTTTGGGAGGTGAAGTTCTTGAGAGAAATATTTTTTTAGATGAATTAGAAGATAGCTTATTAGCTGGAAGTAATATTGGTTCTTGGAGTGATTATAAATGGAATTATAATAAAAATAAAGGATAAATATGAAATATAATGAATTAACAGATTTTGAAAAAAGAGTGATTTTAGATAAAGGTACAGAGGCACCATTTACTGGTAAATATACAGATAACAAAGAGAATGGAGTTTATGTTTGTAAACAGTGTAATAGCTCTCTATTTAACTCAAAAGATAAATTTAACTCATTTTCTGGTTGGCCAAGTTTTGATGATGCTATTGAAGGAGCAGTAAAGCAGATACCTGATAAAGATGGAAGACGAGTAGAGATTGTATGTGCATCTTGTGGTGGTCATTTAGGGCATGTATTTATAGGTGAAGGGATGACAGAGAAAAGTGTTAGACATTGCGTTAATTCTGTATCTATGGATTTTGTAAAAAGTAAATAGACTTCTTTCAAAACCAGATTCTGAATTAAATTCAGAATGACAAATAACAATTTGTGAATAATAAATAACCGCCATTCCTAGCCTGTAGAAAAATAGCATATTTTCTATATATTTTCAATATCTTAGACAAAAATACCCTAAATTATCAGGCCACATCTCCATAAATTCTTTTTCTTCCTCTACTTTTTTGCTCTCCAGTGAATTTTAAATAGAGTTTTGAATTCTTCTTTAATTTGCTAATTAAATGCAAGTTTGACCTTTTAGCTACTTGAGGAGTACCAACATTATTTCCAAATGCTCCATCATAGACAAAGTAGCGTAAATTAGGGATTTTTATCGTCTTTAGAATAATATTTAAATACCAAGAAACAATTCTAAAGAGTTTGGTTAATCTAATTTCAGAACTATTTTTATTCTTGCTTCCTTTGGGTCTTCCAGCTTTTTTTATTCTTAGTTTTAGTTACTGTCTTCTTTTTAGATTGCCCTATTTTGCAATCCTGAGTAAAAATATCCAATATTATGAGTTGATTTCCCTGTTTTACTAATTGTACATTCATCTGCCACTAAAATTACATTTTTGCCAAATTTTGGTTTAATTATCTGATAATTTATACTTAACCAATTCAGTTTCTTGTCAAAAAAATCTCTTTATAGTTTTATAGCTAATGGCATCATTCCATCTTGAGATTCCTAACATTGTGACCCTTCCAGTCATTACTAAAATTGATGATGCTATTGATTCTATCTGTTTTAGAGAACTTTTAGTTACTTCTTCTTTTATTTGTATTATTATTTTATATAGTTCTTTTGTTATAGTAGATAAAGAGTATCTAAACTTCGCTTTAGTCAATCTTTTTTGGCTAAAGTGTTATATAAAGATGCTTCTTTGAGATTTTAAATTAACAAAAGGATAAAAAATGGATTGGAAAATTGTTATAGGAATAATATTTATTTGGTTATTTATTAGTTGGGTCTTTAAACCAAGAAGAAGAAATAATAATAGTAATCATGATGATGGAAACACAGGAGATTCATCTTCCTCTTTTTTTGGTGACTCTTATAGTGGAAATAGTGATGGAGGAGGAGATAGTGGTGGAGATTAAATTTAAAAAAGATTAATTCTTATTGCCGACATTCATCACCCCTCTAAACTTAAACTAATATAAAACAACTAATCATAAAACTCTTCATAATCATCCCCTAAGCACTCCAAAATAATCTCATGATTTTCATTAAAATAATCCAATTGAGTCACTCCTTCAAATAAA